>Ga0137404_10000849_pt1 | contig 20135 bp, 21 predicted proteins | sample CZOMad2_1_16fung_FD_108285 | JGI IMG/M metagenome (GOLD analysis project Ga0137404, IMG submission 108285) | Vadose zone soil fungal communities from Angelo Coast Range Reserve, California, USA - CZOMad2_1_16fungal (Illumina Assembly) | ecosystem: Environmental > Terrestrial > Soil > Vadose... | reverse complement strand
TCGACGAAGATGCGCTGGCCGTGGGCGCGGAGCAGACTCAGATAGCTCCGGGTGGTGGAGAGGAAGCGATTAATGCTGACATGCCCCTGCGTCAGCATCGAGTTGAACACGCCGGCCATCCACGTGGTGGACGTCAGGGAGGCTTCATCCGGCGTCAGCCCCTTGCCGGTGCGGATGATATGGCCGTGGGGACGCAGCACGCGCAGCTCCTTCGCCTTGAGCACCACATGCCGGTGTCCCCCGGTGAAGAACGACAGCAGACATGCGTGTTCCCGCTCGACCTGGCGGAGATCGTGGCCGAACAGGTCCGTGATCTCGGCCTCAGACAGGTCGAGACTGCTCAGCAGCGGGCGCGCGCTGAACAGCGTCGGCGCCGGAGGCATCCCCGAGGCCTCGACGCTGCGATCGGTCATAAACCTGGCTTCCGGCAATGCCAATGCCATATCGACCAACGCCAGATCGGCTGTCGAGGTCGCCGCTGGGTGGTTCGCCTCACACCAGCCGAAGAAGCCGCAATGCACCACGACGTGCGGTGCCAGCCGCACCGGCGCGTCCTGAATCACGGCCATCGCATGCTCGTGCTGCCGACGCTCGCCGGGCAGCTGCGGCGCTGTCAAGCCAACCGCGTCCGCGCCGGCGCGGGTGGCCAGGCCATGGAACTGGACCGCATCGGTGGCAAAGCTGACACCCTGTCCCAACGAGCCGAGCACGGCCCACGGATGACGCCCTGCCATGGGGAGATTCTGGCGGACGGCTAGGACGACGCCCCGTGTCGGGTGGGCGAGGAGAGTGTGGTCCACGTACTGGCTGATGTAATATTCATTGAGACGCACGAGGCCGTAATGGGCTAAGGCCACATCTTGGGCGTAGATCAGGTCCACCGTAGTGGCGGCATGGCCCGCATTTTCCAGGATCACATGCCAAAACCAGGCTGCCGCGGATGCCGCCAGCCTTAACGAGGTGGTGAAGTGGATGCCGTTCCACTCGCCTCGAGCGGTGAGACCCTGCTGGTCGAGCGAGAACACCGCGGGTCTACGCGGGCCGAGAAGTGGGACCGCTTCGATCGCTATCCCATGGCGGCGCAGGTAGATATTCGTCGGGCCCCCCTCCACCTCATTGCCCAGAAATAAGTTCAGGAGAAGGTCACGGTAATCCATGCGCCGGATCGATCCGTTCGCGTTCACCTGGACCTGCAGGCCCGAGGGGTTGCCGATATGGACCGGATAGACGGTGGGAGACGAGGCGCACGTCGGCATACAGTCGGCTCTTCTTTCTCAAAGGGGTACGCATCTCTCGACGCACGGGACCGCAATGACGACCTGGACGGCTTTCAGCGGTGCCGTGGACTCCCTCGCGAGGCATGTGCAAAGAACCTTGCACAGTGACGGCGTCACAGGCATAATCTGGTCATGACATCTTCGTGACGGCATACCCAACATAGCCGATCCAGGAAGCGCACGCGTGGTGAAGCTTATCAGCTTTGACATCGATGGGACGTTGGAAGTGGGGGATCCCCCTGGTCTCGTCACCATGGACATGGTGCGAGCGATCAAAGCGCTGGGCTATGTCATCGGCAGCGGTTCCGACCGCCCACTCAGTTCCCAGCGGCACCTCTGGGAGAACCATCACATCGTCGTCGCCTTCATGGCGTTGAAGCACCAGCTCGCGGGGGTGAAGGCGCAGTTCCAGGCCGAGGCCTACTATCACATCGGCGATACCGACATGGACCGCTTCTTGGCGAACAGGACCGGCTTTCGCTTTGGGAGGGCCGATGCTGCCGTGTGCCAGGCCTGGGGGCCAGAGGTGTTCCCCTAGCCGCCTGCGGCCCGGCAGGCGAGCCTGAACGCGTGTGCCGCGATGTCTACCGTGAAGCGGGCTTGAACTTCACGAGGGTGCATTCCGGTGTGACGTCATCGAAGATGACCTCCAGCGGCATGTCGACTTTGACCGCATCGAGATCACACTGCACGACGTTGGAGACCATCCGAGGTCCTTCGTCGAGCTGCACCACGGCATAGATGTACGGCGTGTCATCTCGAAACGCGGCGTTGGCCGGCTGATAAACGATGGTGTAGGTGTGGAGGCGACCTCGGCCGCTGACGCGCACCCATTCAAGGTGATTGGACAGGCAGCGCGGGCACTCCGACCTGGGATAGAAGAACAGATGGTCACATGTCGTGCACCGCGGCATCACGAGTTCATGGCGCTTGGCTGCCTCCCAGAAGGGCCTGGTCAATTCAGGGCTGATGGGTCTGGGAAGAGGCTTGCTGGACTCTGTCGCCATCGTGGTCCTCTCCTCCCTATAGGGCAGCCTCAGAGCCGAGTATGAGCGTGCACATCACGCTCGCGGTCCCGCCTCAGCCGTTGACCATGCACAGGTCGTGCTTGGCGACCTGGCGTTGCCCGGCTCGGCCCATGACCTGTCGGGCGGCCTCGATGACATGTCTGAACCCACCAGCCCCGCCCACCGGCTGGCCGGCTGAGATCTGGCCACCGTCGGTATTGACGGGGAAGCTTCCCTGGTAGGTCGTATCGACGCTGTCGTAAAAGGCGCCGATCTCGCCTTTCTGACAGAATCCCGCATCTTCGAGGCTCACGGCCGCGAGGATGGTATATCAGTCATAGAACTCGGCGAACTGGATGTCCTTCGGCCGATATCCCGCCATCTCATAGGCCTTACGGGCGGAGATGACGACGGGTGTCGTGGTCATGCGTGGGCTCTGCCAGATGATGTCGTGGTCGCTGACGCCCGCCCCAGCCCCCAGCAGATAGACGGGAGGATGCGGCAAGGACTTGGCCCGCTCCGCCGAGGTGATGAGGCACGCCGCCGCACCGCCACAGGGCATAACGCATTCCAGCAAGTGCAGGGGATCATTGACCATGCGGGAAGTGAGGACGTCTTCGACAGTGATGGGCTGCCCCTGGAACACCGCATTCGGATTGGTCATGGCGTTGAAGCGCTGATTCACGGCCATCTTGGCGAACTGCTCCTGGGCCGTACCGAACTCGTACATATGGCGCCGCTTCATCAGGGCATAGCCCGTGTTGGCGCCCGGCGCTGGCCCGAATGGTGCTTCGAACTCGCTGCCCTTGCTGGCCGGCGGCATTCCCCGCACCACTCCAGGGCCGAAGCCGCCTAGAGCCGGATCCCGTGTGCCCCCGAAGACGCACAGGACGGTATGGGCCAGGCCTGCATTGATCGCCGCCGCTGCGACCACCACCGAGTGCGCGCCACTCGAACCGTGCTGCGTGACGCCCTCGCAAAAGCCCATATGAAGCCCCATGTACTCGGCCAGGTCCATGGGCGAGACATCCGACCCACGGGTGATGAGGCCGTCAACGTCCTCCTTGCGCAGCCCGGCATCAACGATGGCCATACGAGCGGCCTCCGTGCACAGCGAATTGGTGGTCCTCCCGGGGTAGGTCCGCCGGGTGGGGAGCTCACCAATGCCGACGATCGCAGCTTCCCCTCTCAAGGTCATGACTGACCACCTCCTTGCCATTAGAAGGCCATGTAAGCGTATGTGTGGTGCCGAGCAGTATGGGTTGAAGTCGCCTGCTGTGTCAAGCGGTAAGCTCCCCCTTCGCTCTCTAGCCCCTCTAACGACCCTACCCCGTTCTCATGATGGGCAATGGCCGGGATGACTCACGTGGCGTCAAGAGCAGCGACTGGCTCTCATGGGCGCGTGGTTGTGCACAACAGAGGGGTCAACCTGTTGACCTTCACCTCTGGCGTGTGACAATTTCTCCCGGGAATAGACGGGTTTCACGGGCTTCTCGTCTTCAACTAACGTTGCTGAAGCGCAGTGGCAAGCCTACGACCTGATCTAGAGCCCTATGCTCCAGCCTGGCCTGGCGGGAGCTGGATGATACCGGCAAGACGGGTGCCCTCCGTCGGTTATGCTGGGGTTACCGGGTCCGCAATTGATTGGTGAACTCGTCAATCGGAATTGCGGGGAGTGTCATGATTTGCACCGTGCCGCGCGACCCGAGTTCCACGGAAATGCGGGCGATCGTCTCGTTATTCGGCGCGTCCACTATGCTGACGAAATCGTACGCCCCTAATACCGCATACTGACTGATCACTCGCGCCCCCATCCCTTCGAGTTCTTGGTTAACCTCCTTGATGCGGTCTGGCCGTTCCTTGACGGTCTTCCGTCCTTCGTCGGTGAGCGTGCTCAGCAATACATAGGTTGGCATGATTGACCCCTCCCTCAGACGTGGGCCGCCCGTCTTGCCGGTGCCTGCATGTGTAACAACTCCACCCACCAGCTCCTGACCCGCCATGGGGGCGCGACACAACCCTAGACCCGCGCGAACTCCTCCTGATGTCCCGCCACTGTGCTGAGGGTTAGAGCACAAGCCCTTGATCGCTGAAGCGCCAGCTCAGGTTGACCGTATGACCCGCGTACCGGAACACACCCTGTAAAGACCTCGACGGCGGCGGAGTCATACACACCCAGCCTCCACGTGAGCGTGCATCGCCCGGATGCTCGCAGGATGACGTCGCGAAGATGGTATGTGACATGTCCATCACACGCTTCTTCAGGGTTTCGATCCGGCGTATGTGGCAGGAACCGTTCCCCGCCAATGTCAGCCTATGCGGCAACAGCCTCCTTGCCCACCCTCACCCGAGGCGCATTGAACCGGTCCCACATGATGATGAGGCCAGAGATGTGGCATTGATACTGGCGCGGCGCTGTGACGGTGTCCTTCTCGCGACCGAGACAACAGTACCCTAGGCGCTCAGGCAGCTGTTCGGCCAGGCTCTGGCCACCACTGAACGACCCCGTGAGATAGCCATAATCGACATAGTCCCCTCCTGTACCGTTGGACTGGGCCGCACAGGCGTGGCTTGGCCAACACGTCCGAGCCGCCATACGCATGGCGGCTCGGAGCGGAGGGGGGGCCGTGGATATGGCATGTCGCTCGTCATGCCGCTGGCTGCATCTGCTGGGCGGCATAGTTCTCGAGGCCAACGGCCGCGATGAGGTGCAGCTGTGTCTCCAACCACTCGATGTGTTCCTCGCCCTCGACGATCAGATGCTCGAGGAGTTCCCGCGTGCCGGGATCGCCCTGCTCGAGGCAGAGCGTGACCCCCTGTTTAAGCGGCGGCAGAGTCCCCGACTCCAGCTGCAGATCCCGCTCCAGCAGATCCTTGAGGTCATGACCGACATGCACGTAGAGGGGTTGGGTCAGCACCGGCAGGCCCTCAAGGAAGAGGATGCGGTCGATCAGCCGTTGGGCATGGCGCATTTCCTCAAGCGATTCCTCATAAATCTTCTTGTACAGCGCTAGATAGCCCCAGTTCTTACACATCGAGGCATGCAGAAAATACTGGTTGACGGCCGTCACTTCCCCTTTGAGGACCTCGTTGAGCTGCGTGATGACTTCGGATGAGCCTTTCATGTGCCATCCTCCCTGAGTGTCCTGGGCGTGACTCGCCCGTGCGCCTTGCTTTCGATACATGAGGTCATACAGCTCACGTCATTACTGGTCTACAGGTGGGCTCCAAACCTTTGCCACGGCTACACGCTTATGTCGTTTCTTTGACGAGATCAGCACATTGCTGCGGCCCCCGTCGCGCCACAATCAACCGTTGTCCCTGGCATCGCGACGGGCGATCCATTGGGGACGGTTTATTCGGTTGCAGGGCCTGATGGCGGCCGCGTAACCCAGGTCCGAGCGATCTACGTGATCAACCCCACTCTCGTGGCGCCAACGTTGACACCACCATAGAGCCATGTTACGCGCCTACCCGTCGGTGCCGTTCCGATTGCTCGATCTGGCCCAGCGACTTCCGTGCTTCCGTGAGGTGCTTGAACACCTCCTCCCAGCATCGGCGCTAATCCTGGATGGTGTACTGCTCTTTAGGGTTGGGCGTCCCTTGGACGGTGCGTTGACTCATATCCTGCGACATTTCTGGTGCGGTGGACGCTTTCAACAACACCGTGATCATTTGCTTGGCTTCTTCTAACAGAGCGTCTACGAGCTCGGTGCGCTTATGCGATTCCATGGATTTCTCCTTGGTAGGGATTCTTTCCCTAAATCTAATGGCGCGCCTCCTACTGACAAAGGGCTTCCGGCATCGGTGTCACCAGGACGATGAGCTCAGCCATCTGACAAATCTGGACATAAACGGTGTGGTCCAGTGCGGTCGTCAACCGGTATTCCCTCTTATAGCACCTCCGATCGTCTGCCCAGGGCGTCCTAGATGCACTCCCTCAACCCAGGCACCGGAAAGGCCTTGCCCGGGAAGTGCACCGCTTCCTGCCGAACGGTGACTGGGCTATCCACCGGTGTACGAGCTCGAACGGACGGCTAGCGTCCTGTGGTCGTCATCCCTTGGTGGGCCGCGCGGCGTGCGTGCCCCATGGGATCTCTGCAGCCTACAACATACTACTCCCCGAAAGCAAATGTCATGCCATGGACTGCTACGCCCTCGCGTGCGAGGCGAGGAGCCTAGGCGCGGGGCAATGGCTAACGGACCAGGCAGCCTGGCACTGTATCAAAGTGAGAAAAGCGTGGGCGGATATTGTTTGCGCTTGATCATTTTAAGAGTCTACTGCTTCTCCTTTCTTGCACCGCTGGTGAGCCGCCGCGCCAGCATCGACGTGCCCGCCCCAGAGGGCCGAGCAGGAGCAGATTATGGTCAGAACGCCTGCATCACCTTCAGCTTGACGTGGCCATCTCGAAATAACGGCGGCGAGCATGGCGCCAGCATGCGCTGAGGTTAGGCAGGTGCCGCGCTCACTGCCTTGCCACTGGGTTGGTATATGGCCAGGAGTGGTCGCGGTCAGGTCAGGAGAGCGTCTCCAGCAGGGACTTGGCCTCCCGCAAGTCGACGGTGTCAAACCCCTCAGTGAACCAGCTATAGACCGGGGCCAGCAACTGCTATGCCTCGGTTCTCCGGCCCTACTGCTGCCACAGCCGGCTAAGGCTCATCGCCGCCCGCAGCTCGAGCAATTTGGCCTGCTGCTGGCGGGCAATCTCGATGGCCTGTCTGCGGGCTGGCAGCGGCTGCGCGATCCCATGACTCTGCCGACGGCCTGAAACTGTGGCGCCACCTCGGCACAGGCAAGCGCCTCTTCCGGGCCTCCTAACTGCCTCACGTGGAGTCCTGGGACTAACCACCTAGTCACAGTGAATGACGTACAAGCCCCAACCTCATGAGGAGCCTATCATGACCATGAGGATCAGTCCTACCGTGGCGATCATCGTGCTGGCATCGACCCTTCTCCTCGGTGCTCTGACGCCGATGGAGTCAAGCGCGGATCAAAAAAGCCTCGTCGGGTCCTGGATCGTCGACGTGATGCCCGATCAGCCGGGCGTGGAGCCGTTCAAAAACCTCGCAACGTTCACCTCGGATGGCCTCGTGCTGGGTACGGCTCCTGAGCTTGGGACCGCTCACGGGATCTGGACCAAGACCGGCCCACGGCGGTTCGCAGTCAAGTTCATGCACCTCGCCCCGGTTGGTAGCCCATTCGGGGCGGGTACGGTCATCGTGACCTCCACCGTAACGGTTGATAAGGACGGCGACACCGCGATGGGGCCGTTCACGACCGTCTTCGACACGACCGCCCTACAGGCGACCGTCACCGGCACAGTCGTCTTAACGCGTATCACGAACGACCAGTAGTACAAGACGGAGCCGCTCCAGGGCAGCGGCCATCTCCCGGTCGCCGTAACGGGGGGTGCCCTGGAGCGTGCGTTCTTGCACCGGCCAGCGGCGAACGCGCGGCACTCGGGGGACACGCTCAAGGTCAAGATGAGTTATTCGCGGTAGTGCACTTCGGTGTCAGTCTCAATTGTCTCAAGAGCGTCTACGTCAAGAAAGCCGCCACTGGCAAAATCCGGTCTATCGCGCACGCGGAGGACCGCGTACCGGGCGGGGGCGTGTACCGCTAGGCTATCAGCCCAGTGCTGAATAACCGGGGTGATATCGTCTTTTTTGGCGACCTCACACCGCCACCCGCGCGCCAGCCGAAACCGAGGGGCGCTTTCTTGCGAACCGGAGAGCTGAGAACTCGCAGGAGTACATGTTGCTGCACGGCAATGTTGAAATCGCTGCGCAAAGGCGTAGGGATCTGAGCGAGGAGGAGCTGTCATGACACACGCACGTGTATGCGCAGGGGCTGTGGTGTTCGGATTACTTGTTGCGCTGGTTCTATTGGGCCGTCAGGAACAGAGCGTGGGAGTTGCCGGTGCCGATTCAGCGGTCAAGAAGGTCAACTGCAACAAAGGACAGACGCTCCCAGATGCGCTGAAGAAGGCCAAGCCCGGCGACACGCTGCAGGTCACGGGCACCTGTCATGAACGAGTGACCATCACCACCGATCGACTCACACTCGACGGCGATGGCAGTGGGGTGCTCGACGGCGGCGGGGGGAGCCCGACAGAGTTCGAGGGCGTGGTGACCATTGACGGCGCCCATGGGGTGACCCTCACAGGGTTCACCATCCAGAATGGCCCCGGCGCAGGGATTCTCGGCCAACGCGCCGCCGCGTTTACGGTGCTCGACACCACAGTGCAGGACAATACCGGCACCGGCATCGTCGTTGGGGACGGCTCGACCGCCGACTTGACCAACACCACCATGCGGCGCAATGCTAATGGCCTTGACGTCTTCACGGGCGCCAACGCCATCCTCCGGGGCGCGATTTCCATCACCCACAACCTCGGCCCTGGCGCCTTCGCCAACGGCGCATCCATTCTGGAGATCCGTGGCGCAGACGTGCAGGTGAACAACAACTTGGTCGGCATCGTTGTCCTGCCCGGTGGCCAACTGACGATCTTCGCATTCTCGTCATCGACGGGCAGCACGCTGACCGTTGACGGCACCCCCGTGTGTCCATAGGGGATGCTGCCTCACTCCTGGCGCTGGCCCTGCATCCTGGATCGCCAGGAGGGTGAGACGCCGTCAGGCAGCATCGATGACCTACCAGCAGGGGAGCAGAGGCGATGAGATAGCATCGAGTAGCCATCCAATCACGACGAAGGCGGGCACTCGATGCCCATGCTGGTGTGGCTCTATCTCATCGCCTTGCTGGATGATCAGACCTCAGCGACATGTGTGGCCCTGGCCGAAGCCCTGCAAACCGTGTCGCATGACCGCTTGACGAGGCTGCCGCGAGCTCATGAGTCTGGGCCAGCACTCCTGGAACACGCCTGTCGCACGCGGTTCGTCTGGGAGCCAGGTCATCTCATCCTCGATGACACCGTGATCCCCAAGCCCTTTGCGACGGCCATGGACCGCCGGGTATGGGTCTTCTCCAGCCAGGAGCACCGCCCGGTATACGGCTTCTCGCTGGTCCTGCGGGTCTGGTCCGATGGAACCCTCCGGATTCCCTTGCGCCTTCGCCGCTGGCGCAAGGGGGCGCCTCGACATACGAGCTGGCTCGGGAATGGCTGAGCTAGGCCCGCCACCGCCTGCGTTATCGCCCGGAGCCTGTGCTTTTGATGCCGGGTATCGCTCGAACGCGTTGCGAAAGCGCCTTCGGAATGAGGGATCGTCTATCGTGTGCCGGCTCAACAAGGATCGCCGCCTGAATCATCAGCCGCTCCGAACCTCTCGGCGTCACCTGTATGGGGCCGAACACGGGCGACTGACTGGTGGCGTGAAGGTCCTGGTCGTCAGATACGGCGCCATGTACATCGCGACCAATCGTCTCACGCGGCCAGCTGCCGAGGCGAGTCGGGTAGATCGCGTCCGCGCGCAGATTGAAGAAGTCAGCCGATCTTCCCCCACGGCTCCCAAATGATCTCAGCAATGCGCATGAACTGCGGGAACAGACCCCCTATGGTAATGATCTCTAGCCGTAGCCGGCCCTGGCCACCAGGGCGGAGGCGATAGTCGTCGGCATCCGTTTGATCCAGTCCAATGCGATCCTGTATGGCATTCGCTTTATCTAGCTTATGGGTAGCCCATAGCCGTCGGTTCTCCAGCCTAGAATTGTACTTGGTGTGGTCGGCCGCGACCACCGAGCTGGGCGTGCCGGTCGGCAGGCAGAACGGCTCATTGATCGGGTCGCGATCGATGCCCAAGGACAATGCACGCCGGAATCCGGTGCTGCTCACCCTTTGGCAATCTCTGGGTCCGCCTCATAGCTGAAGAGGACAGCGTGGCTGCCCTCTGACCGAGGAGGGGCAATCCGCAGAGGGGCTCACGCAGCCGCATCAGGGATTACCCGCTTCGCAGACCCCAGGTGCAGAGCTGATATCGCCGCATTTTCTGGCGTTACTGGCTGAGGTGTATGGAAGAGGATGTTATACAGCTTGCATCAAGGAATTTAAGCTAAGCCCCCTCGAAGAATCCCCTTGCTGACCTCCTTCCTCAGAGGCCATTCTGACCAAATGAGTGAGAGTGATTCTCGAGGCAATGGGCCGTGTTATACTGATAGCAGTATAGCTCTTCCGTGTGAACGTACTCGGCAGAAGACCTGCGTGCGGGAACGCACATCAAAACAAACTTTGATCGAGAGGGTCTGGGAGAAAGAACCCACTCGGCCATCCCCATGTCTGGGTGAAATGCCGACAAGACAGTTCTGATAAATATGTCTTGTCCGTATGGGGATGGAGGCTTATGAATATCGTCACACTCTCGAAAACAACATATCAGTGCTTGCAACGCAGAGCCCAGAAGAGTGCCCGAACGCCTGATCAAGTGGCAGAGGAAATACTGCGTCAACAACTGGCACCGCGGCACGCATACATCGAGGTCGTCGAGAAAGCCACTGGGTCACAGGCCCTGCTCAAAGGTACACGAATTCCGGTGAGCATTATCATCGCCTACTTGCGTTTGGGCGAAACACCGGAGTCGTTGGTGGGAAAGATTTTGCCTCAGCTTACCCTGGCACAGGTCTACGATGCACTGAGTTATTTTCACGATCACCAAGACGACATTGAGCAAGAGCTATTGGAAAACACCGAGGAACATGGCCGGGCGTATTTGCGCGAACACTTGGGCAAGGCAGGCTACCTGCGTGTTACCGGGCAAAATAGATGACGAATGAACCGATTAAACTCCTGCTTGATGAACATACAGCACCCGCCCTTGGGTAATGATCTCACGGATAAAACTGCCGCCTTTCCCCAAGACCTGGGTGATATTGTCCGGGGTCCTGACCAAAATATCCAACGGAAACGGTCGCGGGCAAATCAGATGCGAGGTGGCCACATAGCGGTTCGCGGGACGGCCATTCGTTTCCATAATCACCGGCAAGTCTATATCGCCATCACCGGTCGGTGTGCCATCGACATGAGATCCGAAAGGGACGAGTTTGATGCAGGATCATCCCATGTCCTTGACGGCCTGTTGGGGGTGGTGTTAGTGTCATTCCCGTTGGTCATAGCCTGGGTTCAGTGTGCGCAAGGCTGATGGGTTTTGAGAAGAAGCTTCATGCTTTCCGCATGGCGGGGGAAGGCGCTGCGGCCTAGACCCAGCATGGTGGCACGGTCCAACGTATCTCTGAGCAACTGAAGGTACTCGTGGGTGAGACAGTTGACATGGCGAAGTCGTGGACTAAGAAGGCGTTGAGCCGGATACCGCTCAGCTTACCTCCTGTCCTGCACTACCCGGCTTATCGGGCGTTCTGGTTGGGCCTTCTGGCCTCGGTGAGCGGCTTCCAAATGTTACGCTTCGGCCAGTACTGGTTGATCTACCAACTCACAGCTTCGCCCGTGGCCCTGGGATATATGGGTATCGCCAGCGGTGTCCCGGCCATTTGCCTCAACCTTTTTGGCGGGGTTTTTGCCGACACCATCGACCAACGCCGATTGATTATGACCACCCAAAGCCTCACGGCTGGCCTCATCTTCTTGCTCGCGACTCTGACCTTTCTCGATGTGGTCCAGGTATGGCACGTCCTGGTTATCGCGTTTTGCGCTGGAGCGGTGGAAGCCTTCGACCAGCCAGCCCGTCAGGCCCTCTATCCACATCTGATCGACCGCAAGGTCATGCTCAGCGCCGTGGCCTTGAACTCCAGCATCTGGCAGGGGACACGCATCATCGCGCCCGCTGCGGCCGGCTTCGTAATTGCCTGGGCCGGGACCGCAGTAGCCTTCTACCTGGCTGGCCTGGGGTTTCTCACCATGGCCATTGTCATGTATAACCTCAGGGTCCCGCGGATGACGAGGGGAGCACGGGGCAGTGCAGCCCATGATATTCTGGAAGGTCTGAAGTTCATCAGGCAGAACTCGATCTTCTCTTTCCTCATCGCCATGACTTTCTTTTATAGCTTCTTCGGCCTGGCGTATATCACACTGATGCCGGTATTAGCAGTGAACATCTTGCAAGTCGGTGCCAAAGGTCAGGGAATGCTGATGGGCATGGGGGGAATGGGATCGTTACTCACCACTCTCTGGTTGAGCGCCAGGAGCGACGTGGGGTCCAGGGGATGGCGCATCATCGGCGGCGGTGTCATGAGTGGGTTGTCTATAGCCACATTGGGGCTGACCTCTGCGTTCGTTGGATCTTTCGAGCTGGCGCTGGCCATCATGTTTATCATTGGCATCTGCAATATCACCTACAACACCTCGATCCAGAACTCCCTCCAGATGCTGGTTCCAGACAACATGCGCGGACGGGTCATGGGTTTCTATGGGATGACGCATAACATCATGCCTCTGGGTGGGATGGTGGCGGGTGCCCTGGCCAATCTCATCACTGCACCTTTGGCCATTGCCATTGGGGGGCTGACAGTCGCTGCCTTTGCTGTAGGACCGGCTATGCTGAACGGAGAGGTCCGTAACCTGGGTCCCCGACTGCGTCAGATCGAAACAGACACTGCCCTCGGCACGCCCAGACAGCGCTCTTCCCCTTCGACTGCGTCCAACTAATCAAGGGTCATGTGCGCGACAATGACGCGGTCAATGCTTGATCATATGGACGCCCACCCACCGCGCGCAGCCGGTATACATCTTCGACCGCTCATCGTGCCACTACCAGGTCGCCCAGGTGCACCTGCGGGGAAAAGAAGCCGCGGTGGTGGTAGGCGCCATGGGCGGCGTGGACAAGCAGGAACACTGGCTCACCGAGGGCTTCGGCACTGCGGATCTCCGGGAGGCCAAGGCTCTGCTAGAAGAAGTGTTCTGAAATTAGAAACATGCTGGTCAGAAACCGCCGGTTCTGATTCTCAGTACGTTGAGGGTTTTGTGCAATCGATCGAGGTGTTCAGGAGGTCTTCTATGGCGGCAACCACACAGATCCTCGAAAAACTCCAACTTTTACAAGCACTGGTACAAAGCGAAGGGGTGGGGGATGATGTGACAGAAGCGACCATCTCGAAGCTGCTAAGCTATGAGATCGAGAAGCTCAGGGAGCGTCAGCGTCAGATACGGGAAAAGCTAACGGTATTTGAAGAGCGATACAACCTGAAAACCGATGAATTTTCTCGGAGGTTTCGGGAGGGCAGGATGGGAGACGAGATGGACTTCTTTGGGTGGTCCGCACTAGCCGATATTTACCAGGAACTGTCGCAACGGCTGACCGAAGCGGAGCGGGTAACCCATGGCTCTTCCGATCCGGGCACTCCTCAATGATCTCAAGACACTGGTCCTTATCACCCCGAGTTGACAACCTTTCCCTTTCATACCCACAGAGCGACGGGGGAGGTCGAGCCTGCGAGCGCTTTCGATTGGAATGGCTTGATAACGTTTCTGCAGAGAGAGGTTTTCGCATCAAGCGGTCAGACACCTGACGCCTGAGATGCCCTCTAGAGACAAACCGATAAACCTCAAGCCGGACAACAATCTCCCACACGACCTGGCGTATGTTCAGGAAACCTCTTTGGGCATGCAGTGCCTTCCATGCTACCCCCCCTTTTGCAAAGGGGGATGAGGGGATTTCGTCAACCGCTACACCTGGTAAATCCCCCCTGGCCCCCGTTTACCAAAGGGGGGAATAGGGGCGAGACCATGGCCAACAAGGTCTCTTGTTTCTGCGCTAGAAAGTCGGTCTCGACAAAGATTGGCGGCGCTTGACAGGAACTCACTTACAGCTACGAGGCCAAGCAATGGAGGGTATACACCTGCGCTTCCCAACCTGCGGCACGGGCTTGCGTGACGAGAACGCGTGTCACTGCAGGGCTTCCTTATCCCGGTCGGCGGATTACCTTGGTGGCGCGTCGACTGCCTCGTTATACGGATGACCACTGACTGCGCTGTGGTCCACTCGTCCACCAACCGCACGCAGTAAGTGCACATCTTCGACCGACCAGCGCGCCACCACTCGATCGCCCATGTGCACCTGCATGGGAAAGAAGCCGCGATCGGGCATGTGTGCAATCACGTCTTCGTGCCCAGATCGATGAATGGTCACCTTCACGTATGAGCCTTGGTACTCGATGGCTTGCACCGTGCCGCAGACAGCGTTGGGTTCGGTGGCAGTGCGGGCCAAGCCCTGCGAAGCGTGGGCCAGTTCGATCTGATCTCTCCGAACGGAGAACCATACGACCGTCTCCTCGGTTGTCGACATTGGCTGCATCGGTACGGCATATTGCTCACCGTTATCACTCGCCAGCCTGGCGCTGCCGTTCGCTACCGCGATCACGCGTCCGCTGAACACATTGTGGCCACCCATGAATCGAGCCACATAGGCGCTATGCGGCCGCGTGTAGATCTCCTGCGCCGTCCCCCCCTGCTCGATGCGGCCCTGCGTCATCACCACCACCATATCGGCCACGGCAATCGCCTCGAGCTGGGTGTGGGTGACATGCACGAAGGTGATGCCTAGCTCCTGTTGCATGCGCCGCAGCTCCCCACGCATCTGCAGGCGCAAGAACTCGTCGAGGGCCGACAGCGGCTCATCGAGCAAGAGTACACGGGGGTTGGCGATCAGCGCGCGCGCCAGGGCCACCCGCTGCTGCTGGCCCCCCGACAACTGCGCTGGCAGGCGCTCCGCGAAGCTATCCATCTGCACCTGCGCCAGCATGTCGTGCGCTCGTCGGTGCCGTTCGGCCTTTCCCATCCCCCGCATTTTGAGGGTGAATGCCACATTCTCGAGTACGCTGAGATGGGGGAACAAGGCGTAATGCTGGAACATCATGGCCGTCCCACGACGCAAGGGAGGAAGACCCAGTACGCTCTCACCACCAATGCGGATATCACCCGTGGTCGGGGTCTCATGCCCGGCCATCAGGCGCAGAAGAGTCGTTTTGCCACAGCCACTTGGGCCGAGCAGGCAGCAATAACTGCCGTGTGGCACATGCAAATCGATCCCCTCAACGGCCAGTGTCTGGCCGAATCGCTTGCTGACATTGATGAGCTCAAGATCACCGACCGGCGTCATAGGTAATGGCTCTCCTCTTCTGGTGGATTGGGGTCACTCCCCCGCATGCGCGTGTAGGCTCCGGCGCATACGCCGGCGTTGGATCAGGGCCATCGACGAGAGCGCCAGCGCGATCACCGCGAACGAGACGGCGGTGGTGAGAGTCCCCAGCGCATAGAGCGCCGGCGAGGTGACGTTGGTCGTCATGGCCCAGATTTCGAGCGGGAGAGTGTTGCGCGGGCCTACCGTCAGCATGGTGCGTGCAAACTCGTCGTAGGACAACGTGAACCCGAACAGCGCCACGCCAATAACCCCAGGCAACAGGATCGGCAGGACCACGTGTCTGAGCGTCTGCCAGGGAGACGCCCCCAGGTCGCGCGCCGCTTCCTCATAGAAGCGGTTGAAGCGGCTGAACACCGCAAACATGATCAGCAACCCGAAGGGTAGGGTCCAGGTCAACTGTGCCCCCAGGGCCGACGTATACCAGTCCGGTTGGATCCCCAGGAGCTGACCCATCAGGCCAATTCCCAGCCCGACAAGCAAACCTGGCATCACCAGGCTGGCGATGGCCAGATAGAACACCAGCGTGGCGCCGACGAAGCGACGCCGAAAGGCCAAACCTGCCATCACGGCCATGACCACGGTCAGGATTAGCACCAGCAGCGCCAGCGCCAGGGAGCGCAGGAATGCTCCCGCCACATCACCGGTGCGCTGTTGCGTAAAGAGGGCGGCGAACCATTGCAGCGACACCCCGTGCATAGGGAAGGTCAGGCCGCCGTTCGGGCCCTGAAATGACAAGAGATAGATGGCGAACATGGGCCCATACAAGAACACCACAAACAGCGTGAAGCCTGCCGCCAGGGCATAAAACGTCCAGGGACGCGTACCAGCGGTCTGCTGCTGCATTACCGTCGCGCCCCCCTGCCCTGAAAGTTCCCTCTGCACGTCAACCAGGCGCAGAATTGCTGCCACCATCGCCATGACGATGATCATCAAGACCACCGCACTCGCCGCCGCCGGTGGATACTGCAAAAGCGCAATCTCGTTGGACATCGCCAGCACTACCGAGGCGCTCTGGCCGCCACTCATGATCTTGACCACAAAGAAGTCACCCATCACCAGGGTGACCACAAAGATAGAGCCCAGCGCCATGCCAGACTTCGACAACGGCAGCACCACCTCCCAGATCACCCGCCAGGGACTGGCGCCAGCATCCACGGCCGCCTCCATTACGGCGGGATCAATGCGGGCCATAGCGTTCACAATGGGGACGATCATGAAAAGAGTTAATAGGTGGACATAGGCGATCACGACCGCCACCTCCGAAAACAACAGAAACTCCAGCGGCGCGTCGATCAGGCCCAGAGCTAGCAAGGACTGATTGAAAATCCCGTTCAAGCCGAGAAACGGGATCCAGGCGATCATGCGGATGATATTGGAAGTCCAGAATGGCACCGTACACAGCAGGAACAGGGCCATGCGCCACAGCATTGTGCGCACATGGAAAACGAGGAAATAGGCCACCGTCCAGCCAATGACCAGGGTGAGAGCCCAGACCACAGCCGCGTATCGGAGGGTATTCAGATAGAGCCTATAGGTCAGGCCTGAGCCAAACAGCTCCAGGTAGTTTCTGACCAGGAACGCAGGATACACCGTGAAATCATCGTAGTCGAAGAAGCTGACGGCCACGACCACGGCCAGAGGCACCCCCAGAAAGACCAGCAAGACCATGGTCAGTGGCGCCACCTGGAGATAGGGCACAAGCCTCGACCACCGGGTCATCTGCACGCTCCATCGGCCATAGACGCACGGCCAGCAACGCACCACGCTGGCGACAGGACGGCAGGTCACTCCGCCAGCACGAGGGCGGGGTGCTATGCCGCCACAAACTCGTTCCACTTGCGGACCATGTGGCGGTTTTCGTCCATAACGGTGTTCCAACAGGCGACCCTGCCCATGCGCTCCCAGAGCGAGCCCCCGTCGCGCACATGGCCAGCAGGCTCCATGGGATGGCCATACGGGTCTGTGATCTCGCGGCGAGCCGGCTTCCCTTCGTACCAGTAATCCCACTCATCCGCTGTTAAGAAGCTCTTGGCGGTAGCCGGGACCGAGCTGTAATAGCCCTGCTTGGCGATGAACCCGCCCTGCCAGCCAGACTGGTACCAGTTGAGGTACTCATAGGCGGCGTCCAGCTTCAGGCCCTTGAGATGCGCCATAAGACCCAGGCCGACGGCCCAGGCGCGATAGCCTTCCTGCAACGGCACGTAATGGCACGGGATGCCGCGCGCGCGCACGGCGGTGACGGCTGGCGACCACATCGACTGAATGACAACCTCCCCTGAGGCCATGAGGTTCACCGATTCGTCAAATGTGGTCCAAAAGGCGCGGAAGTGACCCGCTTTCTTGAGATCGATGAGGATCTGCACCGTCTTGTCGATCTCAGCAGGCGTCATGTTGCCCTTGTCCGCGTATTTGAAATCACCTCGCGACTCAATGGCCATGGCGGCGTCCATGATGCCGATCGAGGGCACATCCAGCAGAGCCGCCCGGCCCTTGAACTCTGGGCTGAGCAGTTCGTGCCAGTGCTCGATCGGGCGTTTGACCAGATCAGGGCGCAGGCCGAGTGTGTCGGCGTTGTAGAGCGTCGGGATCAGCGTGGCCCAGCGCGCCGGGCCCTGGGCGAAGCTTTTTCCTTCAGGCTGCTCCAGGTACTGCACCTCGTACGGCGAAATGCCTTGCCGTGACACGGGGCGGCCGTCCGGGTACTCCCCCTTGCTGAAAATCGGCACGACCTCCTCCCAGCGCGTGAAGCGCTGCAGGTCGATCCCCTGCAGCACCCCGCGTGGAAGCAGCTTCACCGGCATCCAATACTCGATATCGGCGATATCGAGTGACTGCGGTTGGGTCGCCACACGGTTGACCAGCGCGTCCGTGGCGGCATTCTGCATGTCGATCTTAAAGCCGAGGTCCTTCGTCGCCTGGCGAGCGATATCGATGATTGCCGAATACGAGCCCCCGACTTGCAATAAGGCGATGTCCTTGAGCTTCTGTGCCCAGATCGTCGGAACACCCATCATCACTCCGGAACCGACGACAACGCCAGCCGTTGCCGCAGCTCCTGTGAGAAAAGTCCGTCGCGTGACCATGGGTGTGCGCTGTCCTGATGTCCCGTCTGCCATCATCGTCTCCTTCGGTGCGTGTGTGGTCGTGGATCGCCGGCCTGTCGCCCACGCCGAGCGTCAGGAGGCAGGGGTCCGCGCCTGATGTGCCGTGCGGGGGTGACCGCCACGCCCCCCGGTATGCCGTCTGCTACCGGGAGGTTGCCCCAGATCACTTCCGGCAGACCATCCCGATGACCAGGCAATTGTCGTGGAAATCGCGCCAATACGCTTCCCCATAGCGCGCGAGGTCTTCCGGTGCGACCTCGGAGGGGTGCCAGGTGAACTCTCGAACCCCGGCCTCCTTGATCGACCCCTCATACGTGGCCTGGCTCCACTGGAAGTATCGGAAGGGGGTTGGAGGAGCGGTGATAAACTCCGCGTCGCACACGTACCGGTCATCTTCGGCCGCCTGGCGGAGCACGGCGCACCCGTACGTCGTGCTGTGAGGGATTATTTCGCCGTGAACCATGCCTGCCACGTCAGGAACATACAAGGGGAAGGGAACGGAGGCATCGTGTGAAACGTGGGCTGGGAGATGCGGGCAGCCAGCACCGGTGTCCCCCTGGGTTGAGTCCGCACCGCGATGGAAATCATCCGCTCTTCCTCATGGAGAGCGGGCGCGAGTGTAATAGGGATGGGAAATAGTTGTCAACGATAATTATCGAGGGCTGCGTGAAGGAAAGTGGTGCAGCCGCCTATTGCAGGATCTGGGCTTCCTGGCCTGCACGTTAGAACGAGCAACGCTCATACCGAACGCATTCCCTACCAATGGTATCTGCTCCACGAGCTGGCCGCCGATATTCACAGCGGACACCACGTGCGTTCCACCGTGTTTATCGAAGCACGCTCGATGTACCGTGCTGGCTCACCGGAGGAGATGCGTCCTGTGGGTGAAGTCTAATTCGTCCAGGGGCTAGTTGATAAGGTATCCTACTCCTGCCACATGCTGTATAACGCCTTCAAACGGTTGTCCAAGGGCTACGCGGCTGCTGAGCGCGGCGAGATGTTCCATGACACAGCGGCGCGTGTCTATCGGATAGCCGTCTAACCTTCCGACGACAACAGACAGGACCCTTGCCAGCACAGACGGCCTCGACTGTGGCCGCGTGGCCATGATCGAGGCCGTCTGACGAGCATTCCATGGAGCGCCGACTCGGATGCCACCGGCGCCGGCGCTAGACCAGCACGCCGAACCCGGACTTGGTGCACAATTCGATGCGGTTGCCGTCGGGATCATTGATATAGAAGGCCTTCTGGCCGTCGTTCCTGGTCTGAATCTCGGTGGGGATCACCCTTTTGCCCAGCATGTACTGATGGGCCGCGTCGATATCGTCCACCTCAAAGGCGGTGTGGTGGGAAGGCGCCGACGGGGCGTCAGTATTCTCGATGATGTGGACCATCGCGCCGCTGGGCAGCTGGAGCCAGTACAGGTGGTCGCTATTGACCATCTTGGGGATCTGCCCCAACCCCAGGATCTCCTGGTACCACTGCAGCGCCGCTTCCTTGTTCTTGACGTTGTAGGTGATGTGGTTGATGGTTTTCAGGCGAATATGGTCAGGCAGCATACGGTCTCCTTCATTGTATAATGGTAGACGCCACACGTGTCAGCGGCAAGCGCGGAACCAGAGGCGTTCGTCACCAGCTCTAGCGTCACGCTCCTCCTATGGCTACGTGGGCAATTTGTCGCCGTCCGGTGGGGGCGGCACTTC
>Ga0137404_10000845_pt1 | contig 20155 bp, 25 predicted proteins | sample CZOMad2_1_16fung_FD_108285 | JGI IMG/M metagenome (GOLD analysis project Ga0137404, IMG submission 108285) | Vadose zone soil fungal communities from Angelo Coast Range Reserve, California, USA - CZOMad2_1_16fungal (Illumina Assembly) | ecosystem: Environmental > Terrestrial > Soil > Vadose... | reverse complement strand
TGCGCTGGGGACGGTGGCGCGTGAAACGCTTGCGGCGCGACAGCGCGAGCGCTTCGAGGGCGCGCTGCGGACCAAGATCGACTGGTTCGGCGGGCGGCTGCTGCCGGTGCGCTTCGCCGCCGCCTCGCCGCGCGCCGTTGCCGACGAGATGAGCGCGCTGCGCGCGGAGGGCGCGGACGTGCTGATCGTGGCGGGCGCCAGCGCGCTCGATCCGCTCGACCCCGTCTTCGGCGGGCTCACCCTGCTCGGCGCGCGCATGGAGCGGCACGGCGCCCCCGCGCATCCCGGCAGCCTCCTGTTCCTGGCGCGCTGGCAGGACCTGCCCGTGCTCGGCATGCCGACGTGCGGGATGTTCTCGCAGGCGACGACGTTCGACCTCGTGCTCCCGCGGCTGCTGGCCGGCGAGGCCCTCGGCAACGCGGAGATCGCCGCCCTCGGCCACGGCGGGCTGCTCTCGCGCGAGATGGCGTACCGCTTCCCCGCGTACCGCGTCGGCGCCGCGCGCGGAGAGCTCGAGTGAGCAGCGTCACGCGCCCGGCCCTCTACAGCGAGACGATCCGGGAGCGCTGGCGCCGGCCGCGCTTCCGCGGCGAACTGGCCGGCGCGACGGCGACCGCCGAGGACGTCAACCCGCTCTGCGGCGACCGCGTGCGGATGCAGGTCACGCTGCAGGACGGCCGCGTGAGCGCCGCGCGCTTCGTCGGCGACTCCTGCGCGATCTGCACCGCGTCCGCGGACGTCCTGTCGGAGCTGATCGAGGGCCGCTCGCGCGCCGAGGCGTCGGCGCTGGGCGCCGGCGACGTGCTCGGCATTCTGCAGGCCGACGTGCGCCCCACGCGCATGCGCTGCGTGACGCTGCCGATCAGCGTGCTCGCGAAGGCGCTGGCATGACGCTCGACGCCCAGACGCGGCGCGACTTTCCGATCCTCGAGCGGATCGTCAACGGCCGGCCGCTCGTCTACCTCGACTCCGCCGCCTCCAGCCAGAAGCCGCGGACGGTGATCGAGGCGATGGCGCGTTACTACGAGACCTCGCACGCGAACGTGCATCGCTCGATCCACACACTCGGGGAGGAGGCGACCGAGCTCTACGAGATCGCGCGCGACCGCGTCCAGCGCTTCATCGGCGCCGCGGCCCGCGAGGAGGTCGTCTTCACGCGGGGGACCACCGACGCGATCTCGATCGTGGCCGAGGCCGTCGGGCGGACGCTGAAGCCGGGCGACGAGATCCTCGTCACGGACATGGAGCATCACTCGAACCTGGTGCCGTGGCAGGTGGCCGCGCGCGACCGCGGCGCGCGGATCCGCTCCGTCCCGCTGGTCGGCGAGGGCACGCTCGATCTCGCGGCCCTCGACCGGCTCCTGACCGACCGCACCCGGGTGTTCGCGTTCGCGCACGTGTCGAACGTCCTGGGGACCATCAACCCGATCGCCGAGCTCGTCGCACGCGCGCGTCGGGTGGGGGCGCTGACGCTGGTGGATGGGGCTCAGGCGATCCCTCATCTGCCGCTCGATATGTCCGTGCTGGGATGTGATTTCTACGCGTTCTCCGCCCACAAGATGCTGGGCCCGACCGGACTCGGCGTGCTGTACGGCCGCCGGGCGCTGCTCGAGGCGCTCGAGCCGGCGCGTGGAGGCAGCGAGATGATCAAGGAAGTCTGGGTGGATCGCGCCACCTGGAACGACCTGCCCTGGCGGTTCGAGCCCGGCACGCCGCCGATCGCCGAGGCCGTCGGCCTCACCGCGGCGATCGAATATCTCGAGAAGCTCGGCATGGAGCGGGTACGCGAGCACGAGCAGGCGCTGGCCGTGCAGACGGTGGATCGCTTGAGCGCGATCCCCGGAGTGCGGGTTTACGGGCCGCGGCGCCAGCGCGGCGCCGTCGTCGCCTTCTCCGTCGACGGCTGGCACCCGCACGACGTCGCCGCCGCCCTGGACGCCGAGGGCATCGCGGTGCGCGCCGGCCATCACTGCGCCCAGCCTCTGATGCGCTGGTGTGGTGTGGTCGGCACGAGCCGCGCCAGCTTCTCCGTCTACAACTCGTCGGAGGAGGTCGCCCTGCTGGCCCACGCGGTGGCCTCGCTCGGGACGGCGCCCTGAGCGCCATGAGCCCGACTGGGCCGCGCAACCCGTTCCAGTCGCCGCGCTTCGGGCAGATCGCGACCTTCATGCTGCTGCCCGCGGCCGCCGACGCCGCCGGGCTGGACGTCGCCCTGCTCGGGGTGCCCTACGACGGTGGCACCTCGTATCGGTCGGGCGCGCGCTTCGGTCCACGTGCCGTGCGCGAGCAGTCGTCGCTGATCCGCACGTGGAACCCGGTGCTCAAGGTCCATCCGTTCGAGCGGCTGCGCGTGGCGGACTGCGGCGACGTCGACGTCGTGCCGATCTCGATCGAGCGGACGTTCGAGGCGATCGAGCGGCGGATCGACGCCGTCGTGCAGGCCGGCGCGACGCCGGTCTGCGTCGGCGGCGACCACTCGGTCTCGCTGCCGATCTTGAGATCGCTGGCCCGCCGCCACGGCCCGCTCGGCGTCGTGCACTTCGACGCGCATCCCGACACCTGGGACGAGTACTTCGGCAGCAAGTTCTTCCACGGTACGCCGTTCCGCCGCGCGATCGAGGAAGGCGCGGTGGACGGCCGTCGCATGATCCAGGTCGGGATCCGTGGACCGCTCTACGGGCCCGAGGACTTCGCGTTCCACGACGAGCGCGGGCTGGAGGTGCTTCGCATCGAGGCGGTGAAGGAACACGGCACGGCGTGGGCGGCCGAGCGGCTGGCGCGGCTGCGCGGTGGTCCCGTCTACTGCTCGTTCGACATCGACGCCGTCGACCCTGCGTACGCACCGGCCACCGGCACCCCGGAGGTCGGCGGGCTCACGTCGTTCGAGGCGCTCACGCTCGTGCGCGCGCTGGCCGGCCACTCGCTGGTGGGCGCCGACGTCGTCGAGGTCTCGCCGCCCTACGACGGGCCCGGTCAGATCACCTCGCTGCTGGCCGCCAACCTCATGTTCGAACTCGTGAGCGTCCTCGCGCTCGGCCGATGAGCCATCCTGTGTCAAGCCCGAGGCGCCACGGCTGCGCCGGGGCGCGTCCGAGCGATGGGGGGTGTGGGGGGCCATATCGGGACCGCCCACGACGATTGATGAGCCGGCGCGCCCAGGGCGTTCTCGTTCTCGTCGCGCTCGCCCTGCTCGCGGCCGCGCCGGCATCGGCGGCGCCCGCGCCGGTCGCCACCGTGGTCATCGACGGTGTCATCAGCCCGGTCACCCTCCGCCTCGTCGAGAGCGCGCTCGCGCGCGCGAAGGCGGGCGGCGCGCAGGCGCTGGTCATCCAGCTCGACACGCCCGGCGGCCTCGAGCGCTCGATGCGCGCGATCTGCCAGCGGCTGCTGAATGCCGAGATCCCGGTGGTCGTGTGGGTGGGGCCGACGGGCGCCCGCGCCGCCTCCGCCGGCGTCTTCATCACCATGGCCGCCCACGTCGCGGCCATGGCGCCCGCCACGAACATCGGCGCCGCCCATCCGGTGTCGATCGGCGGCGGCGTGGACAAGGAGAGCATGCGCAAGATCGAGAACGACGCCGCGGCGTTCATCCGCACGATCGCCCTCGAGCGCGGTCGCAACGCCGAGTGGGGCGAGAAGGCTGTGCGCCAGTCGGTGTCCGTCACCGAGCGCGAGGCGGTGCGGCTGAAGGTCGTGGACTTCGTCGCCGACTCCATCCCCGATCTGCTGACGAAGCTCGACGGCCGCACCGTGAAGACGCCGCAGGGTCCCGTGACCCTGGCCACGCGCGAGGCCGTCGCCAAGCCGATCGAGATCGGCTTCCGCGACCGCGTGCTCGCCGTGATCACCGACCCGAACGTCGCCTACGTGCTCATGATGCTCGGCACGCTCGGGCTCATCTTCGAGCTGTCGACGCCCGGCGCGATCCTGCCCGGCGTGATCGGAGGCATCTCGCTGATCCTGGCGTTCTTCGCCTTCCAGAGCCTGCCGATCAACTTCGCGGGCCTGCTGCTCATCCTGTTCGCCATCGTGCTCTTCATCGCCGAGGTCAAGGTGACGAGCCACGGCGTCCTCGCCATCGGCGGCATCGTGGCGATGGCGCTCGGCTCGCTCATGCTCTATGACGCGCCGGAGGTCGGCTTCCGGGTCTCGTGGCGGGTGATCGTGCCCACCGTCGCTCTCACCGCCGGTTTCTTCCTGTTCGCGCTCACCCTCGGCGTGCGCGCGTTCCGCCGGCGGCCGCTCCTCGGCGTGAGCGGTCTCGTGGGGCAGACGGGCGTGGCGCGCGGCGCGCTCGCGCCCGAGGGGCAGGTGAGCGTGCACGGCGAGCTCTGGCGCGCCGTCGCCGACCGGCCGCTCGCCGACGGGACGCCGGTCACGATCGTGGACGTTCAGGGGCTCACGTTGCGCGTGGTGGGGAGCGATGCTTCGGGAGGAGGGACGCGATGATCTCGATGGACTCGGCGCTCGTCTTCGTGGTGGTGATCGCGGCCGTGATCTTCATCGGCTCCTACGCCAAGATCCTGCGCGAGTACGAGCGCGGCGTGATCTTCCGTCTCGGCCGCAACGCGCGCGCGCTGCTGAACCCGGGGGGCACCGGGAACGGCCCGGGCCTCGTGCTGCTGGCGCCGTTCATCGACCGGATGGTGAAGGTGAGCATGCAGACGGTCGCGCTCGATGTGCCGCCCCAGGACGTCATCTCGCGTGACAACGTCTCGCTCAAAGTGAGCGCCGTGATCTACTTCCGCGTTATCGATCCCGTGAAGGCGGTGATCGCGGTGCAGGATTACCTCTACGCGACCTCGCAGATCGCGCAGACGACGCTGCGGAGCGTGCTGGGGCAGGTCGAGCTCGACGACCTGCTGTCCGCGCGCGACAAGATCAACCAGCAGCTGCAGCGCATCATCGACGAGCACACCGAGCCGTGGGGCATCAAGGTCGCCAACGTCGAGGTCAAGCAGATCGACCTCCCCCAGGACATGCAGCGCGCGATGGCCAAGCAGGCCGAGGCCGAGCGCGAGCGGCGCGCCAAGGTCATCAACGCCGAGGGTGAGTTCCAGGCAGCGGCCAAGCTCGGCCAGGCGGCGGAGGTCCTCACGCGATTTCCGGTGGCCGTGCAGCTGCGGTATCTGCAGACGATGCGCGAGATCGCCTCCGAGCGGAACACCACGACGTTCTTCCCGCTGCCGATGGACCTGCTGGGACTCTTCCAGACGATGCGCAGCAAGGACGGCAGCGACACCAAGTGACGCGCGGGGTTGGAGCGCCCGCGGATCGCGTGTAAGATACGAAGGCTTTCGACTCGGGGGGTTAGCTCAGTTGGGAGAGCGCGGCGTTCGCAACGCCGAGGTCGAGGGTTCGAATCCCTTACCCTCCACCATCTTCGAATCGCCGCAGAAGTAGCGGGGATTCGCGCAGCAGCGGCCGGTGATCGGGGCTCAGGGGACCACTGGGGACCAGATGGGGACCTGAGTCCCGATGACTGCGAGGGATCGATGGCCGAGAAGAAGCGGCGCGGACGGCGAGCGGAGATACACGAGTCCGGGGAGACGGAGCCGTGCGACGAATGCCGCGCTGAGATCCGGCTCCTGACACGCGCGCAGGAGCTGAAGGATCAGGAGGGCCTCGAAGGCCGCGAGCTGGTCGAAGGCGTGCTGGCGAGCCTGGAGAACGAGGAGACGCTGGAGTCGATGCTGCGCGTCCGCAGAGGTCGTAGTTGATCAGCCGGCGCGCGCTCGGGTACTACCTCATGGCCGGCGCAGCGTTCGCGCTTCTCGGCGGCATCCTGCGGCCCGACGGGCTACATCCTGTCGCGATCACCGCCTTGGCCGCGCTCGCGGCGGGCGGCCTCTACCTCGTCGCCGTCAAGCGCTGAACGCACGAAGGGCCGGGGATCGCCCCGGCCCTTGGTGTCTCCGCTGATCGCCGCCGTCTACTGCTTCGCCGGCAGCATTCGCTCCAGCCCTCCCAGTTCGCCCCGGTTGCCGATCCTCGCGTGGTAGTAGGTACCGAGCGTCTGCTGCAGTGACGCGTGCCCGAGGTAGCCCATCACTCGGAGCGGCTCCTCGCCCGACTCCAGCGCCCATGTCGCGAACGTGTGCCGGGTCGAGTGGTACTTCTTCGGCTCCTGCTTCAGCTCGCGCTGCAGCGGCGTCCAGAAGTGATCGTAGAAGGCGCCCGAGCTGGCTTCCAGCTTGTGCGCGTTGTTCGGGAAGAGGAGCACCGCGTGGCGCTCGGTCTTCCGGCCGCGCTCGTCCACGCACGGCACCGTCGTGCCCTTGTAGCCCTCGGCGTCGAGCAGGTCGATGTGCTGCTGGAGCGCGCGTCGCAGCTCGCGCGTGAGCGGCACGCGGCGCTTGTCGGCATCCTTCAGCGGGCCGACCGCCTTCGCCTTCTCCGACCATGTGCGCTGCACGAAGACCGTCCCGCGTGACCACTCGATGTCACCGCGCTCCAGCGCTACGCTCTCGCCCCACCGTAGGCCTGCGAGCATCCCGGTGCAGAGGAAGGCGTACCGGCGCTGGTAGTCGTGCTCGCAGCGCTTCAGCAGGGCGATGCCCGCCTCGGGCTCGAACCAGTCGACCTCGCGCTTCACCGGCTTCTGCATCCGCTTGCCGACCCACTCGCCGAGATCGTTGCCCGGGTTCACGAACTGCTGCGAGAGCACCTCGTCGTGAACGAGCCGCTCGAAGGTCGCCTTGATCGGATGCCGGACGGCGTCGATGACGGCCATGCTGAGACCGGCCTCCTTCACCTTGTCGATCACGCCGCCGATCAGCTTGCGCGTGACCTGATCGACCGGCGTGTCGCCGATGGCCGGCGTGATCCACCGCTTCTGCGTCGCCCTGTAGCGCACGAGCGTCGCGCCGCGCAGCTCGCCCGCGCGCTCCAGCCGGTCGAGGTTCGCGGAGACGGCGTCGGACAGCTTCGGGTAGACCGTCGGCGCGACACCGCGCGCAGCGTCGGCCTCTTCGAGGCGGCGGCGGATCTCGGCGACGGGGATCGTCAGCGCGAGCTTCTCGAAGGTCTTCTTCAGCTCGTTCGCCTCGCGCTCGGTCTCGTAGAACTTCCTGAAGGGCCGGCTGCCGTCGGCGAAGCGCACGCGCAGCAGCCACTGCTTGCCAGCCTTCGACTTGTCGCGCCACACGAGGATCGTCAGCGGCAGTCTCATCGCGTGCCCCCCTTCTTGATCTTCGCCTTCATCGAGTGGCGCAGTGCAGCGTGGAGGAAGGCGGTCAGGTCGCTCCACCCGTTGGTGATCGCGTAAATCTTCGCCTGCGTCTTCAGCTCGGGGTCCATGTTCACGGTCAACTTCTCGGTGCCCGGCTTCTCGTGCCCCCGTCTCGTGTCGGCCATCGTCGCCTCCCCACTTCCCATGTCGTCACTTCTGGTGGGGACCGTACGCCACGTACGCCACGATGTCAAGGCTCCAGTGCGGAGGCCACATCGTGGAGCCCCAGCTCCTTCAGGTTCTGGACGAGCTGCGGCCGGCCGACCGAGCGGAAGGCCTCTAGCCAGGCGTCGAAGTCGTCCTTCCTCACGAGGATCTTCCCGCCCACGCGGTAGCACGGCAGGGCGGTGGCGGGGTCCGCGTCGATGAACTTGCGGAGGGTGTTCCGGCTCAGGCCGCAGTAGACCGCCAGCTCCCGCAGCCCCAGGAGCCCGGCCGGCTTCGTGGTGTCCATACCTTGAGGAGTGCCGACGCGGTGTGTGTGTGTGAAGGTCAGCGCATCTTTTTTCTCGTCACATTTCTCCGCGCGGCGGCACTCCTCATACAGGTGGGGAGATCCGTCGCCGTCAGGGGGGCAGGGTCGCCGCCCGACGCGACCGGGCTGTCACACTTTCCCCCGTGACTGCACTCCTCATACGAGGGAAAGAGACTGCCTGTCGCCCAAACAACATGACGCGCCCGGGAGGCCGGGCAGGAGGGACCACCATGACCACGTCCACGCTACCGCCCGTGCTTCGCGTGCCCGATCTGGCCACGCTGCTGGGCGTTTCCGTTCGAGCCGCTCAGAAGATGATCGAGCGCGGCCAGATCCCGTCGCGCCGCATCGGCCGGCGCGTGGTCGTCCTCGGCGACGAGCTGCTCGACCGGCTGCGCGCGAGCTGATGCCGAGGATCTGCATCCTCGACGGCAACCACACGCCCGGCTCCGACTGGCAGGCCGAGTGTCCGCAGCTCAGAGCCGCAGCGCGCTCGGAGCGCTCGCGGAAGGCTGCTGAGACGCGCTACGCGCCCCGCCAGCACCCCGTAGCCCGCTCCGAGGGGGTGGACAGCCCCGAGGCTGGCTACAGGGAAATGACCAGCAGCGCAGCAGGAGGATGAGGATGAAGAGAACGCTGGAAGCCCTCGACCGCCTCGAACGCCTCGGCCATGCGCAACGGGACCAGGGACTGGCTGCGGCACAGCAGACGCGGGAAGCGCTGGAGCCTGACGTGACTCGCTCTCGTGAGTTGATGAGCGAGCTGCTCGCGACCCAACGCGAGCATCTCCAGTTTGCCGAGCGCGCACACGCCATCGATTGGGAGAAAATCTCCCGGCTGTTCAGGCACGACGGCGAAGCCTCACGGCACGCGCGGATCATCGGACGTCGTGCGGAGGATTTGATCCGCACCCTTTCGCGCATCCCGACGTGCGATCTCGCCGAAGTGGCCGGGACCGTCGCCTCGCTCACCGCAGACGATGTGCGCCGAGGCGTGCCGGAGCGCGTGCGAGAGATCGTCGCCCAGGGCGTCCCGCTACCGGCCACCATCCGCAAGCTCGTACAGGAGCTGGAAGGGATGGTCGAGATGTTGGGCACGGTCGCGACGAACGCCGGCATCGCGCCGCAGCAGCTCATCGACATCAAGTTCCCGGAGGTCGCCGAGTGAGCACCGAGCAGGAGCCGCAGACCGCAGCACCCGCCGCAGCACCCGAGACGGTGCAGATCACGCAGGACGAGCGCCTCGATGGCGTCGCGCTCGACTACAATCCCGAGCTAAAGAGGGCCGAGTTGCACGCGCCACCCGGCCAGCCCGTCGACATCGCCAGCGCACGCGCTCTCGCGGGTGTGGCCGGCGTGGTGCTCCCGCCGCAGTACGAGAAGGCGTGGGACACGAACGCAGAAGGCCACGCGCTCGGGCTGATGGTGTCGGAAGGGATCGCCCCGACGATCTGCCAGTCCCTGCTTGAATGGGCAGCGGACGCGCACATCGTCTACGGCCTCAACTCGCGCACGGGCGAGCAAGCCTTCAGGGCGAAGTTCGACGGCAAGCTGACGCGTGCGCAGCAGGACAAGCTCCTCGCCTTCTACCGCACTCACGTCGAGCGGGAGGGCGCGTGATGGACAGCACCCCGCAGCAGCCGCGCCTGGGCGCCGTCGTCGTCGCCACGCACCAGACCCTCGCCGAGCTGGAAGCTGCCCTCGCGAAGTGGAACGGGGTGCTCGCAGAAGACATGAGGCGCTGCGAGGAGGCCCACGCGCGGCTGTCCGAAGTCGAGCGGCGACTGCGCGAGCGCACCGCCGAGTTGGACCGTGTCGAGATGTCGCTCGCGCAGACGCGCGGGCTCGTGCTCGCCGAGGAGCGGAAGCTCGAAGCTCTCCGCGCGCAGACCAACGCCTGGAACTCCTGAGAGGAGAGACACACACACCATGTCGAACACCAGCAAGCCCCCCCAGCCCCCGAACAAGAGCGGCACGTTCAAGAGCGCGCCCCGCACGACGTCCGGCGTCTTCCCGCGCGCCGCGCAGAAGACCGCACCGGGACCCGTTCGCCTGCCTGAGGTGACCGGAAGCCACGTGCCCCGGGTCACGCCGGAGAACGTCGGCAACATGACAAACAGCCAGTGGCAGCAGCTCCACGGCTCCGATACGAAGGGGATCGCCTGAGCCGACCGTATCCGTCCGCAGAACCACACCACACAGCACAGGGAGAACAACGATGGAGAACCCCTACCGCACCGGCAACGTCGCGCTCGCCTCGTTCTTGCTCGCGCGCGGACACCCGCTCAAGGAGATCTCGACCGACGAGCGCGGCTCGAAGACGTTCGCGTTCGACGCTGTCGCGGTCGATGACGCCAGGGGGTTCTTCCTGAACGCGCCTGCGCCAGCTCGCTCGCTGCTCGGCCACCTGCGCGATCTCAGCGGCGCGCTGCGGGAACGGATCTAGCAGCAAAACACCCAACACGACACCGGACACTGACACCAACACGAGGTGACTGCACACCATGGCTCTCCAAGCCCTGCCCACCGACCACGTGGCGCCCTCCTGGGTGCCCGGCCAGCGCCCGCCACACCGACAGCAGCAGCCGGAGCACATCGGCTACCGAGGGTTCAGCCGCATGTCCAACCTCTTCATCGAGCAGCTCATGCCCGCCTGCCCCGAGGCCGCGCTGAAGGCGTATGTCTACGCGTCCCGAGTCTGCCGTGAGGACGGCACCTTCTTCATCTCGCACGCGACGCTCGCCAAGAAGCTCGGCCTGAAGCACAGGGCGAGCGGGCAGCGCGCGATCAGCCTGCTGCGGAGCGCCGGCCTCGTAGAGGTCGTGACCCGCGCCGGCAGGCGGGGACGGGCGAACGACTACCGGATCATCGCCATAGATGAGGTCGACATGGAGCGGGCGCGCGAAGCACTGGCACAAGGGCTGCCGTGGAAGAGCCGGGGTGTACGCGCCGGGCGCGTAGAGGTGTACGCGCGGGGCGAGTAGGGGGTGTACGCGCCGCGCGCTACCCCATTAAGACCTATCGTATCAAGACCTACCGACTCACACTCCCGCCCGGCGAGGACGCCGGGGGGAGCGAGTTCGCTCTCGTAGAAGCCGCTCTCTTCCGAAGCCCAGCAGAACATGCTGGGGTGTACGCGCCCGGCGCGTAGGGTGTCCATGACTCAGACGCATCACGACGCAGTAAATCCCGGCCTCGTCGCGGCCCCCGCCGACGTCGCCGCTCTCATCGAACACGCCCGCGCCCTGCGACGGCTCGGCGCCCACGCGCAGCGCGACGACGTCCCGCAACTCGCCGAAGAGATCCTCGCCACGACGCAGCGGCTCCGGCTCCGGCTCCGGGCGCTCGGCTACTCGCCGCGCGAGATCGCGGAGTTCGCCGCCCTCGCGAGGGGCTGAAAGGTCCCCACTGGTCCCCTGCGCTGTGCGCGTGGGCTGGCGCGCCCAGCGCTGACGCGCACTTCGACCGCGAGGAGAGGGTAAGGAGGCGGACGCCTCCACTCCGCGCGACGCGCACGACGCAGCCCTGGCCCCGTCGCGCGAGAGCGAGGCGCCGGCCCCGAAAAACTAGCCGCGCGAGCCCCCACGCAGGATGCGATCCCGCTGGCGTCCCCGCCGCAGGACATCCGAGAACCCGAAGGGAGACCCCTCGTGAACTTTTCCCTCCCCAGCCGCACGCCACACGCTCGTGGCCACCGTCACGTCGGCGGCATCCTTGCCAGCCGGCCGCGCGAGCGCCACTACGGGACCGAGGCCATCTACATCGCGATGGCGGCGGCGGTCGTCGCGGCCAGCGTCTCCGCGTACGCGTCGTACGAGGGCGGGCAAACCGCCCAGGCGAACGCGCGCTACAACGCGAAGGTTGCCACCGACCGGGCGACCTACGAGCAGCAGCTCGCCCAGTACAACGCCGACCAGCAGGCCAAGCGCGACCGTGTGCTCCGATCCGCGATGCTGGCGAACGCCGCCGCGTCTGGGGTCGATACCAGCGAAGGCAGCCCGCTGCTTGTCGAAGTCGAGGCGGCGAAGGAAGCCGCGCTGAACTACGAGGCCATCCGCAGCGGTGGAGCCGCGCGCGCGTCCGGTCTGCTGGCTGAGGCTGAGATCCAGCGCTATCGCGGTGACCGCGCTGCGCAGGCCGGCTACCTCGGTGCTGGCGCCTCGCTGCTCAGTGGCATCAGCACGGCGGCAGGGTACTCGGTGAAGTCGCGCGCTGGAAGCGAGGCCGTATGAAGCTGCCCATCCTGATCGCCAACAACGCGCCCGAGGGCGCCGGCCATCTCCCGCAGCTCTCTCTGGCCGACCCGGGTTACGACGCGCTCAAGACAGGGGCCGACGAGTTGGGCCGCGCCGTCGGTCGCGTCGCCCAGCTCTACCAGAAGCGGCAGGAGATCGAAGCCGGCTCCCAGGCCGCGCAGATGCTCACCGACGCGGAGACGGCGATCACCGCGCGCGAGTTGGAGCTGAAGCAGAACCCCGACCCGGACACGCACGCGGAGAACATCGGATACGTGATCGATGACGTGCGCGGCAGCGTGACGGAGGGCGTGACGAACCGTGATGCCCTCAGACTCTTCCAGCAGCACTTCGAGCCCGTTCGCCGCCGCAAGCTCATCGAGGGACAGACGGACGCCTTCAAGATGTTCCTCGACAACGAGAAGGCGCAGCTCGCGGAAGGCCTCGACACCGCCGTCAAGACCATCGGCACGCTGACGCCGACGGTGCGCGAGAACGGCGAGCTGGACACCACACGCTTCGATGCCACGCGCCAGCAAGTCGTTGACCAGCTCGACCTGAAGACCGAGCAGGGCGTCATCTCGCAGACCGAGCGCGCGAAGCTCCAGATCGACTTCGACACGCGCGCCTTCCACGAGCAGGCCAAGGCATTCATTGCCTCGTCGCCCGGCACGTGGCTGATGTGGACCTTCTCGGGCAAGAACCCCTTCGCCGGCAAGATCGACGGCACGAAGATGGTCGAGCTGAACGACTACGCGGCGCGGGTCGCCGAGCACCGGGACGGCGTCATGCAGCGGCAGTTCGCTCGCGACTCCGGGGAGCGCGTGAAGGATCTCGAAGTACGGGCTCGCGAGGCGGACATCACGAACGACGTCGTCGCGGCCAAGGCGTACCTCACGAAGGAAGACTTTCAGCACGCCCTTACCTACAACGACGCCCAGCGGAAAGTCCGCAACGCGGGCGAGAGCAACGCCGCCGTCGTCGCCGCGATGAAGATCGCCATCGACGCGCAGGGCCTGCGGAACCCGTCGCAGATCACCGCGCTGATGAACACCGGCATCGTCAACAGCGCCGACGGCGCCGAGCTGGTCGACCGCATCCGTATGCGGAAGACCGAGGAGCAGGCCAAGGCCGACTCCCTGCTCGACAAGCAGGTGACCGAGGCGCGCGACGCCGGCCGGCGCTACATCGACAAGCTCCTGACGATCAACCCGCCCGGCATCCTCGCGAAGATCGAAGACTACAAGGCCGTCGAGAACCTCGTGAAGGCCGGCGCGCTCGATGAGTTCGAGCGCCGGGTGAACGGCGTCAGGGACATCGCGCAGATCCGCCAGGTCTACGACGAGATCGCCCAGCGCTTCATCCCGGTGCTCGCGAAGGACATCGACGTCAAGGCCAAGGACATCGAGCCGATGCTTCGGCAGTTCCGCACGCCAGACGAGGTGAAGGCCGGGCTACAGAACGGTCTCTTCGGTGATCCGCGCAGCGCTGACGCGCGCGCGAAGGCTGCGTCGATGATGGAGCACCTCCGTCTGATCGAGACCCTCTTGAACGCGAAGAACCCGCAGCGGCTGCCGAAGTAAAGGAGAGACCCCGTGAACGACCTCGAACAAACTCTTCTCGACCACAGCGAGCAGCGCGCGCAGGAAGACGTTGACCGCTCGCTGCTCGCCGCAGGCGTGCCGATCATCAAGCTGGAGCAGCGCGTAGACGAGCAGGGCCGGCCCATCGCGCCGCGCGTCGGTGATGCCGGGCTCGTCGGCGTTGAAGGCCGCGATCCCCGGTTCATCCAACAGGAGTTTCAGCGCGCGCAGCAAGAGGGCCGCGTGCCGGGCGAGGCCGCGCCGACGCTCGACATCAGCTCGATGAAGGAGGCGCTGAAGGCGACGCTCCGGAAGTTCGGCATCACTCAGCCCCTCGGGGAGAAGGGCATCCTCGAACGCCTCGTCGGATCTCCCGCGAGCGCCACCGAGGTCGGACGCAACGCCGCCCGCTCGCTCGACCTCGCGCTGCAGGTGATCTTCGCGCCCGTCGTCGGCGCCGGCAGCGCGGCCGAGGACTTCGTGAAGATCGTCGGCGCGGCCGGCGCTGAGCTGGCGCACCTTGTCGGCATGGACACCGAGCGCGGGATGATCGACTCGCCGCTGTCGCAGTTCGCGCGCTCGTTCGGCGAGAACCTCGCCGGCATGGGGCTCCCGCCCGGCGCGATGGTCGGCCCGGCCGCGCAGAAGGCTGACGCGGCGGTGCGCGGTGCCGTCACGTCCGGCAACGAGTTCATGCGCTCCGAGTCGGCGGCGAACGCGCGCGCGATGAACAGGTTCAACGAGGAGCGCCTCGCGGCCGGCATGGGCGTCGGTCAGCCGGTCGTCGCGGGCGCTGCGCCCGGCGCGCAAGCCGTCATCGCGATGGACCAGCAGATCAGCGACGCGGCGCGCAGCGCGTGGTCGCGCCTCGTGAAGGAGCACAAGGCAGACGTGGTCGGGGCCGGCGCTCTCGGCGCCGCCGCGCTCTCGCCGGACGAGCAGCAGCAGGAACTCGTCGCGATGGGCGGCGGCACGGTGATCGGCCTCGGGCGCGTGAAGATCCGGGGCGCGGTGGCCGCGAAGCTCGCGAAGAACAGCCAGACGTGGAATGATCTCGCCTCCGTCGGCGCGGCGATCATGCATCAGGGCGAGACCGGTGCGGCGTGGCGACGCGGCATGGTCTACGAGTTCGGTGACGCGATCAAGCCACACCTCGATGATCTGGAGCGCGCTTCGCGCGTCGAGTACTCGTCGCTCATGAAGCGCACGCTCGACGCCGAGGGGCTCGCGAGCCTGGAGCAGCTCCTGAAGCTAGCGCGCGCCGGCTCCTTCGGGAAGGACTGGTACGAGAAGGTCACCGCAGCCGCGACGCGCTGGTTCGGCCCCGAGCGCGGCAAGATCTTCCTCCGCTTCGTCGCCGCGCACTCGCCCAACACGGAGGTTCAGTCGAACGTCACGCGCGCCCTGAAGACGTACGAGAAGTGGGCGACCGGCGAGCTGACGCCTGCGACTATCGCGTCCCACTTCGACCCGCAGGATCTGCACAAGAAGGACGTGCTCAACGTCCTCGAAGGCAAGCCACTGAGCGGACCCAAGGTGCGTCCGTTCGACGCCGCGCTCGCGGGTGATCACAGCGCCATCGTCTCCGACATCTGGATGATGCGCGCATTCCGCTTTGCTGGCGACTCGCCGAAGCCGGGGCAGCGCCTGTTCATGGAGAAGGTCATCGCCGATCAGGCCGCGAAGCTCGGCATCTCGAACCGGCAGATGCAAGCGGCGCTCTGGGTGGGGACGAAACTGCTGGAGGAAGGCAAGGAAGCACTGACCGCGCCGATCCACGAGATCGTCCGGCAGAAGCTCCTGGCCAAGCAGACCGCGTTCACGCGAAGCGGGATCTTCCCCGATGCCCGGACCCTGCTGGAGTTGGACGAGGCCGGGCGCGTGAACCTGTACGCGCTCACCATCGTCGCGCGCGCTGCCATCGCGGCGGCGACCGGAGCCGTGACCGGCGACACGTGGGATGAGCGCATCATGCACGCGCTCGCGATCTTCGGCGTCAGCATCACGCCGGATCTCGCGATCCGGCTGGGCAAGGTGCTGGCGCGCGAGGTGCCCGAGCTGCAGCAGCTCGCGCAGTCCGCACCGTCGAACGCGCAGCGCACGATGAAGGCGGTGCCCGCGACCGTCGAAGAGCTGCGCGACGTTGCCGGCTCGACGCGGGCGCAGGTCGAGAACGGGAAGTTCCCGACGGTGCCGCAGCGGCTGATCGGCGGCGAGGATCTCGTGATCGGTGCGCAGAAGATCCGGATGGACTTCAGCGCGTTCGGTGACGCGGGCTACGTCGACACGCTGCTGAACACGGTCGCCAACACGCTGGAGGCCGAGCTGAAGGCGGCGAAGGCGTGGGACGGCAAGGCTGTGATGTCCGACGACGCCCTCGCACGCTTCGCGCGAGAGCACCTCCGGGATCACAACGTGGCCGAGTTTCTCGCCCGAGCGAAGGGTGAGATCTGGAACGCGCCGAAGCAGATGGCCGCAGCCATGACGGCCGGCCGTCTGGGCGACCGTTTCGAGGCTCTCTCGGCTCGGTACCTCGCGCTCGCCGACGGCGTGCCGGGCAAGGCCGAGCTGGAGCAGGAGATGCTCGGGCTGCTGACGGCAATCAACGGGCTCGTCCCCCAGATGATGGGCTCGACGTCCGAGGCCGCGCGCACGCTGCGCGTCGCCGGCCTGCCGGTGCCCGGCCTGACGACGGCGCAGGGCCTCGCGGCGCGCGCGACCGACGCCGGCATCGACACGATGAGCGCGGTGCAGGGCTCGGGCGCGACGATCAACGGGCTAACGATGAAGCAGTACTCCGAGATCGTGCAGTCACTCGGCAGCGGGTCGACGTCGCGCGTGCTGACGTTCACGAAGGCGCTGCCGGGCGCTGGCGTCGAGCTGGTGATGAACGGGCTGCTCTCGGGTCCTCAGACCTGGGCGACGCAGATCCCGAGCGAGTTGTTCTCTACGTTCACCGGCTGGGCCGAGCGCAAGCTGGCCGAGCGCGCGTACACCTCGCGCGGCGGCACCGCCGCCGACCACATCGTCCCTGGTGAGGCTGACTGGCACGCGAAGGGGCTGTGGGACGTCGCCTACCACTCCTTCGCCAACTATGGACGCTCCCTGACCGATGCGAAGTTCAGGACGGCGACGCGTGCCGTCCTCGGCGGCGCGGCCGGCGCAGGCGTCGACACCGCCAGCGATCAACTCGCAGGCCGCGAGACGAGCTACGGCAAGCTCGCGGCGAACGTCGCGCTGGGCGCGGCAGCCGGCGCAGCGGCCAACCCCAAGCAGCTCCTGACGCCCGACCGCGAGCTGACGCGCCGGGCCGTCTCTGCGCACGCCTTCGGCCTCGATGAGGCCGGGATGGCCGGCAAGTTCCTCGACACCATCGGCGCGGTCATCCGCGTGCCGACGCGCTCGCTCGATGCCTTCGATCAATGGATCAGGGCCATGAACGAGAACGCAGAGATCTTCGCGCAGGCCCACCGCAGCGCGACGCTGAAGGGGCTCACCGGCAAGGAATACGAGCAGGAGGTCGCGCGTCGCATCGCGAACCCGAGTGCCGAGGTACGGCAGGCGGCGAAGGACTACGGCGCGCTGATCGCGTTCCAGAGCAACATCAGCGGCATGGCCTCGGGCGCGAAGCAGGCCAACGCGCTCGTGCGCCTCGCCGTCGTGCCGTTCGTCACCGCGCCGGCCAACCTCTTGAAGTGGGGCACCGACCGCGCGCCGGTCTACGGCCAACTAGCCGATGTGTTCCGGGGTGAATTCGCGGCAGGCGGCGCACGCGCGCAGTACGCGCAGGCGAGGATGGCGACGGGCGCGGTGATGGCGTCCGTCGCGGCGGGGCTCGCGGTCTCCGGCGTCCTCGTCGGCGGGTTCCCGGGGCACAACGACGCGAAGAAGATCTCGCAGGCTGCCGACTGTCTGCCCAACACCGTCTGCATCCCGACCGGCGACGGCAAGAACATCTCCTTCAGCTTCACGCGCTGGGACCCATTCGGCCTCTACCTCGGTGTCGCGGCTGACATCAACCAGATGCTGCCCTACCTCGATGAAGTATCCGCGCACACGGTCGCGGGTATGTTTGTCACGGCGCTCTCGGATCAGGTCTTCTCGCGCTCGTACGTGCAGAACCTCGGCGAGTTCACCAACGCCATCGAGGAGGCGCGCAAGAAGAACTACGAGCCGCTGAGAAAGTTCATGGTCCAGCTCTCCGGTGAAGGCGTCCCGGTCGCAGCGGCGACGCTGGAGCGGGGGATCTCGCCGGCCATGTCTGAGGTCAGGGACTACGTCGACCAGCTCAAGGCGAGGACGCCGATCTGGTCGAAGACCGTCGAGCCGAAGCTCAACTTCTTCGCGGACCCGGCGTACGTCCCGCACACGGGCCTGGAGACGTTCGATATCCTGAACCCGTTCTACGGTGCGCGCAGCGCGCCGGACGAGCAGAAGCGGAGGATTGCGCAGGAGGTCCGAGCGCTGCAGGCGGATCTCCAGCCGCCGCACGACGTGATCGACGGCAGCAAGGCGCAAATGTTTAACATGGAGCCGGATCTCCGTGTGCCGGGCGTGCGCCTGGAGCCGGCCGTGTACACCGAGTACCTCGTGCTGTTCGCGAAGAAGGTCGAGGTACGCGACCAGACGCTGGTGCCCGCGCTCTACGCCCTGATCACGCAGAACGAGACGTACGCCAAGCTCGAACGGGCGGGGAAGGTCCAGATGCTGAAGGCGCTCGTCGCCGGGTTCCGCGCGAAGGCCGAGAAGGAGTTGCTGGAAGCTCACCCCGAGCTGAAGCCGCTCATACTCGACGTCGAGCGACGGCGCGGCGCGCTGATCAAGAAGCCCGAGCACAGCGAGACGGTCGTGCCTGACGCGCTCCTTCAGACGCTGGGGGCGCGATGATGGAGGGCCGCTGCACGAGCTGTCACCAGCCCCTGCTTCCTGCCGAGCCGATCTACGACCTGCAGCTCTGCGCCGTCCTGATCCCGTGCTCGCCGGGCGCGCTCCGCACGTTCCTCTGGCGGAACCGGGCAGGATTCCCCGCGCGCTACCGGCTCGACCCGGAGCGCCGCCGACGCCGCGTGCTGACGCCGAGCGAAGTCGACCGCGCGAGGCGGCACTTCGTTCGGGGGTGGCTGTGAGCTGGTGCGTCGTGCGCGCCCAGCGGTGCGTCCCGGTGCGCCCGATGCGCCCTTGACCACACAGCGCGGTGTACGGTCTGCTGGCCACGATGCTGGCAGATCGGATCACCGAGTGGCGCGAGGTCGTCGGGGCGGCGCGGCGCGAGCTGGCCGCAGTCGACCTCGCGCGCCGGCAAGGGCACCCCGGCGCTCGGCTGACCGTCGCCGAGGACGAGGCCGGGCTTGAGTTGGAATTGGCTGAGGAGGATCTCGCTGCCCTGGTGAAGGCGCAGCGCCTCCTGCAGACGGTCGCGTCGCGCCTCGATGAGGCCGGCCGCGCGATGCTCGCGCTCGCTGCCCGGCTGCTCTACGATGTAGATCCATGCCGACCGGACGCGCTGGCGGGCGAGACGACGAGGCTACGCGAGATGCGGATCAGGATGCCGGGAGCGGCTAACTAAACGTGTGGCACGAACTGGACGCTCCCGGTCGCCGTGGCACAGACATCGCCCAGCGATTGCATGACGCGCTACTACGCAAGCTCGCGTCGACATCTCGCGGTGTCGACACCTTGAGGGAGATGGGATTCGCCGGCAAGTTGGAGCGGAGAGAGACGCCGATAGAGGTCTGGGATCTCGGAGACCGCCTGTTCCTGAACGACGGTGCGTTGGCGCTCTACCGTGGGATCGGGGGAGCAGATGCTGTCGTGGGAGTCATGGAAGCGTTGCCTGCCGATCCCAACCTCGGCAGTCTCATCTGCGACGTGTGGGTAGAGGAGGCCCTGCCGGGGACCACTGGGGACCACGATCAGGGCTGATGTGGTGCGTTTTGGACCGCGCTGTCGTGCAAATGCCCGCGAAAACTGATGGGCAAGACCTCGAATCCCTTACCCTCCACCATTGTCGACGCCGGACGGCGGGTCGCGTTGAGCCGCGTTGAGTTTCGCGGCCGGACGACCCGCCGTCGTTGTTTCCACCCGACGAGGAGGCCGATATGACGGTCGAGGAGAAGCTCGCGAGGCTGGGGCTGGAGCTGCCGAACCTCGAGGACCTCTACCGCACGAACGCCTCGGGCGCCCACTACGTCTCGCACTTCCCCGTGCAGAACCTGCTCTACTTGTCCGGCACCACGCCGCGGAAGAACGGGCAGGGATACCTGCCGGGCGTCGTCGGCAAGGATCTGACGCTCGAGCAGGGGCGGGAGGCGGCGCGCTATGCGGCGCTCACGACGCTCGCGGCCGTGAAGTACGCGCTGGGCGATCTCGATCGCGTGCAGCAGATCGTCCACATGCTCGGATTCGTGAACTCGGCGCCCGGGTTCAACGACCAGCCGCGCGTGATCAACGGGGCCGCCGACCTGCTGGTCGAATTGTTCGGCGACCGCGGCAAGCCGACGCGCGCGGCGATCGGCTGCCAGGGGCTGGGCGGCGGCGCCTCCGTCGAGATCATCGTGACCCTGCTGTTCTCCGGCAGCGACGTGCGGCCCCCGCTCGCGCGCGACCAGTTCGTGAAGTAGCCGCGTGCGCCG
>Ga0137404_10000839_pt1 | contig 20322 bp, 17 predicted proteins | sample CZOMad2_1_16fung_FD_108285 | JGI IMG/M metagenome (GOLD analysis project Ga0137404, IMG submission 108285) | Vadose zone soil fungal communities from Angelo Coast Range Reserve, California, USA - CZOMad2_1_16fungal (Illumina Assembly) | ecosystem: Environmental > Terrestrial > Soil > Vadose... | reverse complement strand
ATCGGCCTCTACCGCGAACCGGAGACCTTCGTGGCCGTTGAATATTTCTTCAAGGCGCCGAGCGACCTGCACGAACGGCTGGTGATCGTTATTTCGCCGGTTCTGGCAACGGCCAACACCGCGGTCGCGGCGGTCGATCGGCTCAAGGAGCGTGGCGCGACCGACATTCGGCTGGTGAGCCTGATCGGCGTGCCGGAAGGCATCGAGCGGATGCGCGGCATTCACCCGGACGTTCCGATCTGGCTTGCCGCTGTTGACGAGGGGCTCAACGAAAACGCCTTCATTGTGCCGGGCCTCGGCGACGCCGGCGACCGCGCTTATGGCACCAAATGATCTAGCGCTCGTAACTGGCTGACAGCCAAACGCAATTGGTGCTTAATGTGATTTGTCAGGTCCCGACGCGCAGGGGTGCAAATTGCTTTCGAAGCAATGCTATGACGGAAAGCGCGGTGATGCGCCCCGTCTTTGGATTTTCCGACGGGACATTCTCGATCGACATGGAAAAACGGGCAGAATCGGATTCCACCTCAACGCGGTGCACATTGCGGGTCAGTGCAGGATCGGCCCAGATTTCAAGTCGCGTGCGGTCAGGACCGATCCCGGCCAGCGACAGCGCCACAGCCACGTTCAGGTTTGCCGGGAATCCTTTCGCGGCCTCCCGCGCCGTGCCGTCGAATATCTTGAGGGGCTCGGTGATCTGCTCGATGTCGATGTTGTTCTCGACCAGATAGGGCGCGCCCGCGAGGCCTTGAACCGGCTTTCGTGTCACCATCCGGACCGAATGGATCTCTCCCGCAGCGGCCGCGGTCACCGCGTCAAGACCAATCAGCGCGCCAGTGGGCACCATGATCTGTCCGCCGTTCTGTTTCGCAAGTCCGATCAGATCCTCATTTTCGAGAAGCGCCCCAACACTGAGAACGATCGCGGTCTTTCCGTTTGTCACGAAGGGCGCAACGATCGACCTCACGAGCTTCGCCGGCGCGCACTCGATCACGATGTCGGCAACATCGGACAGCCTTTCGATCGGAAGGACGGCCGGCGATGTCGCCAAACTACCGAGCCAGTCGCGGTGCTTGTCGGGGTGTTGCGCCGACACCGCGGCAAGGACCAGCCCCTCTATCCCCCGGTCCAGCGCCTCCGCCACCTTCCTCCCGATCGGACCCAACCCGGCAACGGCAACCCGTAAGGCGGCTCCCGGCCTTTTCGACAAATCTGCCATTCGTTGACTTCTCCCCGCAAGTTATCATAGCGGGCTCGGCATTCGGCGAAAGCCCGCCAGCAAAACAACGCCTCTACCGTCATTCCGGGGCGATGCGAAGCATCGAACCCGGAATCTCGAGATTCCCCGATGCGCAATTGCGCATCTGAGGTCTGGTGCTACGCACCATCCCGGAATGACGCCCAATATCACGGGCTGCATTTCCAGTCGGGCTCAAGGCTGGCCGCCCGAACGCCTGAAAAATGATCTTTTGCTCCTTACAAAAATCAGGTTTGTTTCCCTCCTGGCATCTGCAGGGAGAGGCACATGAACGGACTTGGCGGACTTAACAAATCACCCGAAGGCGTCGTGATTGGGCTCGTGCAGCTGCAATTGCCCGTTGTCGCGACCAAGGCCGACCTCGCTCGCCAGACCGACCGCATCGTCTACATGGTCGGCAAGGCACGCCGCAATCTCGGCACCATGGACCTTGTGGTCTTCCCGGAATATTCGCTGCACGGCCTGTCGATGGACACCAACCCCGCGATCATGTGCCGGCTCGACGGCCCCGAAGTCGCAGCCTTCAAGAAAGCCTGCATCGACAACAAGATCTGGGGCTGCTTTTCCATCATGGAATACAACCCCGACGGCAATCCATACAATTCCGGCCTGATCATCGACGATCACGGCGAGATCAAGCTGTATTATCGGAAATTCCACCCCTGGATTCCGGTCGAGCCGTGGGAGCCGGGCGACATCGGAATTCCCGTGATCGAGGGCCCCAAGGGCGCCAAGATCGCGCTCATCATCTGCCATGACGGCATGTTCCCGGAAATGGCGCGCGAATGCGCCTACAAGGGCGCGGAAATCATGATCCGCACCGCCGGCTATACCGCACCGATCCGCGACAGCTGGCGCTTCACCAATCAAGCCAACGCGTTCCAGAATCTCATGGTAACGGCGAATGTCTGCATGTGCGGGTCGGACGGTTCGTTCGACTCGATGGGCGAAGGCATGATTGTGAATTTCGACGGCAGCATCCTCGCCCATGGCACGACCGGACGGGCTGACGAAATCATCACCGCCGAAGTACGTCCCGATCTGGTGCGCGAGGCGCGGATTCACTGGGGTGTCGAGAACAATATCTATCAGCTCTGGCACCGCGGTTACGTCGCGGTGAAAGGCGGCGCGATGGATTGCCCCTACACCTTCATGCAGGACATGGTGGCCGGCACGTACCGGCTCCCCTGGGAGGATCAGGTCAAGGTCACCGACGGCACGTCGTGCGGTTTTGCGGCGCCGACGCGGATGTTTGGAGCGAAGGCCAGCAAGGCGGCGGAGTGACAACTGCCGGTCCGGACTGGGCCCAATTCCTATTCGAATTTCAAAGAGCCCAAGACGCGGACACCGTCATTGCGAGCGTTAGCGAAGCAATCCATCCTCCCGTTATTCCGGGGCAATGCGGAGCATCGAACCCGGAATCTCGAGATTCCGGGTCTGGTGCTAACGCACCATCCCGGAATGACGACGAAGACGGAATTGCTTCGTCGCTGCCGCTCCTCGCAATGACAATGCCGTAGTCATCGCCCGGCATAGCCGTCCGAAGGACGGCGTCGCTTCCGCTCGCCTATGACCGGGCGACCCAGCATTCGAGAGACGCCCGAGTTCATCCGAGACGCCTCTGGAATACTGGATGCCCCGCTTGAAGCGAGGCATGACAGAGAAAACGTGCGTCCGCCTTCTCGCCGCACATTGTGCGCGAGTCATTGCTTGAACCACCCTCGAAAATTAGAGAGCGCAGGGAATGCCGGGTGCCGATGCACCCATGCCCAAACTCGGTTAGGCCCATTTCAGGCGCGCGAGGATCGCGCGTCCCATGACCCAGTCCTTGTCGCTCTCCGACAGGAACCCCAGTTCTTCGGTGAAATGGGTGACGCGCTCACGGTAGCTGGCCTTGGCGAACGAATTCGTGATGTCGGTACCCCAATAGTAACGCTCAGGACCGTAGGCGTCGAACAAGCGCTGCAGATGCACCGTCATGTCGCGGAATGGATAGGGTTCGAGTGAGTTGCCGGGCGCACCCCTTCAAAAGATTAATGAATTAGGAGCCACGCCCAGGAACCTTCGTCAGCTGACACTATTTGCTCCCTGTCCAATACTGGACGGGAGGTAGACACCATGAAGAAAGTTCTCTTAGCGACGGTCGCTATTCTCGCATTCGCTGCACCTTCATTCGCGCAAGACAAAACTGTCGGTCAAGCGCCGCCATCAGGTGCGTCTTCGTTCTACCTGGCTCAAGATACGGCGACGATGAAGTGTCAAGTTGTCAATGCCCAGCCTGCCGCTGGTGGCAACATGAAGGTTATCGGTGCTGCTCATCCGACACAGGCATCAGCACAAACAGCTTTGACGGCTGATAAAACTTGCAAGTAATGAAGTGACGGCGCGAGTACAGGGGTGGGTCAATTGGTTAAACAAAACTACTGACCCGCCCCCGCCTCTAGTCATGCTCCTTTAGCAAGGGCTTCTTTAGGGTGGGGGAATGGACAAACCCAAATCACGTTGAAATACTTCATGAAATCGTGTTTTTGGCGCAGGATGACTTTTCGTCGAATCGTCATCCCGCTCCAGCACCAGACAATGACCGTCATCCTCAGGTGCGAGCGAAGCGAGCCTCGAAGGATGGCAACATGCACGGACTCGAACCATCCTTCGAGGCCCGCGCAAGAGCGCGGGCACCTACGGGTGAACGCAATTGCGTTCCTCCCGGGGATGACGCAGCGAGTGCGCCAATTACTTCGCCAACGCCGGATATGACCAAACCTAATCTCATCCCGCTCTAGCTGCTCCTCGGCGGTCCAACTTGCATCAACCCGAATTTGCCTGACGCTGGAGCAGGATGACTTTCTCGTTGAATCGTCGTCCCGCTCTGGCACCAGAAAATGACCGTCATCCCCGGGGTGAACGCAATTGCATGTCCAATCAAACCATGGCCACCCGGTCGTCTATTCAGGTTTCGCGGAAAGCGCGGGACAAGCTGTCGAAGACCGGCTTCATAATGTACTCGAAAAACGTACGCTCTCCGGTCTTGATGTAAACGTCGGCGGGCATCCCGGGCGTCGGAATGAATTCAGGCATGCGCCTGAGAATATCATCTTGGTCCAGGCGCACCCGAACGACATAAAATTCCCGACGCGTGTCACTGTCGGGGCGTGTTTCGGTCTTCACCTGCACTTGCTCCGCCAAGGCGTCCGCTGACACGTAGATGACGCTCGCCCCGACCATCGGCGTGATCCGCTGGTTGAGCGCCGACAGCCGTACCAGCGCCTCCTGGCCTACGCTCACGTGCGAAATGTCCTTTGGATTCACGTGTGCCTCGATGATGCGCTCATCGCCTATCGGCAGGAGCTCAAGAATCACGGCGCCGGGAGAGACGACGCCGCCCCGCGTATGAAAGTTGTTCTTCACCACGATGCCATGGACCGGCGAACGGACGTCGACCCGGTCGACCACATCCTGGGCGGCGCGAATCTGCTCCTCCACGTCGTCCAGCTCCGTTTCGGTCTCGCGCAGCTCCTTGACTGTATCCCGGAGCGCCGTCGAGTGGAGCTGGGCTATTCTTTCGTTCGCCTGAGCGATCCGCTCCCTCGAATCGGCGATGCGGCCGAGAAACTCCCCGAGGTCGCCCCCGAGACTCGCCTCGGAGCGTCGCAGCGCCAGCACATCCGACTTGCGGATCAATTGCTGGCCAAGAAGCGAATCCTTATCCTTCAGCTCCTCGACAAACAGGGCAAGGCGATCTTTGGTGGATTGCACTTGCGCCTGATATCCGCGAATGCTTTCCTCCAGCCCGGCGACTTGCTTCCTGAGCACGCTTTCCTCGGTCGCGAGACTGGCCCGGCGTGCCCGCAGCTCGGCACGTTGCCGCTCAAGAATCCCTTTGATTTCCGGATCGGCTACGCTCTGGCTGAATGCGGCCGGACTTTCGATTGTCTCTGAAGAGCGCATTTCGGCTTCGAGACGCGCCTTCATAGCGAGCAGTCGATACTTCTTCAGAACCAGCCGCCTCAGCTTGGCGTTGGCAGCGGTGTCGTCCATGCGAACGAGGACTTGGCTCGCCTCGACGACATCACCCTCCTTGACTGCAATCTCGCGAAGGATGCCGCCCTCGAAGTGCTGGACCTGCTTGTTCTGTCCGGTCGCCATGAACGTGCCCGGGGCGAGGACCGCACTATTCAGTGGAGCGACTCCGGCCCAAAGACCGAAACAACCGAGCCATACGACCAGGATGGCGAGGCCGGTGAAGATGGGCCATTTGGCGCTCAGCGGAACGCCGCGGTACCACTCGCCGACGCTATCCTTTTCCGCTCTCGTGCTGTCTGCTGTCGTGCTGTCCGCTCTCATGCTGTCCTCCCGAGCTGGTCACCTCCCGGGCCCGAGGCTTCGATGCGTCGCGGCTGCTCCGACTTGTCTCCGCCGGGCGACCGAACCAGGCGGTGCAGCACGTCGCTCGGAGATCCGAATGCTTCCGCGCGTCCCCCCCGCAGGATGAGCACTTTGTCCACATTGTTCAGCAGCGCCGGTCGCAGGGTTACAACCACTGCGGTGACCCCCCGCTTTTTGGCGCGCTGCAGCGTCTCGGTCAGAGCCTGCTCGCCCGCCGCGTCGAGATTCGAGTTGGGCTCGTCGAGCACGACAAGGGACGGATTACCGAAGAAAGCCCGCGCGAGCGCGATCCGCTGCTTCTGTCCTCCGGAGATCGGCCCGCCGCTGCGGTCGAGCACGGTTTCGTATCCTTGCGGCAGCTGACAGACCATGTCGTGGACGCCCGAGAACATCGCCGCCTCATAGATGCTCGCGTCGGGCAGGTCGTCGCGCATGCGGCAGATGTTCTGCTTGATGGTCCCGGGAAACAGCTCGACCTCTTGGGGTAGGTAGCCGGTATATTCGCCGAACTGGCGGCGATCCCAGTTGCGTAGCTCCGTTCCGTCCAGCCTTACTTTGCCGGCGGTCGGAACCAGACAACCCACCAGAATGCGCGCGAGGGTTGACTTGCCCGATCCGGACGGTCCGACGATGGCCAGGGCCTCTCCGGGCGCGAGCTCGAGCGACACACCGTTGAGCACCGGCTCCTTCGAGCCAGGCGGCAGGTACAAGATCCGATCCACGGTCAGGCGCCCTTCCGGTTTGGGCAGGCGCAGCTTCGGCGTCTCGCGCTGGAATGACTCGACCGCCTGCTTGACGCGCGCATAGGCCGATCGCGCCTGAACGCAGCTGCGCCATCCCTCGATCAAGCCCTCGAGCGGCTGCAGGGCGCGGCCGGCAATGATCGAAGCCGCGATCATCATGCCGCCGGTGATCTCGGTGTGAAGGGCCAGATAGGCGCCCATGCCGAGAATCGTGATCTGGGCCACGAGCCGGACGAACTTCGACGCACCGCTGATCCAAAAATTCCGGTCGAGGGCCTGGCTCTGCACCGTCAGGGCCGGCGCCTGCCGGCGCCCCCAATGAAGAATGCTCTCGCTCAGCATTCCCATCGCATTGATCACCTGCGAATTTCGCGCCAGCGACTCGGCCGCCGCATCCGCCTCCCCGGCATGCAGGCCTGCCTGGCCCAGACGCTCCGAGGTCGCTTTCTGGTTGATGAGCGCGATCAGCGCCAGAGCCAAGCCCGCCACGACCGCGATGTAGCCGAGATCTCGGTGAACGAGGAATATGACTCCGAAGTAGAGTGGCGAGAGTGGGGCATCCATCAGCAGAAGCATGACGGGGCTCGAGATGAATCCGCGCACCTGGTGAAGGCTGCGGATTGCTTGGATGGTCCCGCCCTCGCCGGCCCTGGCGTTGTTGATGCTGCTCGCCAGCACTGCACCGCCCAGCAAGGCCTCCATCTTGGTTGCAAGACGCCCCAGTACCTGCCGACGCAGAATGTCGACTATCGAGAGGATGCCGATGAACGCCAGCGCGAGAGCCGAGAGCATCAGCAGTGTCTCGAGGCTGCGGCTCGTCAGTACGCGGTCGGAGATCTGGAACAGGTAGATCGGCAGCGTGAGCATCAGCAGATTCACGACGACCGAAAACGCCGCGACCGCGATCAGATTGGCGCGCGCGACCGAACGCCAGGCGGCCAGCGGGTTGACAGGTCCAACATGATCGCGGGGCTCGCCTTTGGGTGCGACACGAAGCTGATCCGCAGAAAGGCTGCGCGGCGGATTGCTCAGTGTCTCGACGGCCGCCATGTTCTCCCTCCGCTATAAGATGGCATGTCCAAGGTGATCGATTGGATGAGTCGTATCCACGATGTCGGGAGGCGGCGGCGTGTGTTTTTGGGCATCGGCAACCACCGGCACCAAAGTGTCGTGCGCCGATGCGGTGTCGGCCGGAGACACGGCATGCTGCGGGGGGACTCCGATGTCGCTGCTCAGCGTAACGCCGTAGTGAGTATACTGGCTTCCAGCGAACAGAGCATGTGCTGGAGGCGTTGGCGCGTCGTTCAAGGCGATCACGTCGCTTGCGATGGGGGTCGGATGGACAGTCGCCGCGGCGTTCGATGCGCCCGTCACGACGTGGGCTGGGGCAGCCGTCGCGGAGCCAGGAACCTCGATCGGTGAGTCAGTTGAGGTGGCGAGCGCGAGAAGGGTGTCGGCTGGTCCGACGGGTTGACCCGTGCTGATGTCCGGCACGGCCGAATGCAACAGGTCGGTCGCAGGGCTGCTGTGCGAGGCCCCGGCGCTGGCGAGGACCGGTTCGGTGGCATCAAGCACCGGCGCCGCACTCGGAAAAGCGTTGCTAACCACATTGCTGGCGTCAGCCGGAAGTGACACGTCATGGCTCGGACTGCCGACGGTATCGGTCATAGCCGCGAGCACCGGCTGTACCGCTGCCTCGACCGGTGCAGGCGTGCCGGACACGTCATGGCTCAGGCTGCTGACAGTATCGGTCACTGCCGCGAGCACCGGCTGCACTGCTGCCTCGACCGGCGCGAGCGTGCCGGACACGTCATGGCTCAGGCTGCTGACAGTATCGGTCACTGCCGCGAGCACCGGCTGTACCGCCGCCTCGACCGGCGCGAGCGTGCCGGCCAGGTCATGGCTCAGCGTGCCGACGGTATCGGTCACAGCCGCGAGCACCGGCTGCACCGCTGCCTCGACTGGCGCGAGCGTGCCGGCCAGGTCATGGCCCAGCGTGCCGATGGTATCGGTCACTGCCGCGAGCACCGGCTGCACCGCCGCCTCGACCGGCGCGAGCGTGCCCGCCAGGTCATGGCTTAGCGTGCCGACGGTATCGTTCACCGTCATGAGCACCGGCTGCACCACCGGCTCGACCGGCGCAAGCGTGCCCGCCACGTCATGGGTCAGACTGCCGACGATTCCAAGCACGGGGGCGGAGCCGATCATCGACGGGCTGAACGAACCGCCAAGCACATTGGCCTGAATGGATTCGAGCGTTGACACGCCCGCCAGTTGACCGCTTCCGAGGTGGAAATCCGCTGACAGCGAGTTGACGGAACTACCGTCGATTGAGGTGTGAGCGTCGTGACTGTGAGAATCGGCACCATCGCCACCTCCGCCGCCCCCGCCTCCTCCCCCACCGCCGGCTGCGGCAGCAACTTCGCTGCGGGCAAGGCTGGGCCTGGGCGCGTCTTCATCCGACTGCGCAGGAAGCCCGGTCTGATCGAGCTGGGCCGCATGCGCCTCAGACGAGGCGGCGGGCCCCTTGGCCGCCTCATCCTCTGCGCTCGCTTTCGAGGAATCACTCGCCGGCGGATCGTCCGCCGCCTGCGGCGCCGCGGCAGCCTGAACGGCTTTCGCGTCATCGCTCTCGGCCGCCGCAGATTTGAACGTGGCGGCGAGAAACTCTTCGTTGGCAATCAGCGGGGCAATGAAGAACGGCCAGGTCAAGAAACTGAAAGAGCCGGTTCGCTTGTCCGCACGCTGCACCCCGGCTTCGAAGCCCTTCCGTCGTTGTTCGAGCAGTTCACGCTTTTCTACTTCGTTCATGATTGCCGCCCTTCTTTTCGTTCTACTCAAAAACAACTCTCGCCCGGCAGCATTCATTGCCGGGCGAGTCTTTTCTGCGGATCAGGCGTGATGCGCGATATCATGATGCGACGTGTCCGCCGGAATGTCGAAATGCCCTGCGTCGAAGTGATCCGCTGAGCCCATCTGGCCGATAGCGTAGTCGAGCGCATGGCCGGACGACATCGAAGCGAGTGCGCCGTGCATGTCCGAATGATCCGGAGCGTTCGAGCTGAGATCACTATGGGAGAAGTCGAACTTGGCCAGCGCTTCACCCGGCCCCTTGCCGCAATCGTCGACCGGCTTGGTGTCGCAATGGTCCTTCTGCGGCTGGCAGTAGTCCTTGTGCGGCTGGCAGTCGTCATTCTTGGCGTGCTTGTCGTGATCGTTCCTGTGGTCGTCGTTCCTGGCCTGCTTGTCGTGATCGTCCCTGTGGTCGTCGTTCCTGGCCTGCTTGTCGTGATCGTCCCTATGGTCGTCGTTCTTGGCCTGCTTGTCGTGGTCGTCCCTATGGTCGTCGTTCTTGACCTGCTTCTCGCAATCGTCCCTATGGTCGTCGTTCTTGGCCTGTTTCTCGCGATCGTCCCTGTGATCGTCGTTCTTGGCCTGCTTCTCGTGATCATCGTTCTTTGATTCCTCGCGACCCTTGTGCTTTTCGTCGCCGCGGTCGTCGCACTTGGTTGGCTTGCATTCCTCGCTTGGGATCCCGAGATTCTTTATCGGCTCGAGAACGTTTGTAACGCTGCTCAGGATAGACATGGTTGCGCTCCTCGCTTGGGGTTTGCGACGGTCGCGGGCGCATGCCTCGTCCGGATCACCACGCCGTCATCCCTATTGTCGCCGACGCACGCCGATGGATGCAGCGGCAAAAAATAAATTCACGCCTCATCGAGCTGCCGGCGCATGGCCACCAGCTCTCTCCTGATCCATGCCTTGACCGTTCCGACCGGGACCTGGAGGTATTCGGCGATCTCCTCGTGAGTGCGCCCGTCGATGATCGCCAGCAGCAGGCTCGCGCGGCGCTTTGGCTCGAGGTGATCGAGCATGGTCCGCAGCACCATACTGTCGGGGATGCAGGATGCAGGGTTCGGGATGGTCTGTGTCCGCTCGCAGATGGCGTTCAGCGTATCGTCGTCGAGCACGAGTTCGCGCGCGGCGTTCTCCTGCATCTTGAGCGCCGTGTTACGGACGATCGCGTAGATCCAGCCCCGGGCGCATCCCCGTGCAGGATCGAAGTTTTTGGCATCCCGGAGAATCTGCGCAAATGCATCGTGGATGACATCCTCCGCACGTGAGACGTCGTGGACGATCCGTTGCGCCACCGCGCGCAACTGGTCCTTCTCCCGGACGTAGATCTTGCCGACGGCCGACCGCGATCCGGAGGCGCACTCGATCAGTGCTGTTTCGTAATTGAGAGCCGTTTCGCAACTGAGGCGTTTCTCAGCCCCCGCGGTGGTGCGGTGAGACTCTGCCTTTGTGAAGCCGGCTCGTTGGCGGGGCATGTCAACGTCACCTGTCGCAAAACAGACGCGACTATTCCCATGAAGGGAATAGTGACTTGCATTCCACTTGCATTCCAGTCGCGAACCACTTGCACTCTAATTGCCACTTGCATTCCAATTGCGAATCAGCTGCTGACGAGCTCAATCCAGCGGCATCTACTTTGTTCCCGAAAAATTTTCGGATCGCTACGACGCCGAAAGCGGAAGTAAATTCAGAGCGTTAGCTGCTCCTCCGCGGCCCAACTTGCATCAATCCAAATTTGCCTGGTGCCAATGGGTCCGCGCTTTAGTTTCCTGGCCGATGCAGCTGTGGACGATGCCGGGTAAAGGACGCGCGGCCGCGCTTGATGCCCCACAGCGGTTGCGCCAACGTCGCGATCGCGTCCGTGGGGTTGCTTGCATCCAGACACACCAGGTCGGCCGGTCCTCCGACGGCGATGCCGTAATCGTCCAGCCGCATCAGCCGTGCCGCGGAGCCGGTGATCATGTCGAGGCATCCGGCGAGATCGGCCGGGCGCGACACGTGGCAGACATTCGCATAAAGGTTTGCCATCCGGATCAATGAGCCGTCGCCATACGGCGTGAACGGGTTCAGGACATTGTTGGTCGAGATCGAGCAGGTCACGCCCGCCTTGCGCAGAGGCTCTGCCGGCACGACACCGCGCGGCACCGCATGGTCGTGACTGCGGCCCATCAAGTGGAGATCGGTCGACGGCAATATCGTTACGGCGACGCCGGCATTGGCGAGCCGCGCCGCGATTTCGTTGAAGCGCTCCGGTGGCAGCAGCGACATCTGGGTGACATGGCCGACGGCCACCCGGCCGCCCCAGCCGAATTCCTCGGTCTTGCGGCAGACATATTCGACCTGCATGCCCTGCGTGGTCTCGGCGAGATCAAGGTGCATATCGATTTCGGCATCGAAATCGCGGGCGATGGCAAAAATTCGATCGATCTGGGCGCGGGGGTCGGTGTCGAAATACGGCGCCGCACCGATCGCCCGCGCACCGCGGCGCAGGCCCTCGATCAACAACTCTTCCGTGCCGGGGTAGTTGGTGAGTCCCTCCTGCGGGAATACGCATAGTTCGACATCGATCGCCCAGGCATAGTCACGTGCGAGCTGCTCGACCGCCTCAAAGCCGATCATTCCTATTCCCGGATCAAGCTCGACATGGGTGCGCATCCGCATGGTGCCCTGCGTGATGCAGCGTTCCAGCGTCTGCCTGCCGCGCCCATAAACGTCCTCGACGGTGAAGCCGCGCTTCGCGGCGGCGGTTTGCCGCACAGCCTCGGCGACGGTGCCCTCTTCGATGCGGCAGCGGTCGAGAATGCAGGTCTTGTCGAGATGGATGTGCGTCTCGATCATGCCTGGGACGACGAGGCAGCCCGTGGCTTTCAGTTCGGGTCCATCGGCCTGAAGCGCCGAAGCGATCGCCGCGATCGTTTGGTCTTGAATGGCGATATCGGCGCTGACGAGCTCGCCCTCGCGCAGAATGCGAGCGTCACGAATGATCAGGTCCATCAGTTCACCACCGCCGGAACGGCACCAAGATACGCATCGTCAAGCATCGCACCGCGCAACTCCGCGGCCTTGCCTTGCGCCACCACACGCCCACCCCCGAGCACATAGCCGCGGTCAGCAATGGCCAAGGCGTAGTCTGCCATCTGATCCACGATCAGCAAGGTCATGCCCTCATCCCGCAGCCTGGTAAATTGTTCGAACAGTTCAGCCACTACCGTCGGCGCCAGACCCAGCGAGGGTTCGTCCAAAAGCAGAACTTCGGGCCGCGCCAACAGACCACGGGCGACGGCAAGCATCTGTTGCTCGCCACCTGAGAGCAAGGCCGCCGCGGTGTGCAGGCGCGGGCGCAGCCGCGGAAAGCGCTCGAGCATCGTCTCGATCTCCGCAGGATCGAAATCCCCGCGGCGGGTCGCGCCGAGACGAAGATTTTCGGCGACGGTCAATTGCGGAAACACCTGCCGTCCCTCGGGCACAAGGATCAAGCCGGCGCGCGCGACGCGATGAGCCGGAAGAGATGCGAGATCACGGTTGCCAAGCTGGATAGTGCCCTTCACCGGACGGATCAACCCGCTGAGGGCTTTCATAAGGGTTGATTTACCCGCACCGTTCGGACCGAACAGGGCGATCACCTCCCCGCGGCCCACGTTCAGGCCGACTTGATCGAGCACGGCAAGGGCCCCATAGCCGGCGCTCAGCAAGCCTACTTCGAGCAAAGGCGCGCCGGCCGTCCGCGCCGCGGCCGATCCCGCTGGCATCGTGGTTCCGAGATAAGCCGCCCTGACGGCGGGATCGTTGCGTACGGCCGCCGGCGGTCCTGCCGCAATGCGACGTCCGGCGTCGAGCACGATGATCTCGTCCGAGATCGACATCACAAGCGCCATATCATGCTCGACCAGCACGACGGCGAGACCCGAGCGCGCCAGGCGCTGCAGCAGGCCGCCCAACTTGACCGTGTCGGTGTCACTGAGCCCGGCGGCGGGCTCATCCAAAAGAAGCACGGCGGGCGCAGTGCCAAGCGCGCGGGCGATCTCGACAAGCCGGCGATCCACATGCGGCAGCGTCGCGGCAAGTCTGGTTTCCGATCCGGAATAGCCGACGAGCGAGAGCAGCGCACGCGCGAGCGCAGCCGGGGCCTCGCCGCGCCAGCCGCCGCGCAACAGGCCAAGGCGGACATTGTCCAGTACGCTCAATCCGCCAAAGGGCTGCGCGGTTTGAAAGGTGCGGGCAAGGCCCGCGCGCGCGACTTCGTGGGCAGGTTGGCCTGTGATTTCGCGGCCGCCAACGCGCACGGTCCCGGAATCCGGACGCTGGAATCCGCTGACGAGATTGAGCAGCGTCGTTTTGCCGGCGCCGTTGGGACCGATCACACTGGTGACGCGGCCGGGCGGCGCGGTCATGTCAACGCCCGCCACGGCAATGACGCCGCCGAACGCGACACGCACGCCTTCAGCGGTGAGGCTGCCGCGCGAGCCGGCGATATGGGCAAGCGCGAGATCGAGGTCAGGCTTCGTGTCTGGCGTGGCTTCCTCCGGCATCACCAGACGGGCGACCGCACCCGCAATCCCACCTGGGGCAGTCCAAAGCACGATCAGCAAACCTGCGCCGAAAACCAGAAGCCGGTATTCCGCGAGCCCCGCAAGCACCTCCGGCAGGAACACAACAACCGCCGACCCGACCAGCGGCCCCAGGGTGCGGCCCGCGCCGCCGACGACCGCCACCAGCAGAAACAGGATCGACTGCGAGAACGGAAACGAGCTGGGCGCAATGAAGCCCGTCAGCGCCGCCTGCAAACCACCGGCGAGACCGGCCGCCACGGCGGCCAACACAAAGGCGGCGGTGCGTACCGGCAGCGCGCTTATCCCGACGCCGCGCGCCGCCGCAGGCGCCGATGCAATGGCCTGCATCGCCAGACCAAGCGGACTTCGCGCGAAATAATGGAACGAGACGAGAGCAACTACGCACAAGCCGCAGGCCAATAGCGCCGTGCCACCGGTGCCGAAGGGTGCTGGAATTCCGGTAAGGCCGCTGGAACCGCCGGTGAGATCGCGCCACTCGATCGAGACGGACTCGACGATGAAGCCGAAGGCGATGGTCACCATGGCGAGATAAGGACCCGTAACCCGAAGGGCGGGGATCGAGAGAGCGGCCGATATGGCGGCGACCAGCAGGACGGCGAGCGGCAACGCCTCCCAAAAATTCAAGCCGGCCTTGGTGGTGAGAATTCCGACCCCATAGGCGCCCAACGCCAGGAATCCGCCCTGGCCGAGAGATACTTCACCGGCGAGGCCGAGCAACACATTCAACCCAACGCCGACGAGTGCGGTGGTCGCGAGCATTCCAACAAGGTAAGCATAATAGCCGGGCGCAAGCAGGCAGATCGCGACTGTAGCGGCGCCGACCAGCACCGCGGCGACCACGGCAATGATGGTCTTCATACACGCACCTTGGTCCGGCCACCGAACAACCCGGATGGCGCGAGCACGAGTGCCGCGATGACGGCCGTGAAGGTGACGATCTGGGTGCTGCTTGAGCCAAGCCAGGTCGTGGCGCAGGCTTCCACCAGACCATAGGCCAGGCCGGCGATCACGACACCCCAGGGATTGGTGAGACCACCAAGGATCGCCACGGCGAATGCCTTGATGCCGAACAAAGTCCCCATGTCATAGGCGACGTTATACACCGGCGCGATCAGTATGCCGCCGATCCCCGCCAGGAGCGCGGCGGCTGCATAGGTGAGCGCGATCAGCAAGGTCACGTCGATGCTCATGAGCCGCGCGGCATCCGGATTCTCGACCGCTGCCCGCAGCTTTAAGCCGAGTCCTGTCCGGTGCATTCCAAGATGAACCAGCAGCGCCAGCCCCAGTCCCACCAAGGGAACCAGAACCTGCAACGGAAAGATGCCGACATTGCCGATGACCCAGGGATCGTCCGCAAGCGACGATGGAAGCGCGCGCGGCTCCTTGCCGAACAGCACCATCACCACATTGTCGAGCACGATTCCAAGCGCCACCGTCGCCATCAGCCAGGAATTCGTGCCGCGAGCGACGAACGGCCGGACCGCGATGCGTTCAACGATCAGGCCCCAGATCGCGCAAGCCAGCAGCGCCGCAGGGACCGCGGCCAGCATCGGCCAGCGCAGCCCGACCGCGAGCGCGTGGCAGATCACCGCCCCCAGCATCACCGACGACCCCTGCGCGAAATTCACCGTGCCGGAGACGGCAAACGTCAACGTGAAGCCAAGCGCAATGAGGCCGTAGATGCTGCCGAGACTGAGCCCCGAGACAAGTGCGGTCGCGAGCATCGCTCAGCCCGTGACGGGCTCGATCTGATCTCCGTTGTAACGGACCATGACGTAGTCATTCTCAGTCAAAGCGTCGTGGTTCTCGTCCGTGAAGGGCTTCGTGTAATTCTTGATCAAACCCTGATAGTTCTCGATTGCCAGGAATCCCTCGCGCAGTTTCGGGCCCTCGGTCGAGCCTGCCTTGGCAAGCGCAAGCGCGGTCAGCTGCATCGCGTCATAGGCGTTGGCAACACCGACCGGCGGGGTGACATCGCCGGGTCCCTTGATATCGGGATATTTCGCCATCAGCGCCGCGAGCACACGCTTGCCGACGTCGTTTTGCGGCCCGAAGAAACTGTAGGTCTGGACGAAGTGCACTTTCCCCGCCCAGGATCCCGCCAGCTCTGGGAAGCGTCCGCCCGAGATACCCCAATGCGAGACCACCGGCACGGTCCAGGCGGACCGCTGCAATGATTTGATGACCTGCGCGCCCGGCGCTGCGTTGCCCACCAGGATGATCGTGTCCGCGCCGGCCTCACGCAAACGCTGCAGCTGGGGCGTCATATCGGGATCCTTGTCGTCGAATTTTTCCGCGCCAGCGAGCTTGATGCCGGCGGCTTCCGCGGCCGCCGTCAGGCCGTTGAGATTGGACTCGCCCCAACCATTGTTGACCAACATCAGTCCCGGCTTCTTCGCGCCGAATTTTGTCGTGGCGTATTTGATCAACGCGCGGTCGACCAGGACGTCCACCGCTGAGACCCGGAAGACGAAGTTTGGATTTCCGCCGTTGCGCGTGATGTTGGTCGCGGCAGCCCATACCCCCATGAAGGGCACCTTCGCCGAATTCACCAGCGGCACGATCGCCTGTGACACGGGGCTATCGATGCCCCCATAGAGAATGGCGACCCCTTCCTTGTCGATCAACTCCCGTGCGGCGGTCTGACCCTTGGCCGGGTTCGACTCGTCATCGCGGCGGACGAGTTCAAGCATCCGGCCACCGAGCACACCGCCCTTGGCGTTGATCTCATCGATCGCGATGGTGAGGCCGCGGGTGATCCCCTCGCCTGACTTGGCGGACGGTCCGGAAAGCGCCGCGACCAGCCCTATCTTGACCGGCTCCGCCGCGATCGCGGGGCGGCCGACAAGGCTTCCCACTGCGACCCCGGCTGGAAGAACAAGAGCTTGGCGACGCGTCAGATTGATCGGCATTTGAAAAACTCCCCTTGAAATTTCATTTCGTAGGACTGTCCTGCTGGCTCACGCCAGTTGCGTTGCGTATGCCAAGAGCTCCCGTGCTCTCTACGCCCAAGTCCCGTTCAACATCAAGCAAACGGTATGCCACAACCGCAGAAATCACAACGGCACGCTGGATTGTGATTGAATATCTGCCCGTTGAGCGGCGTCGCATCCGGCAAGCCCTTTGGCGTCAGCTCTTGTCCGGCCGCCCGAAGCTCTTCGTAGCGCCGCCGATTGGCCTCGAAAATCTCCTGCCTGGTCCGTGGGTCGTCATGCCGCCGCACCGAGTTTGGAGATCGAGAAATGCGCCTCGACCGGTTTTCCCGCCTTGCCATTGATAGGCAGGATGTCCTGCGGACAGGCGGAGAATGCAATCACCAGATCCATCTCGGCGCGCAGGCGAACGTAGCCTCCGGGCACCGGCCGCGGCGGCGCGGCGAAGCCAAGCGTGCCATCGGGATCCCACGGAATATTCATGAACAAGTTAAGCGGGCTTGGTACCTCCGGCGGCACAAGCCCCAACTCTTTCATCCCGACAAAAAGATTATCCGTGCAATTGTCGTGATAGTCCTGCACCCCGAGAAAGGCGTAGCGGTAGCGATCGCAGGCTGCGATCAGGGTATCGTGAATTCCGCCAGACGTGTCTTCGGTCAAGGTCAGGATCGGCCGGCGTTTGTTCGTGCGTAGAACATCGCCGGGCCTGGGAACAAGGTGCAGGCTGTGCGCGCGCGTATGCTCATTCGACATAAACTCGCCCAGGTCGGCACGGTTGAATGCCCAGGTATCGACGACCTGCTCGCCATGGGTATTGACGACGGTGATCACTTGGCCAGCCGCAACAAAGGCAGCCTTGCCACGCCTTGCAGGAATTTCGATGAGCGGATCACCCATGCCAGCGCCTCAGGGCCTTATGGCAATCATGTCGATCTCAATGATACCGCCGCGGGCGAGCCCCGTGACACCGACGGTGGTTCGGGCAGGACGCTTGTCGGCGGCGAAATAGGTCGCGTAGATCTCGTTCATCTTCGCGTAGTCGGCGTTGAAGTCGGTCAGGAAAATGCGCACGCAAGCCACGTTGGCAAGCGAAAGCCCACAACCCCCGAGCACGCGGATCAGATTGTCCATCACCTTGTGCGTCTGGGCCTCGATGCCGGGCGGGATCGCTAAGGAATCGTCACCCGGATCGGTCGCAAGTTGCCCCGTCACGAAAACAAATCCTCCGGCCTCGACCGCATGGCTGTATGGCGCGACCGGCTTCGGCGCATCGGGCAAAAGGTGAAAGATCGGGTGCATGGCGGGATTCCTCCTGGCAGGTTATTGTCAGCGTCTGCTGCTGGCGACGTCACCGGCGTAGCGCTGAAGAAACTGGCGCGCGCGGTCGGTCTCGGGATTTGAGAAAAATTTATCCGGCGACCCGGTTTCGACGGCTCGCCCGCGATCAAGAAACAGCACCCGCGTTGCCGCATCCCGCGCGAAAGCCATTTCGTGAGTGACGATCACCATCGTCATTCCTTCGCGAGCGAGATCCCGCATCACGACCAGCACCTCTCCGACAAGTTCCGGATCGAGCGCGCTGGTCGGCTCGTCGAACAGCAGAAGGTCCGGCCGCATCGCCAATGCGCGTGCGATGCCGACACGCTGCTTCTGTCCGCCCGACAGTTTCGCCGGAAATGCGTCGCGCTTGTCGCTGAGTCCCACTTTCGAGAGCAGCGCCACCGCCTCATCGAGAACCTCGGCCTTCGGCCGCTTCTGCACCTGGACCGGCGCTTCCATGAGGTTTTGCAGCACCGTGAGGTGAGGCCACAGCGCAAAGTGCTGGAATACCATGCCAATGCGCGTTCTGATCTTCGACAGATCGCGATCGCCCATGACGATGCCGGCGTTGTTGATGCCGACTCGCTCCCCATTCAAATAGATTTGTCCTGCGTCCGGCCGCTCGAGCCAGTTGATGCAGCGTAGCAAGGTCGATTTGCCCGAGCCCGACGGCCCGAGCACGCAGATGGTCTCGCCCTTGTCGACGCGGAAGCTGACGTCGGAGAGGACTTCTACATTGCCAAACCGTTTCGAGACCCCGGCTACATCGAGAACCTTGTTGGAATCGGCCACCGGCGCCCTCCTATCGACGCGCTTCGGCGACGCGGCCGATCGAACTCACCCCAGCCTCGATGATGAGGCAGAGTCCCCAGTACAAAAACACCGCGGTGATGAAGGCCGCGAACGGTACGTAGTGCCGCGACTGGATCGAGCTCGCGGCATGCGTGAGTTCCGGCAGCGCGATGATGCTAAGGAAGGCGCTGTCCTTGATGATCTGGATCATCTGATTGCCGATCACGGGACCCGCCGACAACAGCAGCGGCGGAAGAATGATGCGGCGAAACAGCCGGATTTCAGAGAAGCCGAACGCGACCCCCGCCTCGATCGGCTCCCGCGGCTGCACCACCCATGCACCTCGCAGGATCTCAGCCATGTAAGCAGCATTGTAAATCGTCAGCGCCGCCAGCCCCGAGGTCCAGTTGTCCAGCCTGACGCCGAATGACGGAAAGCCATAATAGACGATATAGGCAAACAGCAGAAACGGCACGCATCGCATGCCGTCGACGAACAGGCGTGCCAGCCCGGACACAGCCGGCCGTTTCGACATCAGCGCCGGAGTGACCATAAAGCCCAACAGCAGCGCGGCGACGGCGGACAGCGTCGACAGGATCGCCGTATTGGCAAGCCCGCTCAGAAGCAGCGAATGTTCGCTCCAGACGATGCCGAAGTCGCGGATCATGCCGCGGCCTCGGCTGCGAACTGACGGCGTTCGATCCAGCGCTGCAGTGAAACGAGCGCAAAGACGATCGGTACGTATAGCGCCACCGCCACCAGAAAGGGCGGCAGAGGTTCGTAGGTCTGCGCGCCAATTCTTACCGCCGCGCGGGTGATATCGACGACCCCCACCACCGCAAGCACCGGCGTGACCTTGATGAGCAGCGACATTTCATTGACGAGGCCGGGAAGGCTTACCCGCACGATCTGCGGCAAAACGATCCTGCGAAAGCGCTGTTCGGCGCGCATGCCAACGGACTGCGCTGCCTCGTATTGATCCCTCGGAAAATTCATCAGCGCCGCCCGCCAAACCTCGCAGTTGAAGGCCGAGGTGTTCATGACCAGAGCAAGGATCGCCGCCGATATCGGATTGATCGGCACGCCGATATTCGGAAGAGCGAAGAACAGCAGCAATAGAAGGGTAACCAGGGGAGTTGCGCGCAAAATGCTGACGTAGAGCGTTACGATCCTCGCTGCGACCGGAACATCGGCCCAGCGCAGCAACGCGAGGCCGAGGCCGATCGGCAACCCGATCAGGATGCCGACGAATGACAGCGATACTGTCACGACGGCCCCCTGAAAGATGGCTGCGATGTCGCTGCCGTTCATGTCGGACGTTCTGCCAGGTCAGCCCTTAAAATTCCGGCTCAAACGCGACCGGCAGGTCGGGGAATGCCTGGCCAAACCACTTCTTCTGAAGCTCGGCGAACCTGCCGCTGGCTTTTTCCTTGGCGAGAAATTCGTTCAGGAAGGCGAGCAGT
>Ga0137404_10000838_pt1 | contig 20326 bp, 24 predicted proteins | sample CZOMad2_1_16fung_FD_108285 | JGI IMG/M metagenome (GOLD analysis project Ga0137404, IMG submission 108285) | Vadose zone soil fungal communities from Angelo Coast Range Reserve, California, USA - CZOMad2_1_16fungal (Illumina Assembly) | ecosystem: Environmental > Terrestrial > Soil > Vadose... | reverse complement strand
GGCCTCGCGGTCCGGTACTTCACCTCTTCTCCTCCACGCGCCACTCGCCTCCCCCTCGTGGCGCCACACGCGAGTGAGAGGGGAGTCGTCTGTCTCGGGGTGTGAGAGATTTCGTGGGAAGTGACGATGACCCCACATCCTTTACACCGGCGGGGAATGAAGCCGACCTGCCCCGCATCCATCAACACGTCATCACCAGACACCGGCGATGACGCCGAAATTTCTGCCGTCGACAATCGCGATTTCGGCTATGATGTGGACATCTCTCTGCCTCACCGGCCCTCAGAGGAGGTGAGGCTCCCAGGCGCTCGATCGGTACCGGGCAGGTTCTGGGGCACGCGTGCCAGCGCCATCGCGCATCATGGGGCACGCCACCAGAAGGGGTGATCTCTGTCGAGGATCTCGGACGGAAGATGGAGGAGGTCAGGACCCGCTGGCAGAAGGATCGTGAGCCATGAGGACGCCACAGTTTGCCGTGGGGCAGCGTGTGCGAGTCCGCGCGGCGTTCCCGCCCGACCACATTCGGACGCCGTACTACACGCGCGGGTGTGTCGGCACGGTCGCGTCCCTGATGGGCCTCGACCCGAATCCCGAGCATCTGGCCTATGGGCGCCTGGATCACCCGCCCGTGCCCCTGTATCGGTGCAGTTTCGGCAGGCAGACCTCTGGCCAGTGTACCGCGGCCAGCCCCAGGATACGGCGATGGTGGACATCTTTGAACACTGGCTGGAGGCCATCGATGATGCCTGACCATCCCCATGGGCATCCCCTACAACCGGACCTTGAGGACGCCTCATGCACCGGGTACCAGGTCATGGCCCAAGCGCTGGAGGAGTTACTCCTCGACAAAGGGATCATCATGGCTGAGGCGATGGACGCGCCACCCCCCCCGACGGGGCGCGGCTGGTGGCGCACTGCTGGGTCGACCCGGCCTTCGAAGCCCTGATGTTGCAGAGCGTCAACGTCGCTGCCAAGGAACTGGGGCTCAACCTAGGCCAGACGCCGATTCACGCGCTCAAGGACACGCCACAGGTACATCATGTCATTGAGTGGACCTTGAGTTCGTGTTATCCAGCATCGCTCTTGGGCGAAAAGCCAGACTGTTACAAATTGCGCACCTATCGCGCGCGCGTGGTGCGTGAACCCCCGCGCCGTCCTGGAGGAATTTGGTACCCATCTCCCCGACGATATGGCCGTCCGCGTGCAGGACAGCACCGCAGAACATCGCTATATCGTCATTCCCCGACGACCTGAGGGGACGGAAGGGATGACCGAGGCAGAACTGGCGGCATGTGTGACGCGCGATTGTCTGATCGGGGTGGCGATGCCGCACGCACCGAAGTAAGCAGTCCCACGGGCGTTGACTGGACCACGTGCCATCACGCCGACCCTACCTGATGGGCACCACCTCGAAGAGGAGCAACTGCGGCATAGGGGAGGAGCGAAACACCCGTCGCCTGGAGGGCCTCGCACAATAGACCACTATGGAGTCCTGGGGTGTCAAGGGCAGCAGCGTTACCTGCGGCGAGGCAAAGCGCGTAGGGTGAAACACACCCTTGCGGATGTTTGTGACCTTGCATTCCCGCCAATCGTAGCAGCAGGAGAGCATCGTCATGGAAACTGCCGATCTAGAAAAAGCCGTGCGCCGGGTCCTCCTGGCGCTGAACCTAGAGCCCGATGGGTTTCGACTCGATCGGGGGTTCCTGGCCCGCGCGCAGCGAACCGGCCAGGCGCGAGCGGTTGCCATCAATGGGGTCGCGGACCAGTTCGTGTTCATGGGTTTCCGCGAGTCGACGGACCCGGAGGTTAGTGTCGAGGGCATGGCGGCCGAGGCGCTCGCCTCCCTGGGGCGCTATGCGCGCACAAGCTGCGAGCGCCTCGTAGTCGGCTGGGCTGACCCTCGTGGCCAAGTCTTCGCCGCTGCGTTTGTTGTATCTCCCGAGGGCGAGAACGGGCGGCTCGTAGGATCGTCGTGGACCGAGCCGGAAATCTGGCCGGAACCGATGATCGACGCCTCAAAGTCGGGCGATGACACGATCGATGACGCGCTGGATCGACTAGAATCCATCGTCCGCAATCGGACGGACTACCGCGGCTCCAGCTTCGATTCAGAGTTCGATCGAGCGCTGCGATTGGTCGATATGGCGCTTCTCCATTTTGGCGGCGAAGGCCAGAGCACCGCGGAACACCCCGCAGTAGACGTCCCCGACGAAACGTGGTCCACTTGGCTTCACTACTTCAACCATTCCGTGTACGACGAGTGGAAGCGCATTGGCGGCAGTGTCAGACGCGCGCTACCGATCCCCATGAGGCCCTCCACGGACGGTCCGCTCAAGGGTCTCCGAGTCTTTCTTTCCTATGCGAGACCCGACGCCACGACGCTCACTTGGCCAGTACATGAAGCTCTATCTTCCTGCGGTGCAACGGTGTGGTTCGACCGGACGCAGACGACGAACGAGCTCCAGCTGGCGCTTGGACTCGCCGAGATCATTGCCAGCTGTGACGTGTACGTCATGTGCGCAAGTGACGAGTTCTTTGAGCGCGCCGGCTATGCCACCCAGGAGTTCGCCTGGGCGAGGCAGCACCATGAATCCGGTGGAAATCCTAAGCACTTCCTGGTTGTTGCCCGACCCAACACCATTCTGCCCAGCGCGGTCGCTGCGTGGCCAACGATCGAGTTGCGGGACCACGATCGAGAGCAGCTTGCCCGTAGCCTGGTGGTCCACCTGCAACACGCGGCCCCACGCGCTGTGACGGAGTCGCCGTTAGCTCCGCTGGCAGCGCCACTCTTGGTCACCGCCCTTCGCCCTCTGCCCCAACAGGCGGACATCCCTGCCCTCTGGCGTCGCATACAACATGCCCAGCTGTTCGACGAGATCGACCAAGAAACCTTGACGAGGCTTATGTCCCGCAGGGTGGACGACCAGCATGCGACGGAGGTTCGAAAAAAACTCCTGCACCTCGGCGACGGGTTGGAATGGGCCGGAACACTTGAGGATATCGGCCGCTGGCCGGACGATCCATTCATCAGAGACATCCGGCTGCGCTTCGCGGGTGCGCGCGCAGTCGTCGGTACGAGATGGCCTTTGAACGACGATCTCGCTTGGGAGTCGGGTGTAGTCGACGATGTCGAGTACCTCGCGACGCAGCGGGTCCCGGTGATCGATTGGCCCGCCGTTCCAGGCTGGGATGATGGCGAGCGCCGACTCGCATTGCGCTATCATGCGGGCTTGCTGCGTGTCCTCCATGGCCTACTGAAGCGCGGCTTGTGGGGTGGGCTCCTCCGCGTCTCGTCGTCGACCTTCCGCGCCTGGGAAGAAGAACTCTATACACGGCAACGCGAATGCTATGACGCCCTGCTGGAACTGCGATTGAACGGCCGCCTCAGCTGGCAGCGGGACGTTCCCACATGGGACGCGTTATTCCGCACCTGGTCGGAGCTCCTCACTCGAAGCGAGGTCCCATGGCGAGAGCCTGTGCCCTTCGCGGTGCTTCACCTGTTGGTCGCCAATGCCCCCTATATAGCGGGGATCGTCGCCGAGACCGGCTGGTACGTGTCCCGCTATGGCGGCCGCGCATCGCAGTCGTTTATAGCACGTGGCCTCGATGCTCCTGCGAACTTCGAGGTCTATGCCCTAGGTCCAGGGGTGATTGATAGTGAAGCAACCGCAGGCATCGAGAACAGCTTGCGGCTCGGCTGTATGGCAGGTACCAAGGGCAGCGCCGAGATCCGCCTGTCCTGGAAGGGGCCGCATTTTTCTGCCAGTTCGATCGGTGGGGAGAGCACCGGACCGGTGCCCGCTTAACTCTACGGTGCCATAAACTTCCTCAGGAGCTGTTTCTCCTCCGGAGAACAAAGATCTGGATTCAGTATGACTGCCTTGAACAGCGGTGTGGACATCGAGCTGGAAGACCCCAGCAGACGGCCGGGCAGGTAGGAATATTCGACGTCTACTTGGAATACCTCGTCTAGCGGCCTCCCAGGGTCGTCGAGGTCAGGGTTGTCTCTGAGGTAGGCGTCGATTGCCAAGATTCCAGCGAGGTGGATACCGCGTTGAACGAACATCATTCCGGTCGCGGCGAGTGGCTGGAGGTAGTTGCCGAATCGCTGGGGCTGGACCTCGCGGTGAGTGCCGTTCCAGGCCACAAACAGCACAGCAACACGAGGATCACCCGGAGACACTGCGGTTCGGTTGTGCATTTCCCCGTCCCTGAGCGTCTCCATCGCTTTCTCAGCAAAGTGTGGCATCACGTCGGTGCCTTGGAAGTGTCCCAGTACCAATCGTACCAGGCCTTCGGAGGCTAGACTCGTGAGCGGCCGGTTCAGCGCCTCCGATAGACGGAGGGCGAGGTATGAGATCCGCTCCGCCTCGTCGAAGAGCACAGTAGTTCGGTCCGGCCTTCGCCCGACGCGCGCGACGTATTGTTTGAGTGGAATCGTCACTGACCCGACGACTCCGAGAGGGACAAGGTCGTGGAGAGTATCGGACATCATTCCTCCTCCCACTGGCGAGAGTCAATCACAGGCGTTATTGGCTCCAACTGGTCCTTAACCCGTGTCGGAGACTGGGAAAAAGTGGGAGACCTGCGCTGCCTGGACATACGGTTCGCCCATCTGGTCAAAATATTTGTGTGGCCTCGTGATGGTCGTATGTGAGGAGTTTCGCCCAAACTCTCCCCATCCCGACCCAGACACGCGCTGTTGGGTGCAGCGGACAGGTGCCACTCACCCATCTGACCCTGGCAAGAAGCTCCGGGTCTGCAGGGACCCATGGCGGCGCAGCCGTTCATAGTGTTCATCGACATGCCACAGGATGAGATCTCCGTCGACGGCGGCCTGGGCGATCAACAGGTCTGGCAGCGGGACAGTTATTCCCTGCCGTCGTAGGGCATACCCCATGCGGGCCGCTGCTTCCCAGACCTGCTCGGTCAGCGAGATCTCCGGCAGAACGCGTAACGTATTGAAGAGCTGAGTAAACCCCTGCTCGTCTCGCGCGCCAATCAGGAGCTCGGTCCTGACCACCCAACAGGTATACACCGGCTCTGCGATGAGCGCCCGCTGTACCGCCGTTTTGAGGTCTTCCCATCCGTGCGGCCGCAGATAGCAGATCCATACGGATGAGTCGAGCAGGATGCCGCGGGCCATTTATAGGCGCTCGTCGCCGGACTGGCGCCAGCGTCGTAACGCATCAAGATCCATCTCAACTAACCCCGAGCCAGCCAGCACTTGTAGTTCCTCGAGCCGATGATGACGGATGAATTCTTGGAGGGCTCGTTCAATAGCCTCACGCTTCGTCCGTACCTGGGCCAGCCGCCGGGCCTCGTCGATCAATGCTGGATCTACGGTCACCGAAATTCTTGTCATGGTGCACCTCCTACACACCACGACTATACACCCTCACACGGTGCATCTTCAATTGTACACCGCAATAATATTGCTGCCATAGTCACGCGATCTTCTCTGCCAGTCGGAATTCATGATGCAAGCCACCAAGAATCGGACGGGCGACCACTCGCAGGGACTCTGGCATGCGGTGCCGGCATGCTTGCAGCGGCACCGGCAGCTGTGGCGGTGGCTGCAGGATACCGGGATCCAAGGCCACGTGCGGGCAGCCTGTGTTGTCATGTGGTACCCACTTGTGCAGGAGATGCCGCAGGTGGGGCTCGGGGAAAGGGATCAGAAAGTCCAGGCATTCCCGCTGGAGCGTGCCCAGGAGCCGCTCGCAGAGGGCGTTGGCTTGGGGACTCCGCACCGGAGTCTTGAGTATCCTCGACCCCAGGTGGCGTACGTGCTGGTCGATCTCCTGTGAGAAGATCGCATCCCGGTCATGGATCAGGAACCGGTAGCCGTGGTCTGTCGGAATCGCGTCGCGTAGCTGCTGCATTGTGCATTGGGCATCGGCAAGGATTCTAGTCAAAACTCACGAATCGCTGAGCAGGCGCACTAGGGTCTGCAGAAGCTATGGTCCTTTGATAGTCACCGCACCTACATTGACGACATCAGTCCCCTGAAGTTTTGTAAAGACCATCTCCAATGTTAGACCGGCGATAAATCCGATGACCAATTCGAAAGGCACGAGCAGGTTCAGGCCAGGCGGGAGTGCTTCCCCAAGGTCCTTGACCGCAGGATTACTCGCCCACTGAGCAATCACGAAAAGGACCGCGGCGATAAGGCCTGCCATCATTCCGAGGACGGCGGCGACCGAAGTGGCGTGCAGGGATTGGTTAGGTAGCCCTCTCAGGTAATCAAAGAGGTTCCGCGCGACACCTCCCGAGGCCCCTGCAAGCAAAGGCGTCCCGAAGAAGAACAGGCCAAAGAGTGTCGGGCTCGGTGCAGCCCGAAAGGTGCCGAGTATCGTTAGCATCACCGCGGATAGCACGAGTGCCCCCGCAGCAATAGCCCGGTTGCGCAGCGCCTTTTGCTCAAGCTGCTGGGCTTGGCGTATTCTGACCTCCTCGGCGAGAAGTCGTTGCCGTTGGTCTCCGAGGGCTTTAATCAATTTTTCGGCGGAATCTGCCCTCCATGTCGGCGAGCCCATGATACTTCGCTCCTCCTCGGTGACAAGATTCCCTAGGGAAAGCGCCCAGACGTTCTGAGCCGACCCACCAAAGGTGGCAATCGAAATTAGAGGGATACGATATGACTGGGCCACTACGCCCGCAATCAGGGCAGAACCCGCTCCCCCGAGCAGAAGAACGCCGCTGGCGTCTTTCAGGGATGCGTAAAACGAGACTTGCCAGTGCGGATGTGTGTCCGGACGCTCGTCGAATATACTTGAATGGGTCTGCTGCTCAGGAAACGAAGGCGGATTCCCCTGGCCAATCGATTGCGGGTAGCGAATCTCAATGGATTTGGGTATGGCCTGGTTACTGGCAATGTAACCACGCACGATATCGGCCTCTATGAAAGCTGGAGCACTTGAATAGACAACAATTCGGTAACCCGACTTAGCAAGCTCGCGTCCGAGTTCTTCACATGCCTGCTTGGCTACATCCATATTCCTCAATGCCGGGTCATAATCATTTCGTTGTGTGTCGACGCTGCCGACGATGGCTACTAAAGAATCAGCCATTTTTAGGTCTCCCATCAGCTCGACTTTATCCAATTATGCGGCATAGCAAATCGCGTCAATGAAACGGTCAAACAAGGCACGTGGAACTTTTATCATGTCGGTCTCCTGTTGGGACGTTGAAAAACGCATATGATCCCACAGATGCCGCCGAACCAAGGCAATGGCATCGGCAAACGTGGGGCGAATTTTGGCATACCAAGCCGTGATGCGGACGGTGGTGCATTCCTTCTGGAGAAGCTGATGGGCGGTCAACGTGATGATTGAATACAGGCTCAACAATGTCGGGGTGGTCCGGGCAATGGCTCGCGCATTCCATTGCCGCTGGGTCTCCAGGCCCAGATGCGCCCGCGCTTCTTCAAGCGTGACTTCCATGGTCCAGCGCCGGATAAACCAGGTCAGGATCTGCTCCGGTGTCTGGTCCAAGTTGGTTGACAGCAAGGCCTGTGGCTCAAAGCTCTTGTGGGGGTCGCGAATGAGCACCCAGCGAATGGGCACAGGTGGCGTCCCGGAGTGATACCACACGGCCGTGTCGGTAGCGACTTTCACCTCGCGGGGGCCGTTGCCATACCACTGGGCAATGGTCAGCTGGTTCCACGGCGTTTCCTCAGCGGCCAATGTGGCCTTTAGGGTCGGACGCCGGGCTCCCTTCAGCCGGGGGCGGCCGATGTGCCCCGCTTCACGTGTGGGAGGTGGATCATAGAGGGCGGCGTCGAGACGCAGCCGTGTGATGAGACTGGAACAGCGCAACTTGCGGACCTGATGGAGCAACTCCAACGCCGCATAACTACTGTCAGCGACAAAGACGACGCCCCGTCCAGGCAGCCAACGGACCACCACATGGATGATCTGCCAGGCCCGCTGCACGAGGGTTTGAGCGCGACGGCCCTTCTGCTCATAGAAATGCTCGGAGGGACACAGCACCGTCATCAAGGGGAGAGCCCACACTCGGTGAGCCCATCTCATGGGGGTTAGCCGCATACAACAGAGCCAGCGGAGGCCACTGACTTTGACAACGTGGGAACGGGAGGAGCGCACGGGGTCGCGGTAGATGCCTTTGGCCTTAATGTTACCACCACCTCGACGCTCGATGGTCTCATCGAGACCAAAGCCGACCACACCGGCAGGGACGAATACGGCCACCAACAGCCTCAGCAGCAGCCGACTGGCATCAAGAGGCGACCAAACCGCCCGATTCAGGACACGATGATAGGTTTGAAAGTGGGCTGCGGCGCTGAGTCCCATGACACACAGAGCAGAGGTAACGGTCCGCTTCCCCGGTGCGAGGATAGCACCGGTGAGGAGGACTTTCACATGTTGCCACACCAGTTTGGAAAAGACCGGCGCAAAGACTGCCATGACACTGATGAATGCGGTCGGCAGAGAGAGCATCGCCATCCTTTCGTAGCTGAAGAATGTTGTGCCTTCACTGCCTATAGATTGTAGCTCAAATCAGCATAATGGATAAAGTCGAGCTCAGAAGGTAGGGCAGAAAGCTTTGCCAACTATAGCGATGTGCACTTGAAACCCAGCAAATGACCACCACAGTGCCCATTAGCTGGGGGTTGGGCAGTTATCCCATAACGGATTCCCTCGCAGAGGGCTATAGGGGAGTGCCCTGAATGAAATCATGGCAAAAGCTGGGTTTCAAGTGCACATCGCTATAATCACACTCCCAAAATACCTGGAGCTATGCTCGGAGCAAGCCTGTTCGGTTGTGTTGCAAAAACTCCTGGTGATCTGATACAACAGGTCACGTAGCGTTAAACCCAGATCGCCGGAGACCTCCCATGACCAGCTCATCCCCTTTCAAAGGGCGTCACTTCCAACCTGAGATCATCTTGTGTGGGGTCCGCTGGTATCGACGCTATTCCCTGAGCTATCGTGACGTGGAAGAACTCATTCTGGAGCGCGGGCTCCACGTCGATCATACCACAGTGTTTCGCCGGGCGCAGCGCTATGCGCCCGAGCTTGACAGCGCAGCCGGCCCTATCTCAAGACCACGGATAATTCGTACCGCGTCGACGAGACATATATCAAGGACAAGAAGGTGTGGCACTACCTGTAACGGCTTTTAAACAGTGGCCTCCGGACCCACAAACAAGTGGTGTTTTCGGCTCACATTCCGCACCAACACGCGGAGGCTTGGGCTCACAATCTCCGGGCTCATTCTGAATTATTGTGTGGTCTGACGCACTTTTGGTCAAGGCTGTCCGAAAGCCTTTATGATGCGGGCAGTTATGCAGTTCAGCCATTTTCTGGGCTATCGCCCCAATAACTTTGCCAGTTCACGGAGTTAGACTGAACAAACATCACCAAAAGTGCGTAAGACCCGAATGGCATTAAGTTAGTCGAAAGCCCTTTTCTTATGGATAGTTAGAGGGATTCGTCCCCGGAGTAACTTTCTGGCAGCTCGATCGAAATAGATCGAATCCCACGCCGTCACACACTGGCGCAAGCTTGCTTGCGGCGACCCCGACCATGCTGAGAGACACCCAAGGTATTGATACAGCAGTGTATTGGAGCTTAACTTCATGCCATTCGCGTAAGACCCATAATTTGGGCACGAAAATGCTCCGTTATCGGGCAGGGCGGTATAGATTCTCGGACAACTACACCTAAATCACACCACACAAGATTTGTACCCATGATCTGCTGTGACAAATCCCCACGCACTTCGCGCTCCCCCCTTTGACAAAGGGGGGCAGGGGGATTTTGCCAGCGATTGCAGACGCAGGTATACCAATGTCATGTGTTCCGATTTAGGATTGAAGAACGCCAGGGCTTCATCGCCATCACCGGCGAGGTGGGGACAGGAAAGACCTTGCTGTGTCGCACGTTGCTCGACCATGTGGGCGAAAACGTCCGGACGGCCCTCATTTTCAATTCATTCATGTCTGAACTCGACCTCCTACGGTTGATCAACGAGGACTTCGGCATCGCGCCGTCGGGAGCCACGCGAAAAGAGTTGATCGATACGCTGCATGGTTATTTGATCCGGGAATTTGGTGCTGGTCGCAATGCGGTGCTGATCATCGATGAGGCGCAAAATTTGGCGCCCCCCGTGTTGGAGCAGATTCGGATGCTGTCGAATCTCGAAACCGACCGGGGGAAGCTCTTACAAATTGTGTTCGTTGGTCAGCCTGAGTTACGGCAGCAGCTGGCCAGACCCGATCTGCGCCAGCTCAACCAGCGCATCGCCCTACGCTATTATCTCCGGCCCTTGAACCGTCAGGAAGCCGAGGACTATGTCCATCACCGGCTGGTGGTGGCGGGGTCACGCGGGAGGGTGCAGTTTTCCCGAGGCGCCTTTGCCATAATCTTTCGGCTCTCCAGCGGGATTCCCCGCAAAATCAACCTGCTCTGCGATCGTGCCATGCTTGCAGCCTATGTCCACGGCAGCCACCGCATCAAGGCCAAACACATCCGCCAGGCGTGGGTGGAGGTAGAGGGGCAGGACGGCGGGTGGGGGTTCCACCTGACGTGGAATACACCGCGGCGAAAGTTCCTCACTGCGCAGGGCTTTGCTCGGGCTCTGGCCCTTGCCCTGACCCTGGGCGGGGGAGCCTGGCTGGCTTTCTTCCGACCCCAGCCACTAGAACGGCTAACAGTGGCCTCCAATGCTCGCTCAGAAACGCCCTGGGACGGCTCGGACGTCGCGTCTGGCCATACACCCCCCTTATCTGGGGCCACCCATCAGGTCGATGGGCCGGCAGCCGCCCCCGACCATGCGTTGAGGAGGCATTCGAATGGGGCAGGTGCAGAACCGTCACATGGAAAAGCCGAACCCCGCAGTGTGCAGTGGAAGCATCTCCAGGTATCATACCACGCCCAAGCAGGAGCGCCGTTTGTGTTCCCCTTACCTACCTTGGCATACTCACCTGAGGAGAGGCCCGTCCAAGTCACGCTTGAGGCACCGGGTGACGGGCCCCGCTGGCTGTTGTTGGATCATGAACGACTCTACATCAGCGGGACCGCGCCGCTCACAGCCACAGACCAGACCTATCAGCTCAGGATTCGTGCGCACGCTGAGCCGGGAGTCGACAGTCGATTGCTCGTCCTGTTAACGATCACAGGTCCACCCAATCGGATGGCATATACACCGAAGCTCCCCAGTCATTGGAGTTGGTGACGAGTAATTGATTAGCGGCTTGCCTTGCGATCTCGACACCAGGGGTCTAAAGTGCCTGCCATGAATGCGCCCGAACACCGCACCTCGTCGAGTCACGATGCTCTCCTGGCCTTGGTGGCTGCGCAGCAGCGTTAGATCGCCGAGCAGCCGCGACAGATGGCGGAGTTGACCGCCCGGATCGACGCCTTGCAAGCCGAGGTCGAGCGACTCACGCGTGGAGCCAAGCGTCAGGCCGCACCGTTTTCCAAGGGCACCCGGGTGGCCGAGCCGAAGCCTCCTGGGCGCACGCCCGGCGCCGGCCCCTTCCGCTACCATGAGCCTCCTCCATCCGAGGCGATCACCACGCCGCCGGTCGACGTCAAGGTGACCCTCGACGCGTGCCCCACCTGCGGCGGGCACCTGGAAGAGGCGCGTGTCGACTTGGTGTATACGACCGAGATCCCCGGACTTCCGCTACCACCCGTCGTACATAAATCGTTGGCATCGGGATTCCTCCGTTCTCTCTCGCTGCAACAGGGGTGGACATGCGATGTGGAAATAGCCCCTCCCCTCGGGGAGGCCTTACATGCGGCAGGGAAGTTGGGTCCTCGTGAGAAAGGGAATAGGGGAAGACACGTTAAGAATTTTGGGACGAAAAGAGGGTGAAGGCATCCGCGCAGGCTCGTCGTCGGTCTCCTTTCACAAAACGGGCACGGATAGTGCGGGCCATAGGATCCCTCCTCTTCTTGTTGTAGGTAACGGTCTTCATACGCATGCATCCAGTGTAGGGAAGTGGGGATTTGTCAAACAGAGCCCTGCGTCACGGTGGTGGCGATGGAGAGCGTGCTGTTCTGAAGAGTCGTGACGTGGTGGGTTGCAAAAGCCCCCAGCATCCCCCTAGGAGCTTTTGGCGAGATCGTGCTGACGAGCTGCTTTGATGGGCGGAGCGCTCCGTACGGGCGCAGCGGTCCGAGAAGATCGAAGGCAGTTCAGCCAAGGCTTGTCTCTTCCACTGCGCCACCTGATTGGGATGCACGCCATGGTGAGCAGCGATTTCGTTGATGGTCCGCTGCCCTTTAATCGCCTCTAGGGCAATCCTCGCTTTCAATTCGGCACTATAGATCTTTCGCTGCGTTGGCATCAGCACACCTCATGTGATAGCAGCGATTGTACACCTTCAACCCTGGCTCAAACGGGGTACATTATAGGGCGTTGATTGTGGGGCAAATCGGAACGTTTGGCGGGTATCGTAGAGGCTGGGAAATGGGCAAGGACAGACCTCATCGTATCAGCTTCGTGCCGGGGCTAAGGACGCCAGGCTACAAGGATGTCCCTGCTAAAGCTAATTCGGCGTCGAGCTGGTCCAGGAGCTTCTTCAGCAACACCGCTTCGCGCTTGAGGTTCTGTCGGAACTGCCACGAGTCCGTGTCCGCAATCTCCATCCGGAGATCAGACACATAACTACTGAGTGCCCCTCTGAGGGTCGTCGCTTCCTCTTGGGTCAAAGTGATCTGCGTCATAGATTGGCTTCCTGTTCATCGCTCACATCAACAAGTGAGAAACTGTTGCCGCCTTCGTGCAGCCAAACACACCCATAATATAGCGTAGTCCCGCGTCCGCTGCCACACCATTGCTTGCCGTACCACTCCCCCTCGATCACCCGCGCAAGTGGTGCCTCCCAAGCCTGCCCCAAGCCGGAAAAGCTCTGCAATCTCAAGGGACGAGGACCACACCAGGCGATCGTCATGGCTCCAGGGACGTGACAGCCGACCGGTGTGTGTAACCTCAGGGCGTCGGGCGAGGCCGATGCCGAGGTTAGAGCGCTAGTCGGTAGTCTTCGCCCAAGGATAGGCCGGTTGCAGCGTTCGACCGATCTGGGTTCGTTTAGCCTCTGCCCAGACTACAACTGCTGGAAGGGCGAGTATTGGTTTCGCCAGATCGTAGCTGGTTTCGAGGATCATATTGCTTAGGGCTCCCGCGCCTGCGCTCATGGCCGAACTGCCCTTCCCGTGCGGTCGCAGGATGGCGGTTATCCAAGGGTGTTCCACAGCTACGGTCAGCAGATTCGCAGCATGAAGGAAGCATGGAAAAGCGCTTGTCAAGCCGCTGGTGCCCAAGGGAAGCTATTTCATGACTTACGTAGGATCGCAGTGAGAAACCTGTTCCGAGCGGGCGTTCCCGATAAGGTAGCATGGATATTACGGGGCATCGCACCAGGGCAGTCTTTGATCGTTAGTCGATCACCTCGGAGGCAGACATCAGAGTCGCCTTGCAGGGCGTACAGGACTACCTCACTGTGTGGGTTGGTGGTCAAAATCAGCCGACAAGTGACCCGTTACTGTATGATTTTTCTGGGATATGGCGTGCAAAAAAGGGCTCGAAATCCCGCCGGGGTCAGTCGTCCGTGTCGGTTCGAGGCCGACCTCCGGCACCATCCTCCCAGCGAGTGACACTCCGTTCATTCCCTGCCCACAAGTGCTGCCTACGCGGTGGCATCGGCGTTAGGTGCTTTCTTGTTGGAAGGCAGGTCCTTACAGGCACACAGGTGTGATGCTAGGGAGTATGAAACGGGCAGGTCTAGCCTTCCAAGGCAGAATTGATGGGGATAGACTTGAGGGTCTCGCTTAAAAATCTTCTCCGGAAGTGCCTGGTGCACATGGTGTCTTTGGGCGATATCTGCAAGCTGCCATAGGGTAACACTGGCTTAAAGTGTGGGATTGCAAGTCATACATTAACTTTGGCATCGCGCAATATTCATGCCATGATGTTCCGCACCGAATGCATACGATACACCTTCCCACAACCGGCTCGCTAGTCACGCTGCGTGGGGCCTAGCTGTCGTACCTCCATCTCCGCATCGAAGAACTTCTGAAACGTGATGTCTCCGCTAACTGGTTAGCATTACGCAGGTGTGTGTGGGCATGTATAGCGCCTGAGCCCGCTTACCTCTCATAATCTTTTCTGGAAAACCTTTCGCCGTCAGAGACGCATGGAAATCTCCAGGCGTCGATAGCTTTGTGGACGGCATGGCCCAGGTTCACGACCCATGGGGGGAATCTTGAGCGGTCCAGGCGACGTATCACGAGGGGAGATCACTTTAGGGAAGTATAGGGGGCGCATCCTGCCTTCAGCAGCAGTCACAAAAGCCAAGGATCGCATAGGGAGGGGGGAAGGCAGACGTGTCAGGATGGGTGCTTTACCACTGAGTGAGGAGAATATCAATCACGACACAGGCGCTAACCCTGGTCAGGTCGTACGTGCACCCGACGACATCGTCGTACGTTGGGAAGATATGGTTGAGCCGCGTCTCGTACTCCACGAGGTCATGTACCCCTAGATGCTCCTCCAACGCCCATTCCATATTGGCCCAGAAACGGGTGAGGGCGAAGCCGCCGGCCTTCCCATCAGTGAGGACTCCTTCGACCGAGGCACGCATGGCATGTTGGTCAAAACCTCCCCCCGTACATGCACCTCCTCCCACGCACAGACCTTCGGACTTCATTGCGGTATTCGCTCATATGCGTTCCTTTGTCGATAGTTGTGATTTCTGGCAAGCGCTCGCTGTTGCTGAACAGGCCCGTAAGGCATGTCAAAATCGCCTCACAGTCCGGGTGGGCTTTGCCCAAAAATTCAAAATTGGGAGCGGAATTGATAGGATTAGAACATTAAACCTACAATTAATTAGATTCAAAGCTGACTTCTTGGGCAAAGCTGTCCGGGTGTAGTGGTCTAAAGACAGCCTGGTCAAGGAAATGCTCGTCAAGAGACCCATATCACTCCTGAACAGGATATCCGCGGACGCCCCTTGAAATTCAGACGACAGATCGTTGTTTTTCTACCCTAATCAACGGTGACAGGTTGACTGACAGCAGAACGATATCACGCGCTTGAGGCAGAGAGGGGCCGGGGGTGAACTCTGATAAGCGAGCTGATAACACTGCCCAAGCGGAGGTGTCCGCAAGATCCCCGGCTGATGATGGGAGGTTGAGTCTCCCGGTGATGTCAGTATACTGAAGTGGAGCATTATCGTAGAAGAAACCGATCGACGGGCGGCACGTGCTAAAGGATAGGTGAACGCTATGAAGACACCGCGCAAGCGTCTTGGCATCCTGGTAGGAGGTGGACCGGCCCCAGGTATTAACAGCGCCATCAGTGCCACGGTGATCGAGGCGGTGAATGAAGAGATCGAGGTCATCGGCATCTACGATGGTTACGAACATCTGCTACAGGGGCGCACTGACAAGGTCCGCCCGTTGACGATCGAAGGGGTGTCGCGTATTCATTTCCAGGGAGGCTCGATCCTCCGCACCTCACGTGCGAATCCCACACGCCACCCTGACGATATGCAGCGCACACTCCAAGCCCTACAGGCATTGGACATCAGTGCGCTGGTAACTATCGGCGGGGATGATACGGCGTTCGCTGCCTCGGAGGTGGCCAATGCCTCCAACGGGGCAGTACGCGTCGCCCACATCCCGAAAACCATCGATAACGATCTGCCGCTTCCCGGTGGGGTATCGACCTTCGGGTTCGAGACCGCCCGGCACGTTGGCACCCAGCTAGTCCGTAACCTGATGGAAGATGCGCGGACTACCAACCGCTGGAACTTCGTGGTCGTCATGGGACGTAAGGCAGGGCATCTGGCACTCGGCATCGGGAAGGCGGCTGGCGCCACGCTGACGATCATTCCTGAGGAGTTCCCCCAAGAACGCATCCGTCTGAACGAGGTCAGCCGCATGTTGGAGGCGGCGATCTTGAAACGGCGCGTGATGGGCAGCGAGCATGGGGTAGCGGTCATCGCTGAAGGCATCAGCGAGAAGCTCGATCCTGAGGAACTTGCCAGCATGCCAGGGGTCGAGATGGTCTATGACCCCTATGGACATATACGATTGGGGGAGATTCCCCTGACGACCATCCTGAAGCGACAGGTGCAGGACCATTTCGCCGCACGTCACGACAAGCTTTCCATCGTGGATGTCACCCTTGGGTACGAGTTACGGTGTGCCCAGGCTATCCCCTATGATGTCGACTACACGCGTACGCTGGGATATGGGGCGGTGCGGTTCCTGCTTTCTGAGCCGGCGGACGGGCGGACGCGTCATGCAGGCTTCATCTGCGTCGAAGGTGGGCATCTGAAGGTCCTGCCCTTCAATGATTTGCGTGATCCAACCACCGGACGTATCCGCATCAGAACCGTGGATGTCCGCTCGGAGCATTACCACGTGGCCCGCAAGTATATGATTCGCCTGGAGCAAAGCGATCTCGATAACACCGAAATGTGCGCCAAACTGGCGGCCGCAGCTCGCATGACGCCCGAGATGTTCCTAAGCGCATACGGCCCTGCCGTCACCGCACCAGAGGGATGGTCTCCATGAACGTGGCGGTCTGCAGCTACAGCTGTTCCTTCCTGATATTCCAGGCAATGAGGCTTCCTGGCAAAGCTGCCGCCCTGATCGGACAGAGCGATGATGAGGCCTCCGGGGCCTTCATGACGATGGCTGCGAATTCTTGCGGAGTGAGCCATGCGGAATTCTTCGCAGGTACATTGTTGCCTTGACGCCTACAACCTTGCCAGGTAACGCTTTGCCGGGACAGCGATTTAACGAGCCCGGTGTGGTCGAGGCCGCTCCTGGGCACTATGAGACCCGTATGGTGGCTGGCATCTGGGTCTTTACGCCGAACGAGATCCGTGTCCCCCGTGGGTTCCAAACTCACATGTGTCGCCACCGGCCGCGCTGTGATCCATGGTTTGTCACTCCACGACGCCAATGTGAACCTGATGCTGCTCCCAGGACGCGTGGCACGAGCCAGAGCCCAATTCGACCGACCGCGAGAGCATCTGTTCATCTGTCACGAATACTGTGGCATCGCGCACCACACGATAGTGCCGCGGAGGAGTCCAGGTTGGAGAGTCGGCTCACCGCTGCGTACTTGATTGTCGCGCAATATGGCACTGTTCATCGGCGTCGTCTTGGGTCTCTTCCAAGGAAGCAGTATATAAATCGAGTTGAAGGACGATTTGAGCATAGGCGTATGAACCCGCTAGGTCTGCGCGAGGAGAACATCACAATGGAAATTCGTCGTATCCTCGCCCCTACCGATTTCTCAGAGCTTTCAAAGCAGGGCCTGAAAAGCGCCCTGGAGTTGGCGGAAGCATTCGGCGCTAAGCTCTTGTTGCTGTATGTTGTCGAACCACCGCCGTATCCCGTGGAAGGTATCGTACCGTCACATTTGGGGGCAACGCTGCTGAATGATCTCGAGCGACAGGCTACTAACGATCTCGCCCAGATGCTATCCGAGACGCAGGCGAGCAAAATGGATGTCGCGCGCCGTGTGGTAGTCGGCATCCCCTACCGCAAGATCGTCGACGTTGCCGAGGAGGAGAAGATCGATTTAATCGTCATGACGACACACGGGCGGACAGGCCTCAGCCACTTGGTGATGGGTAGCGTCGCCGAAAAAATCGTCCGCACAGCGCCATGCCCCGTGTTGACGATACGGCCGACCTCCCTAACAGCCTAGTCTGTGGATTCGGCCCGTGACAAATCAATTGAGGTTCTGGAAATAATTCTGTTGGATCACTTCTCAGACGGCGGAGACGGCAGCACTGACGGTCGCGCCGCTGAGGACGGTCCATAGGCAGGCGCCCTGCTCGAACAACTTCTGTTGCATCTCAAACCTCGCCTGCCGGGTCAACGCTTCACTTCTGTGCGGGGGAACGTCACCGCTGAGGACCTCCAGACAGATTCTTCTTGAAGGCAAGCCTCAGCGGGTCTACTACCTTATGACCGCAAGTTCCATGCGAGGCTGATGATAGGGTGAAATCATGGCCCCTACCGCTTGACTATGGCGACATGGGCTAGGGTGTCGTCCTCGCGGGATGTGCGGCGGCGTTTGAGACGATCCGCCATCCATTCGGCCAGTTGGGGGGGCATGCTCTCATCCTGCAGGAAGCGTGGGCGTGGACGTGCCTGCGAGGCTCGTGGAGATGCTTCAGGAGCGGCGACCGCCGCGCGTTTGGCCAAGAAGTGGATGCGAGGCAAGAGCAGATGTTGGATAATCTCCGACCACATGTACTGCTTCGCTGTCGCGCTTCCAGCTCGTCGCAGGCCGAGTTCACGTAGAGGGTCGGCATGCAACTCGCTGAACAGGGCGGTGAATTCCCGCGGGTCATTCGTCTCTAAGACGAGGGCATTGTAGCCCGGAACCGCATAATCTTCTCCAGAACAGCCCGTGCAGGCCACACCCCCCACAGCCATGGTTTCCAGCCCTACGAGTCCGAAGGGCTCGTGCCCGCTATTGGCTAGCACGGCACTGGCGGCATGGAAGAGCACCCGTCGAGGGGGTAAGGTGATGGCTGAACGCAGGTTCACCACATCGATCTCTTCCAGATTCTCCACAGCTTTCAGCAGACCATGGATTCCTGGTTCGAGGAATACCCGTTCGGCCACTCGCAGTCCGGCCCTAGCGGCCGCGCCAAGGACTTCGCCGCCGTGCGCTTCAACGCCTCCGCGGGCAATGAGTAGCGGCCGCCATCCTTGCTGCTTGAGCGCTCCCACGATGTCAACGGCGAGTATCCACCGCTTATCGGGGTCCCACCGTGCCACTTTACAGAGCACCGTCCGATGCCGCAGTCGGGCGCGAAATGCCGCGACAGCCTGGCGTTCCGGCCGGATCAGCGCCTCTGTCGGGAGGCCGTTAGGGATGACCAACGGATTCACTCCCCACCTCTGCATCAGCTGCTTCATGTAGCGGCTCACGGTCGTGATGATCGCCGCTTCGGCCAGTCGGCGCCAATCGATGCGGTGAAAGGAGAAGGTATTATTCGCATTCCACAGGATCGTGACCTGATCTCGCACCTGCGCCTCGCGTAACAGCCAGTCCAGGTGGAGGACCGCATCGACGGTGTGCCACTCCTCTGCCAGGATGACGGCATGTCCCCCGTTCTGGACGTAGGGTAGCAACATCTCCCGGAGGAGAAATGGCGGCAACGATGCCACATAGTCGGCGCGCTTCCCTTCCTCCGCCTCATAGACCCCTGATGGATGATATTGGCTAATCCACTGGCACCAACGGTGCAGGTGCAGGCTTCCCTGGCTCTCATGACCCGGCCGCGCGGGGTCGCCAACAAACCACAGATGGGTCTCATAGGCCGCATCAGCCAGGGCTCGCACCAATCCTGTGACGCGACTGGCGATCCCGCCGGCCCTGGCGTATTCGTCAGGACCTTCGAAGGAGAGAATATGGAATTGCATGGCAAAATCCTCCGGCGTAGTCTCGTGGGGAAATCGCTATCGCCCTAGCCCTATATGAGTGGCATTCGTGTCCAATCAAGAAGGCGGGGGACGGCAGTCGGATGCATGTCCCATCACTATCGGTAAAACGTCTAAGATTGGAAAAGATTCTACGGCCGGGGGATTTGCATGAACACGAGCACTAGCAGAGAGCGCAAAGGCGAGTATCGATGCGACGGCCGGTCACTTCTTGCGTCAGCAATTTCTGTACCAGCGCAGCGCGCATGTGTCAGATGGCATGCTCACAGCCTTATATAATGAGCTTGTCGCTGTCAGCTGCGGCAAAGCGCCTCTGGAACGAACACATCAGCTCATCCCATGATGTTATAGTGAGCATATACACCATGTAGCATGAGCGCATCTAAAAAGAAAGCTCAAAGATTTCCGTGCCTGAGTGTTAAAGGGTTTGATTGATAATCCATGCGTCCCCAAGCCCATTGCCCGCCGGCGGGTGGCTTCAGAGCCGAAGGCGGTCATCACAATGCCCCACGACCGATGCAAACCCAGGGCCCGATCGATACCTGTTCCCCCCTGGTAGGGCTAAGACGGGTATGCTAGGATGAAAATCCATCATCGGTGCTTGCCATGTGTCGTTTATGTGCTCCGCGACAGCAACGGAGACGAAGCCTGCCAATGGATACCCTATCCAAGTCTGACCTGAGCATTGCCAAAGGAACCTGCTATCTTCTCTTGGCCTATGATGTCGCGCGTGCCATTGATCTCGATCAGGTGGAGCGTCATGTGGTGGCGATGAAACAGCGGGCAGTGCTGAAGCATGGCCGACGTGCCCCGAAATATTTTGAGTATCAGCCACCTCCTTTGCGCATCACTCAGGACGTCGCCCCCATGGC
>Ga0137404_10000831_pt1 | contig 20397 bp, 19 predicted proteins | sample CZOMad2_1_16fung_FD_108285 | JGI IMG/M metagenome (GOLD analysis project Ga0137404, IMG submission 108285) | Vadose zone soil fungal communities from Angelo Coast Range Reserve, California, USA - CZOMad2_1_16fungal (Illumina Assembly) | ecosystem: Environmental > Terrestrial > Soil > Vadose... | reverse complement strand
GGTCAGGGGCGAATCCGGCGGACCCATGATGTAGGGAATGACAAACAGAGTGCGTCCCCGCATCGCGCCTTTCAAAAGGCCGCGAAGTTTGGTGTACGTTTCTGCCGGCTCAGACCAATTGTTCGTTGGACCGGCTTCTTTTTTCGTCGGGGTGCAGATGAACGTGAATTGCTCGACTCGCGCCACGTCATTTGGGTTGGAGCGATGCAAATACGACCGCGGAACTTTCTTCTGACCTAGTCTGATCAGGACATCTTGCTTGAGCGATTCAGCGATCAGAAACTCGTTCTCTCTATCCGAGCCATCGCACCAGAAAATATTTTCCGGTTCTGTGAGGGTGGCGATTTCATGGACCCAATCGAGTACCGCTTGATTGGCCGGCCTTGCGCCACCGATCCCACTCGGCGGGAATATGGCTGGCGCGACATTTTTCATGGAACGAAGAATGTTCATCTTAACCACGAATCCGCCTTCGCCAAGGCCCCGGCATGACAGGTGGACACGAACAAACACGAATCCGAGGAGGCCCGTTAAGCTGACGGCTTTTTTTGGGTTCGCCCATTGACCTTAATCGTCCGTTGGTCGCCGTTTCACTTGCACAAGCACAATGCGCGGCATTAATTGAAAGCATGTTCGGGGTCACCACCTCCGATGATTATCGGCCGGTCGCGTGGATGGGGCGCTATCCAGTGGATGTGACCACGATGTTGGTAGGGTTGCACGTCGCGGCTGCTATTTTCACAGCAATTCTCGTCGCATTATTCGGCGCCGTTCCAATCCTTGCATATTTACAATTTGACAGCGCGGCAGTCTGGTCTGGCGGCCAAGTCTGGCGCCTTTTCACTTACGCGTTTGTGCATTTCCCGACGGCTTCAGGTCTCCTTTGGTTTGCTGTAGAGATGTACATGCTGTTCGTGTTTGGGCGGGAAGTGGAACGCTTTCTTGGGCGGCGTGCCTACATTGGCCTTTACTTGGTTTTGCTCTTGTTACCCACGGTGGTGCTGACGCTATTGAGATTCTGGACGCCGACGACGTTCGACACGTCGACGGTGATTCATTTCGCAATTTTTGTCGCCTTTGCGACGCTTTATCCAAATGTCGATTTGTTTCTGCGGATTCCCGCGAAGTGGGTCGCCCTCATATTCATTGCGATCGGGACGCTAAGTGGACTGGCCGCACACCATTGGCAAACGCTGGTCGTGCTTTGGACGAGCATCGGTGCTGCGTTCCTCTTTATTGAATTGCATGGCGCTGGTCCGGAACTCGCATGGTGGGATGCCTTGAAAGCGCGTCTCGGTCCCAAGCCAAAATTTCACGTAGTACCGAACACGCGACCGCGACGTTCCGCAGAATCGGACGACGTTTGTGCGTCGATCGATACGATTCTCGATAAAATTTCAAAATTCGGGATTGGGAGTTTAAGTGAGAGCGAGCGTCGGCAACTGAATCGCGAGCGCGAGCGGTTGCTAAAGAAATCGGAATGACTGCAAGGAACGATGGCTGGGGCAGCCGTCACTCCTTGAGGCGCGACTCGATGATCTCGCAGAAAACGTGCAGCAAGAGTTGGTGCGCCTCCTGAATCCGGGCGGTTGAATTGCTGCGCACCAAAAGATCAATATCGGCCATGCCGATAGTTGATCCGCCGTCGCGGCCGAGGAGCGCGATCGTTTTCAGTTCGCGCGCTTTCGCTTCCTCCAAGGCGCGAACGATGTTTTTCGATTCGCCCGAGGTAGTCAGGCAAATGAGCACATCTCCCAGCTGACCAAACGCCGCGACCTGACGTGCGAAAATTTCATTGAAGCCGTAATCGTTTGCGGCTGCAGTGAGAAGTCCGCCATCGCTCGCAAGACAAATCGCCGGCTGCGCGCGACGGTCCTTGGCGAAGCGCACCACTAGTTCGGTCGAAAAATGCGCCGCATCAGCAGCGCTCCCACCGTTCCCGCAAACGAGCAATTTGTTTCCCGCGCGCAAACACTCCTCGATCAGGTCGGCAGCCTTTGCGACTAGCGACTCAAGTTTTTTGAGTGACTGAAATGTGCGGGTCGAATCGTCAATCGCCCGGTCAAAGATTAAGAAGTTATCACTCATGAAATTACACCCTGTGCGACAAAGAAATGGTGCGCGATAGAGGGTTCGAACCTCTGACCCCTACCGTGTCAAGGTAGTGCTCTACCACTGAGCTAACCGCGCATGAATCAGAAGTGATAAGTGATCGGTGATCAGTGATCAGTCAAGACCCACCGCTGATCACCGTTCAATGATCACAGATCACTCATGTCGCGCTACTTCATCACTGGACAACTTCGGCCGTCCGAACGACTGTTGCGGCCTCGTGAGTGCACTATTTTTCAAGCGCTTCCTGAAGCGTCCATTTCAGATCGCCTCGATCGTTCCCAGCTCTAAAGCGATGGTGGAACGGGTGGCTAGTAAGATGGATTTCAGCCAACCTCGGGTGGTTGCCGAATACGGTCCGGGTGAAGGCGTGCACTCACGCGAGATCGCACGACGAATGAGTTCCGATTCGCATTTGCTTCTGTTCGAACTGGATCCGGCCTTCGCGCGCGATTTGGAACGGCAATTCGCAGGTGATCGACGCGTTAATGTTATTCACGCGGACGCCGCCACTCTACCAGATGAGCTGAAGCGGCGCGGCTTCGCCCAGTGCGATTACATCCTTTCGGGTATTCCATTCAGCATTCTCAAGATTGAAAAGAAACGGGCGCTTCTTCAGAAGACCCATGACGCGCTCGCGGCGGGTGGCAGTTTCATCATCTACCAAGTCACTAACGAGTTGAAGCAGCACGCAACGCTGTTTGAGCACGGCGAATCGGAATATTTCCTGCAAAATATCCCGCCGATGTTCATCACTGTTTTCCATAAATCGCCATCGCCGCATGCCCGCGGACGACGGACTCCTGTCCGGAAAAGTGTTTCCAGACTGGTTGGCGTTGGAGCAGACGGTTCTGCATGACCGAGAAGCCGACGCGGATCGAAAAAGATTCGATGGGCGAGATGTCGCTTCCGGGAGACGCACTGCATGGCGCCTCAACGCATCGCGCGGTGCTCAATTTTCCGGTGAGCGGCTACCGGTTTTCGCGACCATTCATTCGCGCTTTGGGCGTCATCAAATGGGCGGCCGCACAGGCCAATCACGATCTGGGACTGTTGGATGCTGAACGCGCAGCGTTGATCGTGCAGGCGGCCGAAGAAGTCGCGGAGGGAAAACTCGACGATCATTTTCCGCTCGATATTTTTCAGACCGGCTCTGGCACGAGCACAAACACGAATGCAAACGAAGTGATCGCTAACCGGTGCGCGCAGCTTGCGGGAAAAGCGATCGGGTCGCGCGAGCATGTTCATCCAAACGATCACGTCAACATGGGACAATCCAGCAACGACGTGATTCCGTCGGCCATTCACATCAGCGCCGCCGAAGAGTTGAAGAATCATCTGATCCCGACCCTGGAAAAATTGCACGGCGCGCTTGAAACCAAGGCGAGAGAATTCTGGGACATCGTCAAGATCGGTCGGACACATTTAATGGACGCAACGCCCATCCGCCTAGGTCAGGAATTTTCCGGCTACGCGGAGCAAGTTGCTTACGCCAAACAGCGCGCGCAAAAATCGATCGAGGTCTTGCGTGAACTGGCGCTTGGCGGAACGGCAGTCGGCACGGGACTGAACCGGCATATCGATCTTCCGAAAAAAATGTTGCGGCACCTGGAGCAGCGCACCGGCATCGAGTTTTACGAGGCAAAAAATCATTTCGAAGCGCAGGGCGGGAAGGATTCAGTTGTCGAAGCGAGCGGTCACCTTAAAACAATCGCGGTCAGCCTGTTTAAGATCGCCAACGACATTCGCTGGCTCGGCAGCGGTCCGCGCGGCGGCATTGGCGAGATCCAGCTTCCCGCTACGCAACCTGGTAGTTCGATCATGCCGGGAAAAGTGAATCCGGTCATGTGCGAATCGCTGATGATGGTGTGTGCACAGGTGATCGGCAACGACACGACCATTACCTGGGCCGGCGCGAACGGAAATTTTGAGCTCAACGTCATGATGCCTGTGATGGCGCACGATCTTCTCGAATCGATCCGGCTGCTGGCAAACGTGGTCGACGTTTTCTGTGAGAAATGTGTGCGCGGTATCGTGGCAAACGAACAGCGCTGCCGCGAGTTGGTGGAGCTTTCCCCGGCAATGGTGACCAGTCTCGCGCCAAAGATTGGTTACGATCGCGCCGCCGAAATTGCAAAGGAGAGTGCGAAAACCGGACGCACGGTTCGCGAAATTGCACGGGAGAAAAAGGTTTTGCCGGAAAAGGAACTCGAGCGCGCGTTGGACCCGATCAATATGACCGAGCCGGGCGGAACTGGCGCAGAGTGACCTGCCTGGCACTCGCGGTGGCGTGCTGCGATAAAACGATCGACCTGACCTTTGGAGCTTTCAAAGCGGCGACATGTCGCCGCACTCCAAAATGCTGCTAAGCTCGATCTATGGTTGCGAAGCTCGAAGGGCCGCAGTTTTCAGGCGGAGCCAACATTGCGATTAAGTGTCCCAGCCACACCTATGAACAAACGGTTGCGTTCTATCGTGATACGCTGGGGTTGCCTTTACTCGAGGAGGAAAAGGACGGCTGCATATTCCAATTCGGCCCGAACCGGCTTTGGATCGACAGCGTGCCGAACCTGAGCCATCCAGATATCTGGTTGGAATTGGAAACTAATGATACCGAGGCAGCCGCGTCATTCTTGAAAGTGCACGGCATCGCAAGACGCGACGAAGTCGAGCAATTAACTCAGGATTTTAACGGCTTCTTCATCTCCGCGCCAAATGGCGTCATCCATCTCGTGGTTGGTCCCGAGGAAGGGTAAGGCAGAGTGGGCTGAAAATATTCTCGCGAATCACGCCGATTGATCGCTGGCAACACGTCTGCGCCAGCGTCCCACCCATGTGCTCCATCCGTAGAAACCGAGCGGCTCTAACGAACCTAGCGCGACTAGTGCATCTACATCGGCCCGGCTCGGGGTAATCTTTTCGTTGGAATCCGCGCCGTAATAATCGTCAATCACCATCCCACAATTGTCGGTAAACGTGTTGCGGTAGCACTCGATGTCGCGCCGTTTAGCGGCATCAGCGTCCAAGATTAAAAGACCAATTTTATCCGGGGCCAATCTTTCATGGACTGCTCGGATTGTTGCCGCGTCAAAGGAACGACCCTTGATAAGAGTAACCATTTCCGAAATGTGCTGCCGGGCGAGATTTCGTTCCAAGTCGCGCAAGATATTCCGCGTGCCAAGCCGCTTGTGTTTCACGCTTCCGCCAGGTTCGATTGTGATCAGCTTCTTGTTGTGACCTGAATCACGCACGCCGAACGCCGCGGCAATGGTTGCGCCACCGACGAAGGCACCGATCTCGAGAATGTGTCCAGAGCAAATCTTTGCGAAGTGATAAATGAGAATCAACACATCCAGATGCAACATGGAATATTTATTGCGGATTTTCAGCAGCTCGGAGTGAATCGGCTCGTGCCGATATTCCATCAGCGTGTGCATGAGGCTGAGGCTGTCGCTGTAACCCGTCTCGTCCTCCTCCTCGTTCTCGTCTTCGAATGCTTCTTCGGGCGGTTCTTCCCGAACGCGCGAGGACGAGGACGAATCAAACAGGGCGACGAGCTTCGTGAGTATCGAAGCAATGCGGGGCAGCATTTCCTTGCCTTCCTCGATCTCCTGTTTCGTACAGGCGCTTTTCGCGACCAGCGCATCCAAGCAAGCTGCGCATTCAGTCACTGAACCGCGTGCATCATCGAAAAACTTTGCTCGCGTTTGCCGCTGGCGCCGTCCATTGCCTTCAGCTGTATTTAGCAACGAGGAGAGACTGGCCCGGTCAAGTTGATCCGAAACTTCAGCGATTCGAGCATCGGTCGGACGTTGCTTGATCTTTGCCAGTAGTCCCGTCACCCATTCGATAAAACGAAGCTCCAGCTGATAAACATCAAGCTTGTCGTGATCAAAATATGTCCTCATTCTTTAACTCCTACTCGTACTCGTCCTCCTCCTCGTCCTCGATGTTTCCGCCGATTCGTTCGAGGACGAGAATGAGGACGATGCCGAGCGCCGCGGACAATGTCGACCCATCATGACGAGGTCGCGGTCCATGCCATCGATCTGCGCGACGCCAGGTAAAAATCCCCAGCGCTCGAAGCCGAGACGCTCAAACAATTTCAAACTCGGTTCGTTATGCCCAAAGATCAGACCGACCAGAGCTGTGACGCCCAGTGATGGCGCGCGGGCGATTGCCTCCTCCAACAATCGCTGCCCTACGCCGCGACGTCGGAATTTTTCGTCGACGTAAACACTGATCTCGGCCGTACCGCGATAGGCACAGCGCGGCAGGAATTTTTTGAAATCGAGCCAGCCAATCACGCTGCCACCTGATTCCGCGACCCAGAACGGATATTGTTCCGGCGAATGTTCGCGGAACGACGGCAAACGCGCTTCGACCGAGGTGGGCTCAAGCTCGGCTGTGACCATGCGCGTTGGTACAGTGGCGTTGTAAATCTCGACAATCGCCGGCAGGTCGGCCTCAACAGCATCGCGGATGATCATTTCGTACGAAATATATTTTCCCACTGCCAGGACAAGTAACTCAGCGCAGTCGGTTTTCGGTTCACGGCTTACGTTTCTTAACGGGGCTTCGCTTAGCGGCGGGTGGGCTCGTGGGCGTGAGCGTGGAATTAGCTGGCGCGGTCGCTACTGGGCTGGCAGTGGGAAATGCAAACGTCGGCGACGCCGTGGACGAAGAAGACGGTGTCGCAGACGGGAGCAAAGGAGTGGGAGTCGGACTGGGAGTTGGTGAAGGCAAGATGATATTTTCCCAGTGATGCAACGGTACGCTTGCACCGCCAATCTCTTTCACCAGCGTTTCGCAGCGCGCCTGAAGTTTTTCCAAATCCGGTGGACCAGTTTCCTTTTCTGCCGTTCCAGGAAAGATCACGTAGCTCACCTTCAGATCGCTCACCGGCCGATTATACGGCGTCGCAAGCGCATTAATCTCTTTTGCGATGCGCAGTGACGCCTCTCCGACTTTATTGTTCGGCCCGACATCGCCGACGATAGCTGGATAAATTGAATCTCCGAAAATGACGAGCGCATAATCGCCGGGCTTAACCGGGTCACCACTGTGCGTAAATGCGCCAGGCACTACGATAAAAGGGTCGGTCGCGCCGATGAGAAAGCTGTATTTTTTCAGCGTGCCGACTTCGGCACGCAATTCGGCAATGGTATTACGCAGCTCGCGCTTGCGCACAGGAGTTGTACTTGCAAGTGCATACTCATCTTCTGCGTGTTTCAAGGCTGCTTCGATCGGGGCGAGATACGGATTAGGCGCGGCCGTTTTCTTTAGCCAGCGATAGCTGGTTGACGGTTTGAAATTAGTCGGGGCGCCCGTTCCAGCGGGCAGCCGATCAGCATCAGAGCCGTCCGCGTCCACGTCCATATCTGCCTGAAGCAGGAGCGCTTTTCGATGCGTTTGGGGGTGCTGCATTTGCAGAACAGTTTGGCAATCGAAAAAGTTATGGCGTGACAGAAGCAGATCCAGACGCGTGAGGTTTTCGCGCAGCATTCTGACTTTTGTGTCATAAAGCTGAGCGTAAAGCGGCGAAACCGGCTCGGCAGGCAACATCGATGCCAAGCCGGGCAATAACGTTGGTAAATTCGGACTGACCTTGGCCAGCTCCTCGATCGTTTTGTTCGGAAAAGGCACGCGTGCTTGTAGTCTCAGATCGAGCGCGTAGCTGTCCGGTTGGGTGCGCTCGGTCGCGGCATCGGCACCCGGAATCGTCTCGACCGTCGAGTGAAGTGTAATTCCGTTAAATAGCTTGCCAGTGTCCAATTTTCCTGTGATCACCGGCGGCCGTGTCGCCGTCGGTTCCGGCGTTGGCGTGGATGGTAGCTCAGTAGGCACGACGCGTTGCAGTCGCTCGAGCGAGATCCAGCGGTAAACAATCGCGGCGAAAAGTGCGCCGAAAATGACGAGCACCAGCCGCCGCCATGTCCGAAGGCGAATTCTTCCCACGCGATTACTTTTTTACCCAGGCGACGATGACCGCAATGATGCCGATCACGCTGAGGACCGACATCATTCCCGCAGGCATCACTCTTCCGGTTCGCAGAAATTTGGGAACGAACTGTGCAGCAAGCAAAAGCGATACAACAAGCGCAGTCGCCAACCCAATCGCGCGATGTTCGGGCAACAGAAACGCAGCGACGAGCAATAACACCCCAGTAATTGAGCCAGCAATGATCGACGCCATGCTGCCTGCTTTTACATATCCGACAATCCCGCCAGCGATCGTCAAAGCGCCGAAAACAATAAAATAAATTTTGGTTGCTTCCATTGATTTGCGGCTGGCGCATTCGTAAGCCAACAGCTCTGCGCTGTCCAGTCGCCTTGTAGCCGGGGTCGGTGACCCCGGCTTAATCATAGAACCCAAGCTTCGCACACCGGGATCACCGATCCCGCCTACAGCGAACATTGGCTGGCGTCATTGTAGAATTCGATCTGCCGCCCCCCAAGCCGACGTATTACGCGCCAGCCGTGACTCTTCGCAAACTCACTGATCTCCGCGTCCGACATTTCTCGAAGAACTCGCAGCTCCGCAGGCTGGGTGACGACGTACTCAGATTGCTGTGATAGTACTTTCGCAGTTTTTGCGGCCAGAGCTGCCAGATCCGGGTGCATGAAGTTGCCTGTTTAGCGATCTATTGCACGGCTTGCGTTTGGCGAATTTCTCTTTGCCGGCAGCGGTGGCGGGCGCTTCGGTTTCCGATTCAACCGCGGTCCAAGAGAGCGATGCGCTTTACGGCTCGGCGAAGGTCCGCGTGCGTTTGGTTTTTCCATGTTGATCTAAGCGGTCGTAGAAGCGCTTGTGTCAAAGCCTAAACCTGGCCTGTAACCACGAACGCTGCTACAACAATCGCGGCTCACTGGCGCGGCCGCACCGGGCGGCTAGATTCTGCAAATGGATTCGGAAACGATCGAGCTACGCGGGCATATTATCGATTCTCTGATTTTGCCAAAAGTGTTGGATCAAATCCTGACCCACGGCGCGAACTTCAAGATTACTGAGATCAACATCGGCAAAAAACGGGCGGACCAAAGTTTTGCTCGAATTGAGGTGTCTGCTGAGACAGGCGAGGCGCTTGATGAGCTGATCCTGCGTCTTCGCCAGCAGGGCGCCGAGGTGATGGAGCGCGCAAATGCGCAAGTCGCCGTCGCCCCAGCTGACGGAGTTTTTCCGCGCGATTTTTACGTGACAACGAATCAGCAAACGTTCGTGCGCTTCGACGGCAAGGAGATCGAAGTGCGCCCCGCAATCATCAACAGCGCAATTGCGCTTGATCGAAAAAACAGCACTGCACGAGCCGTTAAGTTTTTCGATGTCAATCAGGGCGATGAGATCGTTGTTGGGCATCAGGGGGTCCGCGTTGTGCCGGTCCAGCGTGCGGCCACGCATACTGACCTTTTTCAGTTCATTAACACCACAGTTGACGCCGACGAACCAAAGTCGGCGATCATTCGCGGAATCGGTGACGAATTGCGACGCGCGCGCGCAGCGGAAGGGAAAATCGCAATTGTCGTCGGACCAGCAATCGTACGGACCGGCGCCGACCGGCATTTGCTCCGACTGATTGAAGCCGGGTATGTCGACCGTCTTTTTGCTGGACACTTGTTTGCGGCCTACGACGTGGAGCGCGCGTTGTTCGGGACGTCGTTGGGAATGAATCCAGACCTTGCCTTCGCGCGAGGCGGACACGAGAACTATCTGCGGGCCATTAACACAATTCGCGAAGCGGGCGGGATCGCCGAGGCGGTGCAGCAAAAGATCCTGACCGGCGGCATTCTCCACGCCTGCGTCCATCATGAAGTTGATATCGTGCTCACGGGTGGAATTCGGGACGAGGGACCGATGCCCGGCGTAACAACGGACATGATCGAAGCTCAAAAAAACATGCGAACGAAGCTCGCTGACGTGACTCATGTAATATTGCTCGCGACAGTCCGGCATTCGCTCGCAGTCGCCAGCATGTTGGCGACTGATGTAAAAACGGTTTGTGTCGATATTGATCCTCCGGCCGTGGAAAGAGCGATCGAACACCAGCCCTTGCAGTCAATCGGCCTCGTCACAGACGTAGAACCATTTCTTCGTGAGCTCGCCGATTGTCTTGCAGAAGCCAGTTAGAATTTTCATGTCAACGCCTCATCAACAACTGGACAATCCGGGCTTTCGGGGCTGGCCGCATAGGCACGTTGTTGTAGCCGCCTCGCTGTGTCGAGGCGCTCACTGCGTTGCCACCAACACGGCGACACAGCGCCGTGGCTACAACCGCGGGTGCGTCGGTGTTCGGTAGTTGTCATCGTTATGCGCGAGCTGCTTCTTTGTCCACCGGATTATTACGGGATCGAATATGAGATCAATCCGTGGATGAGCCGCGCCCGCGGCGCCGAGGCGGCGCTCGCAAAAAACCAATGGGAACAATTACACGCGACTCTCTCAACGTTGGATTGCAAGGTTCATTTGATTGAGCCACGGCCGGGACTGCCAGATATGGTTTTCACGGCCAACGCCGGACTCACCGTTGACCACAACTTCATCCCCAGCAATTTCCGCCACAAAGAACGCGCAGGTGAGCAGCCGTTTTTCGCTGAATGGATGAAACAACGCGGTTACCAGGTGAATTGGCTGCCGGAAAATCTTTATTTCGAGGGCGAAGGCGATGCGCTCTTCGGCGGTGACGTGCTCTTTTGCGGTTACAAATTTCGATCCGATATTCAATCGCATCGCGCCGTGGCAGACATGCTTGGCTGTCTCGTCATCTCGGTGGAACTGGTTGATCCGCGCTTTTATCACCTTGATACCTGCTTTTGCCCGGTACCCGATGGCGGCGCGTTTTGGTCCCCATCGGCGTTCGATGAGTACGGCCAGCGCGCAATCCGCGAACATGTCACCGATTTGATCGACGTCGCACCCGAAGAGGCGATGCACTTTTCGTGTAATGCTGTCGTTATTGAGCATGACATTGTGCTGCCCGAAGGCGCGCCGCAGCTCGTGACCAAGCTGCAAGATCGCGGTTACCACTGCCACGAGTTGCCGATGAGCGAATTCATCAAAGCCGGCGGCGCCTGCAAATGTCTGACCATGTTCATGCCGCAAAGAGAGGCAGTTGATGGTAGGGACGGACCGCGGGACCATCTGTGAAGTTCGGTGCGCGCGGCGATCGCGTCCTACCTTTCACGTCTTGCTCGAAGCGCCTCTTCGATTTTTCCGAGCGGCAAGCAATTCATCACTTCCTCTTTGGTGAGCCAGCCTTTGCGCGCGATCCCAATGCCGAACCACAAATCCTGCAAACGCTCGGTGCGATGAGCGTCGGGGTTGATTACACATTTAACACCTTTTTGTTTGGCCAACGGCCACCAGCGCCAGTCTAAGTCGAGCCGCTTTGGCGCCGCGTTGAGCTCAATCCATGTGCCGGTGCGCGCCGCCATGTCGAGGATCGCGGGGATATCGATCTGGTAAGGCTCGCGTTTTAACAACAGTCGGCCGGTGGGATGCGCGAGCATCGTAACAAACCGGTTCTCCATCGCGCGGATCACGCGCGCTGTCATTTCCGCTTCGCTCAAATTGAACACGGAATGCACGGACGCGATGACGTAATCGAGCTGTGACAGGACTTCATCAGGCAAATCGAGCGATCCATCCCGCAAAATATCGCATTCAACTCCGGCAAACACACGAAAGCCATGCAGCTTTTTGTTCAACCTTCGAATCTCTACGATCTGCGAGGACAGTTTTGTTTCGTCGATCCCGTGTGCCTGGATCGAGCTGCGGCTGTGATCCGCGATGCCGAGATACTCCAATCCCAGCGCCTGCGCAGCTTCGGCCATTTCTTCGATCGAGTTGTGTCCGTCGCTCGCAGTGGTGTGACAATGAAATGTGCCGCGTAAGTTTTCCTTCTCTATCAACTTCGGCAGAGAATGTTTTTCGGCAGCTTGGAATTCGCCCCAATTTTCGCGCAGTTCCGGCGGGATAAAATCGAGATCGACAGCCTTATAAAGTTCGGCTTCATCGTGCACTTCGGGAATCTTCTTCACCGGTTTTTTCTCTCTCGCTTTCGAACCGACTGGAATCGGGGCAAGGCGATACTCGTTCAGCGTCCAGCCCCCCTGAAGCGCGCGACTGCGCAGCTCGATGTTGTGTTCCTTGTTTCCCGTGAAGTAAGCGAGCGCGAATGGATATTCTACGGTGCTCACGACCCGCAGATCACACTGCACTCCGGAACCGAGCCGCACACTCGACTTCGTCGGTCCTTGCGCGATGACTGATTCGACCAAAGGATGCGAAACGAAGAATTTCATGATTGCTTCGGATTGGTTTGTCGCCACCAACAAATCCAGATCGTGCAAAATCTCCTTTCGGCGCCGATAGCTGCCGGCAATATCCACCTGTAACGCGCTGGTATGCGCTGCCAGATCGGCGCGTAACGTTTCTGCTTCAGCCGCGACTTGCCCGAATTGGAACGACCCAGCATGCGCCGCGCGTTTTGCGATTGCATCGCAGAGCTTTTGCTGCGTGGCTTGACCAAAACCCGGCAATTCAGCGACGCGGCCGTTCTCACACGCTTTCTGCAATTGTTCGATCGAGCTGATCCCGAGTTTATCGTGAAGAGCTTTTATTTTCTTAGCCCCAAGCCCGGACAATGAGAACAATTCCAGAATTCCCGACGGAAATTCCGCAGTCAATTCTTCGAGGTATTTCAGCGATCCGGTACTGGCCAGTTCCTTAATCTTCAGCGCGATGCTTTTTCCGATTCCCGGAATTTTGGCTACAGCTTCTTCATCCTGAAAATTGGAAATGTTGCCGCCAAACGTTTCAATCGCGCGAGCTGCATTAGTGTAAGCTCGGATCTTGAACGGGTTCTCTCCCTTCAATTCCAGCAGCATCGCAATCCGCTCCAAAACGCCCGCGATTTGCTCCTTGGTCATCACCAAAACCGTTAACCGGAATTGCGCTGCCGTCGACGAACAAGCGCTGGCGGGACTCTGACGCGAGTCCGCGCACAATTGCATCACATCCGACCACGCCGCTGATAGAATTTGTACCGATCGATAATCGACTCGACGTACTTTCGCGTTCCGGGAAAATCGATGTTTTGAACGAACTTCCCCACCGATATCTCAGTCTCGCCGTTTCCGCTCCAGCGCTGGGCGCGACTGGCGCCGGCATTGTACTCTGCCAACGCGAAAGGGAGCGGATCGGGCTCATGTTTCCAGTGTTCGACCGCGCGATGCAAATACCATGTGCCCGCCTCCAGATTCGTTTTCGGATCGAAAAGCTGATCGACATAGAAATCGGCGATCTTATTTTCATGGGCCCATTCGTTGGCCGCTCTTTCGCTCACTTGCATGAGGCCGCGCTCGCCATGGCTGCCATGTTTTTTCGGATCGAATCGGCTTTCACGCCACACGACTGCTTTCACCAGCATGGGATCGAGGTGATGTTCGACGGCTACGGCTCGAATGAGACGGTCGTATTGTCGAAATCGCGCTGGGCTCATCCATTCGTAAAAGGTGTAAATCGGGTCTCCCGATAACAGTGCGAAGTAAGCAAACGCTGCAGCAAGCGCCAGCATTACGCACAGGGCCAGTTTCAAGAAGAATCGTATCACTTCGGCATCAAATCTCGTGCTCCTGCCCGCCGGGGCAATTAAATTACCCACACGTCTCCATGGCAAAAGCCAATTACGTTCGTGTCATCATTGATCGGGCGATCCATCGCGAACTCGATTATGCCGTTCCCGAAAGCCTGACCGAACGAGTCGGGGTCGGTTCGCGGGTACGCGTGCCGTTTCGCGACAAGTCCGCGCTCGCGACAGTTGTCGCCGTTCCGGAACAGAGCGAAGCCAAGGGCATTAGGCTGATCGAAGCAATTATCGGCGAAGCACCAGCCTTGACCGAGCAGTTGCTCGAACTGGCGCGCTGGATCGGCACCTATTATTGCTCTCCCATCGAAACCGTGATGCGCAGCATGCTGCCGCAGGTGATTCGCCGCGCCGAAGTCGGATGGAAGAAACAGTTGTTCATTCAGCCTGCACGTAAAATTGACAAGGATGAGCTCGACAAATTGCGAAGGCGAGCGCCGCGGCAGGCGGAACTTGTCGAAGCGATCTCGAAACTGAAAACGCCGATGCGCGCGGTGGAGCTTCTGCGGCAAACATCACTCGATAACCAGACGTTGCGCGCGCTGGTTAAACGCGGCCTCGTGGAGGTGCGTGAGGAAGCTGTGGTTCGTGACCCGCATGCGGATGAGCAGTTCATCGCAACTTCGAATCTCGTTTTAAACCTGGAGCAATCGACGGCGCTGAAAGAAATAACGCAAGCGCTCGATTCGCCTGAGAACGCGAGGCCAATTTTGGTTCACGGTGTGACTGGCTCCGGCAAAACGGAAATTTATTTGCAGGCAATCCGAGGAACGCTTGATCGCGGACGCACCGCCATCGTTCTCGTCCCCGAGATTTCGCTAACGCCGCAGACGGTAGAACGTTTCAAGGGCCGATTTGCCCACGGGCAGGACGCTGTTGCGGTGTTGCACAGCCATTTATCCGAAGGCGAACGGCATGATGAATGGCACAAAATTCATTCTGGCCGCGCCCGCATCGTGATCGGCGCGCGCAGCGCGGTGTTCGCGCCACTAAGAAATCTCGGACTCATCGTTGTCGATGAAGAACACGAAACGACCTACAAACAGGAGGAAGCACCTCGCTATCATGCCCGTGACGTCGCAGTTGTGCGCGCGAAGATCGAGAAATGCGTAGTGGTTCTGGGAAGCGCCACACCATCACTCGAGAGCTATCACAACGCTGCGATTGGAAAGTATCAGCTCGTGAATCTTACCCAGCGTGTGGATGAAAAGCAGATGCCGCTGATGCGCATTGTCGATCTTCGTCAGGAACGACGGAAAGAAAAAAAAGCCGCGATTCTGTCAGAAAAATTGTCGCAGGCGATTGCCGATCGCCTAGAAAAACGCGAGCAGACGATTTTGTTTCTCAACCGCCGCGGCTTTTCCACGTCGCTGCTTTGCAGCAATTGCGGCGAGGCGCGCAATTGCCCGAATTGCAGTGTAGCGCTCACATTTCATCGCCATCCGGCGGTGGCCGGGCGATTGAGCTGTCATTTATGCGGACACACCGCCGCCGTCCCAAAGAAATGTCCGGCGTGCGGAAAAGACGCGCTCATTTACGCAGGGTTCGGCACAGAGAAGGTCGAGTCAACCGTGGCGCAAATCTTCCCAAAAGCCGCGGTGCGTCGCATGGACGCCGATTCGATGACGCGCAAGGACGCGTACCGCGAAACTTTAAGAAATTTTCGCACCGGCAAGATCGACATTCTTGTCGGCACCCAAATGATCGCAAAAGGTCTGCATTTTCCGAACGTCACGCTTGTCGGAATCATCAACGCCGATCTCGCACTGCATCTGCCCGACTTTCGCGCGGGCGAACGCACCTTCCAGCTTCTCACTCAGGTCGCCGGACGCGCCGGACGCGGCGAAACGTCCGGCGAAGTTTTCGTGCAAACTTACACGCCGTTTAGTCCCTCGATTCAGTTTGCCCGGCATCATGATTTCGCCGGCTATTTCCAACAGGAACTCGAATTTCGCGAGCGCTGCGATTTCCCGCCGTTCAAACACGCGATCCTGATCACGGTCCGTTCCGCACATGAAGGTCGCGCAAAATTATCAGCTGAAACGTTAAAGCGCCGTTTGAAAGAAGCGCTACCAGAAGAATTCATCTTGGGTGATGCGACACCTGCGCCGCTGGAAAAACTACAAGGTCAGTTCCGTTTTCACATCCTGATGCGCGGCGAAGCCATCATGCGCCTCAGCCGCCTCGTTCGGGAAACACTCGACAAACTCCCATTCCCCGAAGACGTCACCGTCACCATCGACGTCGATCCGTATCAGTTACTGTAGGTTGGGCAAGATACGGCCATATTCCGAGGCTTTACCGCGCATCTCGAAGTAGTGGTACGCTTCGAGAGCGACTTCGCTGATGGCGCGCTCGGCGGCTTTCTCGTCGCGGTCGTAAGCGGTCATCACACTGATAGCGAACGGCCGGTTCTGCGCATAAACGATACCTGAATCATTCCGCACAGCTTCCAACTCTCCAGGCTTGTTAGCTACTTGAACATTTGCGGGAAGAGAGCACGGAATGTAACCCGGCTTCAATGTCGATAGCTGTTTGATGAACGCCGCGGTAGATTCTTTGTTTAATATCTTCCCTATGTAGATGGTTTCCAAAAGCCGGACCATTTCCTGCGGGGTTGCGACATTCTCTTCACCGCGTCGGGCGGCTGCGATGTCCATCATTTTTCGACGCAACATAGTTTTCGACAATCCCAGGCCGCGCAGCATTGCGTTTACCTTGTCTCTGCCTACGAGGTCGTAGAGAATATTGGCAGCGGCGTTATCGCTCACGGTGACCATGAATTGAGCGAGGTCGCGGTTTGTTACGCGCGTCACACGGGGAGTGAGACCACCCATGATCCGGCTGTCTTCGACCAAATCTTTGGGATCGAAGGTGTAACGTCATTCAACTTCGCTTTCCCTTTAGCTCCTGCGCGGGCTTGCTCGTCCTGACGGTACAATTCCAGCAGAATCGCGAGTTTGATCGAGCTCGCAGCGGGAAAAACACGATCGGCATTCTGCAAAAGAATCCGACCATCTGTGAGATCGAGAATGGCCACACCAATCACGCCATCGAGTCGATCGGCGCTTTCTTCAACACGCGTCTCGAGCTTTTTCCAAAGCAAATCGCTGCCGGTGTCGTGCGGAATCGCCTCGGATTTTTGTTGGCCGAATGCAGTGGCACCCAATGCAAGTGCAAGACAAAATCCAGCGAGCTTCATTGTGATTGATTTTGCCCGGAGCACGACTATCGAGTCGAGAGCGAAACCATCGAAATTTAAAGACGGCAACAACGGTAATCCGGGGAGCATAGGCCGGCTGGCCTGCCCTTTTCGCCAGCTTGCCGAAACGCCTCAGTGGGTGTGCGTATGTCACGAGCGGTTGCCAAACTTACTCGTGTGCCCGGCGAGCCACCGGCCACTGCACGCGAGCCGCGTGCGCTCCCCAGAACTTCGCATGCGCCCGCTCGCTTTTTCAGCGACGGCCTAGAGTGCCCTTGACCGCGATCTCTGAAATTCTCAAAATTCGAGCCTTCCATCTGCAACCACCCCGCTCATGAAGAAACTGTTCCTCGCAATTCTTTTGCTGGCACCACTGACGCCGTTTTGCGCCCAATCACAACAAAACAGCGGCACGCTAGCCGGGTTTCTTTCCAAACAAGGCCTTGCCAGTGCAAAACTGGAGCGACGCTTTGGCAATCATTTGTTGGTTCCTGTCTCCATCAACAATCGGCCAGCTGCGCTGATGATTGACACTGGATCGCCTAACACAGCCGTTGACGCCAATAGCGTGAATACATTCGGTCTGACTGTGGAAAAGACTGGCGCGAACGTGGGTGGTTTGTTTGGCCGGAGCTGGGAACGCTTTGGCACCAGCAAAGTAAAAAGCATCGCGATGGGCAATTGCACGCTGACAAACGTACCGGTGGCGATCGCAGATTTTTCCGGTTTCAACCGAAACCACAGCGGTCCCGCTACAGGATCGCATATTGCCGATTCCAAGGCTCCGGCGCATATCAATGGTCTCCTTGGCGCAAACGAAATGATGAAGTTCGGGATGATCGTCGATTGCACTCGCCAGATGCTTTACGTGAATCCAAGCGGACGCAGTTCCGCGGTGAGCCAAAACCTTGCTAGTTTCCTGGCGGACCGCGGATTTACGAGAATCCCAATACGCCTCAATGCCAACCATCATTTCGACGTTGAAGGAGCGCTCAATGGACATGCGACTCGATTCATCGTGGATACTGGCTCAGCGAATACACTCATCGACACGCAAGTAGCAGTGCGATCTGGCGCTGGTGTAACCGCTTTGGCTGGGTTCGGCTCTGCTGGCGCTGGCGGCTTGGTTGAAGGAGTAAATCGGACAGGCGTGAAAGAGCTGGCGATCGGCAATTTCAAACTTGCGAATACCGAGGTGGTAGTAGCTCATGTGTCGGGTGACATACTGCTCTCGAAATCTGCGGCCGAATCGAATGCGGGTGTTCTGGGTGCCGAGTATCTTTCATCAAATTTTGCTGTTATTGATATGGGCGGCATGGCGCTCTACCTCCGCCACCCCGATATTCGCTGAGAACGGCCCGGTTCTACTCAACACAAATGATTGAAGGCGGCGCGAGCAGGCTCACTATTCGGCTTCGACAATGCCACTGCGCGTTTAGCGCTTGACCATTTTCGGAACAGTCGCTTTGGCGAGGCTCGTGAATGCGGCGACTGCGCTGTTTGCTGCTGAATCGCTGAGTCGCAGCAGGCCGATATCCACCCCGAGCTTCTTCCCCTGCAAACGGATGGCCCTCAATTTCAGATTTTCTCGGCCGCGCAATGCGATCTTTGGCATCAAGGCGGCGGCTCGCAATGGACCAAGTGAGCGCAGAAGAGTTTCAATAGCATTGATCTCAGCAATCACGTGGGGACGGACCTGATGCTTTCGACAAATTTCATCCGTCATCCTGCGCATCACAAACGTGTCCGGCAACTGGAGCAGGCGTTGCTGGTGCAACTTTGAAAAATGAACCATCCGCCGATTCGCCCATGGGTGCTTTTGGGCAACGATCAAGGTGAATTCATCGGTGCAGAGACGTTCGTAGCGCAAGTTTGGAGAGTGGCGGGTCAGAAAACCCAGGCCAACGTCCATTCGGCCTTCTTCGAGTGCGGTCTCGATTTCGGTGGAAGAGATTTCTTCAACCGTGATGCTGATCGCTGGATGATCGGCGGTAAAAGAGCCGAGGAGTTGCGGGACGAGCGGCACATTCAGCACCGGGATAACACCCAAATGCAATGCGCCGCGTAATTCTCCAGGTTCGCTGTGCAGTTCCTGGAGAAAATTCTCCAACTGATGAAGGACAGCGCGGGCGTGCTCTTGGAAAATTAGACCCCGTGGGGTAAGCAAAATCCGCTTCCCACGGCGCTGAAAAAGAGGCACACGAAGAGCCGCTTCCAAATCCCGCATTTGCTGTGACACACTCGGTTGCGAAATTCCCAGCCGGTCAGCCGCCCGGCTGAAGTTTCCCGCTTCGGCGACCGCAAGAAAATAGCGGAGGTGGCGGATGTCCAAAGGCTCCGTCATGGAAAAGGAATATTGTGTGGCGAGCTCGCCAAATGCAATCAGGAGCTTGACCCCGAAAGCGTTCGGGGTTGATTGCGGGCCAAGATTCTGCTTCCATAGGCAAAACTTATCGGGCTATTTTCAAAACCTCTGAAAGGAAGACATTGACTTCAAAGCTTATCACCGCCCTTTCGCTGGCCGTTCTGCTGATGGCGGGCTGCAATAAAAAGTCCGGTTCCACCGTTCGGAATTCAAACAAAGTCCGTGTCGGTTACATCGGTCTGACCTGCGAGGCCCCGATTTACGCCGCTTACGAGAAGGGGTTTTTCAGGGAAGAGGGACTCGAGCCCGAACTGGTGAAGTGCAATTGGGCAACTTATAAAGACGCACTGGCGCTTGGCAGCTACGATATAACTCACCATCTCGTGATGTACTTCCTCAAACCGATCGAACAGGGTTTAGATGTACGATTTCTCGCCGGAATCCACCGCGGATGTCTGCGCGTCCAGGCGGGCGTGAAAACGAATATTCATACGATTGAGGATCTGAAGGGAAAGCGAATCGGTGTGCCAGGAATGGGCACGCCCCCCTTCGTTTTCGCAAATCGTGTCTTCGGAACGCACGGGATCGATGCCGGGAAAGATATCACTTGGAAAGTTTATCCGGCAGGTGAATTAGGTCTGGCGATCGACAAAGGCGAAGTGGACGCCGTCTGCAACGCTGAACCAATCGGGAGCCTGCTAATTGCGGAGGGGAAAGTAAGAAACATCGCCGATCAGATAATGGATGCGCCTTACAAAGACGAGTATTGTTGCGAGGTGATCGCGAATGGCAGATGGGTGGACGCTAATCCCGACACCGCGGCCAGAGCAACGCGTGCTCTCTTGAAAGGCGCCAAATGGGTCGAAACCAACCCGAGGGCTGCGGCGATCATGGCGGTGGAGAAAAAATATCTTGCCTCAACGCCCGAATTGAACACCGCCGCGCTCGCGCGTTTGCGCTACATACCAAGCGTCCACATGGCTGAGGAGTCGGTTCACACTGCCGGCCGGGAGATGAAAGTCGCCAAAATGCTTTCTCCTGAGACCGATACTGAAGCGCTCGCCAAACGCGCCTTC
>Ga0137404_10000830_pt1 | contig 20402 bp, 19 predicted proteins | sample CZOMad2_1_16fung_FD_108285 | JGI IMG/M metagenome (GOLD analysis project Ga0137404, IMG submission 108285) | Vadose zone soil fungal communities from Angelo Coast Range Reserve, California, USA - CZOMad2_1_16fungal (Illumina Assembly) | ecosystem: Environmental > Terrestrial > Soil > Vadose... | reverse complement strand
GCCCCCTTCAACTCCGGATTGCGAGGTCCGTAGAGGGTGACGTCGGGGATGGCGGCGAGCGCGTCCAGGCAGCGGGCGGTGAGCTCGCGCTCGTGGGCGCCCACGCGCTCCATGCCGAGCTTGTCGAGATACTCGACCGCGGCGTGCAGACCCACCGCCTCCGCGATGGGCGGCGTGCCGGGCTCGAAGCGCCACGGCAGGTCGTTCCACTGGGCGTGGTCGATCCAGACCTCCTTGATCATCTCGCTGCCACCCATGGCAGGCTCGGTGGCCTCGAGCACCTCGCGGCGACCGTACAGGACGCCGATGCCGGTGGGCCCCAGCATCTTGTGGCCGGAGAAGACGTAGAAGTCGCAGCCCAGCGCGGCCAGGTCGAGGCGGAGATGCGGCGCCGCCTGCGCGCCGTCCAGCAGCACCTGCGCGCCCGCGGCGTGGGCCTGGCGCACGACCTCGGCCACCGGGTTGATGGTGCCGAGCACATTCGAGATATGGGTCACCGCCACCATCCGAGTCCGGGGGCCGAGGAGGCGCGCATAGGCGGCCATGTCCAGGTAGGCCCCGTCCTGGAGGGGAATGGCCCGGAGCCGGGCGCCCCGATCCCGGCACACCATCTGCCAGGGGACGAGATTGGAGTGATGCTCCATCTCGCTGACGATGACCTCGTCCCCGGGCTGGAGGGTCCGGCCGATCGCGTGGGCGACGATGTTCACGCCCTCGGTGGTGCCGCGGGTGAAAATGATCTCCTCGCGGCCGCGCGCGCCCACGAAGCTCCGCACCGCATCGCGCGCGGCCTCGTAGGCCTCGGTGGCCTCCTCGCCAAGCGTGTGGATGGACCGGTGCACGTTGGCATTGCTCTGTTCGTAGAAACGGCGCATGGCGTCCAGCACCGATCGCGGCTTCTGGCTGGACGCGCCCGAGTCCAGATAGACGAGCGGCCGGCCATTGACCACCCTGGTCAGGATGGGGAAGTCCCCGCGGCACTGCTCGCCGAGCGTCATCGCGCCACCTCCCTGCCCTCGAGCGCGCCCTGGAGCACGGTGATGGGCAGCGTCACGCACTTCATCCGCGTGGGCCGAATATCCGCCTGCAGCCGCTCGAGGACGTCGGCGGCGCCGAGACCGGCGACCTCCGCCACCGTGCGGCCCAGGCCCAGCTCGATCAGGACGTCGGCGGACGCGGCGCAGATGGCGCAGCTGTCGCCGTGGTGCATGGCCTCGGCCAGGCGTCCACCCTCCAGCCGACACTCGATGCGGATCCGGTCTCCGCACAGCGGGTTCACGTCCTCGAATGCCGCGTCGGGATTGGGCAGCCGGCCGCGGAAGCGCGGGCGGCGGAAACGCTCGCGGATGACGTCGCTGTACTGCACCGCGCTCATCCGTCCAGCTCTCCGCGGGCCGCGTTCTTCCGGTACGGCGGAAAGCGCCAGGCGCTCTCGGCCGACATGAGCCCGCCCTGGCCCAGCGCGGCAAGGGCGACATTGTCGAGGCGATCGCCGGCGAGAAGGCGCGGGAGCACCAGGTCGAACGTGGTGGCCTGAGAGAACATCCCGCAGGTGGGCATGCCCAGCACGGGCCGTTCGCCGATCCAGGCCAGGAAGAGGAGGCTCCCGGGATGCGCGGGCACGCCGTGGCGCTCCATACGCCCGCCCGCGCGCTCGATGCCGAGGAAGACGGGATCGAGCGGATCGAGCGCGCTGGCCCCGGCCACGATCACGAGGTCGGCCCCCTCCCGCATCACCGCCTCGATATCCGCCGCCACCGCACCCGCGTCGCCGCCCGAGTAGCGGAGGGGCAGGAGGCGCGAGCCGAACCAGTCGACCTTTTCCTGGAGCGCGGCCTCGAAGCGCGCCCGCTGCTTGGGCTCGAGACTTTCCCGTGTCACCGCACCGATGGTGCGGGGCGTAAAGCCATGCACCGTCACCAGGCCGCCCGCGCCCCAGGCGCTGCCCTCGACGTGCTTCACGGTTTGCTCGGCGATGGCCAGGGGGGTGACCTTGGCCTTGGCCACCACCTCGCCTGCGTCCACGGGCTGGAGATTCCAGAGCGTGAACACGGCGACGCCGGGCTGGGCATTGGTCTCGGCAAGCGCCGCGTCCTGCACGCGCACGAGGCCGCGCCGCGCGGCGGCGAGCGTCCACTGCCCGCCGGTATAGCCGCGCACCTCCACGCCCTCGCCGGCCGCCGCCTGAGCGATGCGCGCCCCCGCCGGCTCCTCGTGGACGTCGCCGGGCTCGAGCTCGAGGACGTGGATCTCCTCCCACGGCGCGGCCAGGGCCAGCGCCGCCGACGGGGCGTCGAGCGTCTGCCCCTTGCGCACCACGATCTTGCCGCCCGCATCGCGGACGTCGTGGCAGGCGATGCGGCCGGTAAGCGCGCCCGTGGCCAGCCGGTCGTGCCGTAGCGCGAGCGCCTTCACTTGATCCCCCGGCGGACCTTCTCGCTGATGGGTAGCCCGGTGGCCTTCCGCTGCACGGCGAGCACCTCGGCCAGCACGGCCAGCGCGATCTCGGGCGCAGACTGGGCGCCCAGGTCCAGGCCGATGGGGACGCGGACGCGCCCGAGCTGGTCCTCGGCCACGCCGTCTTCCCTCAGCAGGTCGAGGATGGCGGCGCCGCGGCGACTCGACCCCAGGAGACCGATATAGCCGACGGGCGTGGCGAGCGCGTGCTTGAGCACGGGCACGTCGTACTTGTAGTCGTGGGCGACGAGCACGAGCGCGGTGCTGGCGATCAGCGGGATGTCACGGACCAGCTCCGAGGGAATGCCGATACGGAGATCGTCCACGTCGGGGAAGCGCTCGCGCGTCGCGAAGCGGGGGCGGCCGTCGATCACGATGGTACGGAAGGCGAGCGCGCGCGCGAGCGTCACCAGCGGCATGGCCACGTGGCTCGCCCCGATCATGGCCAGGATGGCCGGGGGCACCAGCACCTCGATGAAGGCGCGGATGCCTTCCACCAGGACGGTCTTCGAGATGCCGGCGCGGCTGGCCTGGGTCGCCTCCTCCACGAAGCGCGTGTCGAGGGTCGGGTCGCCGAGGGTGCCCTCGACCACGCCGGTGTCGAGGACCAGCAGCTTGGCGCCGTTGCCCGCCTCGTCGAGCCGCGTGACGATGGCGGCCCGCCCCCCGGCTTCCGCGTGGGCGCGCGCGCGCTCGTAGAGCGCGAGGGTGGCGTCGCCGGGCTTGTCCAGCGTGACCGGCTCCATGAACACCTCGATGGTGCCCCCGCAGGTGAGCCCGATCTCCCAGGCCTCCTCGTCGCCCAGATCCAGCTCGAGCAGCCGCGGGCGGTTCGCGCCCAGCACATTGGTGGACTCCTCGATCACCTGGGCGTCGACGCAGCCGCCGATGGTGACGGAGCCCAGGACGCGGCCCCCGTCGCCCACCAGCATCTGGGCGCCTTCCTTGCGCGGGGTGGTGCCGCGGGTGTTCACCAGGGTCGCCAGCGCGACCTTCCCCTCGGACCGGCGGAGCTGGTCGAGGTTGTCGAAGAGCTCGGACTTGCTCACGGGCGGTTCTCCACTATCGCAGCCTCAGGTGGCCGGCGAGGTCCCGGAGGCTGGCGAGATTGTGCGCGGCGGCGAAGTGGTCCACCAGCGGCAGGGCGGCGGCCATGCCGCGAGTGAGCGGCTCGTACGATGGATTGCCAAGCAGCGGGTTCAGCCAGATCACCCGGCCCGCCTTGCGCTTGAGCGTCAGCATCTCCGCCGACAGCTCGTCCGGCTCTCCGGTATCCCAGCCGTCGGAGAGCACGATGACGATGGTGCGTCGATCCACCAGATGCCCCCAGGTCCGGTTGAAGTCCCGGAGCGACTCCCCGATCCGCGTGCCCCCGGACCAGTCCCGGACGGCGGAGAGCTGGCGGAGGGCCTGCCGGTAGGTCGTGCCCTTGAGATGCTCGGTGATGCGCGTCAGTCGCGTGGCGAAGGTGAAGGTCTCCACTCGCCCGAACGCGTTCTGTAGCGCGTACAGGAACAGGAGCAGGAAGCGGCTGTAAAGATCCATGGAGCCGGACACGTCGGCGAGCAGGACCAGGCGGATCTTCTTCCGGCGCCGCTCGCGCCGGCGCAGCTCGATGATCTCGCCTTTCATCATGTTGGCGCGGATGCTCCGGCGCAGATCCACCACCCCGCCCCGCTTCACCGGGCGCCGGCGCCGGCTCATCCGACGGGCCAGCCGCTTGGCGATGAGCACGGTGACGCGCGCGACCTCGTCCAGCTGATCGGCGGGGAAGGAGGAGAAGTCCTGGTCCATCAGGACCTCCTGCGCACTCACCCCGGGAACCTCCAGCGGGTCGCTTGCGTCGTCGCCCTCTTCCTCCCAGCCCTCGAGGGCAATCTCGACCTGCTTCTTGCCGGGGCCTTCCACGGAGCCCGGGATACTGTCGTCCTCGGGTCGCGGCGGCTCGATGGCCTGGATGAGCCCCTCCAGCCCCTGCCCCTCGTTCGAGCGGAACTTCCAGAAGGTCTCGAAGCAGCGATCGAACGTCGGGATCTCCTCCCGGCGGGTGACGAACACCGCGCGCAGGGCGAGGTAGACCTCGCTGCGATCCAGGAGATCCACCGCCTCGAGGGCGCGCACCCCGTCGAGGACCTCGGAGGTCGTGCAGGCCACCCCGGCGGCGCGCAGAACGCGCCCGAACGCGAGGGTCTGGGTCATCAGATCCCGCGCCATGACCCGCGGCACCACGGGCGTCTACCCCTCGGCGGCCACGAAGCGCTTCATCCCGGAGCCCGCCAGCTCCTTGCGGACGCGCTTGATGTCGTCCGGGTCCTTGAGGACGCAGCCCAGGGTCTCGAGCACCAGCTCCTCGTCGAGATGGTCGGCGTGCAGCGAGGACAGCGCTTGCGCCCAGTCGAGCGTCTCCGCCACCCCGGGCAGCTTGGACAGGCGTACGGTGCGAAGGCTCTCCATGAACCGCGAGATCTCGCGGGCCAGGCGCTGATTCGCCCCGGGAACCTTCCGGGTCACGATGCGCACTTCCTTCTCGAAGCCCGGGTAGTCCACCCAGAGGTAGAGACAGCGCCGCCGGAGCGCGTCGGACAGCTCGCGGATCCGATTCGAGGTGAGGATGACATAGGGCGGCTCCACCGCCTTGATGGTGCCGATCTCGGGGATCGTGACCTGAAAGTCTGAAAGTACTTCTAGAAGGAATGCCTCGAACTCCTCGTCCGCACGGTCGATTTCGTCGATCAAGAGAACGGGCGGCTTGCCATTGGGCGTGATGGCCTGGAGTAGCGGCCGGCGGATGAGGAAGTCCTCCGAGAAGATCTCGTGCTCCTTCTCCCCGGCGGGCTTGTCCGAGCGCTCCTGCAGCTTGATGTGGAGGATCTGCTTCGGATAGTTCCATTCGTAGAGCGCCTGGGCGGAATCCAGCCCCTCGTAGCACTGGAGGCGAATGAGCCGCGTGTCGAGCATCCGCGCCATCACCTTGGCGACTTCGGTCTTGCCGACCCCGGCATGGCCCTCGATGAGGAGCGGCTTCCGCAAGGTCATCGCCAGATGCACCGAAGTCGCGATGGCGGGATCGGTGACGTAGTCGGCACTTTCCATCAAGTCGCGGATTTTCTTGATCTCTTCTCTCATGGCCTCCTAGTGTACACCGGCTAGAGCCGGCCTCGGAGGGTCTCGTAGTCCTCCGGCGTGTCGATGTCCGGAGGCATGGGCAGGTCGAACGACACCAGCGCGACGCGTGCCGGGTCGGCATCGATGACGCCACGCGCGCCCGCGTCGCCGGTGAGACGCAGTAGCTCGGGAAAGACGGAGGCGTCGAAGAGGACGGGGTTGCCGCGGCCGTCCCGATAGCGGGGGGCGACGATGGCCCTGGCCGTTGCCCGATACGCGCTGAGCAGACCCAGGAGAACCGCGCGCGGCACCGTCGGCTGATCGCCCAGCGCGACGAGGGCGGCCCGCACCGCGGGCTCGAGCGCCGCGATCCCCGCCACCACCGAGCCGGCCTGTCCCGTTTCGGGCGCCGGGTTCACGGCGAGGCGATAGCGGATACCCGACAAGGCGGCGGCGATATCAGCGTGGTCGGGCGGCACCACCACCACCAGCTCGTCGACGCCGGATCCGGCCACGCCCTCGACGGCACGGCGGATCACCGGCTGGCCTCCCAGGTCGAGGAGCAGCTTGCGTCGCCCCATCCGGCGGGAGAGTCCCGCCGCCAGCACCACGCCGGCGATCACGCGCCCTCCACGAACGGTTCCCGCGCGCAAAGAGAAGGCCCCGCGGACGGGATGCTCCGCGGGGCCGGTACGCGCAAGGCCGGAGCTACTTCTTGGCCGCGGCGGCCGCCTCGATCGCGCGCTTGGCGAAGACTTTGAGGAGATGCTTCTTGTATTCCACCGAGCCCTGGAGATCGGCCTGGACGTCCACGCCGTCGGGCGCCTTGTCCGCTGCCGCGGCGATGCTCGCCGCGTCCAGCGCCTTGCCGGCGAGCGCGGCCTCCACGCCCTTGGCGCGCACCGCGTGGGTTCCCGCCCCCGTGATGCCGATGGAGGCCTTGGTGCACTTGCCGCCGTCGATGGTGAGCACCGCCGCCACGCCGACCACCGCGAAGCGGGAGGCGGGATGCGGGAACTTCATATAGGCCGCGGTCTGATTGGCGGCCAGCGCGGGCACGCGCACCTCGGTGAGAATCTCGTCGCCGCCCACCGCGGTGGTCATGAGGCCCTTGAAGAAGTCGTCCACCTTGACGGTGCGCTTGCCCTTCGGTCCCTCCGCCACCAGCTCGGCGCCCACCGCGATCGCGGTGGCGGGATAGTCGGCGGCGGGATCCGCGTGGGCCAGGCTGCCGCCGATGGTCCCCATGTTCCGCACCATGGGATCGCCGATCAGCGCGGCCGTCTGCGCGAGGACGCCGCACTTGGCCTTCACCACCGCCGAGGACTCGACAGCATAGTGCGTGGTCATGGCGCCGATGACAAGGGTGCCGCCCTCCTCCTTGATCCCGGAGAGCCCGGGGACTTTCCGGAGGTCGACCAGGTGAGCGGGCCTCGCCAGCCGGAACTTCATCGCCGGCAGCAGGCTGTGCCCGCCGGCCAGAAGCTTGGCGTCGTCCTTGTGCTTGCCCAGCAGATCGAGCGCTTCCTTGATCGAGCCGGGGGTGTGGTAGTCGAACTGGGCTGGATACATGCGCGCGGTCCCCCCTTACTTCTTCGCTCGGGCGCTCTGGATGACCTTCCAGACACGCTCGGCGGTGAGCGGCATCGTTTCGATGTGGTCCACCCCGAGGCCGCCGAGGGCATCCACCACGGCATTGACGACGGCGGGGGTGGCCGCGATGGTCCCGGTCTCTCCCGCGCCCTTGATGCCGAGGATATTCACCGGCGTCGGCGTCTCGGTGCGATCGGTCTCGTAAAAGGGCAGCATGTCCGCCTTGGGGAGCGCGTAGTCCATCATGGTGCCCGAGACGAGCTGGCCGGAGTCACCGTCGTAGACGGCGCCTTCCCACAGCGCCTGCCCCACGCCCTGGGCGATGCCGCCATGCACCATGCCGTCCACGATCATCGGGCTGATGACGTTGCCCACATCGTCCACCGCCACGTAGCGGACGATCTTGACGTGGCCGGTGTCCGGATCCACCTCGACCAGGCAGGCGTGGGCTCCGAACGGGAAGCAGAAGTTGGCGGGATCATAGAAGGACGTCTCCTCGAGACCGGGCTCGAGGCCTTCGGGGTAGTTGTGCGGCACGTAGGCGGTCAAGGCCACCTGGCCGAAGGGCACCGCCTTCTGGGGCGAGCCCTTCACCTGGAACTGGCCGTTGGCGTACTCGATGTCCTGCGGCGAGGCCTCCAGGAGATGGGCGGCGATCTTCTTGCCCTTCTCCTTGATCTTGTTGATGGACATGACGATGGCGGTGCCGCCCACCGAGGCCGACCGGCTGCCGTAGGTGCCCATGCCGAAGGGCACGCTCCCGGTGTCGCCGTGGATGATGTCCACGTCGTCCATGGGGATGCCGAGATGGTGCGCCACCAGCTGGGCGAAGGTGGTCTCGTGCCCCTGGCCGTGGGAATGCGAGCCCGTGAACACCGACACCTTGCCGGTGGGATGCACGCGCACCTTGCCCGACTCCCAGAGACCCGCCTGGGCACCCAGCGAGCCGACCACCTTGGAGGGCGCGATGCTGCACGCCTCGATATAGGTGGAGAAGCCCACCCCGATGAGACGCCCCTTGGTCCGCCCCTCCGCCTGCTCGGCCCGGAACTTCTTGTAGTCGAGCATCTGGAGCAGCCGGTCGAAGGCCGCGCCGTAGTTGCCGCTGTCGTAGCTGAGCGCGACCTTGGTCTGGTACCCGTTGTCGAACTTCGGGATGAAGTTCTTCCGCCGGATCTCCGCCGGATCCATCTTGAGGGCGGCCGCGGAGGCGTCGACCATCCGCTCGAGCAGATAACAGGCTTCCGGCCGGCCCGCGCCCCGATAGGCGTCGACCGGGGTGGTGTTCGTGAAGACGCCGGTGACCTCGCAGTGGATGGCGCCGAATGTATAGACCCCGTTGAGGAGCGTCCCGTAGAGATAGGTCGGCACCGCGGGCGCGAAGGTGGAGAGGTACGCGCCCAGGTTGGCGGTGGTCTTCACCCGCAGCCCCAGCATCTTGCCATCGCGCGAGAGCGCCACCTCGGCGTCCGTCACGTGATCGCGCCCGTGCGCGTCGGTCAGGAAGGCCTCGCGCCGGTCCGAGGTCCAGCGGATGGGCCGCTTGATCTGGCGGGTGGCCCAGGAGCAGACGGTCTCCTCGTTGTAGAGGAAGATCTTCGAGCCGAAGCCGCCGCCCACGTCGGGGGCGATCACGCGCACCTTGTGCTCGGGGATGCCCAGCACGAAGGCAGTCATGAGGAGCCGATGCACGTGGGGGTTCTGCGAGGTCACCCAGAGGGTGAGATCGCCGGTGGAATCCTCGTATCGCGCCACGCAGGCACGCGGCTCCATGGCATTGGCCACCAGCCGCTGGTTCACGATGCGCTTCTTGACCACCACGTCCGCCTTCTTGAAGGCGGCGTCGGTCTCGGCGGCGTCGCCGATCTGCCACTTGAAGGCGACATTGCCGGGCGCCACCTCGTGGACCTGGGCGGCGCCGGACTGCGCCGCGCGCTCGGTGCTCGTCACCGAGGGCCGGACGTCCCAGTCCACGTCGACGAGGTCGGCGGCGTCGCGCGCGGCGGACTGCGTCTCCGCGATCACGATGGCCACCGGATCGCCCACGTACCGGGCGGCGTCGCCGGCCAGAGGCATGTGCGGGGGGACCTTCAGCTCGGGGAGGAGCCAGCCGCAAGGCAGGGAGTTGACGCCCGTCATGTCCTTGCCGGTGAAGATCGCGACCACCCCCGGGAAGGTCTTCGCCTTCGCGACGTCGATCTTGCGGATCTTCGCGCTGGCATGGGGGCTGCGCACGAAGGCGGCATAGGTCATGCCGGGCAGCTTGAGGTCGTCGGTGTAGTTGCCCTTCCCGGTGATGAAGCGCGGGTCCTCGCGGCGCTTGATGCTCGCGCCCAGCAGTTTTGCCGTCGCCATTGTCGGCCTCCCCCTCTACCGCTTCGCCATGTTCTCGGCGGCGTACTGGATGGCCTTCACGATGTTGTGGTAGCCGGTGCAGCGGCAGAGGTTGCCTTCCAGCTGGTGGCGGATGTCGGCCTCGGTGGGCTTGGGGTAGCGCTGGAGGAGCTGGGCCGCGGACATGATCATCCCCGGCGTGCAGAAGCCGCACTGCAGGCCGTGCTTCTCCCAGAACCCTTCCTGGATCGGGTGGAGCTTGCCGTCCTTCGCCATCCCCTCGATGGTCGTGACCTGGGCGCCGTCGACCTGCACCGCGAGGAGCGTGCACGACTTCACCGCCTGGCCGTTCAGGTGAATGGTGCAGGCGCCGCACTGGCTGGTGTCGCACCCGACATGAGTCCCGGTGAGACCGGCGAGCTCCCGGATGAAGTGGACGAGGAGCAGCCGAGGCTCTACCTCGTGGGAGTGACTTGTCCCGTTGATCGTGACCGTGACTTTGTTTTTCACCGCGCTACCTCCTGGAAGACTCGATACATGAACGACACCTCGCCGATGAGAGGGTCCGAGGCTGGGAAAACGACTCCGAGACTAGTCCCGGCCCCCCACGATGTCAAGGGCCGAACCCGCCTGCCGGCGCGTCAGCCGAGGAGCCGCCGCCCTTCGGCGCGCGCCCGCTCCAGCGCCTCGCGAACCGAGAGCCCTTTGTCCCGCGCCAGGCGCCGGATTTCGTCGAATTCCGGGGTCACCGTGATCACCTGCCCGTCGAGACGGGCGACCTTGAAGGTCACCGTGCCGAGGCTGGTGGGCAGCGTCACCATCTCGCGCGGCAGACGGGCCCGCTGATAGGCGGTCCAGCGCACGCCGATGGTGGTGGACTCCTCGAAGAGGATTCGCGCCAGCGCGGGCGCCAGCGCGGGCGGGCACAGCGCCACCAGGACGATCCCGGGCCGGCTCTTCTTCATGATGACGGGCGTGAGATAGACGTCCAGCGCCCCCGCGGAGAAGAGGCGCTCCATGAGCGGGTCGTAGAGCTGCGGCGACATGTCGTCCACCGTGGTCTCGACCTGGACCACGGTCTCGGTCTCGCCCGACGGAGCGGTCGCGGCCGCCGGCGCGGAGCTTTCGCCGACGAGGAGGCGGATCACGTTGGGTGTCTCGAGCTCCATGGTCCCCGCCCCGTAGCCGACCGCCGACACCGTCATGGGCGGCATGCGGCCCGCGGCCGCCGCCAGCGTGGTCAGGATCGCGGCGCCGGTCGGTGTGACGAGCTCGCGCTGGACACCGGTGTCCACCACGGGGAACCCCTTGAGCAGCTCGGCCGTGCCCGGCGCCGGGACCGGAATCCGTCCATGCGGCCCGCTCACCATGCCGCCGCCGATGGGGAGCGCCGAGCAATGGACGGCGTCGATGCCGAGGCGGTGGAGCCCGATGCAGGCGCCCACGATGTCCACGATGGCATCCACGGCGCCCACGTCGTGGAACGGCACGGTGTCCGGCGAGGCCCCGTGCACCCGACCCTCCGCCTCGGCCAGGCGCGCGAAGATACGGATCGCGCTCGCCTTCACCGAGTCCGGCAGCGTGCTCCGGGCGATGAGCTCGCGGATGACGGGGAGGGTGCGATGCGGCTGATGAGGCGCGTGCCCGTGGGCCGGCGCCTCGTGGCTCCCGTGGTGCCCGGGCTCCGCCACGTGGACCTCGACCTTGGTGGCGCGGAAGGCGCCCTTCATCACCTCGCGCCGCTCGAGCGCATAGCCCGGCAGCGCGAGGCGCTCGAGATCGGCGCGCAGGTCCTCCCAGCCGAGCCCCGCGTCCACGAGCGCGCCGAGAATCATGTCACCGGCGGCGCCGCTGGGGCAGTCGAAGTAGGCGAGACGCACGGGTTCAGCGCACCTTGGCGACGAGGTGGTTGATCTGGCTCGCCTGGACGGCGGCGCCATAGCCGTTGTCGATATTGACCACGGAGATGCCGGGGGCGCAGGAATTGAGCATGGCCAGGAGCGCGGCGATGCCGCCGAAGGAGGCGCCGTAGCCGATGCTGGTGGGCACGGCGATCACCGGCCGGTCCACGAGCCCCGCCACCACGCTGGGCAGCGCCCCTTCCATCCCTGCCACCACCACGAGAGCATTGGCCTCGTGGAGCCGGTCGAGGTGCGGGACGAGCCGGTGAAGCCCCGCCACCCCGCAGTCGTGGAGCCGCTCCACGCGATTGCCCAGCGCTTCGGCGACCACGGCCGCTTCCTCCGCCACCGGCCGATCGGCGGTGCCCGCGCTCATCACGATGACGAGCCCCAGCCCGTCCTCCACGACGGGCTTGACCACGGCCACCCGCGCCTCCTCGTGGAGCCGGTGGGGGAGGCCGCTGTCCGCGATCGACTTCAGCACGTCGGGCTCGGCGCGGGTGGCGAGGATATTGTCGTGGGCCTGGGCCAGCGCGGTGAGGATGGCGACGACCTGGGCGGGGGTCTTGCCCTGGCAGAACACGGCCTCCGGTGCGCCGTGGCGGAGGGCGCGATGGAGGTCCACCCGCGCGAAGCCGAGATCCTCCACCGGCAGGTCGCGCAGCCGGGCGAAGGCGCGCTCGGGCGAGAGCGCGCCGCGCGCAACGTCTTCGAGGAGCGCTCTTACTTTTTCGCGATCCACCGGAGGGCCTCGTTGGCGCTGCCACTGCGGAAGCCCTGGAGATCCACCGTCACGAAGTGATACCCCAGCTCGCGGAAGCGCCGGACGATGGCGGCGTGCCGGTCTTCCTCCCAGAGTCGTGGCATCTCCGCATGGGGCAGCTCGATCCGGGCCAGGCGGTCGTGGTGGCGGACGCGAAACTGGCGGAAGCCCTGCTCGCGGAGAAAGGCCTCGGCGGCATCCACCTGACGGAGCTTCTCGGGCGTGATGCGGTCGCCGTACTGGAAGCGTGAGGACAGGCACGCGAAGGCCGGCTTGTCCCAGTTGGGCAGGCCCAGCGCGCGGCCGATCTCCCGCACCTCGCGCTTCCACAGCTCGGCCTCGATGAGCGGCGCGCGGACCCCCCTGGCCTTCGCGGCCTCCATGCCCGGCCGGTGGTCGCCCAGGTCGTCCATGATGGCGCCGTAGACGATCGGCATGCCGCCGTGCTCGCGGGCCACCGCGTCGAGCCGGGTGAAGAGCTCGTCCTTACAGAAAAAGCACCGGTTGGGGGCATTCGCCGCGTACTCCGGCCGCTGGAGCTCCTGGGTCTGGACCACCACGTGCGGGAGCCCGAGGTGCGCGGCGAGGCGGCGGGCCTCGCCCAGCTCGGAGGCGGGATAGGTCTCGGAGTCCGCGGTGGCGAGGAGCGCGCGCTCGCCGAGCGCATCCCCGGCCGCGCGCGCGAGCACGGTGGAGTCCACTCCGCCCGAGAAGGCGACCACCACGCGCTCCATGCCGCGCAGCAGGTCAACCAGCCGCTCGTACTTCTCCGCCAGCGCGCCGTCCACGTCGGTGTCTCCGCTCAGGTCTCGAAGCGTACCATCTCGTGGAAGCTTTGGTAGCGCGACTCGATCTCCGCCGGCGTCAGGCGCTTGAGCCGATCCAGCGAGAAATCCTCCACGGTGAAGGATGCCATCACCGCGCCGTTGACCATGGCGGGACGGAAGGCGCCGGCATCCACCACGCCCAGCCGGGTCAGATAGCCCATGAAGCCGCCCGCGAAGGTGTCCCCCGCTCCGGTGGGGTCGAAGACCGCCTCCAGCGGATAGGCCGGCGCGAAGAAGAATCGGCCGGCGCTGACCATGAGGGCGCCGTACTCGCCGCGCTTCACCACCACCGCCTTGGGGCCCATCCCGACAATGGCGCGCGCCGCCTTGATGAGGTTGGGTTCGCGCGCCAGCATGCGGGCCTCGGCGTCATTGATGAGGAGCACGTCCACCCGCGCCAGCACGCGCCCGAGCGCCTCGCGCTTGCCCTCGATCCAGAAGTTCATGGTGTCGAGCGCGGTGAGCCGCGGACGCTCCATCTGCTCGAGCACCTCTAGCTGGACCTCGGGATCGTTGTTCGCCAGGAAGAGGTACGGGATCTTCCGCTGTGCGGGGGTGAGATGGGGCCGGAACTCGCCGAGCACGTTGAGCTGGACGTCGAGGGTCTTGGCGTCGTTGAGGTCGAAGCCGTATTCCCCCGTCCACCGGAAGGTCTTCTTTCCCGCCAGCACTTCGAGTCCGGCGATGTCCACCCCGCGCTGTTCCAGGAGCCGCAGGTGCTCCTTGGGGAAGTCCTCACCCACCGCGGCCACGACATGAACCTGGGCGAAGAAGCTCGCGGCGTAGGAGAAATAGGTGGCGGACCCGCCCAGCGCCTCGGGCGCCTTCCCGAAGGGGGTGGTCACATTGTCGATGGCCACCGAACCGACCACGAGGAGCTCCGAGGGGCTGGGCTCGGGCATGCGGCTAGGCCCTTCCGCGTCGCGCGGGCTCGGGCCGTGGGCCGAGATGACGGTCCACCAGCAGCGCCAGCCGCCGGCGGGCCCGCGGCGGCATGGCCCGCCGATCCGTGATGATGGCGGACCGGAGCGCCTCCCCGCAGCCGGTGCGGCAGCCCGGCTTGACGCGCGGGATCGCACGACGCAGAAGCTCGCGGGCAACGGCCACGTTCTTCACGAGATTGGCGATCACCGCCTCCACCGTCACCGCGTCGTGTTCGGGATGCCAGACATCGTAATCGGTGACCAGGGCCACCGTGGCGTAGCAGAGCTCGGCCTCGCGAGCGAGCTTGGCCTCCGGCATATTGGTCATGCCGATCACGGACATCTCCCAGCCCCGATAGACCTGGGATTCTCCCTTGGTCGAGAACTGGGGGCCCTCGATGCAGATGTAGGTGCCGCCCCGATGCACGGTGGCGCCGGCCTCGCGCCCGGCCCCCTCGAGGACGTCACCCAGATCCTCGCATACCGGATGCGCCATGCCCACGTGGGCGACGATGCCGTCGCCGAAGAAGGTCGAGACGCGGCGCCGCGTGTGGTCGAAGAACTGGTCGGGGATCACGACGTCCAGGGGGCGGATGTTTTCTCGCAGGCTGCCCACCGCCGATATCGAGATCACCGCCCGGGCGCCGAGATGTTTGAGTCCCCAGATATTGGCGCGGTAGTTCAGCTCGGACGGGGTGAGCCGGTGCCCGCGTCCGTGACGGGGGAGGAAGATGACCCGCCGGTCGCCCAAGCGGCCCACGCAATAGGCGTCGGACGGCTCGCCGAACGGCGTACGGACCCGGGTCCAGCGTACGTCCGTGAGCCCGTCCATCTCGTAGAGCCCACTGCCGCCGATGACTCCAAGGGAGAGTTCGCTGGAGACGGCCTTCCGGATCGCCTGGGCCCGCGGGCTCATGCCGGCACCGCTTGCAGATCGCCCAGCGTCCGCTCGCGGCCGCACTCCGTGACGCGCACGGGGACGAAGCGGCGGCCGAGCCCGTCCGGTCCTGAGAAGAGCACCTCGACGTAGTTCGAGGTCAGGCCGGCGCGGAGCCCCGTGGCTCGATCCGGCGCGTCCAGAACCAGCACGTCTCGCGTACGGCCCAGCAGGCGGCGGCGGAACTCGAGCCCCTTGTCCGCCGCGAGCTGTCGCAGGGCGGCGCTGCGCTCCTTCGCGGTGCGCGAATCGACGCGGCCGGGCAGCCGCGCCGCCTCGGTGCCGCGCCGGTCCGAGTAGGCGAAGACGTGGAGATACGCGAAGGGTAGCGCGCGGACGAGGTCCAGCGTCGCCGCGAAGTCCGCGTCGCTCTCGCCGGGATGGCCCACGATCACGTCCCCGCCCAGCCCGAGATCCGAGATGGCTCCCGCCAGGCGCTCGGCTAGCGCCCGATACATCCGCACGGTATACGGCCGACGCATGAGGCGCAGGACGCGATCGCTCCCGCTCTGGAGCGGCACGTGCAGGTGCGGCGCCACCACGGGGAGCCCGGTCACCGCCTCGATGAGCTCGGGGGTGAAGTAGGCGGGGAGGACCGAGGACAGCCGCAGCCAGCGGAGCCCCGGGACCTCGGCGAGACGCCGGAGCAGCGCGGCCAGGCTGGTCCTCGGGACGAGGTCACGGCCGTAGTGCCCCAGATCCACACCGGTGAGCGTGATCTCTCCATGTCCGGCCTCGCTCAGCCGGTGCGCCTGCTCGAGGACGACCGCCAGCTCCTGGCTTCGGCTGCCCCCGCGCGCGGCGGGCACGATGCAGAAGGCGCAGCGGTGCTGACAGCCGTCCTGCACCTTGACGAAGGCCCGCGTGCGTCCGGTCACCCGCGAGAGAGGCACGAAGGGCACCCCGCGCGCCCCGCCGATCGGCGCCACGTGGACGGGCGGCGCGGTGGCGACGGCCCCCCCCGCCCGGCGTCGCTCCAGCAGGTCCGCCAGCAGCTCCGGCAGCCGGTGCTTTTCGCCGTTGCCGATTACCAGGTCCACGCCGCCGATGCGCGCCACCGCCTCGGGATCGGTCTGGGCATAGCAGCCGGTCACCACCACCAGGGCCTCGGGATGCTCCCGCCGCACGCGTCTGACCAGTTGCCGGTCAGACAGGTCGGCGCGTCCGGTCACCGTGCAGGTGTTCACCACGTAGATCTCGGCGGGAGACTCGGCGGCGACGGCGCGGAAGCCCCGCGTCTCCATGAGGGCCGCCATCTCCTGGGAGTCGACCTGGTTGAGCCGGCAGCCGAGGGTGGGAAAGGCCACCGTGACCGGGAGGCTCACCCCGCCACCCGCTCGTTGAGCTGGCCGCAGGCCGCTCCGATATCTTCGCCCTTGCTCCATCGCACGGTGGCGGTGATCCCGTTCTCGAGCAGGATGGCCTGGAAACCCAGGATGCGCGCCAGCGGGGGCCGGACGAACTCCGAGCCCTCCCAGTCATTGAACGGAATGAGGTTCACCTTGGCCCGGATGCCCTTGAGAAGCTTGAGCAGGCGCTTGGCGTCCTGGGGCGAGTCGTTGACCCCGTCGAGCAGCACGTACTCGAATGTCATGCGCTGGCGCATCGGCAGCGGGAAGCGCTTGCAGGCCGCCAGCAGCGCTTCGATGGGGAAGCCGCGGTTCACCGGCATCAGGCGGTCGCGCGTCTCGTTGGTGGTGGCATGGAGCGAGATAGCCAGGTTGACCCGCAGGTCTTCCTTGGCGAGCTTCTCGATCCCCGCCGCCAGCCCCACCGTGGACACCGTGATCCGTCGCGGGGACAGCCCGAAGCCGCGCGGGTCGGTGAGGATTCGGAGGGACTTCACGGTGGCGGCATAGTTCGCGAGCGGCTCGCCCATGCCCATGTACACCACATGCGTGATGCGAGCCCCCGCGGCGAGCCGCGCACGCGCCGCCAGCACCTGCCCCACGATCTCTCCCACCGTGAGGTCGCGGCCCAGCCCCATGGTCCCGGTGAAGCAGAAGGTGCAGCCGAAGCCGCAGCCGACCTGGGTGGAGACACAGAGCGTGAGCCGGTCCTCGTCGGGCATGAGCACGGACTGGATGCGTCCCCCATCGGTCAGGCGGAAGACCAGCTTCTCGCTGCCGTCCTGGGAGGGGGTGGCGCGCTCGAGCTCGGGGAGCGCCGCCTCGCCCCGCTCCGCGAGAGCCTCGCGGAAGTCTCGGGGGAGGTCCGACATGGCGCGTGGGTCCAACATGCCCTTGCCATAGATCCAGGAGGCGACCTGTCGCCCCCGATAGCGAGGCGCGCCCAGCGACTCGGCCAGCGCTTCGAGCTCGGTGGGGAGGAGATCTAGGAAATTTCCTCGCGACATACGCGCGTTAGGATAGCACAGCGCATTGGGCGGCCGGCGGTGGCGGGACTATCCACGAGTCGCGTCCGAGCCCCGGCACTGCGTCACGCAATCGACACAATAACCCACAAAACCTGTGACTCGTTGGTGGATAACCCGGTGGGTCATTCCTCCCCCACGATGAAATCTCGCGCACTAAGAGCACTTCGCCTTCATGGGGGGCAGCGGTCACCCGTCCGGAGACTCGACGACGACGAGATAGAGGTCGAGAAGGTTCGTATTGGTCGGCCCGGTGACAATGAGGTCGCCGAGCGCCTCGAGCGCCGGATGCGAGTCGTTATCGGCCAGGTGCGCCGACAGGTCCAGCCCGGCGGCTCGCGCCCGCCCCGCGCTCTCGCCGTCGACGATGGCCCCCGCCGCGGTGGTGGGCCCGTCGCTGCCATCGGTGCCCGCCGCGAGCACGACCACGCCGGGCAAGCCCTCCAGCTCGATGGCCGAGGCCAGGGCGAGCTCCTGACAGCGGCCGCCGCTCCCCGCGCCGCGCACGGTCACCGTGGTCTCACCGCCCGCGATGACGCAGCAGGGAGGTGTCACCGGGCCGCGCCCCTTCCTGATGTCACGCGCCATGGCCGCGAAGCGCCGGCCCACTTCCCGGGCCTCGCCCTCGAGAGACCTCGTCAGGAGGTGCGGAATGAGCCCGAGCGCCCGGGCGGCGGCCGCCGCCGCGTCCACCACCAGGGCGTTATTGCCGATGACGAGGTTGCGGACGCGCTGGAAGAGAGGGTCGCCCGGCTTGGGCGTCTCGGGGAGCTCCCCCTGCATCCCCTGCTGGAGGCGGGTCACGATGGACGGGGCCACCTGATCCCGGAGGTCGAACCGGGCCAGGATCCCCATGGCTTCCGCGAACGTCGAGGCGTCGGGAGCGGTGGGGCCGGAGGCGATCACGTCGAGGGGATCCCCGATGACGTCGGAGAGGACGAGGGCCTGTACGCGGGCGGGAGCCGCCGCGCGGGCGAGCTGGCCGCCCTTGAGCGTGGAGCAGTGCTTCCTCACCGCGTTGAGCTGGTTGATCGTGGCCCCGGCCCGCAGGAGCAGCCTGGTCAAGGCCTGTTTCTCTTCCAGGGTGATCGGCGGCGCCGGCGCGGGGGTGAGCGCCGAGCCCCCGCCGGAGACGAGAACGAGCACCAGGTCGTCCGCGGCCGCGGTGGAGGCCAGATCGTGAATGGCGCGCGCCGCCTCGACCCCGCGCCGGTCCGGGACGGGGTGCCCCGCCTCGAGGAGCCGCACCCGGCGCGTGGGCGCCAGATGTCCGTCCTTGACCGCCACCACGCCGTCCGCCACTCGGTCGCCCAAGGCCGCCTCGGCCGCCGCGGCCATGGCGCCCGACGCCTTGCCCGCCCCGACCACGAGCACGCGGCCGCGCGGGGGAAGGTCGGGGCCTTCGAGCGCCTGGCGGACGAGGGGTCCGACGTCACCGGCCCGGAGCGCGGCGTCGAAGACCGCGCGGGCCGCCTCGCGCAGGGTCACCGCGCGAGCTTCTGGAGCCGGCGGCCCGCCTCCATGAGGATGTCGTCCGTCTTGGGAAAGCAGAACCGGATCTTGGTCCGGCCCAGGTCGGTATGGGCATAGAAGGACGAACCGGGGACGGTGGCGACGCCGATCGCCCGGATGAGGTGCATGGCGAAGGCGGTGTCGTCCGCGCAGTCGTAACGCTTCATGAAGTGGGCGGCGTCGGTCAGGATGTAGTACGCCCCCCGCGGCTTCCAGGCGACGAATCCCGCCGCCTCGACCTGCTCGAAGAGGAGGTCGCGGCGCGCCTGATAGCGCTCCCGCAGGGAGGTGTAGTACGCGTCCGGGAACTCCAGCGCGGTGACCGCGGCCTCCTGCAGCGGATGCGGGGCGCCTACGGTGATGAAGTCGTGGGCGCGCCGGATGCCCAGCGACAGCTCCGGGCTCGCGATGGCGTACCCGACGCGCCAACCCGTCACCGAGTAGGATTTCGAGATCCCGGAGATGGTGATCGTCCGGTCGGCCATGCCGGGCAGCGTCGCGATGGGGGTGTGCCCGGCGCCGTCGTAGACGATGTGCTCGTAGATCTCGTCGGTGATGGCGAGGAGATCGTGCTTGAGACAGACGTCCGCGATCTGCTGCAGCTCGGCCCGGGAGAAGACCTTCCCCGAGGGATTGTTGGGGCTGTTGAAGACAATGGCGCGCGTGCGGGGCGTGACGGCGCGGGCGAGCCGGTCGGGGTCGAAGCCGAAGTCGGGCGGCTCCAGCGGCACCCATATGGGGACGGCGCCGGCAATGATGCAGCCCGGCCCGTAGTTCTCGTAGAAGGGCTCGAAGATGATCACCTCGTCGCCGGGGTTGAGCACCGCGAGGAGGGTGGCGAGCATGGTCTCGGTGGAGCCGCAGCAGACGGTGACGTGGCGCTCCCCGTCCACCTCCATCCCGTAGAACCGCTGATACTTCTCGGCGATGGCGCGCCGGAGCCGCGGCGCCCCCCAGGTGATCGCGTACTGGTGGAAGTCGCCCTCCAGCGCCCGGTGCGCCGCCTCCACCAGCTCGCGCGGCGGCGGGAAGTTGGGCATGCCCTGGGCGAGGTTGATGCCGTCGTACTGGTTGTTCACGCGCGTCATCTCGCGGATGACGGATTCCGTGAACCCCTGCACCCGCTGCGAGATTCCGATCATGACGCGCTCCGGATCACGGGAGCACCACGTCCCGTTCGATGGGGTCCAGCGTCACGCCCTGCGCCTCGAGCCAGGCCAGGCCCCGTCGCAGTGGCTCCTCGGCGCCCTCCAGCTCGAGGACGACCCAGCCGTGGTCGGCCCTCACGTCGGCGCGGCGGATATTGGGAACGAGGTCGAAGTCCTTGACGAGGTGGTAGATCAGCGGCTTCTGGACGAGCTCGGCGGGAAAGGTCAGCCGCAGCCGCATCCGCGCCAGGGTCCACATCGCGCGTCCTACCGGCCCCCCGCGATCGCGGGCACGATGGATACGGAGTCACCGGCCTTCAGCGTGGTCTTGGGGCCCTCGAGGAAGCGAATGTCCTCCTCGTTGACGTAGATGTTGATGAAGCGGCGCAGCTCGCCGCCCTCGTCGACGAGCCGGTCGCGCAGCCCCGGGAACTGGCGCTCGAGATCCTCGATGACGGCGGACACGGTGTCGCCGGCGGCCTGGACCTCGGCGGCCCCCTTGGTCACGGCGCGAAGCGGCGTGGGAAT
>Ga0137404_10000829_pt1 | contig 20413 bp, 17 predicted proteins | sample CZOMad2_1_16fung_FD_108285 | JGI IMG/M metagenome (GOLD analysis project Ga0137404, IMG submission 108285) | Vadose zone soil fungal communities from Angelo Coast Range Reserve, California, USA - CZOMad2_1_16fungal (Illumina Assembly) | ecosystem: Environmental > Terrestrial > Soil > Vadose... | reverse complement strand
TCGGGAAGGACGAGACCGGCTCGCGCGTGGCGGTGCCCATCTGGACGACCTTCATGCAGTCGGCGCTGGCGGGGATGCCGGCGGAGGACTTCCCCATCCCGGAGAAGGTGGTGCTGGTGCCGGTGGACCTGGACCAGGCGGGCGATTGCACCCGGCCCGCGCTGATGGCCTTCGTGGTCGGCACCGAGCCGGCGCAGGTCTGCGGACCGGCGCGCTTCGCCTCCGGGGTGCGGCCCGCGGGCGCGTCGCCCGCCACTGCGGCGCCGCGCGAGGGCGGGCAAAGCCCCTAGGGGTCGCCCTCCCGCGAGCGCCCCGCGTCCGCCGTCACGCCGCCGAAGCGTGCGACCACCGCGCCCCAGTCCCCGTCCTCGAGCAATCCGCGGAAGACGGGCAGGAGCTCCCCCTCGGGTACGCGGACCTGCTGCATGCTGTCGCGATCGCGGATGGTCACGCGACCGTCCCCGGACTCACCCTTGTCGCGATCTCCTACCGTCTGCACGTCGACGGTGACGCAGTAAGGCGTGCCCACCTCGTCCTGCCGGCGGTAAAGCCTTCCGATGGCGGCGGTGTCGTCGTAGACGACCCGGAAGTGACGGGACAGGGCAGCGCGGATGCCGTGCGCGGTGCGCACGATCTCCTCGCGCTTCTTGAGCAGGGGCAGCACCGCCACCTTCACCGGCGCCAGCTCGGGGTGGAAGCGGAGCACCACTCGCTTCTCCCCGCGCACTTCCTCTTCCTGGTAGGCGTCGGCGAGGAAGGCGAGGAGGGCGCGGTCCACGCCGGCCGCCGGTTCCACCACGAAGGGCACGATGTGCTCCTTGCGCTCCTCGTCGAAGTAGGTGAGCGACTTGCCGCTGAACTTGGAGTGTTGCTTGAGGTCGTAGTCGCTGCGGTTGGCGATACCCATCAGCTCGCTCCAGCCGATGGGGAACAGGTAGTCGATGTCCACCGTGCGCTTCGCATAGTGGGCGAGCTCGGCCTTCTCGTGCTCGCGCAGGCGGAGGTTTTCTTCGCGCAGGCCGTAGCGTCGGAACCACGCCATGCAGTCCGCGATCCAGCGGTCGTGCCACCACTCGTCGGCAGGCCGCCCTTCGACGGTGTCGTGCGGGTTCACGAAGTCCTCGATCTCCATCTGCTCGAACTCGCGCGTCCGGAAGATGAAGTTGCCCGGCGTGATCTCGTTCCGGAACGACCGCCCCGCCTGCGCGATACCGAAGGGCAGCTTGAGCCGCATGGACTGGAGCACGTTGTCGAAGTTGACGAACATCGCCTGGGCGGTCTCGGGACGAAGATAGGTAAGGGCGGCTTCGTCCTCCACCGGGCCCATGAAGGTCTTGAACATGAGGTTGAACTGGCGGGGCGCGGTGAGCTCGCCCTTGCCGCACTCCGGGCACAGCGTGCGCCGGGCGCCGCAGTGCCCGCACGCCTCGCCCGCCGGGATCACGAACTTGTTCCCCTTGGTGGCCGGGCAGTAGTGGGTCCACGGCCGCGCATCCACGTGATCGGCACGGAAGCGATGGCGGCACTCGTGGCAGTCCACCATGGGATCAGTGAACTTGTCGACGTGCCCGCTCGCCGTCCACACCATCGGGTGCATGAGGATGGAGGCGTCGAGGCCCACCATGTCCGCGCGCGACTGCACGAAGTCGCGCCACCAGAGCCGCTTGATGTTCTGCTTGAGCTCGACGCCGAGCGGGCCGTAGTCCCAGACGGAGCCGGTGCCCCCGTAGATCTCGCTGGATTGGAAGACGAAACCGCGGCGCTTCGAGAGGGACACCAGCGTGTCCATGGTGACGGGCATGGCGCTTAGGATATCATGTGCGCCGCCGGGCCGGCGGCGGCTCGGCCACGCCGGCGAGCCCGCGCCGCGTCTGCCCGATGAAGCGGAGCGAGCGCGGGAGCCCGCCGATGAGCCGCGTGACGACGCTGTCCAGCGCCGTGCCCAGCTCGTCCTCGAGCGCGGCGCCCACCCCGAGCGCGAGGGCCTCCTCCCATCGCATCCCGCGCATCCGCGCCAGCATCCCCACCGCGGTAGGGGACAGCGGCACCGCGGGGCGGCCCGCCGCGCAGGCCCCGCAGACGAGGCCACCCGCCTCGGGATCCAGCGACGCGCCCGCGAACGGGAAGGCCCGGCCGCATTCCACGCACCGGTCCAGACGCGGCCGGTGCCCGAGGAGATCGACCGCCCGCAGGGCGAAGCAGATGGCCACGCGCTCCGGCGAGACGACGGTCTCCAGGGCGCGCAGGCTGCGGACGAGGAGCCCGAACAGCGCGGGATGCGGGTCGCGGTCGGCGGAGAGCCGGGTGAGCGACTCGCACATCCAGGCGCCCCGCCCGAGGCGGTCGAGGTTCTCCCGCACCCGCACGAAGGAGTGGACGATGTCGAAGTGGTCCACCCGGACCAACCCGCTGCGCCCGGTATCGAAGAAGACGAGCTCGCCCAGGGTGAAGGGCTCCAGCGCGGCGACGAAGCGGGAGCGGGGTCGCCGCGCCGACTTCGCCACGCCCCGCACCTTGCCGTGGTCCCGCGTGTAGAACTCCACCAGCCGGTCCTGCTCGCCCATCGGGCGGCGGCTCACCACCACCGCCCGCGTTCGGGAAAGCGCCATGCTCAGGACGTGAGGAGGAAGCCGAATTCCCGCAGCGCCCCCTCGTCTTTCCGCCAGTTCTTGCGTACGGCGACGCGGAGGTCGAGATAGGTCTTGATCCCGAAGAATCGCTCGAGATCCTCCCGCGTCGTGCTGCCGATGCGCTTGAGCATCGCCCCCTGCTTCCCGATGAGGATACCCTTTTGCGAGTCTTGCTCCACGAAGATGGTGGCCTTGATGTACAGGCACTCCGGCCGCGGGCGCTCGGTGAGCTCCTCCACGCGGACCGCGCAGGCGTAGGGGATCTCCTGGTTGGTGAGCCGGAAGATCTTCTCGCGAATCGTCTCCGCCACGAAGAACGTTTCCGGCTGGTCGGTGAGCGACTCGCGGGGGAAATAGGGCGGCCGTTCGGGAAGGGCCGCCAGCGCCAGGTTCATGAGCGCATCACACCCGGCGCCGGTCTGCGCCGAGAGCGGCACGATGTCCTGGAACGGGTGCCGCTCACGATACCCGGCGATGAGGGGCAAGAGACGAGACTTGGGAGCGACCAGGTCCACCTTGTTGAGGCAGCAGATCACGGGGGCCCGCACCGCCGCGAGCCGGGCCAGGGCGGTTCCGTCGATGCGTTCCGGCCGCTCGGTGGCCTCGGCCACGAAACAGACCAGGTCCACGTCCTCCAGCGCGCGCTCCGCCGCCCGCTGCATCAGCTCGCCGAGCCGCCCATGCCCCGCGTGCAAGCCGGGCGTGTCCACGAAGATCACCTGCGCGTGCGCCAGGTGGCGGATCCCCGTGATGCGAGTACGCGTGGTCTGAGGGCGCCGAGAAACGATGGCCATCTTCTCGCCCACCAGCCGGTTGAGCAAGGTGGACTTGCCGACATTGGGGCGCCCGACCAGCGCCACGAATCCCGCCCGATGCGCCGGGGCCGTCATGCGGAGGGCAGCAACCCGGCCCAGAGCCGGGCGGGCACCGGCCGGCGACGGGCGCGGCTCAGGATGGCCCGGGCCCGCTCGTGCATGCGGCGCGCCTGCGCGGGGCGCGCGTCATCCCAGCCGGCCAGGTGGAGAATGCCATGTATCACGAGCAGGTCGAGCTCGAGCGCAACCGACACCCCCACCGCGGCCGCCTGCCGCGCCGCCGTGTCCGCGGAGACGATCACCTCGCCCAGGAATGGCGCGGGGCCAGGGCCGCCGAGGTCGAAAGCCAGCACGTCGGTGCGCTTTCGGGAGCCCAGGTAGCGGGCATTGAGGCGGCGAATGGTGCGATCGTCCACCACCGTCACGTGCACTTCCGCCCGGGCGCGCCCCACCGCGCCCAGTGCCACGCGAGCCACGGCGCGCAACCGCGGCAGCGATACGCGGACCCTGGACTGACGGCTCTGGAGCGCGACGCGCATGATTGGTCTTAACGTTGCGAGGGCCTCGAAATGGCCCCCGCCCTCCCGGCGACGGCGGATTCCCGGATCAGGCCAGGGCCCCCGCCCCCCTCCCCACTGGGGACATTCCGAGGGACTCCGCACTCCCGCAGGCCGCGCGGAATGCGAGGGCCTCCGCGCTCCCTCACCCCGTGATCAACCGTTGGGGGGCTCCGCATCCGGGACACCGCGCGGCCGCGGGTGCGCGCGGTCGTAGGCCCGCACGATGGCCGAAACCAGATCGTGGCGGACCACGTCGCGGTCGCTGAAATACACGAACTGGATGCCTTCCACCCCGCGCAGCACCGACTGCGCCTCCACCAGGCCGGACACGCGGCTGGACGGCAGGTCCACCTGGGTGATGTCGCCGGTGATCACCATCTTGGAGTTGAAGCCGAGCCGCGTGAGGAACATCTTCATCTGCTCGGAGGTCGTGTTCTGGGCCTCGTCGAGGATGATGAATGCGTCGTTGAGGGTCCGGCCGCGCATGTAGGCCAGCGGCGCGATCTCGATTTGCCCCTTCTCGGTGAGGGTGGCTACCTTGTCCGAGTCGAGCATGTCGTAGAGGGCGTCGTAGAGCGGGCGCAGATAGGGATGGATTTTCTCGATCAGGTCGCCGGGAAGAAACCCCAGGCGCTCGCCCGCCTCCACCGCCGGCCGGGTCAGGATGATGCGCGCCACCTCGCGCTTCATGAGCGCCGATACCGCCATGGCCACCGCGAGATAGGACTTGCCGGTGCCGGCGGGACCGATGGAGATGACGAGGTCGTAGGCGCGGATGGCGTCGAGGTAGCGCTTCTGGTTGGCCGTCTTCGGCGAGATGAGTCGCCGGCGCGACGGGACGCTGATGGCGTCGCCGAGCACTGCGCGGACGTCCGTGCCCGGCTCGCTTCCGGCCAGGCGCAGCGCCGCCCGTACCTCGCCCGCGCTCAGGCCCGGCCGCGCTCCCTGCAGCGCCACCAGCTCGTGGAGAAGCCGCTCCGCCTGCGCCACCTGCCGCTCCTCGCCGCGAAGGGTCACCTCGTGCCCGCGGGCGGAGACGCGGAGGTCGAACTGCGACTCGAGGGCGCGAAGATGCTCGTCGTTCTTGCCGAGCAGCGTGAGGAGGTCGGACGACGCGGGCAGCTGGACACGGCGGGTGACGGTAGTGGCCTGGGTCAGGTGCTCGTTCCTCCGCGCCTCAGGATAGCATGGCGGCCAGGTCAGGCCCGCTCGGGCGGCAGGTCGAGCTTGATGTGCAGCTCGCGAAGCCGTTTGGGATCCACCTCGCTGGGCGCTTGCATGAGGAGATCCTGGGCCTGCTGGTTCATGGGGAAGGCGATGACCTCGCGGATGTTCCGCTCGTCGGCCAGCAGCATCACGATCCGGTCGATACCGGGGGCCGACCCGCCGTGGGGCGGCGCCCCGTAGCGGAAGGCATTGAGCATGCCGCCAAAGCGCGCCTCCACCTCTTCGGGGCGGTATCCCGCGATTTCGAAGGCCTTGAACATGATGTCCGGACGGTGGTTGCGGATGGCCCCGCTGGACAGCTCGATGCCGTTGCAGACGATGTCGTACTGGTAGGCGTTTATGGTGAGGGGGTCCTGGGTCTCCAGCGCCTCCAGCCCCCCCTGCGGCATCGAGAACGGGTTGTGGCTGAAGTCGATCTTCTTCGCCTCCTCGTCCCACTCGTACATGGGAAAGTCGGTGATCCAGCAGAAGCGGAAGGCGTTCTTCTCGATGAGGCCGAGCTCCTCACCGAGACGCGTGCGGACCTTGCCCGCGAGGGGGTCCGCCACCGCCGGCTTGTCGCAGACGAAGAAGACCACGTCGCCGGGCCCGGTTTCCGTCGCCTTCTGCAGCGCGGCCAGACGCGGCGCGTCGAGGAACTTCGCAATGGGGCCCCGGGCTCCCGCCTCCGCGAGCGAGACGTAGCCGAGCCCGGGCGCGCCCTGCTCGCGGGCCCAGGCGTCCAGCTTGTCGAAGAAGCTCCGCGGCCGGGCCGCCGCGCCGGGGCCCGGGATCGCGCGCACCACCGCGCCCCGGCCGGCCGCCTCCGCGAACACCTTGAAGTCCGACCCCGCGAAGATCGCGGTGACGTCGGCGTTCACGATGGGAATTCGCAGATCCGGCTTGTCGGTGCCGTACTTCGCCATCGCCTCCGCGTAGGGGATGCGCGGGAAGGGCGGGGCGGTCACCGTCCGCCCCGCCCCGAACTCCTCGAAGACGCCGTGGAGCACGGGCTCGATCGTCGCCCACACGTCTTCCTGGGTCACGAAGGACATCTCGAAGTCGAGCTGGTAGAACTCCCCCGGCGAGCGGTCCGCCCGCCCGTCCTCGTCGCGGAAGCAGGGCGCGATCTGGAAGTAGCGGTCGAAGCCGGCCACCATCAGGAGCTGCTTGAACTGCTGAGGGGCCTGGGGCAGCGCGTAGAACTTCCCGGGATGGATGCGGCTGGGGACCAGATAGTCGCGCGCCCCCTCGGGCGAGCTCGAGGTGAGGATAGGTGTCTGGAACTCCGTGAAGCCGGCCGCGATCATGCGCCGCCGAATGCTCGCGATGACCTGGGCGCGGAGCAGGATATTGCGATGCAGCTTCTCGCGCCGCAGGTCGAGGAAGCGGTGGCGCAGGCGCGTGTCCTCGGGGAACTCGGCGTCGCTGGCCACCTGGATGGGCAGGGTCTCGGCGGGGGACTCCACGCGGAGCTCGTCCACGGCCAGCTCCACCTCCCCGGTGGGAAGCTTGGAGTTGACCGCGTCCGCGCCGCGCGCCACCACGGTGCCGGTCACCGTCACCACGCTCTCCGGGCGCAGGGCGGCGGCGGCCTCGAAGCTGGCGCTGCCGGCATTGATCACGCACTGGGTGATGCCGTGATGGTCGCGGAGGTCGATGAAGAGCAGCTGGCCGTGGTCGCGCTTGCGATGCACCCAGCCGGACAGCCGCGCGGCCTTCCCGACATCGGCGGCGCGGAGCTGCCCGCAGGTATGGGTTCGATAGGCGTGCATCAGTCGCGGCCGCCCTTTCCGGTCAACGCCTTCACCGTCACCTGGCCCGCCGCCTCGCCGGTGGCATAGCCCCAGAAACCGTGCGTCACGAAATCCTCCAGCTGCCTGCCGACGTTCTTGCGCCGGATCTCGAGCGAGACCAGATCGCCCTTGGCCCGCAGTCCGCGCGCGGCCGCCAGGGCGGCGGCGAGGTCGCCGCCCGCGTCCACCAGCAGCGCGATCCGCCGGGCCGACGCCACCGCCTCCGGCGCCGCGGCCGCGGCCCCGCGCTCGGTCAGAATCGTGATCAGCCGCGCGAACCCGATGGAGAAGCCACAGGCGGGAACGTCGCGGCCGAGGAGACGGCCGATCATGCGGTCGTAGCGGCCGCCCCCCGCGATCGACGACGGAAAGGCGGGGGACGCCATCTCGAAGATCGTGCCGGTGTAGTACCCCATGCCGCGCACCAGCGTGGGATCGAACTGCACACGGGCCCCCGGGGGCATCTCGCCGCCGGCAGTGCGGATGATCCACGCCAGCGATTCGAACGCCTCCGGCAGCCGGGCCGCGCCCATGCCCAGCGCGGCGGGCAGCGCCTCCAGCGAGAGCTCGCGCTTCTGGAGCGTGGGCAGAAGGCGCTCGAACCGCTCGATGGCCGCCTTGCGATATCCGGCCTCGCGCAGCTCGGCGAGCACTCCTTCTGAGCCGAGCTTGTCCAGCTTGTCGAAGGTGATGAAGAAGCCCCCCTGCTGTTCTTCGGCGAAGCCGCAGTGCTGGGCGATGAGGCCGAGGATACGCCGGTCGTTGATGCGCACGGTCAGATCGGTCAGTCCCAGCCGGTCGAGCGCCTCGCTGGTGGCCAGGATCAGCTCCACCTCCGCCAGGCCGGAGGCCACACCGAGGACGTCGATGTCGCACTGGGTGAACTGGCGGAATCGCCCCTTCTGGGGCCGCTCCGCGCGCCATACCGGCCCGATCTGCACCGCCTTGAGCGGATCGGGCAGGCGGGCGTGGTTCTCCGCGTAGTAGCGGGCGAGAGGCACGGTGAGGTCAAAGCGCAGGCCGTGCTCGGCGAGCTCGCTTCCCCCACGCCGGGCCGCCTCCAGATCCTCTCCGCGCTTGAGCACTTTGAAGATCAGCTTCTCGTTCTCGCCGCCCTCGCTGCCGGTGAGGAGCTTGAGGCTCTCCAGCGCGGGCGTCTCGATCCGGCGAAATCCGAACCCGCGATACACGGACAGGATCTGCTGAGTGGCGGCGTCGCGGAGCTCGACCTCCGACGGCAGGATGTCCCGCATGCCGCGCGGGGGCGCCGTGCTGACCCGGGTCGCCATCAGATCCTGCTTGGCCCCTGGGCCGCCAGGTACTCCCCCCGGAGCGCGATATAGCCCTCGGCCGAACGGTGGATGAGGTCGACGTCGGCGGGGGTCGCCTGGCGCTTCACACGCGCGGGAGCGCCCATCAGCACGCTGCCCCGCGGCACCAGGGTGCCGGGCGAGACCACCGCCCCCGCCGCCACCAGGCACTCCTCTTGCAGCACCGCGCCGTCGAGGACGATGGCGCCGATACCGATGAGGCAGTGGGACTTGATGTGGCAGCCGTGCAGGCGCGCGGCATGGCCCACGGTGACGAACTCCTCGAGGATGGTGGGGGTGCCCCCCCGATTGACGTGGACGATGGTGCCGTCCTGGATATTGGTCCCGCGGCCCACCCGGATGAAGTTCACGTCGCCCCGCAGCACCGAGGTGAACCAGACGCTGGTCTCCTCGGCGAGCTCCACGTCGCCGATCACCTGGGCGGAGGTCTCGACGAAGGCGGTCGGATGCAGCTTGGGCAGGACACCTCGGTACGGGTGGAGCAGGCCCTACTCCTGCGGGATGGTCATGATGATCTGCGTCTCGCCCGCGCTGCTGAAGAAGCTGTTGAAGCGAACCACCGCCGCCACCAAAGTGGGCTGATTGCTGTCCTCGGTACGGAACGCGCCCAGCGCGGTGATGCCGCCCTCGAAGCCGGTGTCGATGGATTGGAGGCGATAACCGGCGGGCCCCTTGAACACCACCGCCAGCAGGCCCTCGCGGATCTGGTTCTGGGGGACCACCAGCTCCTCGATCCCGTCGCCGTCCAGATCCACCGCGAGCGGGGTGGGCTCGATCTTGTAGAACTTGCTCTGGCTGCCCTGCCGCGCGCGCTCGATGACCAGCTCCATCTTGATGTAGCCGCCGCCCACCATGGTGGACGACCGCCAGACATCCTCACCGTCCAGGGAGATCTGGAGCCGGTTGAACTCGTCGATGTGGGCGAGCGCGCGGGTGTCCTTGCCATGGATATTGGAGAAGGCCGCGCCCATGGGCCGGAACGAGCTGGGCACCCGCACCGACTTCTCCGACACGATGCCGCCCTTCTTGATCACCACCTGCTCCGCCTGACCCGGCGTGAAGAAGGTGTCCGAGTTGTAGCGCTGGGCCCAGAGCGTCTGCTTATGGCCTTCGTTCTTCGCGTCGACGGCGAAGAGGAACATCTCGAGGTTGTCGGCCAGGAATCTCGGCTTGCCGTCCTTGGCGGTGATCACGAAGGAGTTGAGCCCGGCCTTGTTGTGGTAGCGGTTCGCCACCACCTCGAAGATACCGTCGCCGTCGAGATCGACGAGCTGAACCGACATCACCCGTCCCAGCGTCCCCACCGAGAAGGACCATTCCGGCTCGAACTTCTGATTGACGATCCGGTACAGATAGATCTTCTCACCGTCGCTCACCGCCACCCGAGGGATCTTGTCCTTGGGCTGCACCGAGATGTCCATGGCGAGTACGGGGAAGCCGAAGCGGGCCACTTCCCTCAGCGGGATGGAGTGCTCGCCGGTGGAGTACGATCCCGCCTCCAGCTCGCCGCCGAGCAGACGGGAGAGGAGCGACCGCGGCTTGGCCTGGGGCCGGTTCACGTCGCGAGTGGCGGCGGAGAAGCGATCCCGGTCCGAGACGGCGCGGATGGACGGCGGTACGAAGAAGGCGGTGCTCACGAGGGCGTCCCGGCCCGGGAGGGAGAAGAAGCGCACCTCCATGAAGGGCCGGTTCTGCACGCGCTTGAACTGAAATACCAGGAGGTTCTCGAACTTGAATCGCGCCGCCGCTTCCTTCACGCCCTTCCCGTTGAGGAACTCCTCAGCCTTGATTCCCTCCTGGGCCAGATAAAGGTTGATCGGGTCGCCCATGCTCACCACGAAGCGGCCGGAGGCGTTGAGCCGCTCGACCAGCTCCTGGGTGGTGGCCTCGATGAGGGCGTCGCGGGCGCCCCCCGCCAGGGGCAGGAGGACGAGCCGGATCTTGCCGGACGAGAGCCGGAAGCGGTCCCCCGCCGCGATGGGGACGGTGGCGGTGGCGGTGCCGCGCGAGAACTGCTCGTCCACCTCGGTGATGGTGACGCGCCCCAGGGCCATCTCGGAGCGGCCCAGCACCTGGCCGGTCTTGGGGTGCTTGATCTCCCGGCCCTCGCGGAACAGCGCCAGGTCGAGCCCGGGGCGAGCCCCATCCTTGCGCCCCACGCCGAGGGTGAGCGTCCCGTCCTGGACTTCAAGGACGTCCCCTTCGATCTTCGGGAAGAGGTCCACCAGCTGATCGGCGAGCACGGTCATGGGGACGGTGGGACCCGGAGCTTGTCCGGGGGGGTCCGAAGGCGCCGGCCGCTGCTGGGCGAACCCCAGGGAGGCTCCGCCAGCCAGGAGGCAGACGAGAACCCCGATCAGGAGACGGCCAACCATGGCCGCACTATAGCGCCCCGACCCGGGGCAGGCAACTCTATGAGATGACGTCCGGGGAAAAGAAAAACGGGGCATGGAGTCTGTCCTCCATGCCCCGCTCGCTACGGCTTCAGGTGGCGCCTAGAAGCTCAGGCGCAGACGGGCCGCCACCGTGTAGACATCCTTGGAATCCCGCTTGGTGGCCACGCCGCCGATGATCTCGGTCGTGTCCAGGGCGTCGCCCGCGAAGAGGTAGGCGCCCACGAGATCGAACGTCAGGCCCGGCGCGAAGCGCCAGGTGGTACCGAGATTGAGCTCGGTACCGATATACTGGGCATCACCCTTACAATCGCTCGGCCGGCAGTTGATGACCGCCGACGAGAACGTCCCGTCCGTATCAATCGAACGAGCCGTCGCCACGGCCATGGCCAGCCCGTACACGTCGAGCTGCGGGGTGAAGCTATAGGTCGCCTTCAGGCCGAGCTGCTGACGACCGTAGCGATCGAGACCGATATTGGTCCCGAGGGTACGGAAGGCGCCGTTGAAGTAGTCGATACCGAGGGCGGTGATATTACCCCACCCGTCCGACCACCAACCCGTGTCACCGGTGATCGGCTGGTAGTAGTTCACTTCCTTGCTCAGCTGATCCTTGGGCCGGTTGCCCGTGGTGTACATGGCCCGGACTTCCAGGAGCAGCGGGCCGGTCCGGAACCCGGCCCTCACGTCGAAGAGCCAAGCCGAGAGGTCGGCTTCCTTGGTCAGCTTCGTGGCGGAGTTCCCGAAGGGGTTGTCCGTGTCACGCGTACCGAACTGATAGAAGACCGTGGGCTCCAGCGAGAAGGGGCCGGAGCGCCACCGCGCATCGACACCGACGGTATGCCGATGCTCCTCGTTGGTCGGCGCCGCGGGGCAGGGGACGGTAGCAATCTGGACCCCCGGACCCGCATTCGCAGCCACGAGCGCCGGAGAACCGGCAGAACAGCCTGCGAGTCTGGAGGCGAAGGTGGGGGTGCCACCCTGGCCGGGAATCCCGCCGACCGCCGCGCGAGCGGCCGACGACGTGTTGCCCTGGAACCACGCATACGCATAGAGGGGACGGATGTCGAGGCCCTTGATCGGGGTGACCTCGACGCTGGCGATCAGGGCGAAGTCGTCACCGCGGTTGAAGCCGGTGGCCCCGCTACCGCCCGTGCTCGGCCCCTGAAGATTTTCCTCGATCTGGGCGAAGGTCAAGTGCGACGTGACGTTCGGCGACCACTTGGTATCGAGGTTGATACCCGCGAAGTCGGAGCACGCCAGGGCGCAGATCTTGTAGGTGACCGAGTACGGCTGGGCACCCAGGCGAACGCGCGTCGCGAACGGCATGAGCGGCATGTCGAACTCAGCGAAGAGCCACTTGGTCTCGACGCTGCCCTGCACGTCGGTGTTGAGGTCGAAGGCCGACGTGGTGCCGGCGCGCTGCTGGTTGTTGAGGGCCGTCTGACCGGCCAGGTTATTGTCCTGGCCGCTGACCTGGCCCCACGTGGAGTCGATCTCGATACCCCACACGAACACGGCAGTGCCGGCGCGGCCTTCAATGTTGATACGGCCGCGGTTCCGGGCGTACCACTCCTTGTCGCCCGGTCGCGTGAAGTTCAGATCACGCAGGTTGTGGCTCGCCGACGAGATCGTGTCGAGGAACCCGTTGATGTTGAACGTCAGGGGCGGAGGCGCCGGCGCCGCGGCGGGCTGCGCGAACGCCCCTGGGGCCATGGTGCCGACGAGGGCGACCAAGGCCAAGGTGATTACGACCAGCTTTCTCATGGACCTTCTCCTCATTGGTGGTTGGCTTCTCGTGCTTCCGAGAACCCACTGCCTCGACTGCCCTGGTGCAGGCTACGCGATACCACGGTGCTACAACTCCGAGGATCCCCTAGACAGATAGGGGGGTGCAGAGACTTCACGACAACGACCTTTTTTACCGCAATGGGGTATCTTGGGTCAAGGAATTATGCCCGAGCTAGCGCGTTTCGAGGGTCTTCAGGGCCTCCACCGTCAGTAAGCCTACGGAAGAGCTGGGATCGAGGTCCCGGGCCTGGCGGAACACCGAGGTGGCCTCGTCCTTACGGCCGGCTTCGGCGAGGACAACTCCAAGCAAATAATGAGAAAACTGGTTCTTGGGCTCGAGCTGGAGGGCCTGCCGGAGGGACTCCTCGGCCTCACGGAGCTTCCCCAGCCTGAGGTAGGCATCCCCCATATTGTGATAGGCCAGCTCTGGGCTCGGGTAGGTAGGAAAGGTCAGCGCTTTCCGGTAGCTGGCGACCGCCTGGTCCAGGCGTCCCTGTCGAGCCAGGGCCAGGCCTAGATTGTGATAGGCCTCGGCATAGGCTCCGTCGAGCTGGATGGCCTTCTCGAAGGACGCCTGCGCCTCGGGCCATCGGCGGAGCTGGAGCTGGGCCACGCCGAGCGCGTTGTGGTAGACGGCGTTGTCGGGGTCGAGCTGCACCGCCTCCTGTAGCGAGGCGAGGCCGAGGGAGACGCGGCCTTCCCGGAAGTTGCTCCCGCCCTGATCGTAGGCGTTGCGCGCCTGGATCTTGCGAACCTGCTCTTCTTTGCCGGTGGCGCAGCCGCCCCCGGCCAGGCCAAGGGCGACGAGCGCGGCGATCAGCGCTCCGACTGCGTTCCTTGACAGCACCGCGTTAGCCATGTACTTGTTTGAACGTGCCCACTTACGAGTATGAATGCCCGAAATGTCCTCGCGTCTTCGAGGTGCGTCAGCGCATCTCGGAGAAGCCGCTCGAGACGTGCGACGTGTGCGGCGGTCCCGTGCGACGGCTCTTGAGCCCCTCCACCTTCATCCTCAAAGGTGGCGGGTGGTACGTCACCGACTACCCGTCGGAATCGAGGAAAAAGGCGATGAAAGCCGAATCCTCGTCCTCGACCGGCGCCCAGTCTAGCACGGAGAGTGGAAGCTCCCCCTCATCTTCCGGCACCTCGAGCGACGGCGCGACCAAGAGCGGCGGGACGGCCAAGAGCGACGGCGCGTCCAACGGTGGGGGGTCGAGCGGCGGGAGCGGCAGCGGCAAGAGCGACGGCGGCAAGAGGGAAAGCGGGAAGAGCAAGCCCACCTCCTCCAAGCGCTCCAAGCCTTCCGACTAGCTTAGCTAGCCCAGCGTCACCCGCACCGGCGTTCCCGGCCCCGCCCCCAGCAGGGCGCGCGCGTCGCCGTCCCTCACGAAGATCTCGAGTCGACCCTGCGATCCCAGGATCGGGGCCGCTCGATCCCGCTGGCCCTCGGAATAGGCAGCACGCGGCGCGCCCAGCGATCGCCCCGCCACTTCCACCACCACGCGCGGCGCTCCCGCGAGCTGCGCGAGGGTGATCGAGGTGATCAGATTGCCGTAGCGGTCCGCCGCTAGCACCTCGCCCAGCAGGCTCGCGCCCTCGCGGCGCGCCACGGGGAGCGGCCGGCGCACGAGATCGCACGCCGGCGGGCCCAGCTCGGCCAGCTCCACTCCGCGCGCCAGGTGCGCGGCCGCCGGCGCGAAGACGTCGCGCCCGTGAAACGTCCGGGAGACTTCGGGAAGCCGGTACCGGGACACCTCCAGCGTCACCGCGGTCCAGCCGGGATCGGCGAGGGCGAAGGTGAAGAGCCCGTTGTCGGGGCCGACGAATCGCTGCCCTCGCGACTCCAGCGCCAGGGGTCGCCGCGCGCTCCCCACCCCGGGGTCCACGACGGCGAGGTGGATGGTGCCCGGCGGAAAGAAGCCCACCGCGCCCTCGAGAGCCAGCTGGGCCCCCAGCACGTCCTGGGGATCGATCTCGTGGGTGAGGTCCACCAGGCGGGCATCGGGGTAGATCCCGAGGATCACGCCCTTCATGACGCCGACGAACGGGTCGCGGACCCCGAAATCCGTGGTCAGCGTGATGAGACGGCCCGGCATGGCGGGCGAGCGACTAGCGGTCCCGGTCCACCACGAAGTCCGCGATGAGGACCAGGGTCTCCTTGTCGTCGGAGTCGGCGAAGGGCTTGAGGTCGTCCTTGGCCGTCTGCGCGTAGGCGTGGGCGCGCTCGAGCGCGTATTCCACGCCCTCGTAGCGGGCGACCAGGCGGCGGATCTCCTCGATGTCGGCCGCCTCCGGCCGCGCGCGCTTGAGCACGGCCTGGATGCGCTCGAGCTCGGCGGGCTCCGCCCGCTCCAGCGTGGCGATCAGGGGCAGCGTGCGCTTGCCCTCCCGCAGGTCGGCTCCGATGGCCTTGCCCAGGCGCGCCTCGTCGGCCACGAAGTCGAGCGAGTCGTCGCTGATCTGGAAGGCGATGCCGATGTCCAGGCCGTAGCGCGTGAGCGCCTCCAGGCGCGCGGCGTCGGCGCGGCCCAGCACGCCTCCGATGCGGCAGCAGGCCGAGATGAACGACGCCGTCTTCTGCGTGATGATCCGCAGATAGTCGGCCTCGGTGGTGGTGCCGGACCGCTTGCGCTCGAGCTGGAACACCTCGGCCTCGGTCATCGAGACGGTGGCGAGGGCCAGCGTGTCGAGGACGGCGGGATCGCCGTCGTCCACCATGAGGGCGAAGGACTTCGAGTAGAGGTGGTCGCCCACGAGCACGGACGCATCGTCGCCCCAGCGCGCGTTGGCGGAGGGGCGGCCACGCCGGAGGGGCGCCTGGTCCACCACGTCGTCGTGGATGAGGGTGGCGGTGTGCAGGAGCTCCACCACGCAGCCCATCCGGATCGCGCGCGGCCCCCGGTAGCCGGCCAGGCGCGCGGCGATCAGGAGCAGGATGGGGCGAAGCCGCTTGCCGCCCGCGCCCGCGATGAACTCGCCCATCTCTCGGATGAGGTCCACCGGGGAGTTGATCTCGCGCGCGATCTCGGCCTCGATGGCGGCCAGCTCGCCGCCGATCATGAGGGAGACGCGCTCTTTCAGAAGAGTCTCGAGCGCGGTGGGCGCCTTGACGCTGGAGCGGGCGGGCGCGTTCACCGGAGAACGACCCGGTCCTTGATCTTGATCTCCGTACCCTGCTCGACGCGCTGGAGCTCCACCACCGAGAACTTGTCGCGCACCTCGATCACCTTCCCGGTGGCCACCTCCTCGTCCAGCTCGCCGAGCAGCTCGCCGGTCACGGGGTGGACGATGGGAATCTTGTCGCGCCGGAGGCTCACCATGGCGCCGGGCTTGACGCCGTCGCGAGCGGTGAGGTCGATGACGACGCGGGTGGTGTCCACGTACACCACGAAGCCGCGCGAGGGCGGCGGCGCCGGGAGCGCCGCCGCGCCGTCGGTGCGCGTGGCCGGGGTCGTCGCGGCCGCGGTGAGCGGGGCGCGTCCCCCGCCGGACGCGGGCGCGGGCACCGTCGTCGTCTCGTAGGGCAGCTTCTGGAGCGGGCTGATGCGGCCGCCCCCGGGCGGCTGGCCGTACTTGGGGACCACCTCGGGCGGCGCCAGGAGCGTGCCCTTGCCGAGCATGAACGATTTGAGCGTGGTCGGCATCTTGTCTTCTTCCACCCAGATGTACTCGGGCTCGCTGGCCACGTCGCCGTAGCGCGGATTCTTGATCAGGGCCCACTTCGGCTCCGCGCTCTTGATGGTGACGCTGGGATCGCCCGCGCCCGGATACCCAATGACTTCCCGAAGAGTCTGACAGCCCGTGGCCAGGACGGCGGCGGCCACGATTCCGGCGGTCAGACGAAGCGCGCGAGGCGTCGCCATGTCCGGCAAAGCATAGCAGATTAGTCCTCCGGGAGGGGCTCCCAGGGGAAGCGTTGCTCACTGGCCCCCTGCGCCTTGGTCAGCGCCTGGCGGCGCGAGAAGAGCGGGGTGCCCGTCACCGCCGAGATCCACGTGACGTCGAGGTAGGTGGTGCCCCGCCGGTCGATGAGGACGGGGACCAGCCAGCCCGACACGTCGAGGGTCCGGCCGAGGCTGACCGCCCGCTCGGGCCGCACCAGGAGCTCCTCGACGCGAGCCCGCTGGTTCAGGAAGAGCTCCTGCACCACCCCGGGGTCCCCCGCCTGGAAGCGCTTGGTCTGGTCCAGTCCCAGCGCGATCATGAAGGGCACGCGCCGGAGATCGGCCTGGGCCTTGGTGAGGTCGAGGGTCGGCACCACCGCCACCCGGATCCGGCCCCGGGTGATGCGCACGCCGTCCTCGGCGGCAACCTTGGCGCGGTCGGGGATGGGAATGAACACCGCCTCCGAGAACCGGGGCTCCATGCGGGTGATCTGGGCATAGCCCAGGATGTCCTCGAAGCGGCCGAGTGGCTTCTGCGTGAAGGGATGGCGGAACTCCTCCCCCTTGCGGAAGACGGTGAACTCCTGCCCGCGCTGGACCCCGTCCTTCTCGGTGAGGTCCAGGTAGACGCGATCGCCGTCCACGCTCACCACCAGCCCTTCGATGGCCGGGAACGCGTTCGTCACCTCCTGGACGAGGAGCCCGAAGGTGGCGCCGACCTGATCGGCCAGCCCTGCCTCGCCGGGGGAACCCGCGAGCACGAGCGGGCAGAGGAGGGCCAGGACGAGCCACTGCCTCATCCGCCGCACCCCTAGAACACCACCGACGGCTGGTGCGTGCCGAACACGACGCGCAACGCGCTGCAGATCTCACCCAGAGTCACCTAGGCGCGCACGGCGTCGAGGATGAGCGGCATGAGGTTGTCGCGCCCGCGGGCGGCGCGATCGATGGCCTCCAGCGCCCGCGCGGCCGCGCCGGCGTCGCGGGTGCGCCGGACCATCTCCAGGCGCTCCGCCGCCGCGGCGCCCACCGCCGGATCGATCTGGAAGAGCTTCCCGCCCGCAGGCTCGTCGACGACGAAGTCGTTGACGCCCACCACGATGCGCGTCTTGGCCTCGACCTCCTGCTGATAGCGGTAGGCGGCATCCTGGATCTCGCGCTGCATGTAGGCGATGGCCGGCACGGCGCCGCCCATCCCGTCGATCTTGGCGATGTAGGCCTCCGCCTCCTCCTCGAGCTGCCGGGTGAGACGCTCCACCGCATAGGCACCGCCCAGCGGGTCGGCAGTATCGGCCACCCCCGACTCATGCGCCAGGATCTGCTGGGTGCGGAGCGCGATGCGCACCGACTCCTCGGTGGGCAGGGACAGCGCCTCGTCCATGGAGTTGGTGTGCAGCGACTGACAGCCGCCCAGCACCGCGGCGAGCGCCTGCACCGCCACCCGCACGATATTGTTGGCGGGCTGCTGGGCGGTGAGCATGCTGCCCGCGGTCTGCGCGTGAAAACGAAGGGTGAGCGAGCGGGGATCCTTGGCCGCGAACCGCTCCCGCATGATCCGCGCCCACATCCGGCGCGCGGCACGGTACTTGGCCACCTCCTCGAGGAGGTTGTTGTGGGCGTTGAAGAAGAACGAGAGCTGCGGGGCGAACTCGTCCACCTTGAGCCCCGCCTCCAGGGCCGCCGTCACGTAGGCGATCCCATTGGACAGCGTGAAGGCGATCTCCTGCCCCGCGGTGCTGCCCGCCTCGCGGATGTGATAGCCGGAGATGGAGACGGTGTTCCAGCGCGGCACGCGCTCGCGGCAGTAGGCGAAGGTGTCGGTGATGAGCCGCAGCGACGGCGGGGGTGGGAAGATATAGGTGCCCCGCGCGATGTACTCCTTCAAGATGTCGTTCTGCACCGTGCCCGACAGCCGCTCGGGGGCGACGCCCTGCCGCTCCCCCACCGCGATGTAGAGCGCGAGGAGGATGGACGCAGTGGCGTTGATGGTCATCGAGGTGGAGACCCGGTCCAGCGGGATCCCGTCGAAGAGGTCGAGCATGTCGGGCAGGCTCGAGATGGCCACGCCCACCTTGCCCACCTCGCTCCGCGCCATGGGGTCGTCGCCGTCATAGCCCATCTGGGTGGGCAGGTCGAAGGCCACGCTCAACCCGGTCTGCCCCTGCTCGAGGAGGTAGCGGTAGCGGCGATTGGTCTCCACCGCCGACCCGAAGCCCGCGTACTGCCGCATGGTCCAGAAGCGCCCGCGATACATGGTGGGCTGGACCCCGCGCGTGTACGGGAACTCGCCGGGGAAGCCGAGGTCGCGCAGATAGTCGAGACCGGCCACGTCCGCCGGCGTGTAGAGCGGCTCGACGGGGACGCCCCCGGAGGTGGCGAAGAGGCCCGGGCGCTCTCCCGGTTTCGCGCCGTCGGGCTTGCACGTCCGCGCCTCCCAGGCGCGCTTCGCCTCCTCGATCCGCTTGGCTTCCTCGTCGCTCATCGGGACCCGCTCACAGGGGAATATTCCCGTGCTTCTTGGGCGGATTGGTATCGCGCTTGGTGTGGAGCACCTCCAGCGCCTGGATGAGTCGGCGCCGGGTGTCCCGCGGCTCGATGACCTCGTCCACGTAGCCGCGCTCGGCGGCCACGAACGGGTTGGCGAACTTCTCCCGGTACTCGCGCGTCTTCTCCTCCTTCAGCGCGCCGGGATCGGCGGCGCCGTCCATCTCGCGCTTGTAGAGGATGTTGACCGCCCCGTCGGGGCCCATCACCGCGATCTCCGCCGTTGGATAGGCGAAGTTGGCGTCGCCCCGGATGTGCTTGGACGACATCACGCAGTAGGCGCCGCCGTAGGCCTTGCGCGTGATCACGGTGAGCTTGGGCACCGTCGCCTCGCAGAAGGCGTAGAGGAGCTTGGCCCCATGCTTGATGATGCCGCCGAACTCCTGGGCGGTGCCGGGCAGGAAGCCGGGCACGTCCTCGAAGGTGACGAGGGGGATGTTGAAGCAGTCGCAGAAGCGGACGAAGCGCGCCCCCTTCAGCGAGGCGTTGATGTCCAGGCAGCCCGCGAGGTGCGCGGGCTGATTGGCGACGATCCCCACCGGCCGGCCCCCCAGCCGGCCAAAGCCCACCACGAGGTTCGCGGCATAGTCGGCCTGGACCTCGAAGAAGTACTTGTCGTCGAGGACGGTGCGCACCACGTCCTTGATGTCGTAGGGCTTGTTGGGCTGGTCCGGCACCGCGGTCTGCAGCTCCTCGTCCACGCGGTCGATTGGATCGAGGGATCGCTGCAGCGGGGGGTCCTCGAGGTTGTTCTGCGGCAGGAAGGTCATCAGCTCGCGAATGAGGGCCAGGCACTCCTCCTCGCTCTCGGCGGCGAAGTGGGCCACGCCGGAGGTGGCGCCATGCGTGCCCGCGCCGCCCAGCTCCTCGAACGACACCTCCTCGTGGGTGACGGCCTTGATGACCTCGGGCCCGGTCACGAACATGTAGGAGGAGCCCTTCACCATGAATACGAAGTCGGTGATGGCGGGCGAATACACCGCGCCGCCGGCGCAGGGGCCGAGGATGGCGGAGATCTGCGGCACCACTCCGGAGGCCAGCGTATTGCGCAGGAAGATGTCCGCGTAGCCCGCGAGGGAGACCACGCCCTCCTGGATGCGCGCCCCGCCCGAGTCGTTGAGGCCGATGATGGGAACGCCCGTCTTCATGGCGAGGTCCATGATCTTGCAGATCTTGCGCGCGTAGGCTTCGGAGAGCGAGCCACCGAACACGGTGAAGTCCTGGGCGAAGACGAACACCGGCCGGCCATGCATGCGCCCGGAGCCCACCACCACTCCGTCGCCGGGGATGCGCTGAGCGTCCATCCCGAAGTCATGTCCCTGATGCACCACCAGCTTGTCCATCTCCGCGAACGAGCCCTTGTCGAGGAGGAGCTCGAGGCGCTCCCGGGCGGTTTTCTTCCCGGCCTTGTGCTGGCGCTCGATGCGCTCCGCCCCGCCGCCGAGGTCGGCGGCTTGGTTGCGGCG
>Ga0137404_10000826_pt1 | contig 20419 bp, 19 predicted proteins | sample CZOMad2_1_16fung_FD_108285 | JGI IMG/M metagenome (GOLD analysis project Ga0137404, IMG submission 108285) | Vadose zone soil fungal communities from Angelo Coast Range Reserve, California, USA - CZOMad2_1_16fungal (Illumina Assembly) | ecosystem: Environmental > Terrestrial > Soil > Vadose... | reverse complement strand
AAGGTCCCCTTCACCGCCGCCACGCCGATCTTGAGCGTCGCCTTGTACTCGTCGGGGCCGATCAGCTCGAGCTTCTCGCAGCCGGGGATCGCCTTCTGGAGCGTCGCGGGATCGAGGAACGCGTTCCACACCTTCTCGCGGGGCGCCTTCACCTCGTACGAGCCTTCAAGCTTCATCGGTAGCTCTCCTTACTAGAGAATGTGACGCCGGCTGTCAAGGCGCGGCCGACCGCTCACGCGAGCCGCGTGAGCGCCGCCCCGATGCGCGCCAGCCCTTCGGTGATGAGGGCCGTGCTGGTCGCGTACGACAGCCGCACGTGATCGTCCGAGCCGAAGTCGACCCCCGGCACGACGGCCACCTTCGCCTCCTCGAGGAGAAACGCGGTGACGTCGAGCGAGCCCTTGAGGATCTTCACGCCCTCGGGCGATCTCCACTCGCGCCCGAACAGGCCGGCGACGTTCGCGAACGCGTAGAACGCCCCCTTGGGCATGACGCACGATACGCCCGGAAGCGCGTTGAGCCCCTGCACGATCAGGTGGCGGCGCCGGTCGAACTCGCCGGCCATCTTGGCGACTTCGTCCTGAGGACCGGCCAGCGCCTCGACGGCGGCCCACTGGGACACCGACGACGGGTTCGACGTCACCTGGCTCTGGACGTCCGTCATGGCGCGGATGAGGTCGCGCGGGCCGGCGGCGAAGCCGATCCGCCAGCCGGTCATCGCGTACGCCTTCGAGCACGTGTTGATGGTCAAGGTGAGCGCCTTGATCTCCGGACCGAGGCCGGCGATCGACTGGTGGCGCCCCTCGAACGTGAGCGCCTCGTAGCACTCGTCGGACACGACCAGGAGCTTCCGCTCCACGGCCAGCGCGGCGACGCCGGCCAGCGCCGAGGGCGAGAACACCGCGCCCGTCGGATTGTTGGGGCTGTTGAGGATGATCGCCTTCGTCCGCGGCGTGACGGCCGCGCGAAGCCGCTCCGGATCCAGGTCGAACCCGGTCCGCTCCTGCGTCGGGACGGCGACCGGCACCGCGCCGACGAGCCGCGCCTGCTCGGGATACGAGACCCAGAACGGGCTCGGCACGAGGACCTCGTCACCCGGATTCAAGAGGGCCACGACCATGTTGAAGAGCGTGTGCTTGGCGCCGCACGAGATCAGGATGTCCGCCGGCTCGTAGGCGAGGCCGTTGTCGCGCTTGAACTTGCCGCAGACCGCGGCGCGCAGCTCCGGGACGCCGCCGACCTCCGTGTATTTCGTGTGGCCGGCTCGCATTGCCTGGATCGCCGCGTCCTTGATCCGCTCGGGCGTGTCGAAGTCCGGCTCGCCCGCGCCGAACGAGATCACGTCGACGCCGCGACGGCGAAGCTCGCGCGCCTTCGCCTGCACGGCGAGCGTCGACGATGGGGCAAGCGTCTTCAAGCGATCGGCCAGCACGGCGTGGCTCCTTCGGCGGTGGGCCGCCGGGTTACTTGGGAGGGTACTTCTCGGTCAGTCGCTTCTCGACGATCGGCGGTACCATGCCGGCTACCGACGTGCCGAAGCTCGCGACTTCCTTGATCAGGCGCGACGAGATGTACGTGTACTTCTCGTGCGGCATCAAGAAGACGGTCTCGACGGTGCTGCGGAGCTTCCGGTTCATCAGCGCCATCTGGAACTCGTACTCGAAATCGGAGATGGCGCGGATCCCCCGCACGATGCAATCGGCGCGCTCGCGCGCGACCAGATCGATCAGAAGACCGTCGAAGGCGACGATGCGGAAGTTGCTGAGCTCCGAGGTGGCCTCGTCGATCATCTCGAGCCGCTCCTTCATCGAGAAGAGCGGCTGCTTCGACGGATTGGCGACGACGGCGACGATGAGCTCGTCGAAGATCTGCAAGCTGCGCTGGATGACGTCGACGTGGCCGTTGTGCACGGGGTCGAACATGCCTGGGTACACCGCGCGCTTGGCCACGGCGGTAGGCTACCCTCCGGCTCGAAAGAAAGTCAAGGTCGTCTCCCCGAAACGACGGTCGCGAAAGGCGCGTAACAGGCCGTATTCCTGAGGACGCCGCTTGGTCAGGTGTTGCGCGATGACAAGGCCCTGCGGCGCGATCAGCGCGCCGCCGCCCAGCGCGGCGAGCGCGCGCTCGCCATCGTCCGTCGCGTAGGGAGGGTCGAGGAAGACGATCTCGAACCGTCGCCCCTCGCCCGAAAGCCGCGCGAGCTGCCGCGCGACGTCGCCGCGGGCGACATGCGTCCGCGGCTCGAGATCGAGCGTCCGGATATTCTCGACCAGCGCGTCCAGGGCCCGCGGATCGCGCTCGACGAACGTCGCGTGCGCGGCCCCGCGCGAGAGCGCCTCGAGCCCGACGCCGCCCGCGCCGGCGAACAGATCGAGCACGCGCGCGTCGAGCAACCAGGGCCCCAGAGTGTCCATCAACGCGATCCGCACCTGATCCGCCGTCGGGCGCGTCGTCGCGCCCCGCGGCGTCACGAGCCGTCGGCCCTTCAGCGCTCCAGCGATCACGCGCACGTCGACCGGAGGGCACGAGCGACCGAGCGGCTTTCCCTTCGCGTCATGACGCGGGGAAGGTAACACAGCGGGGCGGTCGCGCGGTGCTGCGTCCCCCCCCGCGATGCCTGGGTCAGCTTTATAGAGGGGGTGAAGTTTTCAGCGCCAGCAGCGCGACGATCCCGGAGAGGTTATCCGGAGTGACCGGCTTCTCAATGTGGTACTGGAACCCCGCCCGCAAGATGCTGGCCCGGTGCTCGGGACCGTTGAACCCGGTGAGCGCGGCGGCCGGCGTCGCGCCCCCGCGCTCGGGCGGCAGGCCGCGAACCTTGCCGATGAGCCAGTAGCCGCCCTTGTCGGGCATCGCCAGCGCGCTCACGAGGACTTCGGGGCGCTCGCGCTCAAGCACCTCCAGGGCCTCGTCGGCCGTCGCGACCGCCGTCACGGTCGCGCCGTAGTCCTCGAGCATCGCGGTGACCACTGCGCGGATGTACTGGGAGTTGTCGACCAGGAGAACTCGCACGCCCCCCAGGTACACGCGATCAGGCGAAGATCTGTTCGCACGCATGCGCGTTACTCCTCAGGCTTGCGCGGCGGGCCGTCTGACACTACGTGGCGCACGGCCTCCACGACCTCGCGCACTCCATAGGGCTCGCCGAAAATGATCTCGATGACGCCCGACGCTCCCACCGCCGCGTCCAGCGCCTTCTTGTCGGTCGTGGTCAGGATCCAGGCCCTCTTGCTCAGACCGTGCGTCTGCTTCAGGAGGCGTAGGAAGTTCCAGTGCCTCTCGAAGGGACGGGGGAGGTCGTACACGATCACCCGCGGGTTGTGCGCCTCCAGGAAGGCGACGAGATCGAGCGTGCCGTCCTGAATCTCGGCCAGGAGCGCGGTGACGACCATCAGCCCCTCACGCTCGAGACCCTCGCGGAGCTCGTGGATGAACTCCGCATGGGAGTTGAAGATCGCCACGGGTGTCCTCGTCGTCGGACCGGGCATGTGATCGCGCCTTTCCCAGCCTGGAGAAGGTAGACCCCAGGGCCGAGCCGTGGCAGCGAGACCTGCCGGGGCGATTCAGAACGTTCGAAGAGCTACCGGGCAGGCGGCCTGCGGAGACCGTCAGGGGAGCGGGGGGTGCATCTCACTGCACCTCGCGACATCTCGTCGCGGCGTTCAGCGGGCGCGCCCTCAAGGTTCCCCGCCCCGAAGGCGCGTCACCAGCTTCACAACTGCCGACACGCTGGACCCTTCGGCCGCCGGTGTCAACATATATTTGTTATATATTCAGACGCGTCGCTAGCCGGCGGTCGCCAGCGCGAGCTTGCCTCGCCACCGCGCGAGCAGCGCGGCGCGGAGCGCACGGTGGGCCGGCTCGGAAAGCTCGCGGTCGCGAGCGACGATGGCGGTCGCCTCGCGGCGCGCCTCCTCGAGCAGGCTCGTGTCGCGCAGCAGATCCGCCGCCTGGAACTCGGGGAGCCCCGACTGGCGCGTGCCGAAGAACTCGCCGGGACCGCGCAGCTCGAGGTCGACCTCGGCGATGCGGAAGCCGTCGTTTGTCGAGGTCATCGCGTCGATCCGGCGCTGCGCCTCCTCGGTGAGACGGCCAGACGTCAGGAGGATGCAGTAGGACTTCCACTCGCCGCGGCCGACGCGTCCGCGAAGCTGGTGCAGCTGCGAGAGACCGAAGCGCTCGGCATGCTCGATCAGCATGACCGAGGCATTCGGCACGTCGATGCCCACCTCGATCACCGTCGTGGAGACGAGCACGTGGATCTCCCCGGCCTTGAAGCGCTGCATGATCGCGTCCTTCTCGTCGAAGTTCAGGCGGCCGTGGAGCAGACCGACCACGAGGTCGGGAAAGACCTCGTCCGCGAGGTGGCGCGCCATGTCCGTCGCCGCCTTGAGATCGAGCGCCTCGGATTCCTCGACCAGCGGGTAGACGACGTAGATCTGGCGGCCGCCGGCGACCTGCTCGCGCAAGAATTTGTAGATCGCGCGGCGCTTGCCCTCCGGGCGAGCCACGGTGACGATCGGGCGCCGCCCCGGCGGCAGCTCGTCGAGGACCGACACGTCCAGATCGCCGTAGATCGTGAGGGCCAACGTGCGGGGAATCGGCGTCGCCGTCATCACGAGCAGATCTGGATGCTCGCCCTTTCCGCGCAGCCGCGCGCGCTGCTCGACCCCGAAGCGGTGCTGCTCGTCGACCACCACGAGCCCGAGACGGCGGAATTCGACACCTTCCTGGACCAGCGCGTGGGTGCCCACGACGCACTCGATTTCGCCCGCCGTCAGAACGGCGCGCCGCGCCGCCCGTTCGCGCGACTTGAGCGACGAGGTCAGAAGCGTCAGGCGCACACCGAGCGGCTCGAGCAGCTGGCGGAACGTCATGAAGTGCTGCTCGGCCAGGATCTCGGTCGGCGCCATGACCGCCGCCTGATACCCGGCCTCGATCGCGGTCAGCACGCCCAGGGCCGCCACGATCGTCTTGCCCGAGCCGACGTCGCCCTGGAGGAGCCGATGCATCGGATGCGGCTCGGCCATGTCGCGCCGGATCTCTTCCCACACGCGCTCCTGGGCGCCCGTCAGCTTCCAGGGCAGGCGTGCGCGCAACCGCGCGACCAGATCGCCCCGCGGATTCAGCGCGAGCCCCCGGGCGCGGGCGACACGGCTTCGCAATATTGCGAGCCCCAGCTGCAGCAGCAACCCTTCGTCGAACGAGAGCCGACGGCGGGCTGCCGCCAGCCCCGCGTCCGTCTGAGGGAAGTGCGCGTCCCTGACCGCCTGCGCCAGGCCGACCAGGCCCCGGCGCGCGCGCACTCCCTCGGGCAGCATCTCGTCCACCCCGGCGGCGTAGGACTCGACCAGGCGCCACATGAGCGAGCGGAGCGCGCGCTGAGGCAGCCCTTCCGTGAGCGAGTACACCGGCACGAGCCGGCCGGTGTGCAGGCGCTCGTCCTCACCGTTCTCGACGATCTCGTAGTCCGGCTGCTGGATGACGATCGCGCCCTTGTAGCGTCCGACACGACCGTGCAGGACGAGCTGCTGGCCACGCTTGAGCACGCGCGAGAGATACCGCCAGCCGAACCAGCTCGCGGTGGCGTAGCCGCTCGAGTCGCGCAGCATCACCGTGAAGGGCACCCGCGAGCGGCCGGGCGGGGGCGGGCTCACCCCGACGATCACGCCCGAGCACGTGGCCGCCTGGCCGGGCACGAGCGAGCGGAACGGGGTCAGCCGCGTGCGGTCCTCGTGGCGGAGCGGGACGAAGAAGAGCGCGTCCTCGACCGTGCGAAGCCCCTTGCGCTCGAGCTGGCTCGCGCGCTGGGGGCCGACGCCCTTGATGAACTGAAGCGGCGTTCTCAGATCTGGCGCCGCGTCGGTTTGCGTCACGACCATCCCTGTGCTATACAGTGCCTTCGGCTCGGTCCTCGGAATCTCAACTCCAGGGAGCACACATGGCTCAGCGCTGCGATGTCTGCGGAAAAGGTCCTTCCGTCGGGAACACGATCAGCCACGCTCACAAGCTGACCGCCCGGCGGTGGCTTCCCAATCTGGTTTCGATGCGCGCCATGATGAACGGACGGGTCCGGCGTGTGCGCGTATGCACCCGCTGCCTCAAGGCGGGGAAGGTCACGAAGGTCATTTAAGCACAGCACAGACGGGAGGGGGCACGAGCCCCCTCCCGAATGGTCAATGGTGGGAGGCCGCCACCCCCCACCAACGGAAACCGCGTGACTACTTCTTCTTCTTCTTGGCCTTCTTCTTCATCGAGCGTCTCACCTCCTTCCGTGTAGAAGCTTGGTGCTGCCGTCGGCGATCTACTTGCCCTTCTTTTTCTTCGTCGCCTTCTTCTTCGCCACCAAATCACCTCCTTCCGCGATCGTTCAGTAGCCCATCGCTTCGCGCCGCAGGTGTTCGGCCTGCTCGGGTCCGCGGCGCTCGTAATGGATGAGATCGGCGTAGAGCTGCGGTAGCGACACGACCTTGAGCCCGCCCTTCTCGAAGGCGCCGTAGAACACACCGAGGTCGTACGGCGCGAAGAAGTGCAGGGCGCCGTCCGCTTCGGCGGCGGGCCGCAGGCCGAGCGCCTGCGCCGCCGGCGCGGGATCTCCTTCGAGGTAGCAGTGCACGGCCGGCAGTCGCAGGCTCGGCGCCAGGAGCGCGGCGCCGGCGTTCAACGTGAAGGCGTAGCGGCGTCCCTCCGCCCCCGCGACGCGCGCGATCTCGCCCATGAACTTCCGTGTGACACGCTCGGGAGCGAGGTACGAGGTGCGCTCGTTCGCACGATACGTGTACGACTCGCACCACGCTTCGAGCAGATCGGCCGGCTTCGACAGGCGGAAGCGCTGGCTGTCGTCGCGCTCCACCCACGCAAGCTCCTCGAGCCGCTTGATGACGTTGTGGGAGTGACCGAGACTCACCTCGGCCGCTCGCCCCAGCTCTTCGAGGCGCCACGCCCGGCCGGGCTCGACCAGCAGCACGCGCACGACACGCGTCGCGCGGGGCGCGAAGAGCGAGCGGAGAGGCCGAGTCGAAGGCCGGACGTTCCGCTTGCCCTCCTTCTCGATCAACACGTTCTCGAAGGCGAGGTAGCAGTTGCCCGACAGATCGACGTATCCGAGATTGTTGCTCTTGAGGATGCGGGCGCTCTGGGGGCCGATGTAGACGGCGGCGGCCACCGGGTAGGCCCCGGGGACCTGACTCCGGATCTCGTTCAGGCGGGTTACCGCCGACCTGATTTGACGAGGCTGGCCCAGTGACGTGACTTCAACGACCAACGTGTGCTCCTGGCCGGCCAGCTGGAATCGCGCTAGCAAATCCACAACTTGACCGCCAGCTTTGGTGTCGGCGCTCTCCTCCCAGCCTTTCGCCCTCGGGAGGAGCTCCCGGAGGCGCTGGGCTACCTGTCGCCGAACCTCCTCGGATTTCAGCATGTTTCTCTTGCTCCGACCATTTCAGCATCTGCTGAAACCATACGTAGTATTGAAAGTACCTGTCAAGAGAAAACTTACAGGTCAGACCTAGAAGAGCGGGTCACTGATACGGTGGCGGCTACGGGCGAGCGAGAGTCTCGAGGATCGGGCGTAAGCTCCGGTGGCCGTCGAGCCGTCGCGCGTAGTCCTTCTCGCTCCCAGTCCCCTTGGCGCGCATGATCGCGAGCAACGCTCCGCGATCCGCGGACGACCAGGCCTCGAGGTTCGGGATGAGCGCGGCGACCAGCGACATGCGATCGAAGGCGCGCCGCTCGGCGGGCGGCCACGCGGCGCGCCGCGAGGCGCCGAGCGCTCGGGCGACGCGCTCGGCGGAGTCGCGCGTGGCCCTGGCCCGACCGCCACTGAATTCTCGCGCGACGTACTTCGCCACCAGCGCCGAGACCTCGGTGGCGCGCAACCGTTGCTCCGGCGCCGGGTGACCACCCGGCAAGGTCAGGAACACCTCGGCAGCGGCCAGCCGCTTGAGCACCGGGATCGGTGATCGGTAGGTGGAATCCGCGGCGATCTTCGCCCGCTCTTGCCCGAGTGTGCGGACGACGTCCGGGTCGCGCGGACGAAACCCGAGGCGGTGATAAAAGTAGAACGAGCCCGACCGGAGCGCCTCGGTGCTCTCGTGGCCGAGCTGATAGCGATCGACCACGACCGTCTGCATCCCGAAAATCCACCGGTAGGCTCGGAGGAGCTGCGTCGCAAGGTACGCCGACTCGCCCTGGCGAAACGACGCGAAGATATTGACGGCGAAGTCGAGCGTGCCGAACAGCTCCCAGCCGCCCCCGTAGCTCACCGGCACGCCGTTCTTCAGCACCAGGAAGCCGTAGTAACCCTCGAGCGGCAGACGAAAGTCCGGCTGAATTCCGATGAAGACGAGCCGGAGCCCGCGTCCGGCGTCGCCGACCAGGACGTCGGCGGCGTTCGGATACGAGAAGGCGTGGAGCTCCCGCTGGCGGGTCGCCATCGCCACGCGGGCGGCGTCGATCATCGCCTCGGCGAGCGGTCTGGAAGCGCGCGTGAGGCGCAGGGGCCGCCGGAGCGCCTCGACGAGGTCGACCGTGCCCCGCTCGAGCCCTTCCGCGTGGAAGAACGTGCGCTGCGACGGAATCCGCGCGAGCGTCCGCGACCCGCCGGCGCCCCGCGGCCGCCAGAGGATCGGCAGGCTCACGCTCTCGAAGAGCCAGTCGCGCGTCTCCTCGGCAAGGCGCGCGCGCTCGAAGACCTCGAGGAGAAGCTGCAGATCGGTGATGCGCCGGCTGCCCTTGGCGACGTGAATCCACCGGCGCCAGCCCATGCCGCCCTCGCTGAACGCGTCGCCCTCCGCGGTGGTCGCGAGCAGCGAGAGCGTCTCGTCCAGCCGATCCTCGTCCGTGAACGCCGTCCAGGCGACGTCGCTCTGACGCGGGAACCGCGCAGCGAGCCAGCGGGCCATCGGGAATCCGAAGGGATAGTCGAGCGCGGTGTTCGTGACGCCGGAGTCGTGTAGCCGCCGACGCGCCGCGGTCCCGAGCCGCTCCACGCGGGCGGCGAACGTCTCCAGCGCCCGGTCGACGAGCTCGAGGACCTTCGCGTCGTCGGGATACGCTTGCAGAAAGCAGAGCGTCTCGTGCAGGCGCAGGAGGGTTCCGGCATGGCGAACGGAAGCGCCCTCGAGCTCGGTGAGGAGCGCGCGCTTTTGCTGCTGATCCTCGGGAGCGTAACGGGAGGCGGCCGCTGCGAGAGCCTCGACGAGCCGGCGGCCGCGTGATTCAGCTACGTGGGGGGCTCCGAGCGCCGCCCCCCAAGCCCCCCTGCGTTCGGAGCGCCCTGGCAAAGCCGTGGCGCTCCTCTGGGACGGCCTCCTAGGGCTCGGAGTCCTCAATGCGCTCCATGGTCTCATCGTCGAGGCCGAAGTAGTGGCCGAGCTCGTGCACGACCGTGTCGCGCACCAGCTCCGCCATCTCGGCCTCGTCGGCGCAGTCTTCCTCGATCGGCCCCTGGTAGATCGTGATCGTGTCGGGCATGACGTTGCCGTACGTCGAATCGCGGCGCGTGAGATCGATGCCGCGGTAGAGCCCGTAGAGCGTGTCGGGTGGCTCGATCCCGAGATCGGCCAGGGTCTCGTCGTCGGCCCAGTCCTCGACGACCACGGCGATGTTCTCGATCTTGCTCTTGAACCGCTTGGGCAGGCGCCGCAACGCCTTCTCGACCAGCGCCTCGAACTGTCGCCGGGTCATCGCCGGCCGCCCGCGGGCGTCGCGGCAACCCGGGCCGCGAGGGGCACTAGAGCCCCCGGACGCGCTCGACGTTGATGACGTCTCTGACGTCGCGGATGGCGGCGATGATGTCCTGGAGCTGGCGGAGGTCGGCGACCTCGACGACGAAGTTGTTGATCCCGCGCCGGTCGTCGGTCACGGTCACCTCGGCCTTCGTGATGTTGCCGTTGCGGGCCGAGATGGCGCCGGTGATCTCCGAGAGGAGCCCGGGCCGGTCCTTGCCGATGTACACCGCGATCCGGACGGGCCGCTTGCCCGGCTCTTCGACGTCCCACTCGACGTCGATCAACCGCTCCCGGTCGAGCACGCTCTTGGCGACGGTCAGGCAATCGCGGGCGTGCACGGTGAGGCCGCGACCGCGCGTGATGAAGCCGACGATGGGATCGCCCGGCAACGGGTTGCAGCAGCGCGCGAACCGCACGAGCAGGTCGTCGACGCCGCGGATCCGAACGCCATCGACCGGCGCCGGACGCGTCGCCGACGGCTTCGGTTTCTCGGGCGTCTCCAGGAGCGCGTTGGGCGCCAGCTTGTTCAGGACCTGGTGGACCGAGCTCTTGCCGTAGCCGAGCGCCGCCATCAGGTCGTCGGGCCCGGCGAAGCCGAAATCCGCCGCCGTCTTCTTGATCTCGTCCCCGCCGAGCAGCGCGGTCGGATTCAGACGGTACTTGCGCGCCTCGCGCTCGAACATCTCGCGACCGAGCTCGATCGAGCGCGCGCGCTCCTCGACCTTGAGCCACTGATTGATCTTCGCCCGCGCCCGCGTCGACTTGACGATCTTCAGCCAGTCGCGGCTCGGGTGCTGGTTCGGCGAGGTCACGATCTCGACGATGTCCCCTTGCCGCAGCGTGAATCGGAGCGGCACGAGCTTGGCGTTCACCTTCGCGCCGACGCAATGCTCGCCGACCTTCGTGTGCACCGCGTAGGCGAAGTCGAGGGGCGTCGCACCTTCCGGAAGCGCTTTCACATCGCCCTTCGGCGTGAAGACGTACACCTCGTCCGGGAACAGATCGACCCGCACGGTGTCCATGAACTCCTGCGGGTCCTTGGTATCCTGCTGCGTCTCGATCAGCTGGCGCAGCCACACGAGCGACTCGTCGAGCTTGTCCTTGCCGGCCTTGCGCTCCTTGTAGAGCCAGTGGGCCGCGATACCTTCCTCGGCGATGCGATGCATCTCGCGGGTGCGGATCTGGATCTCCACCGGATCGCCCTTGGGCCCGATCACCGTCGTGTGGAGCGACTGGTACATGTTGACCTTCGGCATCGCGATGAAATCTTTGAAACGCCCGGGCACCGGCTTCCAGAGCGAGTGGATCACGCCGAGGGCGCCGTAGCAGTCGCGCACCGAGGCGGTGATGACGCGCACGGCCGTGAGGTCGTAGATCTCGTCGAACTCACGGCCCTGGTCGTGCATCTTCTTCCAGATCGAGTAGAAGTGCTTGGGCCGGCCGCGGATCTGCGAGTCGATCCCGACCTCGGAGAGCTTGCGGTGGAGGATCGCGATGACCTGGTTGATGTCCGCCTCGCGCTCGAGGCGGCGCTTGGCCACGCGCTTCTGGAGATCGACATAGTCGCCCGGACTGAGCGAGCGCAGCGCCAGATCCTCGAGCTCGGCCTTCACCTTGGCCATGCCGAGCCGGTGGGCGAGCGGCGCGTAGATGTCGAGCGTCTCCTGCGCGATCTTCTTGGCCTTGTCCGACGGCAGGTAGTCGAGCGTGCGCATGTTGTGCAGGCGGTCTGCGAGCTTGATCATGAGCACGCGCAGGTCGCGCGCCATGGCGACCAGCATCTTCCGGAAGTTCTCGGCCTGACGTTCTTCACGTGACGAGAACGCGAGCTTGCCGATCTTGGTGACGCCGTCGACCAGCTCGGCGATCTCGCCGCCGAACTCGCGCTCGAGATCGGCCTTGGTCGCGGCGGTGTCCTCCAGCACGTCGTGCAGGAGCCCGGCGGTGACCGTGGTGACGTCCATCTTGAAGTCGACCAGGAGGTTGGCGACCTCCAGCGGATGGCTGAGATACGGCTCACCGGAGGCCCGTTGCTGACCCTGGTGCGAGGCGGCCGAGAACCGATAGGCGCGCGCGAGGACGTCGAGATCAGCGCCCGGCTGGTACTTCGGAATCTCCTCGATCAGGGTCTCTAGTTGTGTCACGTGACCAAAACCTTTGGTTGACCAACTAGTTTGACACGCTGATCAGGCTTTCGCCACCGCTTTCTTGCCGCGCCGTAGCCGTCCCTCGACGTGGTTCGTCCAGTCGACCACGATCGCCGCGGCCACGTAGGTCGTGGAATACGTCCCGGTGATGACCCCGACGAAGAGGACGAAGGCGAAATCCTCGAGTGTCTTGCCGCCGAAGAACAGCAGAACGGCCGCCGAGAAGAAGGTCGTGAGCGAGGTCAGGATGGTGCGCGACAGGGTCTGGTTGACCGCGTCGTTCATCTGCTGCGCGAAGGTGCGTCCCTTCTGGGAGGTCTTGCCCCGGTTCTCCCGGAGCCGGTCGTAGGCGACGATCGTGTCGTTGACCGAATAGCCGATGATCGTCAGCAGTGCCGCCAGCACCGGCAGCGAGAACTCCCGGTTGGTGAGGGACAGGGCGCCGAGACAGACGATCACGTCGTGGACGACGGCGATCACCGCGGCCACCCCGCCGCGCAGGTCGAACCGGAGGGCGAGATAGATGGCGATCCAGACGAGGCCGCCCAGCACGAGATACACGGCCTGGAGTTGCAGCTCACGGCCCACCTGGGGGCCGACGAACTCGACCCGCCGGATCTCGAACTTGCCGAGCGACGGCTCGGCGCTGAGCGCGCCCTGGACGCGCCGGGAGATTTCTTCCGAGCTGACCCCCTCGATCAGCGGCATCCGGATGATGAACTCGCGGTTGTCGCCGAACTCCTGGATGATGCTCTCACCCAGCTGGATCCTGGTCAGGCTCGCCCTGATCTTGGCGATCGTCGGCGGTTGCTCGAATCGCACCTGGATCAGGGTGCCGCCGGTGAAGTCGAGGTCGTACCGCAGCCCGCCCCTGACGGCGAGCGTGCCGAGCCCGATCAGCGTGAAGATGATCGACATGATGTAGGCCCACTTCCGCTTGCCGATGAAGTCGTAGTTCGGATTCCGGAAAAGCTCGATCATATCGAGATCGTGTCCACCTTCCGCCGGCCCATGTACAGGATGTCGAACAGGAGGCGCGTGAAGAAGTAGGCCGTGAAGAGGCTCGCGCCGAGACCGATGAACAGCGAGACGCCGAAGCCCTTCACCGAGCTGGTCCCGAAAGACAAGAGGATGACCGCGGTCCCCATCACGGTGAGGTGGGTGTCGACGATCGTCCGCAGCGCGCGGCGGAACCCGGCCTCGATGGCCGCGCGCGGCGTTTTCCCCACCCGCATCTCTTCCCGGATCCGCTCGAAGATCAAGATGTTGGTGTCGACGGCCATGCCGATCGTCAGCGCGATGCCGGCCAGGCCCGGTAAGGTCAAGGTCGCGTTGATGGCGGCCATGCACGCGAAGAGGATCAGGAGGTTCAGGCCAAGCGCCACGTCGGCCACGAGCCCGGAGAGCCGGTAGTAGATGAGCATGAAGACGAACACGACGAGCGCCGAGCCGATGATCGCGATCAGCCCCTGACGGATCGAGTCGGCGCCGAGCGACGGCCCGACCGTGCGCTCTTCGAGGATGACGACCGGAGCGGGCAAGGCGCCGGCGCGGAGCACGATGGCGAGATCCTGCGCGTCCTCGGCCGTGAACTGGCCCGTGATGACCGCGTGTCCTCCCGGGATGCGCTCGTTGATCCGTGGCGACGAGCACACCGTGTTGTCGAGGACGATGGCGAGCCGGCGCCCGACATTCTGCTCCGTGACCTCACCGAAGATCCGCCCGCCGGTCGCGGTGAAGGTGATACTCACCTGCCAGTTCCCCATCGAATTGGGGTCCGCCGCCACCCGTGCGTCGGTGATCTCGGACCCCGTGAGGAGCGTCCGTTTCTGGACGACGACCGGCTTCTTCACCTCCGCCTTTCCGTCTTTCTTGTCCCGACCGCACTGCCGTTCGTAGAGTATCTCCGACCCTTCCGGCAGCTGACCGGCCTGCGCCTGCTCCGGGGAGGTCCGCTCGTCGAGCAGCTTGAATTCGAGGAGCGCCGTCTTGCCGATGAGGGCCTTGGCGCGCGCCGGATCCTGCAAGCCCGGCAGCTGGATCAGGATCTGATCGGCGCCCTGCCGCGTGATCGTGGGCTCGCTCACCCCGAACTGATCGACGCGGTTACGGATCGTTTCGAGCCCCTGGCGGACGGCCTCGTCGCGTAGCTGTCTGACGTAACGATCGGTCATCACGAGCCGGAAGCGTCCCGCGGCCTGATCGTCGTCACGCCGTTCGAACGTCGCGAACTCCGCCACGACGGTGCGAGCGTCGTTCCACGACTGCGGGCTGGCCAGATCGACCTGGATCGCGGCATTGCCGTCGCGGGCGATCCTCTTGACGGCGATGCCCTTGCGCTCGAGCGCTCTCTTGAGATCCTCGGCCGCGCGGTCGGTCTGGCTCGCCACGTGCTTGTCGGCCTCGACGCCGAGCATGAGGTGGATCCCGCCCTGAAGATCGAGGCCGAGGTTGATCGTGTTCTTCGGCGGGTACAGGTACCACACGGAGGCGGCGACGACGACGAGGACGAGCCCGATACGAAAACGGAGGTGCCTAGGCATCCTTCTCGCCCTGCCCCGCCGTCACGCGGCCGATGGCGGAGCGGTCGAACTCGAGCTTGACCTGATCGGCTACTCGCAGGGTGACGGTGTGCTCGCTGAGACCCGTCACGGTACCGTGCAGCCCGCCGGTGGTCACGACGCGATCGCCGCGCTTGATCGACGAGAGCATCTGCTCGCGCTCCTGCTTCTGCTTCTGCTGCGGGCGCAGCAGGAGGAAGTAGAAGATCGCAAGCATCGACGCGATCATGATGATCGTGGGCAGCATGCTCTGCACGCCGCCGCCCCCGGGCGGCGACGCGGCCGCGTACGCGAAATCAGGAAAGAGCATCGAGTCCGAGGCCTCCAGAGAGGGCGGTGTGCGCTGCAGACCGTCGTGAGGCTGGGGCCCCGCCGGCCGAGACGCGCCCGTGACGATCAGTGGCCTGAAACATCAACGGATGATACTGCATACGCTTGCACGGCGCAAAAAAGTCACCGCTCTATCGCGCCCTTCCAGCACGTCCATCCTTCGCTCCTTCAGTGACTTTCTTCCGTCGACTCCCGGGCTTCACCGGATTGCGCTGGCTTGCCAGACGCCGAGGATAGGATCGCGCAGGCGAACGCTTCAGCGGCGCGTGAACAGAACTCTGGACTCTCCACTTGGGAGACGGCTTGCGGCAGTGGGTCGTTCAATCGTTAGGGGCGGTGTTCTTGTTCATCCTCGTGGCGCTCGGAGTCTGTGTTCTGTCGTATTGGACACGCCGCACGCCTCGTAGGTAGATCCAGGTCCATGGATCTCCAACGGTGTTGACCTTCATCGTCGCCCGCAGCCGCCTGGACCGCTACGAAGAGTTGCGTCGGCATTTTGAGGACTGGCGCGATGTCCGCATCGTCCTCGACCGTCGCGAAGGGGAGCGGCGGACCTACCCGGACACGTTCGCCGGAGCCGAGCGGCGCCGCGTGGAGCGCCGCCAATTGCTGCCAGGCCTGCGGACGCTCGGGTGGGCGGTGGCCGATACCCGATGAACGCTGGTCGGCCAGGCCTGGTCGCGCTGCTAGCGAAGTCGAAGCTCGGAGGAGGCGACCGTCCCGGAACCGATGCCGGGTGAGGAGAGCCTCTCGACCTCCCAGATCCGGAAACAATCGGGATGAAAGCGAATCGCCCTCCAATCCTCCACGGCGAGCCCTGAGATCACGGTCTGGCTCGTCGTCAGGATCGCTCCGCAGCAGTGGCACAGCTGCCCGTCACCCGACTGAACCCACACTTCCGCTATGCGGCCACGCGGTAAGCGACCATCCTCGAGCCTGCGGCGGATTAGCTGACGCACGAGGTCGGCGTCCATGCGCGATGAGTGTGGCTCGCGGACAGAGATTTATCAATCAGGTAATTACCTATAGGACTCTAGTGGTTTCCCCGTGTCGCCGGCATGCTATTGTTCTTTCGCAACGAGGCTTGGCTGATGACACGACACTCGTGGGCGTGTACCCGCTGCTCGCGACCGATCGCGCCGGGAGACACCGTCGCGTTCAGCCCCGGTGGCCTGTCCCACGTCGATTGCCGAAGGCCCCGGGTGCTGAGCAACGAGGAACGCGCTCTTCTGTTCCTGCATTGTTCTGACCACGTGGTCGAGTGCGTCCCCTGTGCCCGCAGCTTCCCGCTGTCCGAGCTCGGCTCTGATCTTCGCGGCCACACGAATCTCTGCCCCGGCTGTCGTCAAGACCTCACCGACGGCGTCCGCGCGCATCTGCACAAGTGTGACGCGATTTCGGAGATAGTCCGGCACCGGGCCCAGGCGGTACGCGCGGCCTCGGAACGCCTGGTGAAGGAGAGCAGTGAGCTGGGCGACGCAGCCGATGCGCTCAGACGCGAGGTTGAGACCGCCCTCCAGGCACTCCAGGAGGCCATGCAGCAATCGTCCCCCGACAATCCCGAGTCCAATTCCAGTCGTCGCGGATCGGACCCGCGTGTGGTCGGCACGTGAACGTGCTCCTCGTCATTCTGGGGTGAGCGACTCCGGCTCGGCTGGCGTCGCCGATACTGGATACCGCGCGAAAAACCGAGCCTGGAATGGTCCGAAGGCTCCCGCGACGATCGCCGCGCGCATCTCGCGCGCGAGCCGGAGGAAGAATGTCACGTTGTGAAGTGTGAGCAGCCGGTGCGAGAGGAGCTCGCCGGCCATGAAGAGGTGTCGCAAGTACGCGCGCGAGAAGCCGCGGCACGCGTAGCACGCGCATTCGGGGTCGAGCGGGGCGCCGTCGCGCGCGAACCGGGCCTGCTTGAGCGTGACGGGGCCGTCGGCCGTGAAGGCCTGGCCGTTGCGCGCGTTGCGCGTGGGAAGGACGCAATCGAACATGTCCACGCCTCGCGCGACCGACTCGACGAGGTCCTCGGGCTTGCCGACTCCCATGAGGTAGCGCGGCTGGCCCGTCGGCACGAGGCTCGCGACCAGCTCGGTCAGGTCGTACATCGCGGGCTTCGACTCGCCGACCGCCATCCCGCCGATCGCGTAGCCGTCGAAGCCGAGCTCCACCGCCGCCCGCGCCGCTCGCGTCCGTAGCTCCGCGTCCGCTCCGCCCTGCACGATCCCGAACAGCGCCTGGTTCGCCGCCGCCGGTCCCATGTGCGCCGCCTTCGACCGGACGGCCCAGCGCAGGGTCAGCTCGAGCGAGCGTTCGGCGTCCAGACGCGTCACCGGATAGGCCAGGCACTCGTCGAGCGGATGGATGATGTCGGCGCCCAGCGCCTGTTGCACCTCGACGGCGATCTCGGGCGAGAGGAAGTGGGTCGAGCCGTCGACCGGCGAGCGGAACTCGACGCCGGCCTCGGTGATCTTTCTGAGCTTCGAGAGGCTGAACACCTGGAACCCGCCGGAGTCGGTCAGGATCGTGCGGTCCCAGCCCATGAAGCGATGCAGCCCGCCGAGCTCGCGGACGAGGTCGTGTCCGGGCCTGAGAAACAGATGGTACGTGTTGGCGAGCACGATCTGGGCGCCGGCCGCGCGGAGGTCGTCGGGCCCGAGCGCCTTCACGGCGGCGTGCGTGCCGACCGGCATGAAGATCGGCGTCTCGACGACGCCGTGCGCGGTCGTCAGGCGCCCGGCGCGGGCGGCGCCGTCGGTGGCGAGCAGCTCGAACTTCACAGGATCACGGTCGCGTCGCCGTAGGAGTAGAAGCGGTAGCCGGCGCGGACCGCGTGTCCGTAAGATTTCAGGATCAGCTCGCGCCCGGCGAAGGCGGCGACCAGGGCCAAGAGCGACGAGCGCGGCAGATGAAAATTCGTCAGGAGCGCGTCCACGGCTCGGAACGCGTGGCCCGGCGTGATGTAGACGCGAGCCTCACCGTCGAGCGGGCGCACGCGACCGTCCGGGCTCACCGCGCTCTCCAGCGCCCGCGCCGTCGTGGTGCCGACGGCGATCACCCGGCGGCGCTCGTCGTGCGCCCGGTTCACGGCGTCGGCCACGCTCGACGGGATCGCCACGCGCTCCGCCGGCAGCGTGTGGTCCTCGACCCTTTCCGTCTTGATCGGCCGAAAGGTGCCGGGGCCGACGTGGAGCGTGAGCTGGTGAAGCTCGACGCCGCGGCGCTGGATGGCGTCGAGAATCCGCGGGGTGAAGTGAAGTCCGGCGGTCGGCGCCGCGATCGACCCGGGCGGCCGCGCGTAGACGGTCTGGTAGCGCTCGAGATCCTCGGCGGTCGGCGCGGCGAATCGCTCGATGTACGGCGGCAGCGGGAGCCGGCCGTGCTCGCTCAGCAACGCGTCGATCGAGCCGTCCAGCCGCTCGACCACGCGCTGGCCGTCCGTCTCGACGCCCACGATCCGGAGCCGCGCTACGGGCGCGTCACCGACCAGGAGCTCGACACCCGTGCGGCTCCGGCGGCCCGGCCGAGTCAGGGCCCGCCAGCGGTCGCCCTCGACCGAGTCGGTGAACAGGAGCTCGACCTCACGCCCGTCGGCGTCCCGTGAGAGAACCCGCGCCGGGATCACGCGCGAGTTGTTGACGACGACGCAGTCGCCCGCGCGAAGCAGATCGGGCAGCTCGTTGAATCCGTGATCCTCGAAGCCGCCGCGCGCCCGATCGATCACCAGGAGCCGTGACGCGTCCCGAGACGGCGCCGGCGTCTGCGCGATCAGCTCGGGTGGGAGGTCGTAGTCGAGCTCCGACAGGTCCACGGCACGTCAGTGTACCTCGTGGCCGACGGCCACACGCGCCATCCGAGACGGCACGTCGAGGGATGGTCACCGCCAGGCTTCCTTGCATAATGGCCAAAACCGCGGGTCGCGATGGACCCGGGCGGCGTCACCGCAAGGCAACATTGCACCCGGCGTCGAAAACCCGCTCAAGGGCCGAGCGTCCGGCGTGGTACGCGGCTTGCTCGACCCGAGCACGTCGTTACTCGAGCGAGGAGGATCCGCGATCGGACCGGACGCGGTCGGCTCGGATGGGAAGATCACGATGATGGCGATCGACGTGGGAGCGACGACCATCGCCGGCGGTCTCGTCACGGGCGCCGGCGATGTCCTGGGGGTGGTCCAGGCGCCCACGCACGGCGATGGTCCCGGGACGGCCATCGATCCCGAGAAGGGCGTGATGGTCAAGCCGCCGCATCATCCGGTTCCCGAGCTCGCCGACATACGGCTCGGAGAGCAGATCCTGGCCCGGACCGGGATTCCCGCGTTCGTCGACAACGACGCGAACGCCCTGGCGCTCGGCGAGTGGACGTTCGGTGTCGCGCGGGGCGCCGCCTCGGTCGTGCTCCTGGCGGTGGGCACGAACGTCGGTGGCGGGATCATTCACGATCACCGCGTCGTGCGTGGCCACGCCGGGTTCGGCGGCGAGCTCGGCCACGTGCCGATCAACTTCGATGGCCCTGCCTGCTTCTGCGGCGGCAAGGGCTGCCTCGGCATGTATCTCGGCGGCGCCCAGATGGCGCTCGAGGCCCAGCGGCGAGTCGATCCGCGGCGGGATGCTCCGCCGCCAGCCCTGACGACTCGGTCTTTGCCACGGCGTTCGAACGGTGGGGGGCAATCGGGGGGAGCGGCGCTCGCTCCCCCCGATGTGCAACTAAACGCTGGCGAGAGCCTCCCGCACTCGACGCAACCGGGCGAGAGAACCCAGAACTTTCGAATGCTCGCTCGAGATATGGCGCACGATGACGTCGGTGTAGCCGAGCGGCGCGAGCTCCGCGAATCGCTCGACGACCTGATCGACCGAGCCCACGACGAGCGCCGGGGCCGGAATCCCCCGATACCCGGCGGCCAGGACCTTCGCCTTTACCTCGTCGGCGTCGGCGGCCGATTCGCCGACGTAGATATCGCGGCGGATGGCGACGGCCTTGGGCGCCCGGCCGTGAGCCTTGCAACGCTCCAGGTAGAACGCGGCCTGGTCGCGCGCCTCGTCGAGCGTGAGCGAGGGTGACGCGAGAAAGCCGTCCGCGAGTCGGGCGGCGCGGTCGATGGCCGGGCGCGCGCTGGCGCCGACCCAGTACTCGACGTTCTCGGCCGGACGGAGCGCGACCCTGGCGTCCCTGAACACGAAGCGCCCTGACGAGCTGACGGTCTCACCGCGCAGCAAGCGCTGGACGATCGAGAACGATTCCTCGAAGGCCGAGGGGCGATACTTGGGGCTGGTGCCCATCGCCGCGAACTGCGCCTCGTCGTAGCCGAGCCCGCACTGGAAGATGAAGCGACCGCGCGCGACCGCCGCGAGGGTCCCGACTTGCTCGGCCACGAGCACCGGGTTCCAGAGCGGCAGCAGAAACAGGCAGCCCGCCGGCGCGTCGCCCCACTCGGCCAGCAGCCGGCCGAGGATCGGAACGTTCTGGTAGTAGGGCGCCGGCGTCGCGTGGTGATCGCCGACGAACAAGGAGTCGAGGCCGGCCTGGCGCGCGGCCGCGGCCCGCTCGATCATCCAGCGCGCGCCGTCTCGGGCATCCTTCACGGCGTGACTACTCGTCAGCGAGATCCCGACTCTCATCGGGCGAGAGCGTAGCCGATCTTCGATCCCGGCGCGACGGCCTT
>Ga0137404_10000825_pt1 | contig 20421 bp, 33 predicted proteins | sample CZOMad2_1_16fung_FD_108285 | JGI IMG/M metagenome (GOLD analysis project Ga0137404, IMG submission 108285) | Vadose zone soil fungal communities from Angelo Coast Range Reserve, California, USA - CZOMad2_1_16fungal (Illumina Assembly) | ecosystem: Environmental > Terrestrial > Soil > Vadose... | reverse complement strand
TTGGCGTTGACGTCGGAGGTCCACACCGCGTAGCGCCCCAGCATCATGTAGCCGTTGTTGTGCTCGTTCATCCGCAGCGCGAGCTTGGCGTCCATGGGTTGGGCGTGGAAGCGCCCGGCCTCGCCGAACGTGCGGTCGATCAGCGCCTGGGGGACGCCGTGGTTCACGATGACGAAGAAGCCGACGTCTTCGAGCGCCCGTCCCAGCGCTCGGGCGGTGGCGCCGAACGCCCCTGACCGGCCCGTGAGATACGGCCCGAGATCGATCACCGGGATCACGACTCAGCCCCCGCGCACGTAGCGACGCAGCACGAGGCGCAGGTGATCGCGGAAGTGCGGCTGCAGCCGGCTCGTCCAGTCGCTCTGCCGCGCCTTCTTCCACTCGGCCGATTCCACCACGTCGGGCGTGTCCATGTGATAGAGCGCGACGTAGGCGCGGCTGCCGCTCCCGCGAAAGCGGCGCGCGCAGAGCACGCCGGGGACGGCGCTGAGCGCCGGGATGTGCTCCTTGTCGTAGGCACTCACCGCGTTGGACCCCTCAAGTTCGTGTCCCCGTGGCTGGACGATACACCCTTGAGGTGGCGTCGTGAGGCGCGCGGTGATCGTGGTGGAGGTGACGCAGTTCTCGGGCGGGGATCGCATCATGGTGAGCCTGATCGACGGTCCTGGGGCGTCGGTGTTGGCCGTGGTGGAGCCCCGCCAACAGCCACTCTACGCCGTGCTGCTGTCCGCGCTGGACGCCCAGGCGGGGGCCGCGTGATGAATGCGGTACGTAACGACATCGAGGCGTCAACCGTTATTTAGGTCAGGAGAGGCAATCGGAACCCGCAGCACGGGGCGCCGGGGACACCTCCCGGCGCCCTCGTTCTTGATGGAGGAGAGCACATGGTGAGCGACCGATTCGTAGTGCGGCTGATCCGGGCCGCTGAGCCTCAGTACCAGCTTGCGGCGTCCGTGGGCATGAGCCCGGCCCGGTTGTCGAGGATCGTTCACGGGAAGACATCCGAAGTGACGTTGACCGACACCGACCGGCGCGCCCTGGAACTGATCGCCGCGCGTCTGGGGTTGTCGAGCGCGGAGACGTTCGTGGAGTAGATCAACCCCTCGCCGGGGCAGTCGTGAGGGTAGCTCCCCGCGATGTGTGTCCTGCCACCGTCCCGGCGAGTTCTTCAAGGCAGGACAAGAAAGGCAGCAGGACACATGGACACGCAGAAGGTCACGCAGGAACCTAACACCGGGGCCCCCGCCCCGACCACCAACGGGCACACACCACGCCTCGTCGGGATCGAGCACAACGACGAGAACACCCCGGTCGCGTACATCGCCATCGACAAGCGCCGTCTTCCGCTGAGTGTCGGGGCTGGACGTCCGCCACGCGGGCGCTTCCCCATGGAAGACTTCCTCGACGGCATCAAGGAACTGCTCCACCACATCATCGCGGGGCACGCCTTCGAAGACCCCGATGATCCGGGCGACATTGCCACACGGGAGATTGGGGAAATCATCACCGAGCAGTTCGGACTCTCCGACCTTGATAGTCAAACACGGCAGGCGCTCGCCAGTGGTGACCGAGCCCAGGTGACTGCCCTCCTGGGCCAGGTGAAGCAGGCCCGCGCCTACGTATCCGACACTCAGACCATCGCGGCGGCATGGGAAGCCAGGCTCGACAAGGTAAGCCGACGCCTGGAGGAATCCACCCCTATATCCGAGGAAGACGGCGACGAGGGTGATGATGGTGAGTGAGGCCACCCGATCAGGGTTCGAGGTGGTCGTGATGGATGTTGGCTCCCATGTTCCACCCAGGCGCACGTCTACGACGGGAACAGCTACTCGCGGAGGAAGTCGCGGCGGCTCTGACCGAACACGGCAAGATCACGTGGCGTGCGGATGGCTCGCTCGTGTTCCGTGTGGCTGATGGTCGGGAGATCGCCCTTGATCGACGGTCAGGCTCCCCCTTCGGGCGGTACGTGACGAGCGTGTTGGGCATCTCGACAATGGCCGACCCCATCAGGCGAGCGGTCCACGTTCTCGTGTCCAAGGCTGAGGATTACCGAAACGCCGCGATCGCCGCCGATGCGCAGAAGGGAACGCCCTCATGAGACGCATTCAAGGTTTCGGTGACGAGTTTGTGTGTCCTGTCTGCATGACCTACTGGCGTGACAGCGACATCTACACACGCCGTGCAGGGCAACTCTGCAACGACGGAGCCCAGGACCAGACGCGCCCGTGCGTTGGTCGGCTGATGCCCCTCAAGGACTTCGAGCGCGCCGAGTGGCGCGAGCCATCCGTCACGGACACGGGGCACCCTCGCCGTGCCTTCGGCCCGGCATACCCCGATCTCTTTGTGAGCGCGGTGCGCGTCGTTGACGACGCAGCCGTAGCGGTGAAGTGACATGAACCCCCGGCCCCCAGTTCTCCCGTACAGAGAACTGCAAACCGCTGTCTCCTGTTCCAGCGGCGGGGCCGGGATTTTTCCACGAGCAGGCTAACCGGAAGCGAACAGGACCATGAGCACGCAGCAGACCGACACACAGCACGATAATCCCGAGGAGGGCCGTTCGACGGCCCGACGAGGGCCCAGCAGCCCTCAGACGATGGACTCTATCTCGGTCATGTCTCCCGAACTGGCCGCGTTGCTGGCGGAGCCACTTACCACGCGGCTCCCCGAGGCGCCTGCTGATCCCGATGAACCCGGCGACCTTGCCCGGATGTTCGCGGACCTGTACAGCGCTCACCTTGAGCCACCCTGGGAGTTCTTCTACTTCGCGTTCCTCACCTACTTCGGGACGCTGTTGGCTCGTATGGTGACGATCGCGTCCGCGCTGCATCCGCAGCCGCGTCTGTACACCGTGCTTCTCGGCAAGAGCGGTGACACGAGGAAGTCCACCGTGCTCCGGGAGACGGATGAATTCTTCAAGGGCCTGGGCGTGGTCAACACGCCGTGGATCACCTTGAACGGCGTTGGTAGTGCAGAAGGCTTGGGCCAAGCGATCAGCGAGAACGACGACAAGGCCCCTGTCCTGCTCCACTTTGACGAGTTCAAGGCGTTCGTGGACAAGGCGAAGATTGACGGGTCGATTCTCTTGCAGATGGTGGGCTCGTTGTTCGAGCGAGGTAGCTGGGGCAACCGGACGAAGAAGGAGAAGATCGAGATTGAGGATGCGCGGCTCTCCATGCTCGCCGCATCCACCATCAACACCTACGAGACGATGTTCTCCCAGGCGTTCATGGCCATTGGCTTCCTCAACCGCCTGTGGCTCGTCACGGGCCAGACAACGAAGTCGTTCGCCGTTCCGGGCAAGCTCCCCGAGGATCGAGTGGAGGAGCTTCGACGGCGGGTGAAGGCCCGGCTGCATCGGCTGTACGAGGAGTACGCCGCGAACGGCGAGCACGCTGTGGAGTACACCGTCACCCCGGAGGCGTTGACGATCTTCGAGGAGTGGTACACGCGGCGCTCGGGCTCGATCTTCGAGACGCGCCTGGACACCTACGGGCACCGACTGGCGTTGCTGCTCGCCGTCACGCAGGGGAAGCCCGAGATCGACGCGGACATCATGCGTGCGGTGGTTCATCTGCTCGAAGCTCAGCTTGTCACCCGCCGCGAGCACGACCCGATCGACACCGAGAACAAGCTCGCGGGGCTGGAGGAAAAAATCCGTCGTGTGCTCGGTAGCGGACCACTCCCGGTGTCCGACCTCAAGCGCCGATGCAACTACACCCGCTTCGGGCTCTGGGCCTGGAAGATGGCCCTCGGCAACATGCTGGCGACCGAGGTTGTCTACGACGTGAAGTCTAAGATGTACCACCTGAGAACTGCATCATCTTCTGCATCAACATCCTCGACGGCTGGAAGTGCGTGATGTTGAAGCTCAATCGACTTACTACTAAGGAAAGAGAGGGGGTGGGGGTTGTTAGTCTTCAATCTTCATCGTGTTTTCCCTCTGTAAATACCCCTCGCCGTGATGCAAGCGACTTCCGCCTTGTCTCGTGCGCTGTTGCGCGGCAAAACGTGGGTGATGCAGAAAGTGATGCAGTCGGGCGGGGGCGACCATGAAGGGCTGCGAGTTCACCCACCCAGACGGTCGAGCCTGCTCCGCACCGCCCATGAAGCACGCCACGAGGTGCTGGCACCACAATCCCGCCGTGGCCGAGCGCCGGGACGATGCCCGCCGTCGCGGCGGTGTTGCCTCCATGTGGAAGCGCCACGGGCCCGAGTCGAACGTCTGGGACCTGTCCACGGAGGAAGGGCGCGCCAGCGAGCGCTGGAGACGGTTTCGCACCGTCTACTGACCGGGAAGGTGCCGAGGCGCACCGCTGAGGCGTTGATCCGCGCCATCCGCGTCTACGAGCGCCACGAGCGCAGGATGAAGCGCCAGCGGAAGACGGTAGTCCAGGTGACGCTACCCCCGTGGACCACTGATGGCGCACCGGCTGAGGCGAAGCCGGACACTCAACGAGACGGTAAGTCGTGATGGCGACTGCGAACGTGCGCGTAGTGGCTGAGGGTGGGATGTCAGGTCACGCACACCCCACGCGCTGGCGCGCTCCTGCTCCGAGGTGAGGGCCGTGAATGGTGAGCCACTGGCCGTCACTCGACTTCTTCCCCGAGACAACGCGACGCCGCTCTCGGCTCCATTCGTTGATGGTCGCCCCGTCTGGATCACGTCCGATCGGTGTGTGATCGTGACGGGTGGTAGCGGTCCCGCCGAGCGCGCTGCCACCGTGGAGCGCTTGCGAGTGCGAGCCCGGCGTGAGGCTGAGGCAGACCTGGACTAACTCAGCATCATCGCGTGCTGTTTCCTCATGATCGGTTGCTCCTTCACGTAGGCGCACAGGGTGCGGGGTTGGGTTGGGGTGGGTGACACCAGGCTTCGCCCGCGTAGCTGACCGTCAGGCTGTGCTGGTGGCTCCTGGTGGCTCGCTGCCAGCGTCTACCCCGCGTGGATGCTCGCCAGCCCGCCCAGGGCGTGCCTGCCAGCCATCCACGCAGCCACGCCCCGACCCACTCGACTCGACGACGACGCCCACGAATCCGGGGAGCGCACGAGCCACGATGAAGGCACCCCCTATGGCCGGGAAAATCGATTTGGGACCCACTCTTCGTGGGGTCGTCGCCGGGCGGGATTATGTGTCCGTGCGAGGCCGGTGGTCCTGGCCGGGGGGAAATACCCCGGCATTATCGACCTGCGCTCGAAGCGGTGGGATCGTGAAGCTATGAGGCTCTGCTGAAGCGGGGCTCACACGAAGGGACAACGACAATGGCAGCAGGCGACAAGATCACAGGAGAAGACTTCACCTTCGATGCGAAGGTGACAACCAATGACGGCACCAACGTCACCCTGACTCCCCTACCGGGCGCGATGGCGACCTCAGCCGACCTCGTGACGGTGGTCTTCAACGGTCTGGGGAAGCGGGTGGATGTAGCGAACGGCTACCGCCGCTACCGCATCACCGTCGAGCGGATCAACTGATGGCAACGGAGACGACCACTCAAGCAGCGCCACCGGCCCCGCGCGTGTCGGACAAGATGGGGGGCTCCTACGAAACCCCTGCGCCTCCCGCCAAGGGCGGGAGCTTCATCGCGCCAGGTCCCGCAAGCGCTCCACGAGAACCTGACGGAGTGCGCGATGACCTGGGCCGAGCCACTGACTTCAAGCCTCGCGGGTTCAACGCCGCTCACGTCATGGTCGAGAATGGGATCGACCCGTCGAGCGACGAAGGCAGAGCCATCGCGGAAGGTGAAGCAGAACTGAAATGGGAATGGAGGGACAAGTTCAACGAGAAGAGTATCGGTGCGGTTTGGGCCACGAAGGTCATCAGCGACGCGACTGGTGGGGAAGTCGGGAGGTGGTTGGACTCATCCGGCATCGGCAACAGCCCTGTTGCTGTCAAGTTCTTCTCCAGCGTCGCGGATGCGCTCGCGGCTGGACCCGTACCGGGTGCCCCGGCTGATCCGTCAGCGCGGGCGCAGTGGGCTGCCGAAGAACTGAACGCCCGCATGGGCGGGACCCTGGCTGACTTCATGTCGGCAGCGGGGTTGAGCACCGACACGAAGATCAGCGGGTTCTTTTCGAAGATCGCAGACCTACTCACGACGGGCAACGGGGACTCGACCAACCCGGCCGCCGCACGCCGGGAGATCGACCGGATGGTCTCGGACCCGCGCTACCTCAAGGGTGAACTGTCACCTTCGGAGAAGAAGCAGTATCAAGCGCGGCTCGAAATGCTGTACCGACGCCTTGTGTAAGGGGAGCAACGACCATGAAGCCCAAGATCGAGACGCAGATCGTGTTTCAGACCATCGAGGCCGACGACTTGAGCGTGCCCGAGGATACCGAGACGCACACCGCGACGGTGGAAGACGACACCACGCCACCCACGGAGGCACATGAACGAGAAGCTGGATTCTCGTCCCTCGACTTCCTCATGGCCCGTCAGGCAGCGGGCGACAAGATCGAGGCCGAGCAGCGGATGGCCCCCGTGATCGAAGCGCAGGAGCGCATGAAGCCGTCAGTGGACAAGTTGCTCGCCATTCGCGCGGAGGTTGTGAAGCTGAGGGCAGAGTGGCTCCCCAAGCTGGAGCAACTGTCGAAGCTGAGGCTCGACGAGATTCACCAACGGGAGAAGTCCCGCCGCATCAAGGACGCGGCCTGGCACGCCATGTACAAACTGCGCGAAGCGTTCGACCAGATCGACAACGCCCTCATTCTCCAATACGACACGTTTATCCGTGATCACTACACGAACCTGAAGCCCGCAGATTGTGTGGGACGTAACCCCGCACGATTCTTCGAGCGGATGATGGCGGCTCAATTCGGTGAGACAAACTCCGCTGAGACGACGAGGAAGGGGTTCATGCAGACCATCGACTACCTCTATGAGAACCTTCAAATGCTGAAGGAGTGGCTCGAACCACCCACGAAGCCGGTGCCAACCGTGAACGTGAACGACCTTCGGCCCGAGATGCCGAAGACGGAAGACGAGGCACGGAAGCTCAACGACCACAGTCAAACGCACGCGCAGATGTAGAGGAGCCACGAACATGGACACCAAGAAGATCATCGAGACGTTGCAGGCTGAGATCGCACAGTACCGCGCTGGTGGGATCGACACTGACGCTGGGATTGCGGCTATCGACGCATTCGTATTTCAGCATGGGAACTCGCCCCAACTGGAGTCGTACCGGGAAACTTTACGCATGGTGAAGCGAGCCCACGTTGTGCGGGCCGAAGTGGAAGCAGACATCGCCAAGCTGGAAGCCAGACGTGAGGCGGCTACTGAGGAACTCGCAGCGGTGGGTCAGGAATGCGCCGAGAAGATCGCGGCGGCTCGTGCGGAGGCTGATGCCGAGATTGCGAAAGTCAAAGCACTGAGCGCCGAGGCAAAGTCATACCACGCGGAAGTTCAGGGTGCCGGGGAACGTTTGCGATCAGCGAGGGCCGAGGCGGATGCCGTCGTGTCGAGTATCAAGGGATAGTCTCGTCCGACGACGGTATCGGGGACTCGCGCTACCATGCTCCCCGCATGGAGGTGCGACCCGATGCCGCGTGTGGTGCCGAGCGATGTCGTCACTTACATCGAAGAAGCGTTTCGCCACCACAATCCTGCGCAGGTTCTACAGCAAGGAATATCGGCGCCGCTTGCGTCCTTGCTGGCAATGGTTGATCGCGTCCCGGACGAACTCCTCGCGCTATCGGGTCGTGACTTCGCCCAGTTTCTTGCGAGCGCTGAGACCATTCGCGACGCACTTACACAGTGGCGATCCGGCAGCGATCACGCCCGTAACTGGCAAATACCATACGCTCCAGTAGTAACGATCCGTGATCTACTCCGGCAATGTCCAGACGACACAACGAGCCCACAGACGGCCGCCCTCGCATTCGTAAGCGACGTCGCTCTTCGCGAAAGCATCCGCCTCGACATTAGTGGGGCGCACCGTGACCTGACTCAAGCTGAGTGGAAGGGTGCGACCGTTCTCGCAGGATCGGCGATCGAGGCACTGCTCCTGTGGGCGTTGCAGGAGTTCGAGAAGAAGAAGTCTGGCTCCGTAGCTGCTGCGGTCGCCGCGCTTCGACCGAAGCCATTGGGCCACGATCCCGGCGCTGATCTTGAGGGCCAAGGCTGGCACCTTCACGAGTACGTCGAAGTAGCAGCACACCTCAAGCTCATCGAGGACGACACCGCGAAGCTCGTTCGACTCGCGAAGGATTTCCGCAACCTGATCCATCCTGGTCGTGCTGCCCGCCTCGGCCAGAAGTGTGATCGCAGTACCGCTCTCACCGCCCTCGCTGCCGTAGAAGCGGTGGCCCGCGATCTCACGCCATAGAGCAACGGAGATGATGGGAGGGCGGCTGCGGAACCCCGCGCTACGTCCTGAATGCTCACGGCATCCTGCGAACCGTGATGCGCTTGATGTGCCCGCACCAGCTCTTGTCCGCGTGAACGTAGCGCCCATCAGCGCGGGCCGGCTCGCGACGCGGGTAGTCGCGCACAAACGGCCCGCCGCACTCGCCGCAGATCATCTGCACCGTCCTCGGCGGCGGTGGTACTTCACGGAACGCCGCGCGGGGATCTCGCAGCAAGCGGACTACCTCTGCCGCGCCCATCGTCTCCGCGCCTGGCAGAGGGACGTCGATGCGCCACCAGCGTTGATCCGGTGTCCACGCGAACACGGTACCGCCGACCTGAACGTGAACGAAGGCGCGCTTGTACTTCGAGCGGCGTAACTCCTCGTCAAGGTCGTTGCTCAAGTCGTCCACACTCACGAACATCGGCAGCAGCGACGTCGACACGACGGCGTAGTCCAGCGCAAGGGCAGCACCAACGACCAGCCACACTTCGTCGTACTCGCTGAATGTGTAGCCGCGCGCCTTCTCGATCTTGTCGAGAACACGCAGGCGCAATGCCGCCTGTCGATGGTGCGCCAGCGGCAGCCAGTACCCGGGGTACTTCCCCTGCTTCGCGTTCCGCCGTTCCGTCGCGCGGAGTCCGCGCCGCTGGTCTGTGGTCGCTTCATCCACGGCGTAGTCAGTGACCTGAATCCCGATCTTCAGGCCCTCGCGCTCGATCTGGACGTCCGCCCCAGTCTCGCGACCGTAGAGGGCCTTTGGATCGGTGACATTCGCGTATGGCAGTCGCAGCGTGTCGAGCAGCCGGCGAACGACGGCAGCTTCGTGCTCGAACGACGGCATTACGCGGCCAGTCCCCGCACTCGCTGGGCCTCGGTCGCGAGCGCGCCGGTGATCTTCCGCCAGTTCATGTCACGATGATCGCACAGCGTCGTTGACGTACAACCTCGGATCGGCAACGCTCTTGGCGATGCTCGACTTCGCCCAACGCCGCGCCCTGGTCACCGCCGCCCTCGGTTTCGACCTCCTCGACCCCCACGAGCCCGAGCTTCGCCTCCTACACGGCTGGCTCGACTCGTGGCGCGGCATCGGTGACGTGGTTCGCGGCATGGCGCGGCAGGACTACTTGCTGCACTTGACGAACATCGACAGGTCGACTTGGCGCGCGACCTTCTCGCGCGATGCCATGATCTCGGCGGAAGGCTTCGGTGCGGATCAGACGCCGTGGGGAGCAGTGCAGCGGGCGGCGTGGGAGGCGTTGAACAAGACCCAGCAGACCGGATGAACGCCCGCGCGCTGGGCGTGGACGTGGAGGAACTGCTGAAGGGGGTACACGATGAAGTGGCTTACGTTCGTCGGGCTCTGGTTCGACCTAGCTGGGGCAGTCGTCATGGCGCTGGGCGTGATCGCATCACGCCAGCACATCAAGCAAGTAACTGCGGCGATCTCGGGCTTCAACCCCGCCGAGCAGGCAGACCGTGCTCGACAATCGAACCTCGCCATCACGGGCCTTGTGCTCCTCAGCATCGGCTTTCTCATGCAGATCATTGCGAGTTGGCCGCGATGAACGCCCAGACCTTCACCATGACGATGCTCGCCGCGCTCGTGCTCGTGGTTCTCACCGGCTGCTCACGCGACGAGGGGGACATCGGCGCTCGGCTCCATCGTGAGTGCGCCTCGATCATCAGTGCGGCCCTAGCGGTGGCACCGGGCGTGATACGTGAAGACGCTCGCAGAGAGCGCGACGCGCTCGTGTTCCAGTGCATCCTCCATCGAGGCAACGCCTCCAGTGGGAGTGAGTGGCGATGATCACCCGCGCGTTCGTGATCGCAATCCTGATCGTGCTCACGCTCGCAGCGTCGGCGGGGGCTGAGTGTGCGTGGGCCAAGTGCCCGTGGATCTTGTGGGAAGAGAACGTCGTGACGGCGAAGGGCGCCCGCCCAAGCAGAGACTACCGCACGGTAGACGGTTATGCCACGCAGTCCGATTGTCTTGAGGGAGTTGCATTTGTTGTCCAAGAGAAGTTCACCGTGTATCTCCGCAGCGGCATCAAGACAGAGACTACGGCAGACTCGATCTCATTTACGACGGGGAGCATCACTCTTAGTCACATGTACACCTGCCTCCCCGACACCGTGGACCCGCGAGGGCCGAAGGGGGCACAGTGATGAACGAGTATATGAACCCTTTCACAGTCTTCATGCTGTCTGTGACAGGTGCCGCCATCGGAGCGTATGCGGGTTCCTATCTACGCGAAAAGGGGAAGAACCTAGCGACACACGAGGACATCGACCGTGTTGTGCGAGCAACCGAAGACATCAAGGCGCAAGTATCCGGCGAGCTATCGGTGAAACAGAAGAGATGGGACTTCAAGCAGCACTGCTACTCAGAATTGGCTGAGAACTTCGGCGAACAGGCTGCGGCGCTCCAGGAGACGCGAGCGCTCCTTGAAGAGAGAGCACTTTTGGAGAATGCCCCGGGTGAGGTCGCCAGGCTGAACAAGGAGGCGGTTACGAAACAAGTGTGGGCGAAGAATGAAGCCGTTCAGACCGCAACGCAGCAAATCCGACGACTTGGCTCCAAAGTGCGAATTGCGGTGGCTCCCGAAGTGCGAACGCTACTAAGTGACGTCGGTGACCGCTGGAACTCAGTAGACCGGGCCCTTCCGCACATCGATCAAGTCATCATTAAACGCGACATCGCGTACAACGCATGGATTGCCATTATGGAGGCCGCCCGCAGAGACCTGTTCGGCGAGGAAGATAAATCATGATCGCCGCCATCTACGCCTGTCCGCGTGACGAGCGGACAAGATGAACGCCGACCGTCTCGCCCTCGACCTCGACGCCTTCATCGCCGAACATCGGCGCTGCGGCGACCTGGACACCGGGATGATCGAGAGCAAGCCCCGCGTCTGAGTGACATGCTCGTGCGGCGCACGGATCGAGCGGCTGGTGTCGCCGCCATCCTGACGCGCTTGGCGGTGGACGTGGGGGAACTGCTCAAGGGGGATGGGCGATGACGACGTTCTGGGGTATTGATGCTCGGTGGTTCAACGTCGCCGGATTAGTGCTCGATATTGTCGGCGCGACGATCCTCGTGTGGACATACGCCTCGATCACGCGACGGCGGGCAGTTGGTGAGTTCGCTCAGATGATCTTACCCGGCCCTCCGGGTGATCCTCGGAACGAGACACTACCTGCCGTTCTGCGCGCCAGACGAGACGCCCGCTTCGCCCGCCTCGGGCTCGTGTTTCTCCTTGGCGGGTTTCTGGGACAGATCATCGGGACTTGGCCGCGATGAACGCCCGCGCCTTCACCATGACGATCCTCGCCGCCATGCTCGCCGTGCTCACGCTGGCGTCGTCCGCGAGGGCCGAGTGCGCGTGGGTGTTGTGGCTCACACGAGATGCCGACGGTACAACGCAGCCGTCGGTGATCTACGCGAGCTACGCGACCATCGCGGACTGCGTCAAGGTACTCGACCACGAGGAGCGGGCGGCGCGCGCCGACTCGGCAAACCAGGTGACTCGGGTAGCGCCGACGACGCTCGACATCGGACGACTCGCTCCGCTAAGGGGGCGCTCGTTCCTTTGCCTCCCTGACACCATCGACGCGCGTGGGCCGAAGGGGGGCCGTTAGATGGAAATGGTCGTCTGTACCCATGATGGACACGTTGAGTACGAGCCCGAGGGGCAGTACTGCCCGCACCACGGTACGCCGCTTCTGCGCGAGTGTCCCAAGTGTGGTGAGCCTTGGAAAATCGTCAACATGTCCATGACCATCAACGTGGGCGCGGACTTCTGTATTCACTGCGCCCATCCCGGCCCGTGGGTGTCACGCGAGAAGCGTCTAGCGTGGATCAAGGGTCGGCTGCACACGCAGAAGCTCGATCAGGCGACCGAGCTTGAACTGCGTGACGCCCTGGACCTTCTCACGAAGATGGAGCCCGGCGACTCACGCACCATCGCCGCGTGGCGCAAGCTCAAGGAAGTTGCCCCGAACCTCTGGGACGTGGTGAAGCCCGTGGTGACGACCGTCGTGACAGCAGAAGTCAAGAAGAGCCTCGGCCTATGATCCGCGCCATCGCCTCCGCGTTCGTCTTCGTCTTCCTACTTACCCCGATACAGGCGTCGGCTGAGTGTGCGTGGGTGTTGTGGGCGACCGAGCGCCAGAGCGCGGCCGTCTCGGGTCACGCCACCCTTGCCGCGTGTCACGCCGAGAAATCCGTGTACGAGGAACAGCAGAAGACGCGCTGGAGGCTACAAGCAGAGGGACCACGGCAAGGTAACCCGCCGACCGCTCTCTCAGTTATCGAGTACCGCTGTCTCCCCGACACCATCGACGCGCGTGGGCCGAAGGGGAAGTGACCTGATGCCTTGGCCGAAGCTCGCCGTTATAACTCCTCTCGTGGTTGCCATGCTGTTCGGGGGTTTTGCTGGATCAGTCTTCACTTGGTGGGTTAATAGCCCATCGGCCACAACCGTGATCTACAACGTAACTACCACTGCTCTCGGCAACGACCCAGCCGTGAGAAGTGCCGTGCCGAATCTGCGACTTAATATCGGCGCGGAGGAAGTATCCGCCCTTTTCATACACACGCTTGAGTTGTCCGTTCCTACAGGGCCGTACCTTCGACGTGGAGAAGTCGTAGTCACTTTCCCGGGAGCGAGCGTTGGCGGGTTGACAGTAGGCACTCGCACGTTCGGTTTCGCGGCACCGAGTCCGTCGGCTGTCCATGAACTGACTTGCGCCGCTTACCGCAACGGCGTTCGCTGCACGATGGGCCCTCTCTCACCGAAGCATCCGGCAACATTCAGGCTGACATTTGCCACGGATCGTGGGGTAGGACCGAGGATCGAATCAGCCGACAAGGAAATCGAACTGGTTCCGCTGCAAGAGTACGCTCGGCGCGCAAAGTTCTGGACGGTGTCGCTTGGCGATCTTCTGGTACCCGTCTCGCTACTTCTAGGTTTCCTGACCTACATCGTTGGCCGAGTAACGGGCCTTGTGACAAGGGAGAAGACGAAATGATCGCCGCCATCTACGCCCGCAAGCGGATGATCGTGATGCTGCTGTCGCTCGTTGCAGTCGTGCTGATACCACGGGAGGGATGGATGGCGACCGAGGTGAGACACGGTGAAGCTCCGCAGTTCTCTGTGCCGATCTCGGGCCGGTACGCCGTCAACGTCGTCGGGCACTACACGAACGTGGACGGCTTGGCGGCGGCTGGCGTGCGGACTGTGGCGTGGCAGTCGGATAAGCCCGCCAAGCGCCGTGCCGAGATGCTCGCGCTCCGCACGGCGTTTCTGGAGTGGTTTGTCGAGGAATGGGTGCGACAGGGCGGGGCACGGGATGAAGCCGTGTTCCACATCCAGAGGTATCCGTTCCGCTGAGCAAAGGCAGCATCGGGGCTTCTAGCCCCAGACATCACGGCCCTGTCCACCCCCGCCCCTGACGAGCTTGCGAAACGGCCGGGGACCGTCAAGCATCATGTAGACGAAGGGCAGGCGTGGTCCGGTAAGGCGTGGCTGGGCTTGCCGTGGCATGGCGTGGTGTAGTACCGAGGGGGCCGGGCGACTGGCCCCTTCATCTTGACAATGTTGCTAACTGGAGGTTAGCATGACTCCCAGACGTATGAAGACCCTAATACGAGATCGACGGCAGGCACTCGGGCTCAGCCAGCGGGAACTCGCCCGCAAGGTGGGCGTGACCGACGCCTATATCGCGTTGCTGGAGACGGGGAAGAAGACGAACCCCTCCCTCGACGTGTTGAAGGCACTGGCAAAGGCCCTGGATGTTGATGTCGCCGATCTCCTGGGGTGAGGAGGGGGTCATGATCCGCGTAGCTCTCTACAGTCGCAAGAGCAACGAACAGTATGGCGTGGCTGAGGGTGACAAGTCCGTCACCCGGCAGAACGACGACGGTCGTGCATTCGTCGCGTCGAAGCCGGACTGGACCGTCGTAGAGGATCACGTCTACATCGACGACGCGGTGAGCGGCGCAGAGTTTAAGAATCGTCCGGGGCTGTTGAGGATGCTCGCGGCCTTGGCGAAGAAACCCCGTCCGATCGATGTGATCGTCATGTGGGACGAGACGCGGCTAGGCCGCGATCAGTACCGCACGGGTGCTGTGCTCCAGACGATCGCCGACGCGGGCGTGAAGGTCTGGTACTACCGGGACAACCGGGAAGCTAAGCTCACTACCGCGATGGACAAGGCGATGGAAGGTCTTCGCGCCGTCGCCGCCGAGTTGAAGCGTGAGACGGATCGGTCAACCGCCGTCGAAGGCCGCAAGCGGCGCGTAGCTCGTGGTGTCGTGGCGACGGGGCGGGTCTTCGGGTATCGCAACGCGGGAACCAAGGGCGGGCGCCATCGGGAGATCGAGCCCACGCAAGCGCCCATTGTCGTCCACGTGTTTGAAATGGCCGCGCAGGGTTTCGGTAAGCGGCGGATCGCTGATGCGCTGGAAGCCGAGCGTGTGCCGTCGCCTACGGGCAAAGGGTGGGCGGACGAAGGTGTGCGGATCATCCTCCACAATGAGCTTTATCACGGCGTGCTCGTGGACGGTAAATCCGCGAACGTGGACAAGGACGGGGAGGCAGGGGTCAAGGTGCGTCGGCCTAAGTCGGAGTGGACGCGCGTGGATGTTCCCCACCTCCGCATCGTAGACGAGAAGCTATGGGAAGCCGCACACGCGCGGATGGCCGCCAGCAGCAAGGTCTTCGACGGGCACCGTTCCCGCGATGGACGCCTCCACGGGCGCCCCGAGTCGTTGCTGGCTCGTCAACACCTACTCTCGGGGTGGCTCACGTGCGGCGTGTGTGGGGCCAACCTGTTCGTGCTGCCCTCGGATCGCGGCGGGAAGTCCGTGCTCCACTACGTGTGTCAACGCTACTGGAAGCGCGGCAAGGTCCATTGCTCGAACAGCTACCGCGTCCCCTACGAGTGGATTACGTCGAGCGTCCTGGGGAACTTCAACCCCGATGCTCTGCGTGCGGCAGTGTCCCAGGCGCTCCTCGATCAGCTTTACCGTCAACCTCTGGACCCCGCGCCCGAGGATCAGCGCGCCACCATCGACGTGGAGGTGAAGAAGCTGGAGCAGGAGATCGGGAACCTCGTGAACGCCGTGGCGGCTGGCGGGGACATCCCCGAACTCGTGACCCGGCTCAAGGCTGTCCGCACCCAGCGTGACGCCAAGGTGATCGACCGTGAGGCCCTGGCGGGCACCACACCAGACTTCGACATCACGGACGAGGAAGCGGTCGAGGAGTGGCAGCGTGAGTGCCTGGAGGCCGTGGAGGAAGCGCTGGAGCCCCTGTCAGGCACCGACCCTGGGACGGCTCGTCAGATTCTCCGTGGGCTGCTCCCTGGCCCTATCGCCGTGACACCCGTGATCGAGAACGGTAAGGCGGTGGACTGGACCTACCTGGGGGCGGACGCCACGCTCGACCGGGTGATCGCTGGGCGTCTTACACCGCGTGGGGTTCCTACTCGTACCACTCGTTGAACTCGGCCTCGAGCTCGGGCGCAATGTTCATCGCGTTCAGCAACAGCCCGCCGGCGTTGGCGGGCGGCAGCTGGTCTCCGGGCAGGGTCTGGTCGCCCTCGAACCGCATCAGGCGCTCGACGCGCGCGGTGACGCGCTTGGACCACGGAGAGAGGTTCTCGCCGCCGATCGCCCGATAGGCCGACCCCTTCAACACGGAGACGGTGTCGAGATCGTAGGTGGCGACCGAAACCTTGCGGTCCTGCGCGCCGATCCAGCGCTGGCACAGCAGAAAGCCCGGCACGCGCTGCCGTTCCGGCAGGTGCTCGGTGTCGTACCAGTCGTGGAACTCGTCCTCGGCGGCCCGTCCGATGTTCATCGCCGCGATCAGCGTGCCTTTCGCCATTGGTTGAACCCTCCGCCCTCGCATTGTAATCTCGCGCCACCAGCGGCGTACCGCCAGGAGAAACGACATGCCCAAGAAAGAGATCATCAACCCCGACGCGGCGAAGCCGAACCCCAACCTGTCTCCGGCGACGAGGTTCGGCAACCTCGTCTTCGTCTCGGGCCAGACCGGACGGCATCCGGTCACCGGAGAAGTCGGCAAGGACATGCGGGAGCAGACCCGCAACATCCTGGAGCGGATCACGCTGATCCTGACGGCCGCCGGCACGTCGATGGATAACGTGCTGACGGCGACGACGTACCTGACCCGGGTGCAGGAGCTCGCGGCCTACAACGAGGAGTATGCGAAGTACTTCCCGACGAACAAGCCGGCGCGGACCACGGTGACCGTCGCGGCGCTGAACTCGCCCGACCTCCTCATCGAGATCACGATCACCGCCGGCATTCCGAGCTGACGCTCACCGAGGAAGAGGAGAACGACCATGGCGAGGATCGAGCCGCTCGGTATCCACGAGGTCGACGCCGAGGTCCGGCATCTCTGCGAGGACGCCGAGCGTCAGTCCGGCACCTCGGTGGGCCCGCGGACCTACGCGAAGAACCCCGTCGTGTTCAAGGCGCTCGCCGCGTTCCGCGGCGCGCTGGCCCGCGCGGGCACGATCGACCCGGTGTTGCGCGAGCTGGTCAGGATCAAGATCGCGGGGCTCAACGCCTGCCGCTACTGACTCACCGTGCGCTATGCCGGGGCCCGGCATGCAGGGGCGACCGAAGCGAAGATCGCCGCGATCAACGACGAGACATCCGACCTGATCACGCCGCGCGAGCGGGCCGCCCTCCGGTTCGCCGAGAAGCTCGCCGTCGACCACCAGAAGGTCGACGACGCCCTCTGGTCCGAGCTGCGCAGCCATTTCTCCGAGGCCGAGATCATCGAGCTGGTCGCCAACGCGACGCTCTTCATCGGGTGGGGACGGTTCAACGAGATCGTGGGGCTGGATCCGTCGTAGCGACACCAACGAGCGCAACACGGAGGATCAGGCAATGTCGATCCCGCACAGCCGTCGTGACGTGTTGAAGGGAGCCGTGGCCCTCACCGCCGCCTCCTCGGTCGGCATCGGCCGGGCCAACGCCCAGGAGAGCGCCATGCAAGCGCGGACGCGCATCGACGGTGTGCTGAAGCAGGCGGTAGACGCCAAAGAAGTCCCCGGCGTCGTGGCGATGGCCGCCACCGACAAGGGCGTGCTCTACGAGGGCGCCTTCGGGGCGCGCGCGTTCGACCAGAGCACGCCCATGACCCTCGACACCGTCTTCCGCATCGCCTCGATGACGAAAGCGATCACCTCCGTCGCCGCGATGCAGCTCGTCGAGCAGGGCAAGCTCAAGCTCGACGAGCCGGTGCCCAGCATCGACCCCGCGCTGGCCTCGCCCCAGGTCCTGGACGGCTTCGACGCCTCCGGGGCGCCGCGGCTGCGGCCCGCGAAGCGGCCGATCACGCTGCGCCACCTGCTGACTCACACGGCGGGGTTCAGCTACGACATCTGGAACGCGGACACCGGCCGCTACGTCAAGACGACGGGGATGCCCGCGCGCGCCACCGCCAAGGTCGCGTCGATCCGCACGCCGCTGGCGTTCGATCCCGGCGACAAGTGGGAATACGGTGTCAACACCGACTGGGTCGGCCGCCTCGTCGAGGCGACCAGCGGGCAGCCGCTCGACGCGTATTTCCGCGAGCGGATCTTCGCGCCGCTCGACATGAAGGACAGCGGCTACGTCACCACGCCCGAGCAGCGCGCGCGTCAGGCGCGCGTGCATGCGCGCCAGGCCGACGGCTCGCTCGTGCCCCAGCCGCTGGAGGCGCCGCCGGTGGCGGGCGAGTTCTGGTCGGGCGGCGGTCCGCTCTACTCGACCGCGCGCGACTACCTGACATTTTTACAGATGCTGCTGTACGGGGGCACCTTGAACGCCGCGCACATTCTCAAAGCCGAGACGGTGGCGCGCATGCACAAGAACGCCATTGGCGACATCCCGGCCGGCGTCATGAAGGCGCAGATGGCGAATTTGTCGAACGACGTCGATTTTTTCCCGGGCGCCCAGCTCCGCTGGGGCCTCGGCTACATGCTCAATCTGCAGCCGGGTCCGAACGGCCGCAGCGCGGGCACGGTGAGCTGGGGCGGGATCTTCAACACGTACTACTGGCTCGATCCGGTGAAGCGCGTGACGGGGCTGATCATGACGCAGATCCTGCCGTTCGCCGATCCGCGCGCGCTGAAGCTCTACGGGCAGTTCGAGCGCGGCGTCTACGACGCGCTGAAGGCGGCGTGACGGGCTAGCGCGCGGTCAGCCGCGCCGCGTCGAAGTGGTACACGCGTGCGGTGGTGCCGCCGATGATCTTCGCCTGCTCGTCTTCCGGCACGCCGGCCAGGATCTCCGCGAGGATCTTCCGAGACCGCGGGAACGTGGACTCGCTGTGGGGATAGTCGGAGCCCCACATCATGTTGTCCACGCCGATCGTGTCCCGCAGGCGGATCCCGATGGCATCCTCCTGGAAGCTGAGCACGACGTTGCGATGGAAGAAGTCGCTCGGTCGCAGGCCGTCCTTGAAGCGATAGATCGCCTCTTCGTGACGCTCGCGATACGTGTAGTCCATCGTGGAGAGCAGGTGGGGGGCCCACGACAGCTCGAATTCCACGATGGCCAGCGTGAGGCGGGGATGGCGCTCGAAGACACCCGAGAAGATCATGTCGCACATCGAGAGCGCCGGATAGAAGGCTTTCGTCGCGCGGCTGCTCGCGTCGCGTAGTGTCTTGTCGCCGGCGCCGCGGATCTTGCCCTGCCGACGCGTGGCCGTGTGCAGGCTCAGGGGCATGTCGAGCGCCTCGGCGGCCGCCCAGAACGGCTCGTACTCGGGCTGGTCGTAACGCCGGTGCTCGAGCGGATACTCCGTGATCATCGCGCCGGCGAGGCCCAGGCGGGCGGCGCGCTCCAGCTCCTTCATGCCGTCCTGGACGTCGTCCAGGTTGATCATCGCGATGCCCTTGAGCCGGGAGGGGTCCGTCCCGCAGAAGTCGGCGAGCCAGTCGTTGTACGCCCGAAAGATGGCGGACATCAGCGGCGTATCCGCCACCCTGAAGTAGAAGAGGCCCTGCGAGGGGTAGAGCACCTCGCCGGCCACGCCATCGAGCTCCATGTCCTCGAGGTGCTGATGCGGGTCGTACCCTCCCCGAGGCACGTCGTCGAAGCGCCCACGCCCGGAAATGGTCTCGGGAGCCTCGAACCGCGCGCCGGCGTTCGAGATGAGCCCGATGCCGGAGAGGATCTGATCCGCCTCGACCACCAGCGCATCGACACCGTCGATCCGCTGCATCCGAGGCGCGCGATCGCGGAACGCGGCATCGATGCGGGCCGTCCACAGGTCGGGCGGCTCGAAGACATGAGAATCGGACGAGAGAATCAGCGCGGGCAGCATCGCATGTCCTTTCTCACTTGAACGCGGGCAACACCTCGCGGGCGAGGATCTCGAGGCTTCGCGTTTCCAGCTCCGGGGAGATGCGCCCGCCGGGATTCAGCTCGGCCACGATCCCGTCCAGCCCGAGCTCGTCACGCAGCCGGGTCAGGCGGTCGATCACGCCGCGCGCGGTGCCGAACGCCACCTTCTTCGCGAGGATGTCCTCGTACGAGAGGCTGGCCATGCGCTCGGCCTGGAACCGGCGGCGGTCGGCGGGACCGGCGCCCGCCCGTCCGACCGCGGCGCGGGCCAGCTCGGCCTGGCGCGCGAAGAAGGCCGTGAGGCTCTCACGAGGCTCCTCCACGGCGCCCTGCTCCGTGGTCGAGGCGTAGACCGGGATGCGCAGATACACGCTGGGCTGGCCGGGATGACCGGCCTCGCGCCAGGCCTGGCGGTACGGCGCGAGCTGGGCCTGCAGATCGGGGATCTCCGTGGTGCGCAGCCCGACGAAGATGGGCAGCCCCATCCGGCCGGCCGCGGGAAACGTCTCGTCGCTGGTGGTGGCCATGCGAAGGGGCGGATGCGGGACCTGACACGGACGCGGCGTGACGATCGCGTTCTGCACTCGATAGAACTCGCCCTCGTAGCTGAACGGCTCGCCCTTCCATGCCTGGCGGATGATCTCCAGCGCTTCGCGAAAGCGCGCCTGGCTCTCGCCGTACGGCACGCCATAGATGTCGTA
>Ga0137404_10000821_pt1 | contig 20473 bp, 18 predicted proteins | sample CZOMad2_1_16fung_FD_108285 | JGI IMG/M metagenome (GOLD analysis project Ga0137404, IMG submission 108285) | Vadose zone soil fungal communities from Angelo Coast Range Reserve, California, USA - CZOMad2_1_16fungal (Illumina Assembly) | ecosystem: Environmental > Terrestrial > Soil > Vadose... | reverse complement strand
TCAATCGGTCCGCTCGCGGCGAGGCTAGCTTTGGGGCACGGCGCCCGAGCCACCGCTTGATCTCCCTCGTGTAGTCCATCGTTGTTGGAGCCGTGCCGCCGAGCGGTTTAAACAGAATTGGGCCGTGTACTTCCTTCGCGAACTGACGAACCGCGGCGGGATCGTTGGTCATCAGGGTCTTCGGAATGCGGAACCCTTCCTCGCGCGCAACACGAAGCTGCAACGACTTGGAGCTGGCATCACGCTCCGCGCGCCAGTCGTTCACCCAAAGCCCACCGAGCTGTTCATACACCGCGAGAAGAAACGAGGCGGTCTCGTTCTCAACAAAGCGCTCCTCGAATGGAGAGAGCCCAGGCGGCAGCACCGGACGTGCGTGGCGACGGTTCTATACGCAGCTGACTTCCTCCAGACTCACACTTTTTCGCAGCGTTTCGAGGTGTCCCGCGTCAACCCTTCCGAGCCGAATCGAGCCGCGCGAAACAAGCGGAAACAATTCGGTGTTCAATCGGAACCATCGTACCCGCCGCTTCTCGAGAAGCGGGATAAGCCGATCGACGTTCGGTTCAACAAGAGACGCAATGATCAGGACGAGCGGCGAGGGAACCATCTAGAAGGTTGTATCGTATCCCTCATTCCCCGAGCCGGTACTCTCCTGAGTCTCCGTGATGGATGTGGTTGCGCCCTGAGTCGCCTCAGAGAAAAGATAGTTGCCTTTCCGAAGCGCTTCCGCTGCACTTTTCTCGGCCCAGAGCAACACGAACGGTTTGTTCGAGGCTTCGCCGGGATGTGCCGCAATGATGGGGCTCCTGCGCTTCCCGGCAGACTTGGTTCTGCGAGCTCCCTTCGTTGTCTTAGCTCGCTTCTTCGTCGGCAAGGTGACCTCCGGTGTTCAGCCCCTACTAGTTTGCACGCTAGCCGCCTCCGAACAGACATGCAACCGGTGGGACTCCGAAATGCCTTGAGCAGTCCTTCGATGGTAAGCCGTTCACATCATCGAGGGAGAAGGCGTAGAGCAAGCGCAAGGTCGCTCCGGCGCGCTGCCGACCTACCCTACTCGTCTCCATTCGCGACGGCCGCGACGCGGCTGCTGGCCGATGCCATCATGCCGCGCCAAGTACGCATCTCATGAGTCTAGCGAGGCGGTCTCTCGAATGCTCGCAGGGCCGATCGTCTCGGTTGTCGGCTCGGGTGGCCAAGTTCCTAGCCCATTGATCTCGCTCCACGAACGTGCCAATAGGGGCTTGGGAGAGGAAAGTATGGCCAAGCCAAAGGGAAGACATCACAAGTTGATCGTTTCGAAGGACAAGTCGCCCGCCGTTCCCGTACGGCGAGGAATGAAGCTCGAAGTCGTCAGTGTCTCATTTGTCGACGAATCTCTAAAGGGTCGCCGGATCGCAGCCACGCTTTGTGGAGGGACGAGCACCTGCGTGGCACTGGTTGAGACCGAAGGAGACGAAGGCCCCTGATTGTGACTTCCCACGTTGCATCCAGATACAATTTCGCATTCTACGCCGGGATCGATTGCGCCCTGTACAACGCACGCACAGGAACCATTTTGCGTGTGAGGGGCGATGTGACTTCCCTTGTCGCGGGTCTGCTTGTCTCCGGGAAGGAAATTTCCTCGAGCGAGTTGCCAGAAGGAGTCGAGGGATTGCTCGTCGCCGGCGGGTTCCTGATCTCTCCCGACTTCGACGAACTCGCCGCGATCCGGCGACGATACTGGAGTGCCCGACAGGACGCGCCGGCCGTGTTAACCATCACGACGACTCTCGAATGCAACCTTGCTTGCTATTACTGCTACGAAGAGCGTCAGGAATCCAGGTTGGCTCCTTATGACGTTCCTGCTGTCGTGATGCAGGCGAGGAGAGCGATCGGATCGGAGCGGCGCCCGTTGCACGTGTGCTGGTACGGCGGCGAACCGATGCTGAACTTGGACTTTCTCGAGAGTGCTTCGCTCCCATTACAACGGCTTGCAAGTGAACTGGGCGTCAAGTACTCGGCATCCATACTCTCGAACGGAACCGGTTGGCCGGATGATGCGGGCGCATTCGTGCGCCGTCATAGCATTCGCCAGGTACAGATCTCATTTGATGGGCTGGCCGAGAACCACAACCGGCGCCGTCACGAGCGCGGCGGGGCGCGGCGCAACACGTTCGCGGAGGCAAGCGCGCTCGTCGACCGACTGATGAATCACGTGCGCGTCGATCTTAGATTCAACTGCGATCGGGCAAACTCCAACGATCTCCTCGGATTTATAGAGTACGCGCGCGGCCGCGGGTGGTTCGGGGGGTCGCATCCGGCGGTGCTGCAACCGGCGCGCGTCGACGCATTCTCGGAGCGCGTCGGCTTTCTGCGCAAGCACGTCATCAAAGGTCAGGAATTCGACTTGCTGCGTTCGCGAGCCCGTAATGCACTCGCCGGTGAGGGTCGCGTGGACGAGGCAGAGTTGCCATCCGGCCGACCCTTGCCACGGAACAGTGTGTGCGCGGCTCTTGGTCCGCACTCGACCGTGCTTGGCTCCGACCGGCGATTGTACCGCTGCGGCTTACAGGTTTCCGAGCCACATCGGGCCACGGGACGCCTGACGTCAGGCCACGGCCTACCGATCGTGAGCAACCCTGACGATGCAGGCTGGTGGGCTGAATTCGATCCCACTCGGCAACCCGCCTGCTCGCGGTGCTCATTTCTTCCGATCTGTTGGGGAGGATGCCCCAAGAAGCATCTCGACGGCGATAGAGCGGCGCTCGATGAACAGGGGGCGTATTGGCGACGCAACCTTGGACGCCATGTCCTTTCCGCCGTCGGCCTGGACGCCTCGCATTGCTCTGCCCCATTGGACTTGACAAGCCAATTTCGCGGTGACACGGGTGGCTTCTCAGGCCTCGTGGAGTCGAAGCTTCCAATTTCATCGAGCGCTGGCCCGGACCTCTCTTTGTCATGTTTCGGCCCTACCCACGCGGCGCGGTAGCATTACGGGACGTGGGAGCGCATTTCTTCGCAGCCTTGTTGGAACGCGGATGAAACGATCTCACGTGGTGCCGGTGACTCTGACACTCACGGTCGCCGTTTTGGGTGGCTGCGCACACAGCAGTGGCGCCTCGCACGGCGAAGCTGTACAAGGCGGTCCGGTGAATACGGTTGGCTGGTCCGAGGTCGAGTGCACAATCCGGGTGAATTCCGCGAGCGGGTGCAAGAGCGGCAGCGTTCTGGAGATTCTCACCCTCGGCGTCACCATTGAGGCGTTCGGAATCGCAGGCCTCGTCTCGTTCGGAAGAGAAGGCGGCGCCCCCTCACCCTACGCGTTGAACCGCGAGGCTTGCGTTCCTCCCGAGACTGCCATTCCCGTCGACGGTTGTATCGCGATCTTACAGAGTTTTTGGATGATACAGAACTTCGCCTTCTCCGCGATCGAGAAGTCAGATCCGGTTGAGAAGACGATCGAGCCGCTCAAATACGAAGGGCGCCAACGGCTCAAAGTGCGGCGCGTGGGAACGATCGAAGCCTTCCTCAAACTCGCAGCAAGGTCATATCTATGTGCGCAGGCGTATAGACTGCCGGCATCCTCCATGAGGCCTGGCGAGATCCGAGATCTCTCCGCGTGCGATCTTGACTAAACGTCGGCCTATCTCGCGGTTGTCAACTCCCGCTGGCCCGCGGGTAGTCTGCGGATTCCACAGCGGCGAAGGAAACCGGAGATTCGAGTGGCGGTGGAACAGCGCGTGCCCACTGTTCCACGGCTAAGGGCGGCTAAGGGCCGATGCACGGAAAGCACTAGTGGACGGAATCGTCGCCGACGCAGGCTGATCTCTCGATCAAGGAGCCACGGATTCACAGTCCGCGGCCTGTACCGGTGAACCTGTTACGATGACACTCGATTACGATGGCGGCGCAGATCGGGTTCAGCAAAGGTCAGCGCTCAGCGGCACCCGCGTTAGCACGGAACTGTACTGGAGACGTGGTGGAGACGGAAAAGCGCACTGGTTGAGATTCCGGTTGCTGTCGACCTAGCCTTTCGAGGCGGACGCCCGAATGAGTGGTAACAACCCAGAGTCGTCGACCAACCGAAATGGGATCTTGCCGGACAACACCTCTGCTTCCGCATCGGTCCAAAACTGTGGCTTCGGCGAGACGTTGAGCGTCACGTATCCCCAGAAATCAGGCAACAGAAGCAGGTCCTTCAGGGGACCCTGGTCAGAGTCGAAGATCAAGGACACGTCTTGGGCGTTCCCAATCGGCCCTCGGAGAGCCTCGAACTCATTGACAAGGCCACGAGTGTTCGGGTCGGTGCCGAACTGCGCCGATCGGTCTACCACCACGTCGAACCGTGTGCTTTCCAAACCTAATTCGACAGCCAACCGGCTCACGAAGCTCAACAGGACCCCCAACTCCACACCTCGCACCGTCTTCTTTCCAGCTGCACGGTCGGAGCTCTCCACGTGGATTCGCGACTTCGGAGCAGCTTGGATGTACGGCAGCGTTGTGATGACGCGAATTATCTTCTGGGCGTGACAGCCATACGCCGCACCAACAACGTCTAGAAACCTCTTAAATTCTGGAACCTTCATGTACTCGCGGAAGTTGCGGCCCTTGAAGCCTTCTTCACACGAACCCTCCGGTAGGAACTCCCTTGCCGCCGAGGCATCGTGCAGAAAGGCTAGCGCGTCCCCCGCCGTCATGATGACGCAGCAGTAAGCGACCATCTCTCCCTGTCCTGTGCGTCGACGACTTTCGTCGATGGAGGTCACCTTGCGCGTCGGCTCGTTTGCCCATTCGCTGAGAACATCCTCAATGGCTCTTCGCTCTGTGGTGTTGGACAAGATGGGAATTCCTCCGCGTGAGGCAGCGAACGGCCGCGGTTCCGACGCAGCTTCGTACCCCTACGCCGCCGGGCTCGCCGGCAACGCCCAGACGCGCTTGGCAGCCGCGAGAAGGAATTCACCTCGTTTCGCGATGGCGTCCTCGTCCCAAGAAGCCGCTTCCTGGAAGTACGAATTCAGGAACAGCAGGCTCTGCTTCGTGATTTCCGGACGCTTGGCGACGAACGGACCGTTGCTGATCGCACTATTCAACGGCTGCGTGAGCAGGGTCAGGTTTCCAAGGGTGTGAAGGCTGCGATCTCGCCGCTCCTCCGGCGTCTCCTCAGGAGTCGCTAAGTCCGGTGCGGGAGCAGCCCAAGATTCGCGCCATCCTCGGGGTAAGACGTGTTCGACCGTCAGACGCTGCAGCACGCGGACTTTCTCCTGCTTGGACGTGAGAAGCTCGTCCTGCACGGCTTCCAGCAGCATCTGGATGCCGGCGGAATCGAGGCGCTGGTACAGCGGCTCGTGCAACCAGGCGCGCTCGACATCGCGATCCGACGGCCACCGGCTGTCCCCGGACGCGGCCACTAGTCGCCTGCGAACGTCGCTTGCGTCGAATGTCGGCGACGCGCGGATTTCATGGAGGAGTCCAACGAAGAAACGATTGTAGTTCTTCGTCGTGAGGCCGCAGATCCAGCGCCTGACCAAGTACGACTCGATGTCCCCGAGGATCTCGGAGCGCTGCTGATCCGACAGCGCGTCCTTCCGCTCCGCAAACAAGAAGAGGAGAAGCGGCATCAGCGTACTGTTGTCGAGAACAGCGAGCCTCAGGAGGAAGGTGCGAACACGTTCATCCGCCACGCGTGCAGGTTCCTGAAAGTCATGCCACGCCTCGCCGAATCGGCGCAGCTCTTCAAGCCCGCTCTGGACGGTGCCTCCGTTGCGGCTTTTCCAGAACTTCTTAAAGTCTTCGTACAAGTGAGGCAGCGCGACCTCTGTTTCTGACTTGCACACCAAGTAGTGCTGCAGGAACAGGTCTAGCCGTGGGCGCTTCTCTCGGCCGACCTTGACCTCTTGCTTCCAGAACCCATCCGTCTCGTCTGAGGCCCTTTCATCGAAGTGGCGCCATAGCTGCATGTAGAGCTCGTCACTCGATTCCTTCCGGGCGACGGCCTCGGTGAAGACGAAATTCCTGATTAGGTCGGACGGGAGGAGGCGCGTTCCGCGAGCGTTGAGCGTCTCGAAGATGACCTGAGGATCGTCCCGATCCTCCAGCTCGATGACTACGAGATGCAGAGCGTTCTTCAAAGCGTCGAGAATTGCGAACTCAGGAATATCGACGGGGACACCGGCCGCGGGCAGCACCGCCATCTCAGCGGCAAACTCACCGAGCGCTCTGTCGAAAAAGCGGTACGCCTCAACGAGGCCCGGGCCAGGCTTGGGCGTCTTCTTGCGCTTGCCTTCGTATTCAATCGGGTAGCGCTGATCGAGCTCGGCCCGGCCAGGCGCGGTCATCACTGCTTGGAAGACCGTGCGGTCCTCGTTCGTCGGCCAGACCTTGAACTTCTCAATCGGAGTTTCCATGACGCCGCGGTGTTGCGTTAGTGCGCGCAAGTCATCCGTGATGTCGCCGAGCAAGATGCGCCGTTCTTCGTCCGTGCAACCCTGGAGAGCTGCTGCTACTCGGTTTCGCACTACTGCTAGCAACACTTGCAGCGTGGTGAGCCGTTGCTGGCCGTCGATGACCTGGGCGCAGGCAAGCTGCTTCCCGAAGACCGGGATCTGCTGGAGGACGATGGCACCAAGAAAGTGCGGAGAGTACGACCGCCCACCTCGGATCGCCGTTGCCTTACTGCTGATGTCCTCCCAGAGCGGTGCCCAGTTGTCCTGTTCGTTCCAGACGTAAGGCCGCTGATATAGGGGGACAGCGTACCGCTTCTGCTGCTGGAAAAGCTCGTAAACGGTCAGCTTGCTCGGGCGCAAGGTGAACTCCTCAGTTGTGAACGTGACGCAATCATACCGCGTCTGCGCCGGGGTCCTGCAAATCGCCGCCTAGGTCGTATCAGTCGAGGCGCATGCGCGGGCCCTGACGTAGGTGCGGCTTTCAGCGATCATCTTTCGCGCGAGCTCCCAACTACCGTCGCGAGACATCACATATCTTTCAGCCCAGACGACCTGCAGCGAGTTGAAGAACATCATGTTCTTCGACGTGCATCGCGCCGCTGTCCCATCGGCAACGGAATTCCACAGGCCGCCCAACTCTACGGAGGCACGCTCCCAATCGGAGCGGATATGCGCGACTTCGACCACTTCGCCCACGGTTTTCGGCGGCGACCAACGGTCCATTCGGTGGAGTGTCGACGAAGCCGAGTCAAGCTGTTGTCGAACGACATCCGCCCGAGTGGGACACCAGACACCGAGCATCAACGTGGGCGCAAGCGGGAGGTACACCTCGATTCCTGGTGCAGCGAAGCCGAGATTGTCATACGGCCCCAAGTCTTGGTTATTATGAAGCGCGACGGAAGCCGGAAGAGCAGCTCATGAAGTCGGGCGCACGCCTCACTCATCCTGGCTCCAGACCAAGGCTGCGGAAGTCAAGCCGAAGACCGTCGCTGCTCACCCACGATCTCGTCAGGCGGCGCTCGACTAGCGCACGCATGGCCTCGCCTGACGCCCTTGGAGCCTTGCGATATGCGCCGGGCACAGGCTCTGGCGAGATGAGAGTGGCCTTGAGGCCACTTCGATGCCACGGCGTGCGCTCGATCAGTTTTGTAATACGCGCTGCTTCGAGACATGAAGGCGAACACCGATCGGACGCCCTGACTACTCGCATAGTCGATCAAGCAGGATTCGAGCAGTCCTTTGGGCCAGTCACCGAGGGACAGCCTCCTCTTGTACGAGCCGATAGGCTCCTCCGCAAGCAGCACGCCGTAGCCGCCACTGACCGTCACTACTTTGTGACCAGCGCGGAGCGCTTGGACGATTGCACCGGCTGCCCCATCGTAGAAGGACCCGCGATAGCGGAGATGGGCGGACATCAACGTGTCATCGACGCTGGCCTTCTGTCGCAGGGCAGCACGGGCGTAACTGAGAGCCTGCGAGCGCTCAACTGCCAAGAACGTCAGGATCGATCTGCTTGCCGTTGGCTTCGAGCCCGGCCGCTTCGACTGCGAGCACGGGATGATCAGGAGGCTCGCTTGTTCGAGATCGAGGACGGGGGCATCGCTCACGGCCCGCCGTCGCCTTCGCGTGGAGTCAGAGCCCCGGAGACTCGCTTCGTGACGGTCGGTGGTGTGCCGTCGAATCGGAACGCGAGGGTGCTGTTGGGTTCGTAGGCTGCCTGACCGACGCAGACCGACGTGACCACTCTTCTGGAGCTGTCGAGTGCGAATCCAGCCTCTCCCGGCGCCGCGCGGTCGATAAGTTGAGCTCGGCGACGGACGTCTGCTCCGAGCACCGTGGCGAGCGCCAGTTCGGCTCGATCGAGCTGAACGAGACGGCTGGTCGAGAATGGGTACACGACCGGGAAGCCGTCTTCGGGCCCCGAGTTGGGTGGCTTGACGTGATCCACCAGGACCACAGCTCGGCAGCACCTGTGATCCACAGGCTGCGTGCCGTCGCCCAACAGCGCGTCCTCGACTAGGTTCACGTCCGCAGAGCGGAACACGCCGACAACGACGATCCCGGGACGCTCTCCTCGGAGTTGGGGCATAGCCTCGCGTCGGACAAGCCGTGCCACCCTGGCTGCTTTCTTCCGCGCTGGAAGGTCAGGGAGGACCTCGGATGAGATCGAACCATGCCCCGGTTCGAGTACCGCGTAGATCGCCCCGTACGGCGGGACATCGTACACGCCAGGGGTTCCTCCTGCGCGCTTGATCTCCTCAGCTACGCGAGCGAAGGCTGACACGATTCGGTCGAACTCAGCCCGCAGCTCCGGGCGCTCCTCTGCATCTAGGACTCGGGCAGCCAACTCGGCCGTGCCCTCGAGCCGGAGATGGAGTCGGGGAATGTGCGGAAGTGCGAAGCGCAGCCTCTCGCTCAGGTCCGCGTCAGCTTCATCCGCATCGGACTGGTGCGCGAGCTTTACCTCGATGTCGTACAACTGCGCGCCCACTTCCACGAGAAAGTCGGGCGTCGCGTCCGAGCCTTCGGGAATCCGCTCGACCGGGTAGCGCCCCCGCTTCAAGCTCGCCCAGATCCTGATCTCGAACGCGGCAGACGTAAACTCGGCTCGCCTCGTCAGCCGCTTCCCGAGCCGGTCATTCGGAGAGATGCTTTCCACCACGTCAAGGTTCAGGCCGAGGTCCAACAGCGGCACGACGAGTCCAGGCCACCCCGGGACGAACAACGAGATGATCGGGCCGAATGCGGTCTTGATGTCTTCGTCTCGGATCGCGCGACAGACGTCGGGCGTGTAGATTCGGGCAAGCCCGGCGATCGCACGCCGCCGCACGGCTATCGAGTAGCCCCACTGGTCGAGTTGCCGGTTCTCGCCCATGAACCAGGGGGCAGCTTGCCAGTTGCCGTCGCCTTCCCAGCGGTCGAACCCCTCGCTCATACACGCTGCAGCATAGCGCCGCCGGGGCGAGCCAACTACGTCAGACCGGAATGTTAGTGCGTGCAACGCTTGATCGGTTCACGATGACGAAGACGACGAGAGCGTCGCTGCCGGAGGCCCATGGACATCCCCAAGAGCTTCGACTGCTTCAGCGTGATCGACTTTCTCGAGCGCCTCTCTCCGGTCGGAGTCGAGTTCTGCCAGCGTGAGATCCTCGATCCTCCGATCTGGGGTTTTCGTGGACACGCAAGCGAGCGGTGGGCTCTCCACGGAAAATCAATACGCGAGGCTCACGTAGAGCCTCACAAGCTCACGAACCGACAACTGATTCAACGTGAAGCAATCGGTCTTCGCAAATGGTTCTGGGCGGCCGACGAGCTTGGGATCGCGCTGCCGGAGGACTCGCAGTCCCTGCGTCTATTGCTCGGCGACTTCCTCTGGAAGCTCCAAAAGGCCGAGAGTGTGGAGTGGCCACCAATGGAACTGCGGTCGATGGTGGCGCTGGCGCAACACTACGGGTTGTCAACACGACTGCTCGATTGGTCTTTTAGCCCGTACGTGGCAGCCTACTTCGCCGCCGTCGACGCAGCGCGGTGGACGAAGGGCAAGGCGCACGAGTTGCGGAAGATTGAACCTGACGAGCGTCTCGTGGTTTGGGCCTTTGAGACTGAAACCTACGACCGAGCACAAAGCATCAGCATGATGCCCGATGACGAGCCGATCGCGGTGATTCGAGCGCCCCGAGCGGGTAACGTGCATCTGCACGCGCAGCAGGGATTTCACACGCTCATTCGAACGAACCACGACGCACTTGACACGCCGGTTTCTCCGTTCACGTTCGATGGTGTCGCTGACGAGCATGACATTAAGATGGTTACTGTACCCGTCGTGCTCGCGCCGCAATTACTCTTCGCGCTGTCGCGCCTCGGTGTAACCGCAGCGACGATCTTCCCGGGGCTCTCATCTGTCGCAAGGGCGATTGACGAGCAGGCGCTCTGGGATCCCCTGCCGCACGGATGACATGCAGGTCGTCGCTCCAGATGCTTGAAACAACGCGCGGGAGTTGATGCGGCTACTGCACTCAGGGCCACGCGGAGTATGGCGGAGAGCTTTGCGTCGAGCCGCTCCTTCAAGAGCGCGTCGATCTCCACGAAGCGCGTCGCCCATTCGGCATTCGACTCGTCACTGCGCAGCAGCCCGTCGTTGCCGCGAGTCCCAGTATTCGTTCCGCTCACTGTAGAAGGGGCTTGCCACCTCCTCGCGAGCCATGCTCTTGACGCCGAGAAGACGCCCGCCGCGCTAGCCGGAAAGCAAAGTCTTCAGGTTCGCTCTGATAGAATCCGCGTACGCCTGTATGGAGGTCTTCCGCAGTCTCGCCAAGATTTCGACAACCTCTACGACTTCACCAGGGCCGACGGCGCGCTCACCGCGCTTCATGAAAGGGCCGTCCGTTTCAAGGAGAAGGCGCGACGAGGGCAACTCCTTGATCATTGTGCGCTGTCGATCCGACTGAACCATGGCAAGGTTGATCGAGAAGTAGCATCCAAGGTCCACGGCTCTTCTCGCTTGGGCTGCACTCCCGGTGAACCAATGGAGGACCACCTTGCCGGACGAGGGGGGAAAGTGCTCTTCAAGCAGATCGAGCACCGTCTTCGCGGCTCGCGTGCTGTGAACCGTCAGGATCTTCCCTCCTTTTTGAGCACAGAGTCGCAACATGTACGCGAAAACCTCTCTCTGAGCAGCGAAAGATCGAAAGAAGCGGGGGCCAGCATCCAGCCCGACTTCACCGATGTAGCGCGCTTCGTCGAGGTAAGAAGCCCACAGCTCTACCTCTCGCGCCCGCTCTGCGATCAACTGAGGATGGAGGCCGAGAGCCGCGCGAACGTACTTCGTTGTGGCCACAAGGTCGCGATTACGCGGCCAAGCCTTGGGTGTAGTCGTGACTGCGAGCGTGAATACATGCGAGCGTTCGCAGGCCGCGACGGCAGCGGCATGATCTGGGTAGAGGTCGAGGTGGCAGTGAAAATCAACGAGCCCTTCGATCATCACCACCTCAGCTTGGCTTCGTGACTACGCCCTTCAGGAGTTCGCCAACCTCCTGCAACCCTCGGCGATAGACCTCCGCAAGAGCCTTCCACCGATCCTTCACGTCGGCAAGGGGACCTGTCTTGTGGATGAGGATGCTCGCTTCTACAGGCTTTTTTTGGAGGCGGTCGATCGCAAGCTGAAAGGACCGTACCTGCTCGCCCTCCGCTTGGGCGGCGTCGAGTGGTCGGTCGTTCAGATCGATCGAATAGGTCGTGGGGTCCTTCCCCCATGCGTGTTTCGTGGCTGCCCTGCGGATGAGGCAAGGCATGCAGTAGCCGCAGTGGCCAGGAGGGTCCCCCTTCCAGCGGCCTTTCGTTGGTGACGAGCAAGACAGCGACAAGGGCGTCACTGCCTTCAGCAGCGCCTGGTTTTTGCAACTTTCGACCATTTCCCCCTTCGTTTTCCTCCAATAAGGGTCGTCGAGTCGGCCAGAAATCTCGAGCAATGCCAGCAACTCGTTCCAGCGCGCGAGGTAGAACGGATGCGTTGTTCGCGTGCTGAGGGCACCCACGCGGAGAATGTCGAGCGGCACGTTCAGCGCGATTAATCCGTTCTCAGGTACTCGGAGGGTGAACTTGCCGGGGAATCCGGAACCCGCGAACGCTCCAAAAGCGAAGAACAGAAAGGAACGTCCCCGCGTGGATCGCTCTTCGCTGACGTTCTTTACGAAGTCCCTCTCGAATGTCATGTGAAGCCGAACGCGATCCATTTTGGACTTCGGGTATGCCTTTCGAAGCCTGTCGAAGCACTCAAGCTGCGCATGCGCAGTGGTCGGGTCCGCACCGTGGCTGATCAGCAACGGAGTTTGGCCCGCCTCGAGGAGACCGATGGCACCGATCAGGCTGTCCAAACCTCCCGAGAAGAGGCTCAGACTGTCGAAGGGCAGGGGCGCCGTTTTCTGTGGGCGTTCGGGAGCGAGCTTCTCGAAGCCCTTCGGGCGAGCGCGAAAGCCAATGTCCCATCGATCCCCGGTCAGGAAATTAAGGGTTTTGTTCAAGAGAGGCGCGGCCCGCGTCCACCGGGCGAGATCGGAGATCGGCACGACGAGGCGTACTTCCCGGGTCCACCCGTCCTGGGATTCCCCCGAGCGCGCAACACGAGTGTCTGCGGCCTGCACATGGGCAGCGAGTACGAGGAGATCGAGGCCGATCTCTGAGGGAAAGATGTTCAGCTCTGCCAGATCCTCGAGCGCTGTCCCGATGCCGTAGTCGAGCCGCTTGTTCGACTCGACCAGATCCAGGCGCGTGACCACCTCGTCCTTGGCTTCAGGTACATGCGCTTTGTCCCCGGCCCCCACTCTTCCGACGATGAGATGCCTTCTCACGCGTCCCCCTCCTCATCCTCGTCGGCAAGAGCGATCAGAATGGCGAATGCCTCTTGGTACGCACGCTCCACGATGCGCCGCGCATCGCCTCGCGAAACATTTCCTAAGCTAGAACGCACCTTTTCGATCGCATCAGACACGGCACCACGGATGAAGTCGTGGAGTGCCCTTTCCACCTGCCGGACGGCGCGCAAGTCCTTAGGCAGTCTGACGACGTTCATGCCGATGTCGTTGCACAGACGGCCTTCGATAGCGTGAGTTGCGTACGATTCCAAGAGCGTCGCCATCTGCTCAACCGTGAGGTGGTCAAGGTCGGTGATATTCAGATCGGCCAACTCGGCGATCATTTCGACGAAAGCATCGCGCGCGATCCCGTCGTCAATCGTGCCGCCGTCAAGGCAAACCACTTCAACGAGCGCGAGGAAAATTTCCTCTAGCGGCCGTCCTGCCAGCTCGGCAAGGTTGACATCTCTGAGAGCGGTCTCCGCGCCTCGGGCGCGCACATCCGAAAGGAAATGGAGCAACCCGACGGTAGCGCCGACTGCGCTGCCCATGCGACGAGCCGCTGATCGAGCACCGCCCGACGAAGTTGATACGTAATGTGAGACTGCGTGCCGAAGGTTTCGTCGACTCTCACCGCCGGATCTGGCGAACCTCGACAGCGCGCTTCGCGCGGCAGTAAACCGCTGTGAGTCACCAGGCTGTAAGGGTGCGCGATCGGCCGGCGCTGGAGGGATCGCGCGCGGGGTTGGTTCGCTGCCTTCATCACCGTCGGGATCGGCTTGATCTTCTGGATTTGGCGCGGGCGCGTCCCCCGGGGAACCAAGCCAAGTCGGAATCAGAGGTGTGCCGCCACCCGGCCCTGGATTCGAATTCGACGTGCCCATTGGCTAGCTCGTGCCCTTCGGCTGCACGCGAAGCGCATTCTTCGCTCCAGCCCTGAGAACCATCGATCCGGATTCAGCCCACTCCTCAACCAGCGCGCGAAAACGCGGATGCGACTGCACCTCCTTGATCGCCCGCTCCCATCCTTTCAGCACCCAAACCCCTAGCTGTTCTGGAGGAAGCTCCTCGAGCAAGTCGAGAAGGTTGTTCTGGAGTGCCGGGAAGGCGCGCGCTAGAACGATCATTCCCTGAACGCCTGGCGGTTCCGTTCCGAGGGACTCTGCCGTCACGATCCGGGTTTTGAGGACATCCAAGACGCGGATGGCTTCAGCGGCCGAGAGCTTCTTCAGTTCGGTTTCGAGCGCACTGACTTCAAACTTCGATCCCATCAGGCGATCAACGACGCTCGCCAACGGACCCAGCGCTGAAGCCAAGCCAAAGTAGTCCTTACGATCCTTTGCAACGAAGAGATAGGGCCGCAGATCCACTCCCGCGAGCCGCGGGTCAAGTGCGGCCCAGTCACGTGCCGTCTGTGAGGTCAGCCACGTGCCGACGAGCCCGGCCTCAGGAGCGATGGCCTCTACGGGCTTCTTCCCGCGTGGTTTCGCCCTCGCGACGCCCTTTGCTTCGTCGGCTTGCTCAGCATCCTCGGTCTCGTTCGCGCCCGGAGCTGTTCCCTCGGCCACTGCCGATTCGAGCGAATCAAGATTCTCGCAGATGCCTTTTTCGTGTGCCGCTGCACTGTTCGCTATTTGGCCGAACAACCCAGGGAGAAAGCGCTCAGCGAGCATCAACTTTGCCAAGATCGGAAGCCTCACGTCATCTCCGAAGCCTCGTGCGTTGGCCATGCTCTTTCGTAGGAGAAGCGCGTTCAGGAATCGTTTGATCTGCCGTGGGTTGCCGCCGGTCCCCCGAGCGAGCATCGGGCCGATCTGTTCGCTCATTTTGATCGCCGTATCTACCTCAGTGGTCCTCTCTCCGATCCCGCTTCTTACTTCGGCCGCCTCTAAACCGATGCCCTGCCATGGACGCCTCAATCGCTCACGGGCGCGCTCGATCAACGTGTTGAAGCGCTCGTCGTTCTCGGGCAATTGCGCTCCAACGAGCAGGAGCATGACGTACGTTCGGGTTTCCGTGATGCCAAGAGCAGGGATTCGAAACGGGACTTGAATCAGCTTTTCCAAGTAGTTTCGCGCGTAATCTCGCGGACCGCTGGAGTCCGGCAGATCAGGAAAGTGCTTTCGGACGGCGTACTCAATCATGGCTTCGTCGGCCGCCACAACGAATGCTGTTCGGGGAGTGAAAACGAACAGGCGAACGGCCTCGAGCGTCTCGATGGCAGTATCGGGCAAGCAGCGATCGAGATCGTCGATCAGGACCACGAGTTGCTCGATTCCAGCAGCCTCGAGCATGTCGTCGAAGTCCTTGCGGAACGCCGCGAACTCATCCGGGACATTCTTGTGTTCAGAAGTCTCTCGCTTCAATACGCCCTCGACGGCATCGATCGCGGTGTCAAGGTTCTCCTTCGTGGCTAATTCCTTCGGGTCCGCGAGGAATTTCTTGAGGGCACCGACCGCGGTGGTGACCAGCTCAGGACTTGGGATGCCGGTGTATGCAGTCAGGGCGAGGCCACCAGCTTTCTTCGCAACCTTCAGCCAGTCGATGCGCTTGAACAGGTCCTTCAGTTTCTCGGCCGCTTTGGTTGGCAAAGTGCGCTTCTTGCGCAGTTCGGAAACGATGCCCTCGATGAGGGCGAGCTTCGCGTCCTCAAATCCCTGGAAGCGCCAGCCGTTGAACTTGAGGCACAGCGTCTTCCCCGCGTTCTCGAGGCCTGCCTCGATCATCTCGAGCACGCTGGACTTGCCAGCGCCCCAATCGCCGTGAACGCCAATCGTGATCGGGTGTCCAGGACGTTCACGAATTAGGGCAATGATCGTGCTCGCGACGGCCTCGTTGTTGAGGAGATCGACCTTGGTCTCGTTGTCTGTGAGGATCATGGCGTCCCGGCCCCGTGACCGCGTGCTCAGCGCGACATAGCGCAAACGGCGAGGGTACGCTGTGAATGGTCGCGCAAGCCGGGCAAACGGAACAGATTGAGTGTGTGCTTCCCGAGAAAGGACCACGTCTGTTCGAGCCGACTGTTGATCCCCGGGTGGTGGCACTCGAGTTTATGCAGTAGATCGTCGCGCTCAGCCTCGCTGGTCAGAATAGCTTGTGCTCTGAGCGTGCTTTTCGCGTCCTCATCGAAGGAGTAGATCTTCTCGATCAGGAACGCGAGATGATCGAACGGGATTGAAGCTAGTGACATCGTGCAGCTGCCCCTCCGCGCCGCGCACCGTATCAGAGCGGACTGCTTGGGCGCAGAGGCCAGAAATGGAGCCGCTAGAGCCGAAGTGCTGGCCCCATGATCGTGAGACAGTAACAGATGGGGCTGACGCTTCTCCGTAAGGCTCGTGTACCACTGAGGAATCTCGCCGAGGACATTGACGGTCGACCCGACGCCGCTTCGATCCAGTCCCCCGCCCCAAGGGGCGGCTGAACGCTCTGCGGGTACATCTGGCTGTGGCGAACAAGTTCTTGAGGCCCGCGCATGTCGGACCTGCGTGGTAGGGCTTCGGTATGGAAAGCAGTGGCTGCACGGCGAAACGCGATGAAGACATGGCGATCAGGTAGCTCTTGTCTGTCGACGCAAGGGAACGGAGCAGTCTTCGTGCCGCTGGAGGGATGGAATGTTGTTGAGAGTCTTGACGAGCGTAGTGCTTTCGCTTGCGATTGACCCGCCGCTCACTGCAATGGCGGCTGCTGCGCAGCCCATCGTCCGGGAGGCGATTACGCCTGGGTCCGAGCAAGAGGCCCGGAAGTACTACGACAACCTCACTAAAGAGTTCGGGGTCAATACTTCGGCCGATGCGTCGCTCAGCGACCTTATCGCTTTCGCCGGCTACCCCCTTTCTGCTGAACAACTTGAGTCCCTCGATCCGGAGATCCTGATAAGCTCGGAGCGACTTGGCGCGTGCAACGGTGGGCCATGTGTGAACACGCGTGATATGGCCGGTGCCGTGCTCCGATCGGGCGACATTCTCGCGGCAAGGTTCTTCGCGCCGAAGATCGCCTGCGTCGAGACTTCGAAGCCGAATCCCGGGTGGCGGAAGCTCGTGCGCCTTCGGGTAAGGCCGGATTCGGGCGCCAGCAAGGCAGGGATCGAAGCAGTGATCGTCCTCTTCAACTTCTTCGGGCCCACCGGCGCGGCCGCTTTCGGCGGGCATTCGGTGAATACGCAGGTGATGCTCCTCGCGCCGTCTCACACGAATCGCCTTTATTGGATGGACTTCGACGGCGCAGGAAGGCTCTCCTTCGCGCTGTCGGCAACCTTCGATGCAGGTCTGACCGGTTGTGCGGCGCGCCAATACTTCGTACCGCATGGCTGCAACGCATGTCACGGGAGCCCCGGAAATCTGCGCCCCCCGATGGTGAACTATCTCGATACTGATCACTGGTTCGACCGAGTCGCCGACGATTTCGCGGATGTCACCGACCCGCTTCTGTTCGATGCACACAACAACGACACGAACTCCCCCGAGTTCGCGCGGGCGTTCGACGTCATTCGTCAATTCAACGAGGAAGCGCTTCAGCAGAACAACCTTGTCCATCGAGAGTCGTTCGAGACCGCGGCGGCTCGGACTTGGCTGGGCATCCATGCGGCGAGCGATGCTCACGTGCCTCCGGTAGCCCGCGGCTTCTCCACGCCGCCGGAGACTAATTGGCAAGCGACCGAAGCCGAGGGGCTGGGGCTCCTCAATCGATTCTGCTTCCGGTGTCATGGTTCGGTTCGGTTCTCGATCTTTGATCGGCCGGGCGTCGTCAGCCGCGCTGCGAATATGCGCCAGCGCATCAAGCCGAGCGCGGTACAGGCGAGGACGCCTGGGTTCAAGATGCCACCCGATCGAACGCTCACGCCGGAGCAGATTACGACGCTGGACAACTTTCTCAAGAGTCTCGAGTAAGGACCAATGACTACCCTCCGTATTCATCCCGCTACCGGCGTGGCCCGCCTCGGGAACTCAGACGAATTCTTCGTCGGGCCCGAGCAGCCTGGCATTCCGGCGAACTGGAACGTCTCGGCCGGGAGGTTCGACCCATTCAAGGACGCCACCGGACGTGTGAAGCGCCAGGCTGCCCGATTCCGCATTTTCGAGTTCGACGATGCTGGAAACGCGATCCGCGAGATCACGCTCGCCGATGTCACTAAGATCGAGTGGCGGGTTCACGTCGCTAACCGGAAGGGATCCTTCTTCACTTTTAATGGGCAGCGCGGCGCCGAAACCGACCCACCGTACAGCGGTCGCCACGCAGAGCCGCCGGACAAGATCGAGAAGCCCAATCGCGGCCGCGGCCAGCCCGAGCGACGGAACCGGCGCGATGCCGCGGAGCCGAATCGGCGCAACCTGGAAATCGATCCGGGCGAGCAGGCAATCTCTGCACCCGGGGAACTCGAGCTCGTTGACAACGTCACGGCCGCTCCCATTCGGTCCTTGGGGAAAATCAGGATGGAGGCGGATGGCCGGCTTCTCTTTTTCGGAGGTGTCGGGCAGACCGCTTCGAGCGCCAATCCGGCTCCGCAGATCGAGGAGTACGCGAACAACGACACTTGGTTTGACGACGTCTCGGACGGTGTTGTCCGCGCGAATGTAACGCTTCGAGACGGTAGTGTGATCAGCGCCGAGTCAGCTTGGGTCATCGTTGGGCCTCCGGACTTTGCTCCCTGCATCGGACACGTAGTCTCACTCTACGAGACACTTTGGGATCTTGCGGTCCGTTTTGGTTTCGCTGCACGAGCAGGAGGTGATCCTACACTCGCGGATCTGGTGGCACAGCAGACAGCTTGGCAACCGGCGACTAACGACTTCGCCGCGACGTATAGGCCCTCTTTCACCGATCACATCTACCCGATCCTCTGTCGGGCCTTGGGTGCGCAGGACGTGCACCAATCGCCGCGCGCCGATTTCCATGCAACCCTGGCCGATTGGGTACGCTTGTCCGCTCCGAGCGAAGCACGCCTGCGTGCCGAGGTTTTCAAGCGCATCCGCGATCCAAGTTCGACGGTACCAGACTGGCTCAACATGCCCCGCGGCCTCGGCGACGACTTCACGAGCCTCGATGAGTTCGAGGACGGTCGCCGCGACGCGCCCAGCGCGCGCGCCTTCTTGAGCCTGACTCACGTGCAGTATGCGCTCTTGAAGGCGTGGAAGGAGGGCAGGTTCGATTCGGACTGGAGGTTCGGCGACGTGAGGTTCGCGCCGGTTCCCGCTCCTGGCCCGGTGACGCCACACGGCCTCGACGGCGCGGCGCTGGAGAACTGCGTCGGTGGGCCTTTTTTCCCCGGGATTGAGGTGGGCTGGTTGATCCGGGAAAAGTCGCTGTACTCGGCCGCATTCCGCTTCCGTGATACCGGCATGACCGTCGGTCCGCTCATTTTCCAGGCGGGTTTCTTCTCGCAACAGATGGCTCAACCATGGACGGCGGATTTCTACGATTGCCACAAGGAGGATCACACGCCGGACGACTCGTCGGAGCCGCTGATCTACATGTGGTGGACCGCGCAGCGGCCCGACGATGTGCTACCCGATGCGCAATCCGCGCACCGCAGATGGGTCGAGCCCTTCGACGCATCTAAGGAGCCATCAGCGCAAGGACCCGACGACATCACCAATCTCGCTCGGTTTGAGCAGATGCGTACGCGCTGGCACGAGCTCAGCTTCGTCGTTTTGGAGGGTGACAGCTACGTTGAGCAGAAGTGACAGCTCCTTCGATGCTGCGGTAGTAGGTGCCGGAGTCGCGGGTGCAGCCGCCGCCGTTAACTTGGCCAGGGCTGGTTGGCGCGTCGCACTGCTGCACCGGCACGATCCTCATGATGGTCTCGAATCAATCTCACCGGAGGCGGCCCGGTCGCTGAACGACTTGTCGCTGCAGCCTGGTGACCCCCTTCTGGAGCTGATCTCTTGGTGGGGAACGGAACGAGCGACGGGTCGCGAATGTCCTGGAGCGCGGATAGTCCGACGCCTCGATCTCGCGGATCAGCTACGCATGCGTGCAATCGGGTCGGGGGTCGTGCAATTCGAGCTCCGTGGAGGCCTCGACATCGTGCAACTCGCCGATGAGTGGGAAGTCGGCTTTCTCGAGGGCGCTGGCCGAAGTCATCGGTTACGTGTAGCGCATCTGGTCGATGCTTCCGGCCGTGTGTCCATCGTGGGTCGAAAGGCGGGCGCGAGTCGCTATACCACCGACGAGCTCTTCTCCGTGACAGCCTCGCTTCGAGCGCCCGGACGCGTAGGCGTATGGACCGAGTCGGCAGAGACAGGCTGGTGGAATCTGTGTTCCATGAGAGATCGGGGAAGCCTCTCGTTCTTTGGTACGCGACGAGAGGCGAAGTACGTGAGGCGTTTCTTTCGAGAGTGCTTCGCGTTAACCGTCCACTTGCGCGCACTCCTGCTGCCAGACATTGAGGACCTGACGATTCGACCGTGCAGTTCGAGTCTACTCTGCCCGACCGCCGGTAAGCGATGGGTCGCTGTCGGCGATGCTGCCGTAGCAGTTCATCCGCTCACCTCTTCGGGTGTCGCGCGTGCGCTGCGAGATGCCGCGATGGCGAAAGAGGCACTGCAGGACGCGGCTGCCGCCTATGAGATCTTCCAGCAGGCTGACTTCCGGAGCTACCGGACGTTCCTAACGCGGCACTATGCCATCGAGCGGCGCTGGCCTCGCAGCTCGTTCTGGAAGAACGCCGTCGATTCGTCGCGCATGGCCACGGCCGCCTCGCGG
>Ga0137404_10000820_pt1 | contig 20486 bp, 20 predicted proteins | sample CZOMad2_1_16fung_FD_108285 | JGI IMG/M metagenome (GOLD analysis project Ga0137404, IMG submission 108285) | Vadose zone soil fungal communities from Angelo Coast Range Reserve, California, USA - CZOMad2_1_16fungal (Illumina Assembly) | ecosystem: Environmental > Terrestrial > Soil > Vadose... | reverse complement strand
TGCCTGGTCCCTTTGCCGCCGCCTCGAAGAGACCGGTCCTGTGGCCTATGTCCACCATTAAGGTGAGCACGCCGCTGGTGTAGTGGCCGAACAGGCCTCGAGCGATCTCCTGCACCCGCTTCCGATCAGGCGCCTGTTCCATCACACCCTCCTCAACAGCCCTGCTCGAGAGGTGGATCTAATGCTCCGTGGGGGCTACTTATACGGAAATTTTGCAGCATCATAGCCCAAATCCGGGTCTTATACGTCGAGAATTTCGGCAACATGGCCCGTCGCAGGTGACGGCCTGAGGAGAGGTTCAGGCGAGCCGGCTGAATTCCCCACCAGCGTAAAGGAGGTTCTGGCCATGTTTGGTACCCAAGGTTTGCTAGGGCGCCGACAATGCGGTCATACCCCCAGGAACGATTCTCTTGCGCCAGACGCACCACCAAAGCCTCGACCTCCTGGTCGATCGGAGGGCGGCCGGGAGCCTTGCGCTGTTGGGAGCCGTCAAACTTCAGGGTGACCAGCTTGCGGTGCCAGCCGAGAATCGTGTCGGGTTTGACGATCTTCGCCACTTCCTGCAGGGCCTGCTTCCCCAGCTTCTGGCCCAGCTCGGCCAGGGTTTTGCGCTCGCTGTCACTCAAGCGTATGCGACCTTTGATCTGGTGGCGCAGGATGCGATTTTCGGTCACGAGGTACTCATTGCGTACCAGCAGTTCCTGATCGACAGTCCCAGTGATATATGCCAGCAGGTGCTTCCAGTCCATGGTCTCCTCCCTCAGGCTTTGTCGTCTCTCTTGACGCCGAGTATGGGTGAAAGGGGAGCGGAAGACAAGCCGCAGTGCGGGGCATGCTAGAGGCGTAACTGCCTGTGTGAAAGCGAATTCGAATATTTTGACCATACGACCAATATGATTGACGAGTTTCTTGGAGAACGACAGCGTCTCGCGCACCAGACGTGAAACCAACTGTCGTAGAGTATTATTGAAACGCTCAATGTGGTTAGTTTTGCGGGCTAACTTGCTGATCGCTCGGTGCTGTACCGCAGGGATCACCCCTGCGTACACCACATACTGATCCGTGTAAAACGTGGCGTGCTGACGGTACGCCTGAGGAATCTTCGCCCAGAGTCGTTTGGCACTCTTCCGACTCCGATTCCCCACGTGAAAGGCAATCACCTGGCGAGTCTTGGCGTCCATAGCGATCCAGAGCCACTGCTTGTTGGCCTTCTTGTGGACAAAGCTGCTCATTTCATCCGCTTTCACCGCAAGCCGTTAAATCATCACGTCAGCGTGACAGGTGACAAGCTGGACATGGAGATGATCAGGCAATGCCTCGAAGCACTGGACCAGGAAACCTAAGAGCTACTTGAGGTTGACTCCCACCGCACGACAAATACCGCGTAATGAAATCCGCTCTACAAGCAGGCGTTCAATCAGTGCCCGTATGTCATCAGCGATGAGAGATTGCTCCAAGCATTCGACAAACTGGCGACCACAGTCCTGGCATTGATGATTCTGTTTGCCGTTGTGAATGTGACCATTTTTCGTATACTTGGATGATTGACACCGTGGACACACGTCTCGGATGACCATGGTTTTCTGTTGACCTCCAGCCTCTTGGCCTGTGTTGTTGGTCAACAGTAGCATGGAATCGGTTGGCGAGCATTACATGGAGCGCACTACCTAAATCTCACCAAAAGTGCCGACCACCCACAAAATTATGACGCGGTTTGCTGTTAAAAGGGCTGAACCCAGACATTAGATCCCGAATATCGTTTTGCGGAGGACGTCGCCAAACGAATTGGGCGCCCGCGTGTGCACTGCGGCGGCCGGAGGAGGAGGAGAAATCTCAGGCATCTGCGGAATCTCGCCTCGCGGCGCGTCCACGGATAACAGCGGACCAACGTCCAACGCATTGGCAGCTCGCTGGCCCATACTGGCTACAGCATCGGGGCAGAAGCGGTGCAAGATGGTGCTGAGCAGACTGGTGTTGTCGTGAGTCTCGTGAGACACCGATCCGCGTTGTACCCAGGGTGAAACGACAAAGGCAGGCACACGCACGCCATAACGCCTGAAGCGCGGGTCGTCGTCCGGTGGCCCGCCATCCGCTGGCTTCTGCTCGTCCGCGGAAAGACCCGGCGGGCGCACGTGATCATAGAATCCTCCGTGCTCATCGTAGGTAATCAGCAGCAGCGTCTTGGTCCAGGCCGGGCTGGTGGACAGAGACTTGTAGATCTGGGCCACCAGCCGCTGACCGTTCGTAATGCCTCCAGGCGGATGGTCATCACTGGCCGCGGCCAAGCTCTCGCGGAAATCAGAGAAATTCGGGTCAATCCACGCGACGCTTGGCAGATCACCCGTTTCCACCGCATGCTCCAGATCGGATGCAGCGCCGTTGGATAGCGCGCGCATGCGCTGCGTGTACTGTGCGTCCTGGGCAAATTTCTTAAAGACAAACGCAAACGGAAGGTCGGAGAAGAAGATCTTCCAATCCACGCCGCGTTCCTGTAATACCTCGAAGATGGTTTTCAGGGTGTAGCTCGGTGGATTCTTGATGACATCGTCTGCTGACGGGGTGGTGTCCATCCCGCCTGAGCCCCCGGTGAGCGCGTACAGCCGGTTGGGAAATGTATCCGTCGGCAGTGAGGCGAACCATCGGTCACAGATGAGGAATTCGCGGGCGAGGAGGTCGTACGCCGGCAGTTGATCCGCGTTGTAATAGCCCATGATCGCGTCGGCCGACTCCTGCTTAGAGAGGTCGTGCAGAGCCTGGACATAGGTGATCCTGGTCTGGAAAGTGGCGCTGGTCTCGGTCGCGTTGAGCACACTACATATCCAGTCACCGGCGACCGCGAGATCGGCAGTGGTGGCGACGTAAGAAAGACCGAGGGAATGTCCACCGATGGGGAAACTTCTGGTCAAGAGTGTACTGTTACCCGGCCGGCGCAACAACACTGACCCAAGCTTGCCGGACTCTGAATGCGTTATGGTCTTATCAATGTTGGTCGCGATGGTGATCTGGCCCGGCTGGGCGGGCCGGAAGTGAATCGTGCGCGTGTCGCCCCCGGCCATCTGACCCTGGTCCTGAACTGAAGTCATCAATGGCGGGAGCTGCTGTGCGTCCTCTGCGAGCCTCTTGGCAAAGTTGTGGACGAAGCCGGCGTTACTGCGGTCCGGCGTCAGCGATGGCCACGTGAGTTGGTCCGCTACATCTCGGTAACCGTGTCCAGGATCGTTGCGGAAGTACGTGGCCGTGCGGTGATGAACGGCGAAGCTGTTATTGCTGTCATCGCTGTTTGCCTCATTGCCGGTCAATCCGTCCACGTCAGTCCGATTCTTTTCAAGGCGGAGGTAACCGAGCATATGATCGAACGAGCGGTTCTCCAACATCATCACAATAACGTGGTCGATCTTGCCCAGGTTGCCGTCCATCACCTGGTAGCGCGCGGTGACGTTGCACGAGGCAGGCACTTCGCCCGTGTTGGTGATCTTCGCCACCCAGTCGCCGCCCAGGTCGGCTGCCGCCGCGGGTGTGTCGGCCCACAGCACAATCCGCGGTCTTCCCAGATCCTTGTGCGGGTCACTACCGACCTGTTTCCTGCCGGTTTTGCTCACAACCGGTGTCGTGCTGCCCAGCTTTACGATATCCAGTTGCACGGCAAGAAAGAACACGGACGGTTCGCCCTCCCCTGGTGGTGGCTTCACCGAAGGATGCCAATTCGCGACAACGATCACCTTAACTAATCCGGCCTTTTCCGGGCGGAACGGGAGGGTGAGCGTCTGGTTGGGGGAAAGGTCCCCGTTGATCTTAACCGGATATGGCATGTTGTCTTGTCCTTAGGTTGTCCGCACGAAAGAGGTGACGGTCAGAGTCTGTCCATCGATGCGGTAGCTTTGGATCTGCGCCTGCGGGCCGAGCCGCATCATAGCGATGAAGAGAGTGTCGATTTGCGCCCGCACCTGCTTCTTGTCCAGCAGAGCTGCAAACGCCGGATTCTGCTGGACCTGTTGATTGATGGCGTCCTGAACGCCGCTGATCACGTCGCTGCTAAAGTCAATGTTGTTGAAGGTCAAATGTGCGATGGCGTTGCACACCGGTTGGAAACTGCCGTCAAAGCCAACATTGATCTCGATGTTAAAGAGCTCGATATTGATATCGGGCGCGGGCAAGTTCTGCGCTACAAGCCTTGCGGATGCTGTGTCGAACCTTATGACGACCTTCAATGACAGTGGGTCGGTCCAGAGGATGACAATGGGATACTTGGGATCCGAGTCGAGGTTCAGGATCCGGTACACGAAGTCGATCCCGAGTTCAGTCTTTTTCTGATCGGCAACGTTAAACTGGGTGAGAATGGGTAGCTTCAATAGTGCCGCCACGTCCGGCGACAGAGAGAGGCGGGACGCGGAACTGCCGTCGCTGCTGCTCTCCAAGTGAATCTGGATTGTCGCGGCGTCAACAACCTTCGCGAGGACGAGATTCAGAAACTCGATATCGACTGAAGCAGTCGCGAGCGGGTTATCGATGGGAAACGTGACGTCCGTCGCGAAGGTGATCGGGTCGAGGCTCTCGTTGGAGACGTCGCAGGTCCAGTCGCCGGGAGTTGCGAGGTCCGCCACGGTCGGATGGTAGCTGAGGAGGAGGATGGAGGAACTGTGGACCTTATATGTCGCTTTCGCAAGGGGAGTCGTGCTGCCTGGACGTCGCAGGATGATCATGGCGAGTAGCCCGGTCTCCGAATGCGCGACGGTGGTCGATGGCACACTGCGGACGCCGATCACGCCGGGGAGGCCGGGTCGGAATCGGAGCTCCTGAGAGTCGCCTCCCAATACCCGCGTCTGGGCAGAAATTGTGGACGTTGCTGGCATGGATCCCCCTGACTGTCCATGACCAGGCCACCAACGATGCGGATGGCCTGACCGGCATTGTAGTCCGAATCGCGACTGGCCAGAAAAATCACGCCCGCCACGTCAGACCTGATGACCGTGTACAAGGGTACCGAAACGAGGGGCGTTTCCACCCCACTCGCGTTCCTACCTCCCTTGCTAGGCAAGGAAAGTGCCGGCCCGGCCGATTGGGGCTAACGACTTGAAACTGCAGCCGGCAGTGATTGGCGCCGACGCCCGCTAAGCGACATGTGGGGCAGGATGGCCTCACAGCCAGCAGTGGATGCCTCACCCTCTCCTAGCTATCCCTATCGATATTATCAAAATGTGTCATTTTTTATCCGGCTGTCCAGAGGGGGTAACTGTAGCGGCTCGCACTAATTGGGGTTACAGGCGTTATCAGGGGAAAATTTTCGGTAAGGAAGCGAGCGATGCAATCACCATCGGTCGCCAGGTACGATTACATCCCAAAAAACAAGATGTTATACGGTACGTGACTTCACACGCTGAGAGGGATGTCACCGTCCTGGACAGCAAAGCCGGCCGCATCACACCTGTTTATAGGTCATCGTAACCATTTGAGAATAAAGCATTTGTGGCTAACCGTAAATTTACCTGCCGTTACGCCTGGAACCCCTATTTGGCAAACTGTTCAAAGCGGCTCATGCCAATGGTCTGTGAAAACCATGTTATGGGACCTTGGTTCCCTCCGCGTTCGCCCGAGCTAGCTACCCTTTCAAGGCTTCAGCACGTCAGCGTGACCTTGTTCTAAGAACGTCAATGAGTCTCACTCTGGTGAGCTTGTGCACGCTGTCCTCGGCACACTGACCCCCTTAGTGGCCGCTAGGTGTAACGGCGCGATAACGTAAATCGTCCTGCCCGAGAACATCGCAGTTTTCAGCCCACATTTGGGCTCTTACGCGAATGGCATTAAGTTAAGCCCGAAACAGAGTCGAAATTGCGAAGTTGTTGAACTGTAAGTATCTGAATTTACTATAGCCTCCCTTTTTGGCTTTTCCTAACTTAATGCCATTCCGGTTCGACCGAACAAGAGGGTCCCATAGGCGGGTAGCGTGTTCGACACGGGCAGCGGCAAGGGGGCCATGAGCAGGACGCCGCTGAGCACCAGGAGGAGCCCATTGACGTGCCCCATGGTCGGCCCATGCGTCAGCGGCGGGACGCGCGGGTGGATGAACCGCTCAAGACGGGTGAACAGCCGCGCGCGGCGCGTGCATACGCCGAACAACGCGTCTGCAGCCAGGCGGCGGTGCCACAGGTGACCCGGGAGCCAGGGCGCTCGGTGTGTGAGGAGGCCGATGCCATTGAGGGCAATCATCACGCCAAAGGGCATACTGGAGCCGGGAATCGACACCGGCAGGAGAAACGGCCCCGTCACCAGGATGCACACCAAGAGGAGGCCGCGCTCGCCCAGTCGCGCGAGGAGGTCCTGCAGGGTGAGACCTTCCGGAGGGATGGCGCGGGCCAGCGCCGTGAAGACCGCAGAGACGCGGCTCTCGCCCTCGTGCGGTGCAGCCGTCACGGCGAGTAGCTGGCCTGGCGGCGTCTGGCGGCGCTCGTCGGCGGATTGGGGTCTTGAGGTCATCGGACCGGTGTCCCCGGCTCCAGCGTCTCAGGCGCGTCCTCAACCCCCTCCTCGGTGCGCTCAATGCCCGGCGCTCGGCCTTTGCTGCGCGGGGAGTGGCTCACGAGTCGTGGGCTCGTCTCCTGGCTCACATCCGCCAGCATGGTGCGCTGGAACTCGTCGGCCGTCCGTTTGAATTCGGCCAGCCCCCGTCCCAACGACTTCGCGATGTCCGGGAGCTTTTTCGGCCCCACCACAATCAAGGCAATCACCAAAATGACGAGCAGCTCTTGCATGCCCAGGCCAAACATGGTCCCCCCCTTTTGCCTGCCAGCGATGGCGGGCGGGCGAGTGGTCGGCGCCCGTGCACGCCTCCCACGAGCCCCACGCCAGGGCCACAGCACCGATCACTTGGGCGCGACGTTTGGGGGCTCCCCATCCGATGCCGACGGTTCGGTCAGCTGCGGAGCCGGCTTCTCGGGTCCCTCAGGCTCGACGGTCGCACGTTTGAACTCGCGGACCGCCTTGCCCATGCCACTGGCGATCTCCGGCAGCTTTTTGCCCCCAAAAAAGAGCAGAGCGATGACCAAGATGATGAGCAGCTCTTGCACCCCTAACCCGCCCATAACACGCTCCTCCGTTCCGTGCGTGGTTGAGTCTGCGGCATTCGAGCCCGCAGACGCCTCGTCGTTCATTAGACGCCGCTGCACGCGAATGGTGCCACGACGATCCCAGACGGCCCCCCGCCAGGCGGATGCCCCAGGTGACCTCGCCGAGGCATTCGCCACCCGTCTCAATGCTGATGCGGTTTGAGGAGGGACGAGCACTCTTGTAAACTCTCAAGAACTAACTGATAAAAAAGGCTGTACGGCCCTATGTCCTAAAATTACACGTATCTCGGTTGTTCCCGTCCTTGCCACGACCAGCGGGTATGGTCAGCGAGGCGCATGCGGTGCAAGCGTAGGCCGGCGAAGTGGCCGTGTCAATCACCCATGGAGGTGGCGCAATTAACGCGGGTGTTGGCTGAGTCAGATGCGTACGGTCACGCTGGCCGTGTCTGTGACCTTCCCTCTGCCCCGGGCACATGCGGGAAGGCATCGGAGATCCCCGCGTCGAGTTCCTCCAGCGTTAGGGATCCCATGGCGAGAGATGACACCCGCGCCAGAGGATTCGAGAGCGGCTGGCGTCCCTGAAAGGTGACGGTCCAGCGACGGGCATTGGGAAGCACCGAGACGCCCATGAGTGCAAGGAGGGCGGGGCTCAGCATCGTGTTGCTGACCCCAGGGTCCGCCACGAGAAGGATCTGCTCTGTGTGGTTCAGGGTCACCGGCATGAGCATGGTGTCCCCTTGTAGCGTGATCGGGACCATCGTATCGGCCCCCAGGTCGACGGACGACGTCAGGTGGCCTGGGGCCACGAGTGCTTGAATTTCCTGGTTCACGCGCGCTCGGTAGCAAGCGACAAAATTATTCCGGTAGCCCTGCCCGGGGTCCCTGTATTCGAAGACAAGGAGCCCGGAGCTGGTGACGTCCTGCACCGCCATGTCGGAAAATTGACTTGCACAGCCCTAGGAGACCTCTCGCATGAGGGTGCTCGGCTGCTCCGGGGCGAGACTCGCGCAGGACGAGAGCAAGAGGCTGCATCCGATCAACAGGACAACAGACATGCCACGCATCGCAACCCTCCTTATGGTCCCAAGAACGTTCGCCCGGTGGCCAGCTCCAGCTGATAGAGGCTTATGCGATAGTCGAAGGACGCTTGATTCGACGCGACACGTGTCTGATTGAGCGTGCGCTGCGCGTCCTGCAGTTCCAGCAGGCTCGTCGCGCCTTGCCGGTAGGTGACACTGGCGATGCGAAATGACTCCTCCGCTTTCGCCAGCGTCTCTGCGGTGTAGACCTGGAGCACATGCTGGCTCGATTGATACGCCTGGTAAGCTTTGTCCACATCGGTGAGCGCTTGCAACCTGGCTTGATCCAGGAGTATGTTCGCCTGCTGTAGCTGCGCCAAACCTTGATCAATTTGGCCTTGAAAGGTGTTGAATAAAAAGAGTGGCACGGTGATCGTCACGCCGACTGTATTGTCGCCGCCGACACGCTGATACTCCGCAGCCACGTCGATGTCACGATGCCGCTGCGCATATGCCAGGTCGAGGGTACGTTGTGCCGCATCGACCGTCCGCTGGGCGGCTACCACATCTGGGCGATTATCGAGGGCTGCCTGCTGTAGATCGGCAAGTGGGGTGGGAAGGGTCAGGGGCATGATGGCCAACTCGCCGACGAGATCGAGCGGCGAATCCGCCGGTGGCGTTGGCATCTGGCTAGCGGCTTTGGAGGGAACAGCCGCAGCCCGATTGCCCGCCTGCGCACCAAGCAGATTGAGCAGGTCTCGAACGGCCTGTTGATAGGCCAGTTGTGCCGAGACCAAGTCGCGTTGGAACTGCACCTTGTTGGCCTGGAATTTGATCAAGTCCCACTCCGGCGCGTCGCCCGCGCCAACACGCACCCTGATCAACTGCTCTGTGTCGTTGGTCAAATGCAGATTCTCCTCGGCCACGCGTACATTTTCCCGTGCCAGCACAGCGCTGTAGAAAGTCTGTCTGAGCTGCAGGATTTGCTGGCGTATCGTGTCCAGTACCTGTGCCTCGGCAGCCTGCACCTGGAACTCCGCGGCTTCGGTCCGCAGCCCGCGCTTATTGCCGCGCTCCAGTAGTTGGTCGAGGCGAAAAGTGTAGGTGCGTTGGGACGCTGTCGAGTTGTCGGTGGTGAGGTTACGAGGTGCGTTATTCAAATTGAACTGCTCGGCGCCGAGTGTCAGCGCCGGGTTCGGCCGCACGGCGGCGGTCAGCCGCTGTGCTCGCGCAATGTCTACCCCGTAGCGGGCGGCAATGATCGCCAGGTTGTGCTGCAAGAGGAGCTCTTCGGCCGTGGCCAGCGTCAATGGCGTCGGCAGCTCCACGTTTGGCCGGGGAGTCGAAGCAGGCGAACGTGGCCCAGGCAATCTGCTCTGCCCCCACGTTGGCGTGACGAGCAGCGTCAGTGATAACAGCACGAAAGAGAGATTACGCATGTCCCAGCTCACTCGTCTGGAAGGGTTCAGCGCCGGTGTTCAATGATCTTCACGATCATCATCCAGTTCAGGCTTTCTTCTCATCATGACCGCCAACCAATAGACAGCCGGCAAGGCCAGTAAGGTCAAACCCAACGTCGACAGCAAGCCGCCGATGACCACGGTCGCCAGGGGCCGTTGGATATCGGAGCCGATGCCTCGTGCAACCGCTGCAGGGATCATGCCGAGCATCGCCACCAGAATCAGGATGAGCCGCGGCCGAAACTGTGTATGCGCCCCCAGGATTACCGCCTCTCGCAGAGAGACATCCGGAATGCGTCGCCGGCGTTCGATCTCCGAAATATAGAGCAAACCACTCATGATCGCGACGCCGAACAGCGAAATGAACCCGACCGTTGCCGAGACACTCATGTGGATTCCGCGGAGGTAGAGCGCGATGAGGCCACCGCACATCGAAAATGGCACGCTCAGGAGCACCAGCCCGGCATCCAGAGCCGAGTGGAACATGAGGTACAGGAACACAGAGATGAGAGCAATGGTGACCGGGATGATGATCACGAGCCGGTGCCGTGCCCGTTCGAGATTTTCAAATTGACCGCCCCACGTCACCTGGTAGCCCGCCAGAAGCGGGACTAACTCGGCGAACTTCTGCTGGGCCTCCGCGACAAATCCCCCTTGGTCTCGACCGCGAATATTGGTACGGACCGTGATCTGACGCCGATTCTCACGCCGCGCAATGATGGTCGCGCCGTCGACCACCCTGATGTCGGCGAGCTGCGACAATGGAACGCGTGCCCCATCTCGTGTTGGAATCAGCAGGTTGCCGATGGCCGAGGGGTTAGCTCGGGCCTCGCGGCTAAAACGCGCCACGACATCAAACCGCCGCTCGCCCTCAAACACCGTCGTAATTGGTTTGGCCCCGAGCGCAAGGTCGATAACGTCCTGCACGTCACTGATATTGAGCCCGTATCGGGCGACCGCATGCCTATCGATGCGGATGCGGAGCTGGGCTTGCTCGGCCTCCTGCTCAATCGAGGTGTCGGCCGCGCCCCGGACCTGCCGGAGCACGCGCAGGGCTTGGGTCGCCAGTGCCCGCAACTGCTTCAACTCCGGACCGCTGATTGTCACCGCGAGGTCGGCGGAGGAACCGGTGGCGATTTCGGTCGAGGTGTCGATGATCGGCTGCGTGAAATTAAACGTCGCGCCCAGGATCTCAGTCTGGAGCTTGTGAGATAGCTCGTCCACGAGGTCGGCCTTCCGCTTGCCCGGTGGCCAGGTGTCATACGGATGGAGATCGACCAAGAGCTCATTCCGGTTGGGACCGAAGGGGTCGGTGCCAGAGTCATTGCGCCCGGTTTGGGACATGACTAGCTTCACCTCTGGGAACGCTAAAATATTAGCGCGGATGCGCGCGGCCACCTCAGCTGATTTTTCCAGCGAGATGCCCGGCGGCAGGTTAGCCCGGATCCAGATGACCCCCTCGTCGAGTTGGGGCAGAAATTCCGACCCAAGGTGTAGGCCTAGGTAGAGCGCCCCCACCACGACCAGCGCCGCGACCGTGACGGTCCATCCGGCGTGGCGAACCGTGAAACTCACCAGCTGCGCATAGCGTGTCTGGAGCCCGTCAAGGAGATAATGCCGTCGAACCCTGGTATGACCGTGAAAGAGAGCGGTGGCCAGCGCCGGGATTAGGGTGAGGCACAGCAGGAGCGACCCTAAGAGCGCATAGCAGACCATCACCGTCATCGGGGTGAACAAGCGTCGCTCGACGCGCTCGAGAGTGAGTAGCGGTAGATACGCCACAATGATGATCAGCAGGGAGAAGAAAATGGGCTGTGCTACCTCGAGCACCGCCCTCCGAATCCGGTCCATTGGCCCCAATTGGGGGACCGCTGGCTCCCCCGATTGGGCCAGGTGGCGCAGGATGCATTCGACCATGACGATTGTGCCATCCACAATGATGCCGAAATCTAAGGCGCCAATGCTAAGGAGGCTGAGCGAGATTCCGGTGGCATACATGCAGATGAGAGCAAATAGGAGGGACAACGGCACAATCAATGCCGTCAGGAGCGCAGCTCGAAGGTTCAGCAGGAACAGGAACAACACCGCCGTGACAATCAGGAAACCCTCCAGCACCACGCGCGAGACGGTCTGCAAGGTCTTGTGCACCAGTTCGGTGCGGTCGTGAAAGGGGACGATGCGGGCGCCCGGCGGTAACCCGGTGGCGTTGATCTCCTCAACGGCCGCGTGAATGCGTTGCAGGATCTCACTCGGGTTTTCCCAGCGGCGCATCAGCACGATGCCTTCGACTCCTCCGACGCGGCTCGTTTGCTGATTCATGGCGAAGATGCCGGTCTGGGGAAGTGTGCCGAGCTGGACGTGGCCGATGTCGCGGACGAAAACAGGGATGCCATTCTGGAAGTCAAGCACGATGGATTCGAGGTCGGCACGTGTCTGAATCAGGCCCGAGCTGCGGATCGCCAAGGATTGCTGTCCTAGCTCCAGCAGAGCACCGCCAGCATTGCGATTGTTGCTTTTCACGGCATCTGCGATCTGCCGCATACTGAGCTTGTACTTGTCGAGGGATCGAGGATCGATTTCGATCTGGTACTGTTTGACCAGGCCGCCGAAGGTCGTGACATCGGCGACGCCCGGGACCTGGAGTAACCGAGGGGTCACCACCCAATCCTGCAGTTCGCGCAGGCGCATAGTGTCGTAGCCATCCCCTTCGAGCGTGTAACGATAGAACTCGCTGATGCCTGACGACAGCGGGCCGAGGGTCGGCGTGACGTCCTCGGGCAGTTGCGCGTCGCGCAGCTTTTCGAGGACGACCTGCCGCGCAAAATAGTCGTCAGTGCCCTCCGCGAAGGTCAGCTCGACGACGGAGAGCCCGAAGATAGTCCTTGAGCGCCGTGCAATGACATTTGGGGTATTATTGAGCGCCCGCTCGATTGGGACGGTGACCTGCTGTTCGACCTCCTCCGCGGCGAATCCCTGGAACTGGGTGATGACGACCACGCCTGTGTCGGAGATGTCGGGGTAGGCTTCCAGCTTCAGTTGTCGGAATGCCCAGACGCCGGCGACGGCCATGCTCAGTGCCAAGATCACGATGAACAGCCGTTGAGAGAAGACAAAGGTGATCAAACGAGGGAGCATCGGATGCACCTATGAAGACCCTTCGACGCCGCTCAGCAGCAGGCCCTCTTCAGCGACCACCTGCTCACCCGCTTCCAACCCGGAAAGGATCTGTACATAGCCATCCTGCTCCAGTCCGATTGCCACCTCCCGCCGGGGAAAACGATTCGCGCCCTGGGCGACCCAAACGCTTGTCTTCTCTCCATCGTGCACGATCGCGCTCAGCGGGACCGCCAGCGCTTGCACATTTGCATCGGTAATGATGCGGAAGGTGGCGAACATTTCCGGCTTGAGCTTGTGCCTGTGGTTTTCGACCACGGCGCGAACCTCGACCCGGTGCGTGCCAGGATCGACCGCCGCGCCGATGTAGGCGATCGACGCCTTGAACACCTCGTTGGGGTATGCCGCAACAGCGACTTCAACTGATTGCCCCACTTTGATCAGCGGCACATCCGCCTCATACACATGGGCCAGCATCCACATCGTTGACAGGTCCGCAATGACGAAGAGCGGATCAGTATTATCAGGCCTGATGTATTGCCCGGGGCCGACTTTGCGCGCCGTGACGGTGCCCGCAATCGGCGATCCCACCGTCGTGATCCGATCGATTTTATGCGCCCGTTCGACTCTCGTAATGTCCGGATCGCTTTTACCGAATACACGCAACCGATCGCGCGCGGCTAGAAGCGCGGCCTCCGCCGCCTGCACGTCGCTTTCAGCGTTTTGCAGGTCCGATTGAGCCTGCTCCCAATCTTTCAGCGCCGCGGCTTTGTTCAGGTACAGCTGGTGTTGCCGCTCTTCGGTACGGCGTGCGAGATTCAGTGCGGTCTTCGCCTTTGCCACGGTCGAAGCGGTGGCGATCAAGTCGGACTCCGCTTGCACCAGGTCAGGCGTATACAACTCCACTAGCGGTGACTCTAGCTTGACCACATCGCCTGGCTTGGCGAGTAACCGCAGGACGCGGCCCGCGTATGGGGAAAACATTGGCGTCATGAGATCTTCGTTAAACGCGATCCGGCCCGTGGCGAGCTTTTCCGCATGGAACTTTCGTCAATCGACGGTCTCGATTCCGATGTTCTGCATCTGCCCTGCACGCAGGGTCACCACATGCTCATCCAAAGCAGGCGAAGTCGTCGTGGGCAGGTGGCTTTCCCCCGTGCGTATGGCCCCGGTAGGGCCTGATGCCCCCATATATTTGCTTGCCACGCCGCCTCCCACGGCACCCACGGCGAGCGCCATCACCACAGCCGCCACGACGAGGGCACGCGAGGTGTGCTTCGGAGGCACGAGTCGTTCGATCGGAGAATCATGCGAGGGTATTTCTATCCTCTCGACCGTGTTCTGTTCGGTCATGTTCTGCTCGGTCGTTTTCATCGTCATTCCCCGGGGCTGCCTGGACCTTCACTGATAGCCCCTCTCGTCCTTGCTCAAAGACTGCCGCAGTATCGCAACCACCCCTGTCTGGCCAATCACCTTCCACAGCGGTTGCTCTGCCCAATGTAAGTTCTCGACCGATAAAGCAAGAAAGGCTGCTCAATGGTGGAAGGACTACTTCGCCATTGCCAAGAACTCCATCGCTTACTTTTCACCTCTTTCGATCGCAGGCTGGTATAGTACGTGCCGAAGCTTTGACAGCGTTCTTTAGCTTTGACCCTACAGGTAGCCCGGGACGACGCCCAGGCAGTCTGCATGCCACGGTCATGGCTCGCCTCAGGGAGAGTGCAGAGGACTTGCCCATCGGTCATTGACCGATCGGGATGACCCGGCTATCCCGTATGCGTATGCGGCTATACGATGCAGAAGCATCCTTCAAACCTCTGTCCCCATTCCCCTTCGGTAACACGCTCGGCAAAGTTTGTCACGACAATTTTCAAGAGATCTCAGGCCGACGTTGCTGCATTCTGACAGGATGTCAGACGGAACGACCCCGTACACGGACGTACAGAGTGGGACCACATGGACCGGTTGGAGGAGGGAAAATGCCCCGCTAAGGAGCTAGATCACTTCGAATGGCAAGGATGAAGGAGAATGGTCACTACTCGCACGGTCCAATACGAAGACCTCCTGTTAGCACAGGACAATGCCTGTCTCGCATAGAGGTATTTCAACTCACTGGCGCTTCAACCAACTGCCCGTAAGTCATGCTCATGGGAAGGGCTCTACCGAGCTAGGTGATGGGCTGACTTCTTAACGCTCAGCTCTTAAGAGCATGGCCATGCGTGTGCCTTGTCCGTCATCGCCGGGCTCACACCAGATCGACCCGCCGTGCGCGTCAATGATCTGACGGCAGAGGTACAGGCCAATGCCGGCCCCCCGTCCACCATTGGAGCCGCCTCCATGGTGATGCGCGACGCGAAAGAATTTCTCGAACACCCGCTCGCGAAACTCTGTGGGAATCCCCGCACCGGTATCTGTCACGGCAATTTGCAGCAGGTCGTTCCTTCCTCTGGTGGTGTTTTGCCGCAATGTCACCTGAACGGATACCATGCCGCCACGCAGGGTATACGTGAGCGCGTTGGTGAGGAGGTTCCTGAAAACGACGCCAAGACGCACGACATCGCCATGCACGATGGCGCACTCGCAATCCCTCTTCAACTGCAGCATAGTGCCCGCCTCCTCGTAGCGAGGGCGCATGGCACCTGCACGGCGCTCGAAGTTTCCGAGCCGAAGAGCCTCGACCGAAGTGGTGAGCTCGCGGACCGGCCATAGGACCATCCGGGCCAGCAGGATGGCCACGAACGTCGAGAATACGAAAGCGCCAGCCGATATCGACGCCACCAGCACCGTGGCGCGCTTGGCTTGGTCTCGTACACGCACACCGGCGAGCTGCATGGAGCTAAAGTTCAGTTCGCGAATCTTGGCACAATCAGCAACCGCCTGGCGCAGGGCAGGGTTGACATGCTCGTGATCATACTTGCCGGCATTGGGTTGCTCGACCACCGTCAGTAACAGGTCGCCGGTTGAGCGATAAATGTCTACATGCCAGCGCAACGCCGCTGCACCATCCCGTTCTTCAGGCTCGCTCAGAAAGCCTATCAAACGGGCATAATCCGTGTCAAAGCGATGCCGCTGCGCCTCGAGTTCCTGCCTCGCGCGCTCAAGATTGCCGTTGACCGCCAGGAGCAGTGCATCAGCCTCGCGCTCGAGGGTACTGGCGAGCACGGCCGTGAAATCGGTGATCTTCTGGATTTCCCGAAGCATCTCGCCGACCACCGTGCTCAAACGTGCAAACATCCATGCGCTCCAGGTTCCGCAGACCACCGTCGTCATTACTAAGAGACAGCCCGCCAACATAAACCGCGTCTGCAAGTGACTCTGTTGGTTAAGTCAGTGAATCATTCCCACTAGGGTATACTTCTTCCTCCTCGTTTCGTCTCGCGCTCAACTGGCTCGCGGTGCTACTGCGTCTGAGCCCCCTTATGCGCTTCCAGCCATTGAACGAGCCGTTCAAACTCGAGGCCGCTCATCCGCTGAGCCAGATCCTGCGGCATCACTCCGGCGGGGAATCCTTCGACATGGATGGATTGAGGGTTCAGGATTTTCTGGCGAATGTACGCCTCATCTCGTCGGGCCCCGACATCCCAAAGGCTTGGGCCGACGAGCGGCCCAGGCGTGTCCAACTTATGACAGCCCACGCAGGCGAGGTCATTGATCAGCTGTTCAGGAGGTCGATCCCCCATCGTGGCTACAGCTGGTTGGGCCGCTGGCGCTTCCCCACCGATGAAGGCCGCCACCTCCTTGAGCGTGACGGTGACCTTTCCTCCCTGAACGCTCTGCAGGTAGGCGGCCACCGCCGCCATTTCGGCGGGACTCAAGCCGATGGGTGGCTTGTTGATCACCGGCATGATGGGCGGGAATCCCTTCACCACATACGCCAGGGGGTCGATCATCGATTCGATGATGTATTCCGTGCCGTTCTTGGCCTTGCCCTTATACCCCGGCTCCCTCACACGCTCCTCAGCGCGCGTACCGATGGCCGGCCCCAGTGAGCCGGCGCCAAAAGGCGGGCAGCGTGCCGTCTCGCTGGGTTCAATCGAATGACAGAGCGCGCAGGTCCCCTTGCCATAGAAGATCTGCTCCCCAGCCTTGACCAGTTGTTCAGGCGTGGCTGCCTCGGACAGCTGCACCTCTGGTACTGGCCGCGATTCGATCTGGGGAATCATGTTGCCGAGGATGGAATAGGCGATGGTCGCTGCGAGCGAGAAGAGCATGACGTTCAACCACTGGCGGCGCACGTCGAACGACAGCAAGATCATCCAGAGCAGGAAGAGGCCGCTGAAGAGATAGAGCAGGATGTGGAGCATTCGCGCTCTCCCTTTGCACCCGAACCGGGGTTGCCTGTGAGGGGCCGCGGCCGCAACGGTGGCTGAAACACCGCTTTAGCCTCCGTTTCCGGTAGTGTTATACAGGTCATGCTGGTGAACCAATGAAGCTCCGTAACACATTGAATAACAATGGTGATTTTTTAGGATGCTCCGAGCATAGCATGACGTGTATAACACTACCGGAAATTTTACATTTCACACATGCTCATCGGAACTACACGATTGAACTGTTCGCCGCCGGGCGTCAGCGTTGGATTGGGCCGCTGTCGAGCACGTGGGTGCCAGGCAGCAGATCACGGCCGGCCAAGTCGTGCGCGATCGCCGGCCCCATGACGCAAACCGGCACAGTGGCGGGCGTCGTGATGATCTGAATCATCAGATCAGGCTGGCCTGGTTCACAGGTCTCGGTGAGATGCACCTGATAGCCCACCCAATGGGTCTCGCGTTTACTGCTGTAGCGGGCCTCGAGGTCGTAGGGAGAAGCGATGCACACCGCTGAGGGCGGTTGCTCGTCCCCGGTGCGCCAGCGGAGCGCTTCCAGCCCTGGGATCATACAGCGGTAATGCTGTTGGAGCCAAATCCGCCGCAGGGCCTCCAAGGCCGAGAGCTTACAGCCGCCTGGTGGGCTCTCTGGGAGGCAGACCGACTCCAAGAGTTGCTCGCTATCCGCTCCAACCTGGCGGGCGAGCGCCTCGCGTGTGCTAGCATCCTTCCGCAAGCGGGCATGGTCGGACTGGAGGCCATAGCGCGTATACCATGCGGGTGGTACATGCTGTTTGCACCCAGGCGGGCGCCACATCGCTCAGCTGATTCAGTACCCAATGCATGGTTTCCAAGACACATTCCAAACGGTGCAGCGTGCGAATGGCCGCCAGGACGTGGGTGGAATCGGTCCGTTGCATGCCACGCGCTTTTACCCAACCCCGCGCTTTGCAGGCCGTGAGGAAAGTATCGAGGAACCGCTGGCCGGCCTCATGAGCGAGCAAGCGGCAGCGAAAATCATGCCACAAGGTGAAGTCAAACCCTGAGTCGGTGAGTTCATGACTCAAGGCATATTTCCAATCGATACAACGGCGGACGGCGTCCGCCGCCTGGCGGTCCGTGAGTCCTGCGATAGATTGCATCACCATGACCAGCGCCAAGCGCCAGGGCGCGACTTCCACGGGACGCCCGGAGGGGGGATACAAATCGGCAAAGAGCTGATCGCTATAGAGTATGCCGAACTCGGCGCGCAGGTCGACATAGAGGTTCCCTTTGGGGAACGCGGCCTGTACCGCGGCCACCGTGGCCTCTGGAACGAGGGGTAGGGGTTGTGGGCGTAAGGTCATGGCTCACCTCCTCGCATGGAGACGACATCAGCTTCGGTCACACGGACAGCACATGAGGAGGAAGAAGTATACCCTAGTGGGAATGATTCACTGACTTAACCAACAGCGTCAGTCGTGACTCTGTTGGCGAACTCCCATGCAGCGGACGCCAATGCCGCAAAGGGGGCGGCACGTGGCTTCTGTGGACGCGGATCTGCCAATCAACCAGGTAGCCAGGAGCTGGGATGCCGCCTGCCCCGCCACCAGGCGCATGTGGAACCCGCTCCTCACGCCTGCACCCATCCATCTGGCCATAGGACAAGGCCACGTGGGCCAGCAGGGCGGCTTCCTCGGGACCTGGTCCTACAGGGGATCCTCCGCCTCCTCTCAAAATTTGCGACAGATCCCTCAAAAGGCCAACCAGGTCAAGAGATAAAGAGTGTTATTGTCGGATGCATGGCGCCCGAACCCGTCATAGTTGTGCGCCGCCCCATTGAACTGACTGTAGATCACGTATTGCACCGCGAGCTTGGCTTGTAGCCACGGCCAGAAGGACAAGGGATGGGTGAACAATGGGAGATAATCGAATTCCAGGATCCAGCCATGACTATCTGGGCTCCCCGTCCGGCTCCCACTGATCGGGGCGGGATGGTAGAGGCCAGCGTCCGGGTCCCCATAGACCGTAAAGGCCCCCAGGGTGAGGCCATACGTCGAGTCATACAGATAGGATACCTTGGCCTTGGCGCTTTGGAGCGTATCGATGGCATTGGCGGCGAGGCCCAGCGGTTGACTGGCGCGCCACTGCTGCCGTTCATGGATCCAGGTGGCTTGGAACGAGACGCGGTGAGAGACGCCCAGGTATTGATACTGCACGTCGGCGGCGGCGTCGCTCAGATAGTCACTCCCGGCGCTCTGATCACTGCCAGGAAACGTATGCGCCAGCAGGCCATAGGTCCCGACCTCGACGGAGTGGGGGCCCCAGTTCTGCTGCAGGGCAAGCCGCCAATAGGGGGCCGTCCCCGACAGTTTGGTCACATCCGTGGTATCGAGCCCCAGGGCGCTCTGAGCGTTCTTGGGAATGTTTTGGTAGCCGCTCACCTCGGCGTAGACGAGATCGTTCCACCACACATAGCCCCCGAGCCCGCCCACCCGCTGGGCAAAGGTGCCTTCCAGCAGGGTCGACGCGGCTGGCGTCGGCGCCAGTGGGGAGCTGGCAAAGGGGAAGCTCCACGCGGGCGTGCTGTTCCAGACGTCCTGCACGGTGGGACTGTTGTTCAGCGTGAAGCCATACGTCAGCGGGGTGCCGCCGAGGCTCCCCTGGTTAGCGAACCGCACATCGGTGTTATCAAGGGCCAGGCGCTTCTCCACATCGTCATAGGTCCCCTGCACGAATGCCCCCAGATGAGGGAGGATCTTGCCGCCGTAAAACAGGCTGACCTGCTGCAGGGCGGCGTTATCGTTGTCACCAAAATGTGGCGCCGCGCCGCCCGGCTGTCCCGTTCCGGTATGGGTGAAGGAGGCTTGGATCTCGGCCGCCAGCGGTGGGATATAGGGACCTTCCTTGGTCCAGACATAGCCGTTCAGCTTGAACAGCCGGCCCAAGGGCGTCAGCTCGGGGAACGCCGTGTGGCAGGCGGTACAGGCAAAGCCGGTTTGGCGGGCAAAGCTCGGGATGGCTGCGGCCTGGGACCACGGAATCACGAGCAGCCCGACCATGAAGAGCCAGTGGCTGCGGAGCGGCCACCAACGAATGGATGAGGGAGCCAACCGACGTCGATGCATTGCGTCTCCTTCACGCCTATAGGTCTGCCGGGGGATGACCGGCCCAAAAGATCATGTGTCTCCATCCCACACACCAGAAGGGCCGCCCGTTGGGGCGGCCCGCCCTTTACTGCCTCTCCTTGCCCACGGTGATCTTGCCGAAGAGCCCGTTTGCCTCGTCGTTAATCCCGGCCGTGAAAAACAGCTCGTTATGCTTCCCGGCCGAGCCATCATTGCCGAAGCTCAGGCCCCACAGGCCATTGATCGCGATGCCCTGCCCCTGACGCTTGGTGAGGGGACCCAGGAAGTCACCGGTGTCGGGATTGAAGGCATTGATTTGGCCATCGCCGAAATTGCCGACGATGAGGGCCTGGCTGAACTGGCCGAAGTCGTCAGGGGCGAGGGCCAGGCCCCAGGGCGAGTTGAGGGGACCGCCCGT
>Ga0137404_10000819_pt1 | contig 20492 bp, 18 predicted proteins | sample CZOMad2_1_16fung_FD_108285 | JGI IMG/M metagenome (GOLD analysis project Ga0137404, IMG submission 108285) | Vadose zone soil fungal communities from Angelo Coast Range Reserve, California, USA - CZOMad2_1_16fungal (Illumina Assembly) | ecosystem: Environmental > Terrestrial > Soil > Vadose... | reverse complement strand
GCCCGCTGCGAACGCGGGTGGCCAGCGCGTGGACGAAGGCCGTGGCGGCGCGGCCCGAGCCGAGACCGACGACATCGCCGTCCTTGACAAAGTCGAGGGCATGCGTCGCAAGCGCCGCGAGTGGATCGTTGGTCGTCGCCGCCATGACCCCGGGCACGCCCCCCAACAAGGATACCGCTAAGGTGAACGGCGCGGGAATCGGACCCCCTATTGAGATCCCTCGAACGCCGTGAACGATTCAACGAGCCATTCGGCGGAATCCTAGTGGGGCCTCTGATCGTCGCAATGCCGGAGGAGATGAACATGCTGACCACAGTCCTACCGATCGTCCTGCTGGTCGCCATCGTGGCGGTCCCGCTGGTCTGGCGAATTCGCGCCGACCGGCGGCGCGACGGCGCCGACGTCCTGCGCGCGGACATCCGCAGCGCGATCAATCGACGGCTCCACGGCGAGTCCCTGCTGGCGGTCGAGGTCGTCCCGAAGACCCTCTGGCATCCCGGGCGAATCGTCCTCCGGACGCCCGAGGGCTACGAGGACTTGACCGAAGCCGTGTGGCGCGATGTCGCCAAGCGGATGCCCTTCGACTACGACCTCGTCGTAAAGCCGGGGCATGCCGAAGAGCCACTCCAGCGCGCGGCGTGAGCACGCGGATCTGTCGTTGGGTCGTGGCCGTAGAAGTCGTGGAACCGTCTGAGGCGCTCGGCCGCCGGCCTCGGCAGCTTCATGCTGTCGGCCGGCGGCTTCGGGATCTCTGGACCGCGTTGTGGAGCTACCTCACCGCGCCGCTGACCGGAATCCTGATGGCCGCCGGCCGCGCCCGATGAGCCGACGACGCCATCTGGCGCCGGCGCTCCTGATCATCGCGCTCGGGGTGGCGCTGGCCCTTCACATGTCACCCTCGCGGGCGGGATCGACGGTCGATCCGGCGCCGGCGCGAGCCGTGGGCGGCGTGGCCATCACGGTCCAGGACATGGATCGGTCGGTCGACTTCTACTCGACCGTGCTCTTCTTCGAGAAGGTGTCGGACGTCGAGACGTCGGGGCCGGAGATCGAGCGCTGGCTGGGAGTGCCGGAGGCGCGGGTTCGCATCGTCACGCTGCGGCTCGGCGCCGAGCGGATCGAGCTCGTCGAGTATCTCGGACGCAAGGGTCGCGCGGTGCCTGCCGACGCAAAGAGCAACGACCGCTGGTTCCAGCAGGTCGCGATCATCGTCAACGACATGGACCAGGCCTACCTCTGGCTCCGCCGCCACAACGTCGCGCTGACGTCGCCCGAGCCCCAGCGGCTGCCGGACTGGAACCCGAACGCCGGCGGAATCCGCGCGTTCTCCTTCAAGGATCCCGACGGTCACGCGCTCGAAATCTTGCAGTTTCCCGCCGGCAAGGGCGACGCCCGCTGGCAGCGACCGAGCGACCGCGTGTTCCTCGGCATCGATCACACCGCGATCGTCGTGGACGACACCGAGACGAGCCTCCGGTTCTATCGGGACGGGCTCGGCTTGCGGATCGTCGGCGGGAGCGAGAACCACGGGCCGGAGCAGGAGCGGCTGAACAACGTCCCCGGCGCCCGGCTCCGGATCACCACCCTGCGCGCCGCGGAAGGCCCGGCGATCGAGCTCCTCGAATATCTCGCGCCCCGTGACGGGCGCCCCTACCCGCCGGACACGATGGCCAACGATCTCATCCGGTGGCATACGCTCCTGCTGGCGCGGGATGCCGAGCTCTCCACGCAGACGCTGGCGGCTCGGTCGCGCGCGGACGGGCGTTCTCGCGTCGTGTCGATTCTCCCCGGCGCGCCGCTCGGCTTCCATCGGGGCCTCGTCGTCCAGGACCCCGACGGTCACGCGATACAGCTCCGCGGACGTTGAGGCAGCGCACCGCCACGAGCGCAATTGCCATCGACGGCGGACCGGCGAGAAATACCGTGGGCAACGCGTTCGCGAGCGCGCTCCGCATCGCCTCGAGTGTTTCTGGGTTAACATGCGTCATGTTGACGGCTCCGGACAGGAGCGCCTCCGGACTCGCTCCGAAGGATGGATAGAGCCCCAAAATCGCGCATGACGCGGTTCCGGTTCAATCAGCGCGGCACGCGCTTTCGGATCTATCAGCAACCAAGGAGCGTCGAGGGGTTCGCGGAGCCGGCGATCGTCTACGTCGACTCACGTCCGGGCACGATCCGGCCCGGCCCAGAAGACTCACGGATACGGGTCATCGATGCCGAAGGCCGGGCCCCGTACCGCTGGAAGCTGCCGTATACGGATGGCGCGACCAGTAACCCACGCTGGCGGCCGCCCTATCCACGGCGCGGTCCTCGCCGGCCACCGGTCAAGGCCCGTCGGGGCCATTTCGATCACCTCAGGGTCGGCGGGCGCGACTTCTGGGCCGCCAACGCGTTCGCGACGGTCCGCTGCGTGCTCGAGATCTGGGAGCACTATCTGGGGCGAAGAATTGTCTGGTTCTTCGCGAACGGCGAGCACCGACAACTGGAAATCATCCCTCGGGCCGACACCGACAATGCCTGGTCGAGCGAGGGGTTTCTCGAGTTCGGATATAGCCCGCCGCCCGGCCGGCGGCGCCAGGATCGGAGTCCGGAGTGGCTCTGCGAAAGCTTCGACATCATCGCGCACGAGACCGGCCATCTGATCCTCAAATCCGTGATCGGCAACCCGACGTCGGCGAAGAAGACTCTGGAGTATCGCGCCCACGAGGAAGGGGCCGCCGATCTCGTCGCACTGGTCGCGTGCCTTCACTTCGATGCCGTCGTCGACCGCGTCCTCGAGAACACCCAAGGACGCCTCTTCTCGAGGAACATGCTCTCGCGCCTCGGAGAGAAGGGCCGCCGCACCCAGATTCGGACCGCCTTCAACGCGGAGACCTTGTCGTCGCGGTCGATCGAGAACGCCGAGGTGGAGTACGACACGCACGCGCTCTCCAAACCGTTCACGGGCGGTGCCTTCGACGTGTTCGTCGAGATCTATGAGCACTATCTGGTCAAGCACGGTGCGGTGCCGGCGTCGATGGCCCGGAAGTCGAAGAGCGCCGTCGCCGCGGCGCTCGACCGCGCGTCGCCGCGGGCCACTCACGCCAGGTTCGAGCGCCTGCGGCGGGAGTTCATGACGCACTTCGCGACGAAGCGCGACGCGTTTCGCGCGGCTCTCCTCGACGCCCGCGACGACTTCGCACGCCTCCTCGCCAAGACGTGGGCCCTCACGTCGTTTCGGGATTTTCCGGGTCGGGATTGGCCACGCGGTCGCACACGCCTCCCCTTTGCGGGGGTCGTCGCGAACATGATCGCGGCCGATCGCGCGCTGGGCGGCCGTTACGAAGCGATCATCCGACGCGCGTTTCTTCAGCGGGGGATCTCGCCGGCGCCGCGACCTCGATGACGGCGCGCGTGCTCGTCACCGGCGCCGGGACGGGTCCGGCCGAGAATCTGATCCGCAGCCTCCGCGCCGGAGATCGGGGGCTCTTCGTCGCCGGCTGTCATGACGACCGATTCGAGCTTCGAGCGTCCGCCGCGGACGCGAGGTATCTGATTCCCCCGAGTCACCATCGCGACTACCTCCGAGCGCTTCGGGGTCTCGCCGAGCGTGAGGCGATCGGCTTGTTGGTGCCCACCTCGGACGCCGAGGTCCGGCGCGTCGCCCGCGCACGGCGTTCCTTCGGGCGCCGCGTGTTCCTGCCGCGGACGTCGGTCATCGAGCTATGTCAGGACAAGTACGCGTTGACGAGGTTCCTGCGCTCCCGGGGTGTCCCGGCGCCGATAACGTATCGGGTCCGGCGGCCGGGCGACGTGGCGAGCCATTTCCGTCGGCTGGCGGGGAGCCGGGCAATCTGGTGCCGCATCCGATTCGGCCACGGCGGGCTCGGCTCGCTCCTGGTCGAGACGCCGGCCCAGGCCCGCGGTTGGATCGCCTACTGGATGCGGATGCGCGGAGTGCGGGCCGGTTCGTTTACGCTCAGCGAGTACCTCCCCGGCCGCGACTTCAGCTGTCAGAGCCTGTGGCGTGAGGGCACGCTCGTGCTCACGAAGACGTTCGAGCGCCTCGCTCCCTTCGGGGCCTCGGTCGGCGCATCCTCGGTCGCGGCGCTCGCGAAGACCGTCAACGAGCCTCGCGTGGTCGCCGTGTGCGCGGAGGCCATTCGCGCGGTCGACCCCCGCGCGTCAGGGGTCTACTGCTTCGACGTCCGTGAGGACGCGCGGGGCGTACCCTGCGTGACCGAGATCAACGCCGGCCGCTTCAGCATGAGCACCAACCTCTACGACCTGGTCGGCAAGCACAACATGGCGTCGACCTACCTGCGCCTCGCGCTCGGCCAACGATCGAATGTCCGAGACGAATACGATCCGGCGGAGGGCTATTATATGGTGCGTAACCTCGACACGCCGGCGAGGATCTTTCATGCCGACGCGTTCGCCGAGGGAATCGAGGACGCGCGGCCGTAGGCCGCAGGCGCGGTGAACATCCAACGAAGGCAGGAGGTCGGGCCATGCCCATCACCAGGCCGTCGGGACAGAAGGTTCGGGTGACCTTCTCCGTCAGGCGCCCGAAGACGAGCAAGGGACACGCGAAGCTGCAGTCGGCGCTGGAAAAGTTCGTGAAGAAGCACGGCGGAAAGCTCAAGAAGAAGAAGAAAAAGTAACGCACCCACGAGTGCGACCGTCCCCCGGGGAAACCGGGAGGCGGCCGCGCCGGGTAAGAGCTGTCAGGATTGGCGAAGAGCTCTGACGAGAAGCGGGAACGATACGAGATCCGCGGCGAGCTCGATCGACGCGACGCCGAGGTGCTGTGGCTCGAGCTTGTACGGCTCGCGCGCCATCACGGCGCCGAGGTCGAAGACTTCGTCATCGAGCATGTTGCCGCGAGGTCAGGAGGGCGTCACGATGCCCGACATCCGACTGAGAGGCAAGCAAGTCCGCGTGTCCTTCAGCCTCAAGCGGCCGAGAGGAAAACCCGGACTCGAGCGGCTGCGGCGCGCGATGGAAAAGGTCATCCTCAGGTACGGCGGTAAGGTCAGGAAGACATCGAAGTAGCGCGAACCTGATCGCGGGACGCTCAGGACCGCCGGTCGGCCTCGGCGGCGGCCTGGGGCAACCCGACACCCATGTCCATCTCACGGAAGAGGCCGACCGCTATCGTGAAATGGTGGTCGGCCGTCTCCGGGTCGCGCGCCATCCGCGACGCGCGCCCGAGTCCGAGGTGGCAGTGGGCGGTCAGCGGGCGCATCTCGAGCTCGTTCGAGAGCCCCATGGCGCGAACGAAGGACTCCCTCGCGAGCTCCGCGGCCGACTGGCGCAGGGCGATCTCGCCGAGTAGCCTCGCCGCCCAGGCCTCGTGGCCGCGCCGACTGTTTTCCTGCGCGACGCTGAGTGCCTGCCGGGCGATGTCGAGCGATTCCGCGATCCGGCCTTCGAGCAGATGGGCTTCCGCGAGCGCCGTTAGCGCGGGTGACTGAGCACTCGAGAGCCGCATCGCCGCGGCAAGCTCCACCGCCGCCTCGAGAAGCGGCCATGCCTCAGCCCGCCGTCCCGTCGCGGCGTAGGACGATCCGAGCGCCGTCGCCACCTGGGGAAACCAGATCCGGAGATTCCACCGCCGGGTCAACTCCAGGCCCCGCTCGAGAATCGGGATGGCCCGGTCGAGATCGCCTTTGCGGTGGTAGAGCCGTCCAAGCCCCGAGGCGGCCGCCGTCAGATTCAGCGGCTGCTCGATCGATTCGGCGATGCGGATCGACTCTTGCCCTCTCACGATGCCTTCGGCGAACTCGCCCAGCTCGGCGAGACACAGCACGAGGCAATACCGGGAATGCACGGCGGGGAGCTGCGGGAGCCCGAAGCGCTCGTGGATCAGCTCGCCGACGATCGCGTCCACGTTTTTCCTGAACAGCGTGGTCGCGGTTCGATACTCACCCCGCCCGAGGTGGATCTGGCCGACGTAGGCGTTCGTCGCGACGTCGAGGCTGAAGTCTCGCAGCGTCTCGGTGATGGCCTGGGTGCGCCGGCCATACTCGAGCGCGCGCTCGTGGTTTCCCATCTGGTAGTACTGCCCGGTCATGTAGACCGACAGTCGCCCGAGCCGGTGCGGGTCACCCAGGTTCTCGGCGAACGTCTCCGCGTCGCGGAGATGCACGAGGATCCGATCGAGCTCGCCGAGCGGGAGCATCGACAGCCGGAGGTCCAGGCGAATGTCGACCGCCTGCTCCCTCCAGGCGCGGTCCTCGGGCAGGTGGCCGAGCGCCACAAGCGCCTGCTCGAGGTGCGCGACGGCCTCACGGTGCGCCGAGCGGGTGGCCGCCCGCGCGGCCGCCTGCCGTAGGTAATCGACGGCCTTGGCCCACACCTCGCCCCGCATCGCGTGATAGGCGAGCTGGTCGACCTTCTCGGTGAGCCGGTCCGCGTAGACACGCTCGACTGCCGAGACCGCTCTCTCGTGAAGCCTGCGTCGCTCCTCCGCGAGGAGCCGACCATAGGCGACCTCGTGGGTCAGCGTGTGCTTGAAGGTGTACTCGGTCTCGGGCCCGGCGCTCGTCTCGTAGAGAAACTCGGCGCTCTTGAGCCGCTCGAAAGCGCCCTGGAGCGCCTCGACCGGCGTCTCGGTCACGGCGTGGACCACGGAGAACGAGACATCCTTGCCGACGACCGCCGCCACTGCGAGCAGCCGCTTGTCCTCGGCGGCGAGCCGGTCGATCCGCTCTCCGAGCACTTCCTCGACCGTATCGGGCACGGCCATCGGGGTCACGAGCCCGACCTGCTCGCGGACGGTCCGCGCCAGCTCCTCGACGAAGAAGGGATTGCCCTCGGCCTTGGTGACGATGAGCTCGTAGAGCGAGTCGGCGGCCTGGTCAGCGCCGATCACCGATCGCACGATACGAAGGCTGTCTTCAGGGGCGAGCGGCTGCAACGCCACCTGCGTGGCATAGGATTTTTCGATCCAGGACGGTCGGTGCCCGCCGCGATGGGTGCAAACCAGGAGCAGGCGGGAGCCGGGGACGACCTCGGCGAGCGAGGCGAGGTATTCCTCCGACGTGCGATCCATCCAGTGCAGATCCTCGACGACGATGACCAGAGGCGTGAGACGGCTCTTCCTGAGCACGAGCTGTCGCAGCGTGTCGAAGATACGGGACTTCGTCACCTCCGGCGGCGCGGCGAACCGCTCGGCGTCGTGCTCGATGTCGAGCAGGTGCAGCAGGTACGGCGCCGTCTCGAGGAGGTCCAGCCCGGCCTCCAGCAAGCTCGAGCGCGCCTTGTCCGCGACCTCCGCCGGCGCATCGACATCCGAGATGCCGCAGATGCTCTTGAACAGGTCGAGCACGGGCACGTACGGAATCGCCGCGCCATGCGACGTGCACTGAGCCTCGACGTAGGTCACCGGCTTTCCGGCAAGACTCTCGCGGAACTCGAAGATGAGGCGGGACTTGCCGATGCCGGCCTCGCCGCTAATTCCCACGATCTGGCCCCGGCCACGGCTGGCGGACTCGAGCCGGCTCGACAGAAGCTCGAGCTCGTGGCGGCGGCCGACGAACGTCGACGCACGGCCGCCTTGTCCGGGCCCCGTCCGCCCGCGGCCCACGAGCGCGAACGCGCGGCCACGCGGGAGCTCCTCGCCGCTCAGCTCGCGTAGCTCGAATCCTCGCGCCAGGAAGGGCGCGGTCGTCTCGCTGACCAGCACACCGTCGGCGCCGCCGCGCTCGACCAGCGTGTCGAGCACGCTCAGCGCCGCCTGCTTACCCTCCAGATCGAGCTCGGGAACGCCGCTACCCCGGCCGACGAGCATGTGGCTCGTGTGGACGGCCACCTTGATTGCGGGACCGGCTCCGGCGTCTTGTCGGGCGCGCGTGACGGCGTTGACCATGGCCATCGCCGTGTGAGCCGCGCGGCTCGGCGCATCCTCGGTCGGGTCGAGCCCGAACGCCGCCGCGATACCGGTGGGGCAACGTCCCTCGATCGTCCCGCCGAAGCTCCGCACCTTGTCGCCGACCAGCTCAAGCGCGCGATTCGTTTCGAGCAGCGCTTCGGGCGCCGACGGCGCGAGCAGTGAGGCGCGGAGCATCGTGACGCGTCGTCGCTCCCACTCGAGGGGAGTCGACGACGGCGGCGACGCGGCCACTGGAGGCGGAAGAGGGTTCTGGGCCACGACCGGCGGCGTCTCGACCCGCCGGGGCGGCCGCCGCTCGGACCGCGGCGGCGGAGCCGGCGCTTCCCCGGGCCTCAGGCCGTACTTCTCGATGCGAGCGCGCAGGGTGTTTCGCGAAATGCCGAGCAGCGCCGCGGTGCGCGAGATGTTCCAGCCTGTCTCGGCGAGCACGTCGATGACCCGATCGCGAACGGCGTCGTCGAGCGAGCTCGGCGGCCCGCCGCTCCGTGTGGCCGTCAGCGCCGCCTTCGTCGGAGTGACTGGGGTCAGCCCGAGCGCCTCGGCGGTCACGGCCGGATCCGACGAGAGCAGCGCCACACGCTCCATCAGATTGGCGAGCTCGCGAACGTTGCCCGGCCACGCGTATGCGGAGAGCGCCGCCTGCGCGTCGGCGGCCAGCGTCTTCGCCGACACGCCGTAGTCGGCGCAGGCCCGGCCGAGATAGTGCTCGGCCAGCATCAGGATGTCGCCGCCGCGCGCGCGCAGCGGAGGCAGAGTAAGCGTGAGTACGGCGAGGCGGTGATAGAGGTCCTCGCGGAAGCGCCGGCCCTGGATGGCCGCCCTCAGATCCTCGTTGGTCGCGGTCAGGATCCAGACGTCGATCGGCTCGTCGCGCGTGCTGCCCAGCCGGCGCACCGTCCGCTCCTCGAGCACCTTGAGGAACTTCGCCTGGAGGCCCTCGGACAGGAGGCCCACCTCGTCGAGAAAGATCGTTCCCCGGTGGGCGGTCTGAAGCAGGCCCGGCTTCGCCCGCCGCGCGTCGGTGAAGGCTCCGCGCTCGAAGCCGAACATCTCGGACTCGAGCAGGGTTTCCGGAATTGCGGCGCAGTTGACGTCGACGAACGGGCCGTCCGGGCGCGGCCCCGCGCGGTGGATGAGCCGGGCCAGGAGACCCTTGCCCGTTCCGGTTTCTCCTTCGATGAGCACCGGCGGAAGGCGTCGAGCGTCCTGCTGCCGCGCCAGGAGCCGCGTGATCTTGTCGCGGATCGCCTCGACACCCGGGCTTTCCCCGAGCAGGCTCGCCAGGTGTTTCATGGTTCCCGCATCTTACTCGCCGGTCAGTACGGTGTTCAACTCTTGACCAGTACGCTCGGCGAGCTGCCAGGTAACCATACGTTTTCTCGTCGATTTCCGGATGGTATCGGCCTTGCCTTGTCACTGTGCTCATGGAGGCAGCCATGAAGGACCTGTCGTCGAGCCGCTGGCTTTGCATTTCGCTCCCAGCGATCGCCTCGACGCTCGGTCTGATGCTGCTGGCGGCGACCGTCCTGGACGTCCTCGCCGACCACGCCATCGGGACCGAAGCCCAGATCGCCTGGCAGGCTCGGCTCCTCGAGGTCGACGAGGCCCTGGCGCGAAGCGACCTCGCCGCAGCCGAGCGGCAGTGGCGTGAAGCCTACGCGGCCGCCCTGAAGAGCCGTCACTGGCAAGGCATGGTGGCGGTCGGTGACACCTATCGAGTACTCGGAGCGCGGGCGGGCTTCCGCGCGGCCTCCGTCGCGAAGGCCCGCCAAGCCTATCTCACGGCCTTATTCCGCGCGCGGGGCGAGGCCTCGCTCGAGGGCGTGCTGCGCGCCGCCGAGCGCTTCGCCGAGCTCGGCGACCGCGAGGTCGTCGAACAGTGCATTCGCGTCGCGCGCCGGGTCGCGGCTCAATCCCGAGATCCGCAGGCCAAGGAGTACGTCCGGGCCTTCACGGAGCGCTGGGCGGCGGACGCCCAGGGATCCGATCACCGGGGCTTGACCCCATAGCGTGATGCTCATTTCACACGGAGGATGCGTCGATGAGTTTCGAACAACCGGAAAAGCGCACCGCGAGCGGACACGGTGGATGGCAAAACGGAGGTGCAGTGATGGGACGCCCGATGTTCGGTAAGATCGAGACGCTCGGCCCCTGGACGGCGCACATCCAGGCCATGGACCAGGCGCTCGTGAGCAACGATCCCGGAGAGTCGGTCCGCGCGTGGCGCCAAGCGTACTCTTCCGCCCTCAGCCATCCGGGCTGGCTCGGGCTCCTCACCGTCGCCAACGCCTCGCTCCGTCTCGGCGCATTTCCAGGCCTCGCGCGCGATGCGGCCGCCCGCGCGCGCGAGACGTACTGGATCGCGTTCTTTCGGGCGCGACAGCAGCGCTCCCTCAACGGCGTGCTACACGCCGCCGAGGCGTTCGGAGTGCTGGGTGACCACTCGACGGTCGAGCAGTGCATGCGCGTGGCCGAGGGGCTCGCGTCGCGCACCGGCGACGCGGAGGAGCTGGACCGCGTGCGGCTCATCGCCGCGCGCCTGGCCGATCACGCACCGCAGGCAGAACGGAGCGGCGCCGTCTAGCGAACTAGCGGCGCGGACCTCGACCGGCGGGCTGCGAGAGCGGATCTTCCTTCTTCTGCTCGGCCTTCGGCGGAGTCACGGCGACCCATCCGCGGGCCTTCATGCAGTCATCGTCAAGCTTGCCCTTGACCGTGCACTCCTGCAGATCGCGCCGGAACTCCGCCGTCGTGTACGTCTGATCGAGCTTCATCCACTCGCGGCTGTCGGTCCCGCATGCGCACATGGCGAGCGCAACGATCAGCACGCCACCCATGAGCTTGTATCGCATCTCGCGCATTGTATCGCACCCTTGAAAGCCCACCCGCGTCACGGCGCCGGCGCGCGGGCTCGGTCGCGCCGCGACGCCGTCGGAGTGAACAGCACGTAGCCGATGCCCGAGCGACCGAGCCAGACGCGGCGAAGCTCTTCGAGCCGGTACCGTCGCGCGACCTCCGCGGACCGTGGCGCCGCCGGGTCGTTGACGAATACGTCGCCCTCGGCATAGCCGGTCAGCACCAGCAGATGTCCCGACGTCTGTGCGATCGCCGCGCCGGTCAGCTCCCCGGCGTCGTAGCGGACCGACGCGATCACGGGCATTCTCCGCTCGAGGCACCACGCGGCGGCGGCCCAGTCGGGGAAACGCAGCAGGTAGCCGCCGATGCCATGACGGCTCGCGGCGCGGATCGCCGCCGGCCACACGCCGTACAGATCGAGCTCGGGCTGGAGCATCTCTCGAGCGAGGTCGGCCACCGCGACCGGCGCGCCGTGGTACGCCATCACCATCGCGACACACGTCGGCGAGCACACGCGATGTCTGATCGCGGCGTCCTCTTCCATCTGGCTGAACGCCGGGACGACCAGGCGCGCGCCGTCGCCCGCGGGCAGTCCGTCGGATCCGGGGCTCCACGCCGAGAGCGACACGCACCACGGTGCCGCCAGCGCGGCTCCCGCGGTGCTGGCGCTCGCGCGCAGCACGACGCGGACGCGCTCGGCCGGCGGGTTCGCGATGAACTCGTCGATCTCGCAGACGAGCGTCTCGGATCGGGCGGCGGGCCCGGCGAATCGCGCCGGCCCGACGGTGGCGCCCGCGACCCAGGGCGACCATGAGCCCGCCGCGAACGCGGAGAGCTCGAAGCGAAAGCCGAGCGGGCTCTCGGCGAGCGCGCTGAGTGCAGGCACCAGGCGGTGGGCGGGCTGTCGGGGTCGCCACTCCGGAAACCTCACGACGAGATGCTCGCCGTCAGCCGCGACGGAGGGCGCGGCCACGATCCCGCGATCGCACGACGGCGGGACTACATGGGCGAGCGAACCGGCGGGCCAGGCGGAGGCGGCGAGGAACAGGTCAGTGGGCAAGCGAGCGCGTTCCTTCTCGAAGGGGCGGGGGCGGGGAGCGTCGGGGGCGTGGGCGAGACGTGCTCGCCCACGGCCACCCCTGTTTGCATTGCGCAGACCTGGCTGCGCGTCCCGACTTGCGTCGGGAGTGAATTACCACGAGTCGCGGGCGCCTCTCGGGGCCGCTAGCAGGCTCCGGGGGGCGCCGCGATCGAGTCCGGTGGTGTCTTCTCCATCCACACCTCCTGGTTTTACGTGAGCCCACGACGGCGCGCGATCCCCGATCGCGTCACCGTAATTCCTCTGTACTCCCGCGGCGGAAGCACGTCAAGCCCTCGGCTCGCGCCGCGCACTACCGTCCGCGCAGCCGGGGATCGAGCACGTCGCGCAGCGCGTCGCCCAGCATGTTGAAGCCGAACACGGCGAGCGAGATCGCGATCCCGGGCCAGATCGCCATCCACGGCGCGCGGAACATGTAGGTGCGCCCGGACCCTGAGAGCATCGCGCCCCAGGCCGGGTACGGCGGCGGTACACCGAAACCGAGGAAGGAGAGCCCCGACTCGGCGAGGATCGCGGCGCCGAGCCCGATCGTGGCCAGGATGATGATCGTCGCGGTGACGTTCGGCAGGATGTGGCGCACGAGGATGCGCGCGTGCCCGCAGCCGAGGGCGCGCGCCGCTTCGACGTACGTCCCCTGGGCGATCGCGATCGTCGCGCCGCGGATCACCCGCGAGTTGACGGCCGCGATGATGATGGCCAGCGAGAGCACGACGTTGAGGAGTCCCGGGCCCAGGACCGCCATGACCGACAGCACGATGACCAGATACGGAAACGAGAGCCAGGCATCGACCACGCGCTGGATCACCAGGTCGTAGACGCCGCCGAAATAGCCGCTCGAGACACCGATCGCGGTCGCGAGGGTGACGGCAAGAGCGACGGTCGCGAAGCCGACCGTGACCGACACGCGGGCGCCGTACACGATGCGGCTCCACATGTCGCGGGAGAGGTTGTCGGTGCCGAGCCAGTGCGCCGCCGAGGGCGGCTTCATGCGCGCGCCGCGAATCGTGTCGTCGTAGCCGTGCGGCGCGATCCGCTCGGCGAACACCGCCATCAGCAGCAGCGCGACGACGATCACGGCGCCGATCGCGCCCAGCGGCTTGCGCCGCGTGAACCTCCCGAGCGCGCGCAACGTGTCGACACCACCCATCCAGGAGCGCGCGCGCCCGTCAGCGGTCTTCGGCACGACCTGCTCAGGACTCTCGGCTCGCGTGGTCACGCCGAGGCTCGACTAGTACCGTATCCGCGGGTCGAGGACGGCATAGAGCGCGTCGACCGTGAGATTGATGACGACGATCAGCGAGACCACGACCAGGTTCACGCCCTGGATCACGGGATAGTCGCGCTGGTTGATCGCGTCGAACAGGAAGCGGCTCATGCCGGGCAGGCCGAACACCGTCTCGATGATGACGGTGCCGCCGATGATCTGCGGGAGCTGGGTTCCGAGCAAGGTGACCACGGGAATGATCGCGTTGCGCAGACCGTGCTTCATCACGATCACGCGCTCGGCGAGGCCCTTCGCCCACGCGGTGCGCACGTAGTCCTGACGGAGCACTTCGAGCAGCATGCCGCGGGTCAGGCGCATCAGCGCGGCGCCGGTCGCGATCCCGAGGATCACGGCCGGCAGGAGCAGCTGGGTCACGTGGCCGACCGGATCCCGGGAGAACTCGACGAAGCCGGTCACCGGTCGCCAGCCCCACCAGATCGCCGGCAGCACGATGAGCAAGGTCGCGAGCCAGAACGCCGGTACCGACAGCCCGAGGATCGCGAGGCTCCGCGCGAAGTAGTCGCTGAGCGTGTCCTGGCGCGCGGCCGAGACGATGCCGATGGGCAAGGCGATCAGGAGGGCGAAGAAGAGGCCGAAGAACGCGAGCTCGAAGGTGACCGGTAGCCGCTGGCCGATCTCCTCCAGCACGGGCCGCTTCGTCCAGAGCGATTCGCCGAGGTCACCGCGGGCGACCCGGCCCAGCCACTCCACGTACTGCACGGGCAGCGGCCGGTCGAGGCCGAGCTTCGCGCGCAGCTCCTCGAGATCCTTGGCGTACGCCTTCTCGGCCAGCATGAGCATCACCACGTCGCCCGGGATCAGCCGCGGCAAGGTGAAGACGATCAGCGACGCGATCAGGAGAGACGGGATCGCGATCAGGAGCCGCTTGGCGAGATACCGCCTCAGCACGAGCGGCTGAACACTCGGCTAACGGTCGAGCCACGCGGCCATGAGCCGCCCGCCGTAGTCGTAGCCCATGTTCGGGCCGTAGTTCTTGAGGGCACCGTCCCAAACCCCGACATAGATGGGCGATGGCATCTGCACGTAGTACTGCTGCTTGGCCAGGTGGCGCTGGATGTCGTAGATGATCTCGCGGCGCTTGGCGAGATCGAGCGTACGTCGCTGGCGGACGAGCATGTCGGCGACGACCGGATCGTTGATGTGGCTCTGGTTCTTCAGCTCTTCCGGGTAGTACTGGCCGAACAGGAAGTTGTCCGGCTCGAGGAATCCCGTCTGCGGACCGAAGGTGATCGAGTCGAACTTGCCGTAGAAGCAGGTCGCGATGTAGGCGCCGTACTCCTTCTGATCGATCTTCACATCGATGCCGACCGTCTTGAGGTCCTTCTGCACGAGCTGCATGATGTCGACCAGCACCGGCGCGCCGTAGGTCGTGAAGCACATCGTGCCGGGAAACCCATTCGGATAGCCGGCGGCGGCCAGGAGCCGCTTCGCCTCGGCCGGATCGTGCTTATAGTACTTCGCCCCCTCGCCGAGCTTGTCGAGCGGGACCGACCACTCCTTGAGCGCGGCCGGCACCGGCGGGTTGACCGCGCCGACGCCCTCGTACGCGGATTCGATGATGGCCTTGCGGTCGATGGCCAACGACATGGCATGGCGGACCCGCACATCGCTGAACGGCTTCTGATCCGTGCGCATCGAGATGTGGTTCATCACCGGCGACGGGAACTCGACCGTCTTGAGGTTCGGCCGCCTCTGGGCAAGCGTGTCCTTGATCTGCACCCAGTCGACCCGGTCGATCGTGCCCGGGAATGCCCAGCCGAGGTCGTACTTGCCGCTGAGGAACGCCGCCATGCGCGAGGCGTTGTCCTCGTCCACCGTCGCCTCGATGCGGTCGATGTACGGGAGCCCTTGAACGAAGTAATTCGGATTGCGCACGTACGTGAGCCCGACGTTCGGGCGGTACGAGTCGAGTATCCAGGGCCCGGTGCCGATGACCGATTCCCACTTCTTGAGGTCGCCGTGCTTCTCGACGACTTCCTTGGCGACGATGGCGACCGCGTGGGGGTTCGACAGCATGTCGAGGAACCAGACGAACGGCTCCTTCAAGGTGAACTTCACCGTGTACTTGTCGACCGCTTCGATCTTGTCGACCGATTTGAGCATATACGCGTTGGCGTTGCCCTTCACGGTCAGGAAGTGGTTCACGCTGAACACGATGTCGTCGGCCGTCAGCTCCCGTCCGTTCACCGGCGGCTTGGCCTGCCAGCGCACGCCTTTGCGCAGCTTGAAGACGTATGTCGTCTCGTTCGGTTGGGTCCACGACTCGGCCAGATCACCCTCGATCGGGAACGTCCCGGGCACCACGCTCGGCCCGGCTTTGTGCCGGAGCAGCCGGCTGTGGGTGAAGCTCAGCGCGATGTGCGTCTTGTAGGAGATGGTCTGGAAGGGGTCGAAGTGAGGTGGATCCCAGGTCCGGATCGCCAGGGTGCCGCCGCGCTTGGGCGTCTGGGCGAGCGCGACGGGCGGGGCCATCGACGCGCCGGCCAGCGCGGCGCCCCCTAGCTTGAGCAGATGCCGTCGGGTGAGATTCATCGATTCCTCCGCGACCTCACGCGCCGGCGGCGATGACCGCGAGCGCCTGGTCGAATATGTCGATCGTTTCCTCGACGTCTTTGTCGGTGTGGGCGAGCGACACGTAGATCTTGTTCACGGCCTTGACGACCTTGCGCCGGACCAGCTCCTGGTTGAAGCGCTTGATCCGGTCGCGGTCGGCCGTGAGGGTCGCGCGATAGTCGACGACCTCGCGGTCGGTGAAGAAGATGTCGAAGACCGGCGGCTCGCCGCTGACCTGCGCGGGCACGCCGTGCTTGCGCGCGGCGGCGGCCAAGCCTTCGCGGAGCCGCGTGCCGGTCTTGAAGACCCGCTGGTACATTCCGGGCTTCCTGAGCTCGGCCAGAGTCGCGAGACCCGCCGCGCACGCGATGGCGTTGCCGTTGAAGGTTCCGGCCTGCCAGACGTAGTCCGCGGTGCCCTCGAGCGCCGCGTCGAAGTGACGCATGATCTCTTTCGGCCCGGCGATGCACGCGAGCGGAAACCCGCCGGCCACGACCTTGCCGTACGCGGCCAGATCGGGCACGACGCCGTAATATTCCTGGGCGCCGCCGTAGGCGAAACGGAACCCGGTCACGATCTCGTCGAAGATGAGCGGCACGCCGTAGCGCTTCGTGGCGGCGCGCAGCCCGGCCAGGAACCCCGGCGCCGGCACGATCGTGCGCTGGTAGGGCTCGATCAGCACCGCGGCCAGCTCGCCGTGATGCGCGGCGATCAGCGCCTCGGCCGTCGCCAGGTCGTTGTACGGCGCGATCAGCACCTCGGCCTCGATCGCGTGCGGCACACCAGCCGAATCCATCATCGGCGCCGGGAACGCCTTGGGGGAGCGCGGCACGACGCTCATCAACGCGTAGTCGTGCGTCCCGTGGAAGCCGCCCTCGAACTTCATGATCTTGTCCCGCTTGCGAAACGCGCGCGCGACGCGGAGCGCGAAGAACGTGGCCTCGGAGCCGCTCGACGTGTAGCGCACCTGCTCGGCGCACGGGACGGCCTTGACGATCTCCTCGGCGAGCTCGATCGCCGGCTCGTTCAGGAGGAAGTACGACGTGCCGCGGGCCATCTGCCGCTCGACCGCCTCGACGACGGCGGCATGGGCGTGGCCGAGCAGCATCGGGCCGGAGCCGAGGAGGTAGTCGAGGTACCGCCGCCCGCCCATGTCGTACAGGTACGCGCCCCGGCCTTCCTTGACGACGAACTCGAGGCCCGGGCCACTTCGGTGACTGCCCAGGACGCCTCCGGGAAGGACCTGAACGGCGCGACGCAGAAGGTCTTCTTGATCGCTCATCGGTGAGCCTCCGTCAAAACTGTTCGGTGATCATACGCGAGAACCCTCACCGGTCAAGAGCACTCCCGCCCCGGCGAATCCCCCGCGCTTGAGCAGGGCCAGCGCCCGGTTGGCCTCCTCGAGCGGGAACGTCGTCGTGGCGGTTCGGATCGGAATACGCGCCGCTTCGGCCAAGAGCTCCTCGCCGTCGGCGCGCGTGTTGGCGGTGACGCTCCGGACCGTCCGCTCGTAGAACAGATCGTGCTCGTAGTCGAGCGGCGGCACCGCCGTCATGTAGATTCCGGCCAGCGCCAGGGTGCCGCCCCGAGCGAGGTTTCGCAGCGCGACCGGCACCAGCTCGCCGGCCGGCGCGAACAGGATCGCCCCGTGCGTTTTCGCGGGCATCGCGTCGCGGCTGCCACCAACCCACGTCGCGCCCAGCCGGCGGGCGAGCGCCCGGTGCGACTCCTCGCGCGTGCACACGTAGACCTCGCAGCCGCGGGCGCGCGCGACCTGGAGCGTCACGTGGGCCGAGGCGCCGAATCCATAGATGCCGAGTCGGCCGCCCGGCTCGACCTCGCTCAGCTTGAGCGCCCGGTAGCCGATGATGCCGGCGCAGAGGAGCGGCGCCGCCTCGGCATCGCCGAAGATCGGCGGAATCGCGTACGCGAAGCTCTCTGACACCACCGCGTAGTCGGCGAACCCGCCATCGGCGTGATAGCCGCTGAATTCCGCGCGCTCACAGAGATTCTCTCGCCCGCCCCGGCACGCCTCGCAGGCCCCGCACGTCCCGCGCAGCCAGGCGATACCCACGCGGTCGCCAGGCTGGAAGCGCCGCGCGCTCGCGCCCGCGCGCTCGACTCGACCGACGACCTGATGTCCCGGCACGATCGACGGCCGGACCGGCGGCAGCTCGCCCTCGACGATGTGCAGATCAGTACGACACACACCACATGCGCCGACGCGGACCAGGATCTCGCCGGCTCCGGGCGACGGCGTGGGGCGAGCTTCGAGACGAAGCGGGGAGGTTTCGATGGGCGCGGGGGCGGAGAGAACGAGCGTGCGCATCCTACGTTTCCGGGCGGGCTCACTCCCCTCCCGCCCTCGCCACGAGCTTCTTCGCGCGCGCGAGGTGCGGGGCGTCCACCATCTGGCCCTTGAACGTGAACGCGTAGACACCGCGCCGGCCGTGCTCCTCGAACAAGGCGACGAGCTGGCGCGCCTCGTCCACGGCTTCCTTCGGCGGCGTGAAGACCTCGTTGATCACGGAGATCTGATTGGGATGGATGGAGATCTTGCCGGTGAAGCCCATCGCGGCCCCTTCCTCGCATTCGCGCCGGAGGCGGTCGAGGTCCGCGATGTCGGTGAAGACCGTATCGATCGCCTCGACCCCGGTGGCGGAGGCGACCACCGAGCACATGACCCGCGCGTAACGCGGGATGTCGAGGTAGCGTCCCTCCGCGTCCCGAACCCGGCCGAGCCCCATCGCCGCGCCGAGGTCCTCGACCCCCCAGGAGATGGCGACCGTCCGCGGGGTGGCCGCCGCGATCTCGCGGATGTTCAGCAACCCCTCGGGCGTCTCGGTCGCGATCAAGGTGAGCCGCGTGGCGCCGTTCGGGATCCCGTGGTGCTGCTCGAGCCGGTCCAGGATCCGGACGATCTCGCGAATGTCGGCGGCGCTACCGGGCTTGGGGACGACGTAGCCGTCGGGACGCGCCGCGATCGTCTCCTCGAGGTCGGCCTGGCCGAGCCCGGTCGCGATGGGATTCATCCTCACCCATCGCTCCCGCCCGCCGAAATCTCGGCCGAGCCACTCGCGGACCACTCCGCGGGTCGCCGCTTTGCGGTCGGGCGCGACCGCGTCTTCGAGGTCCAGGATCAGGCCGTCGGCCGGAAGCGTCAGGGCCTTGGCGAGCATGCGGTCGTTGCCGCCCGGCACGAAGTGGAGCGAACGGCGCCGGCGCGCCACGGTCAGGCGCCCTTCTTGCGCATCATCGCGGTGCGACGCGCCACCATCACGACCTCGCCGCGCTGGTTGAGCGCCCGGTGCACGAACGTCACGATGCCCCACTGCGGCCGCGAGCGCGATTCGCGCTTGTCCACGACCTCGGTCTCGGAATAGATCGTGTCGCCGTGGAAGACCGGCTTCGGGAACTCGACCTTCTCGAACCCGAGGTTGCCCACGGTCGTGCCGAGCGTCGTCTCGCCGACCGAGAGGCCGACGGCGACGCCGAGCGTGAAGAGGCTGTTCACCAGCGGCTTGCCGAATTCGGCCTTTTCCGCCGCGTGAAAGTCGACGTGGAGGGGCTGGGGGTTCATCGTGAGGCAGGAGAACCACACGTTGTCCGCCTCGGTCACCGTGCGTCCCGGCTGGTGCCGAAAGGTCTGTCCGATTTCGAGCTCTTCGAAGTACTTTCCCGGCACGGTATGGCCTCCAGATGTCGTTCGGGTTCGGCGCTTGACAGCGGTCGTGCCAGATTCTATCAATGATGGGCCATGGAAAACTCCTACGACATCGCGATCATCGGCGGCGGCATCATCGGCCTCGCCACCGCGCGGGCTCTGGGCGAGCGCGCGCCGAGAGCGCGGCTCGTCATCCTCGAGAAGGAAGCCAAGCTCGCCACGCACCAGACCGGGAACAACTCCGGCGTCATCCATTCTGGTATCTACTACAAGCCCGGCTCTTACAAGGCGAAGCTCTGCGTCGAGGGCAAGGGCTTGATGCTCGACTTCTGCAGCAAGCACGGGATCCGCGTCGATCACGTCGGCAAGGTGATCGTCGCGACCGAGCCGGCGGAGCTGCCGCGGCTACAGACGCTCTACGAGCGCGGCGTCGCCAACGGCGTGCCGGTCGAGATGATCGAGCCCGGACAGCTCCGGGAGATCGAGCCGCACGCCAGCGCGCTCCGCGCGATCCGGTCGCCCTCGACCGCGATCGTCGACTACAAGGAGGTCTGCGCGGCGATGACGCGCGAGCTGACGGCTCGCGGCGTCACGATCGAGACGGGCGCCCGGGTGACCGCGATCAAGCGCGGCGCCGGCGCGATCGAGCTGGTCACGCCGCGCGCCGTCGTGCGGACGACGCGGATCGTGAACTGCGCCGGGCTCTACTCGGACGTGGTGGCGCGGATGGCCGGGGCGCGCGTTGATCTACGGATCATCCCGTTCCGCGGGGAATACTACATGATCCGGCCGGAGCGTCAGGACATCGTCCGCGGACTCATCTATCCGGTTCCGGATCCCGAGTTTCCGTTCCTGGGCGTCCACCTCACGCGCACCGTGCACGGCGAGGTGGAGGCGGGCCCGAACGCGGTGCTGGCCTTCGCGCGCGAGGGCTACCGATTCGGCCGGGTGAGCCCGAGCGAGCTCGCCGGCACGCTGACGTACTCCGGCTTCTGGCACATGGCCCGGAAGTACTGGCGCACGGGCAGCTACGAGATGTACCGCTCGCTCAGCAAGAGCGCCTTCGTGCAGGCGCTCCAGCGGCTCGTTCCGGCACTGCGTCCTGAAGACGTCACCCGCGGCGGCGCCGGCGTCCGCGCGCAGGCCGTCAGCCCCGATG
>Ga0137404_10000817_pt1 | contig 20502 bp, 19 predicted proteins | sample CZOMad2_1_16fung_FD_108285 | JGI IMG/M metagenome (GOLD analysis project Ga0137404, IMG submission 108285) | Vadose zone soil fungal communities from Angelo Coast Range Reserve, California, USA - CZOMad2_1_16fungal (Illumina Assembly) | ecosystem: Environmental > Terrestrial > Soil > Vadose... | reverse complement strand
ATTGCGGTCGATTGTTGTAACGGTGCTTGTTCGAAACTTATTCCGCGCTGGCTCGCGGAACTCGGCTGCGAAGTCCTGGCGATCAATGACGATCCTAACGGCGCCTTTCCGCATCGGCCGGAACCAACACCAGAGACCATGGCCCAGCTCAGTGCGGTGGTCAAAGCCGGCCATGCCGACATTGGTTTCGCTCATGACGCTGACGGTGAGCGACTCGGGATCGTGAACGAACTGGGCCACGCACTCTCAGAAGAATCGACACTCGCCCTGGCTGCCCGCATTCGCCTCGAACAAAGCCCCGGCGCGATAGTAACGAATATTTCCACCACGGGTGCGATAGAACAAATCGCTGCGGTCTTTGGAGGACGCGTTGTGCGCACTCAGGTCGGACAGACTTACATCTCCGAAGCAATGCTTGAGCACGACGCTATCCTGGGGGGCGAAGGCAGCGGTGGCGTGACGGTTCCGCAAGTCCATTTGACTCATGACAGTGCCGCCGCCATTGGACTCATTCTCGAAGGCCTGGCGCGCTCGGGCGAACGAGTCTCGGAGATCGTTCGGCAACTTCCCAAATTGTTTATGTTGAAGCACAACTTGGCGGTGGAACCCAATCGGCTGTATTCGGTGCTGCAAGACTTTCGTGTCGCAATCGAGCGTGAGCAGTTAGCTTATGATCTCACGGACGGTATTAAAGTAGATTTACCTCAGGGTTGGATACACGTGCGAGCTTCCAACACGGAATCAATGATTCGCGTTATTGTCGAAGCCGAGGATGCGACGAAAGCACGCCGCCTGCTTGATTGGGCGCGCGACAGATTGAATAAGTGAGACTTTGGAGTGCGGCGACTTGTCGCCGCTTTGAAAAGTAACTTAGGAGTTAAAGCGGCGACAAGTCGCCGCACTCCACATTTCATGCGACCGATACCAACTCTCAAAATCAGCATCTCCGGCGTGCGCGGAGTGATTGGCGAGTCGCTGACGCCCACCTTACTGACGCGTTTTGCGCAAGCCTTCGGCACTCATGTCGGGGCGCGTACGATTGTCATCGGGCGCGATCCCCGGACCTCAGGTGAAATGGTCAAACAGGCAGTTATCGCGGGCCTGCTCTCGAGCGGTTGCCGCATCCTCGATATCGGTATGTGTCCTGTGCCGACAATTCAACTACTTGTCCGTCATCATCGCGCTCATGGCGGTATTGCGATTACCGCGAGTCACAATCCAGCGGAATGGAATGCTTTGCAGTTCATTGGTGAGGGTGGGTTTTTTCTAAACACGGGTCAGGCCCGCGAACTGCTCGACATTTACCACCAGGGAGAATACACGCGAGTCGGCGGCGCGGAGATGAGGAAAGTGTCAGAGGTTACTGGAGCGACTGATCTGCATATTCAAACAATCATGGAGGTCCTGGGACCGCTACCAACGCGCAAGAAAAAGCTCCGTGTAGTTCTTGACGCCTGCAACGGGGCGGGCTCACTGGTAGGTCCAAAGCTACTTGAGGCGCTGGGTGCTGAAGTCATTACGATTAATATAACTCCGAACGGGTCATTCCCTCGTCCGGCAGAACCGCTGGCGGAAAATCTCGAAGATCTTTGTGCCGCAGTTATGACACACCGGGCCGACGTTGGCTTTGCTCAGGACATGGATGCCGATCGCCTGGCAATAGTTTCAGAGGAAGCCACGGCGATTGGCGAGGAATACACGCTCCTGCTGGCGACACTCAGGGTTCTGGGCAAAACTCCGGGACCAGTCGTTGCAAATCTATCAACTACGTCCGCGCTTCAGGAGGTCGTCCGCCGGTTTGATTGCCCTCTTTTCCTGTCGAAGATCGGCGAGGTCAATGTCACTGAAGAGATGCAGAAGCAAAGCGCCGTAATTGGCGGCGAAGGCAACGGCGGAGTCATTTATCCGCGCCTCAATTTCGCGCGCGATAGCCTGGTTGGCATGGCCCTCATCCTGCATCTGTTGGCGGAGACCGGTCAGACGATCACTGAGTTGGTAAATACCTTGCCGCGGTTCGCAATGATCAAAGAAAAGCTGGTTTGTCCCTCGGATAAAATCTCCGTGGTTCTCAGAATGCTTCGCCATGAGTATGCGGCCTATCCCATGGATCTGCGCGACGGTGTGAAAGTGAGCCTGCCCGAAGGATGGTTCCTGGTAAGAGGTTCAAATACCGAGCCGATCATCCGCGTGATTGCCGAGGCAGAGCGTGAGGCAGATGCTAGAGCGCTCATCGACAGGGTATTTTCACGGGTCCAGGAATGTATTGCCTGAACGGTCGGTTCGGATCGATCTCCCTCTCCCTTTGGGAGAGGGCTGGGGTGAGGGCATGAGTGCAGACGCCCTACTTTGTTTCTCTTGTGTTGGGGTCAACACGAACGTAGAAGAAAATATTTATCGCCAAGCTTCGCACCCTCTCCCCTGGCCCCTCTCCCAAAAGGGAGAGGGGAATAAGTGTCACACCATGGTCAGCCTCTTTGAAGGAGCCGTTTGAATGCAAACCCTTGACCCGCGACGAGACTTCGGAAAGAATCCTAGTCGTTCGACGGTCGACAAACACTAACAAGCCGCACCCAGTCGAGGACTTCTCTGATGTTATTTCAGACCAGGCTATGCGTCAGTCTTCTGTTTGCAATAGGAAGCGGGGTTCTCGCTTCACTCATAATGCTTACTGCTCCCTCGTTTGCTGTTTCACAGGTAAGTCGCCCCGCGAACCTGTCGTCCCAAACACTCTTTGACGACTTTAACTACTCGAACTACAAACAGCTTGCCAAACACGGCTGGATCATTCGTACTGCTGCCGGTTGGCCAGGAATGCCGGGCGCGATCTGGGGAAACCAGGGCGTGTCATTTCTTTCGGACCAGGAGCAACGAGGCAATCGTCTGCTGCGGATGATCTCTTCCACTGACGGCAACGGATTGAACACCCGTCAAACCCAGATCTGCCACCAACGCAAATACCTGTCGGGCACCTACGCCGCTCGCGTTCGCTTTGTCGATGTGCCGACGGACGGCCCCAGTGGGGATCAACTTGTAGAGAGCTTCTACACGATTAGCCCTCTGGAGGCGCCAATGGATCCCGACTACAGCGAGCTGGATTTCGAGTATCTGCCGAATGGAGGCTGGGGCAACACTGGACCTACTTTGTTTACAACTTCCTGGAGGACCTTCAGTCCGGAACCGAACTGGAAAAAAGATAACGTCTTTAACACGAGCGGTGGAAGCATTACCGGTTGGCATACGCTTGTAACGCAAGTCTCGAACGGGAAGGTGAAGTATTTCATCGATGGCAAACCTCTGGCCGAACATGGTGGACAGTATTACCCGCGGTCGCTGATGTCGATTAATTTCAATCTTTGGTTTATCAAGGACGCGACCGTGAAATCCAGTACTGTGCGCCATTACCAGGAGGACATCGATTGGGTGTTTCATGAAGCAAAGAAAATACTCGCGCCTGACGAGGTTGAAGCCAGGGTGGCCAGTCTGCGGCGAAGATCTGTCAAATTCGAGGATACAGTTCCGTCGCCTGTGCCAGCTTTGATATCACCTTGCGACTACTGAGTAGTTGTCGCAGCGGATCGCGGACATCCTGTCCGCCAGCGGGCGCAGCCCGCTGATTTCGTCCAAGGAGTGTGTTAGAGAGTTTGCGCGCTGCGCGCGGGCGGACAGGATGTCCGCGATCCGTGAGAATCTCGAATTTAGGAGGAGCATTGATGAATCTAAAGGTCCTTTTCGGCACTGGTATATTACCGGTCTTGATTTTTTTGATTGCCGGCTCGGTGCCGGGACAGAATGGCTCGAAGCCGGCCGAGTCCGACGCCTCCAAGCTTCTCTATGCCGACTTTCAGAACATGCAAACCGGCCGGCCGGTCAGCAAGCAGGGCGGGATGACGCGATTGAATCAGTATTCCCAGAACTCGGCTAACCCTCCGCAATTTCGTGGCTTGGAGAATGCAAATCCGCCCGCGCCGGCATTTGCGCGAGTGACCGCGGACGATGTTGCGGCCGCTTTCGATTATGAATGGCGTATCCCGAACGAATGGGCCGGCGTAAACATAGAGGTGTTCGGGCATCCCGAGAAAGACGGCAAACTCGTCCCTGACGATGTGAGCGGCTATAAGTTCGTCACGCTTCGCGTCTTTGCCAAAGGCGCCCAATACATAAAACTCGAACTGATTACGCGGGGCCAGGGCGCCAATCTCGAATCGGGTTATCCCACTGCGAGCTTTCGCGTGTCTCCGGGTTTCAATTCGTACAAACTCAAACTCGACTCTTTTAGCCAACCAGAGTGGGCGGTTCAACTTGATCTCAAGCGAGACGTTCTCAAGAAGTTGACGTCCGTGACCGTCGGGGTGCACTGCGATAAGTGCGTCATGGAGAAAGGGACCGTAGTGGTGGACAACATCGCTTTCGAGAAATAGAATCGGCGCTGTCTGGCCGAGCCAGGCAAAGTGATGTAAAGATCAGCTTTGCCACAAAAAGTAGCGTCCTCTGAGTCCGCGTTAGCAAACGATTGAAAATAGCCCAGCGGCTTCGTAACGCCAAAGGCGCGAAATGTAATAGCCTGGGCCATCGGCCCAGGTACAAGCCAATCAAGTTCCCGAGCGCTGAAAGCGCGTAATGATCGAGAGGGCATTTTGATTCTCACAATTTCGTTTCTGAGTCGCCATTTCGCGCTTTCAGCGCTTGGGGAGTCATACGCCCGCTCACCCAGGGCGTTGCCCTGGGCTATTACATTTCGCGCCCGTGGCGCTGTGAACATTACTCCGAGGAGAAGATCAAACCCGTGATGGATAAAGCTGACAGCGTGCCTGCGCGCCGCGAATTCCTGGAATTTGCCGGCCTTGGTGCGCTGGGATTGATGCTGCCAAGGCTTTCCTTTGCCCGCTTACCCCGTGCGAAGGGCGGGGAACTGCTGGTCTATGTGGGAACCTACACTACGGGTAAGAGTGAGGGCATTTACCTGTATCGTTTGAATCTCGCTTCGGGAGAGTTAAAGCAGGTCGGCACGACGAGGGGCGTGGTCAATCCTTCGTTTCTTGCCCTTGCACCCAGCCAGCGTTATCTCTATGCAGTCAACGAAGTCGGTGACTTTGCGGGTAAAAAAAGCGGAGCCGTCAGCGCCTTTGCCGTCGATCAAAGGACCGGCGCACTGCGGCTTTTGAATCAGCAAGCTTCGTTGGGTGCGGACCCCTGCTATGTGCATGTGGATGCCGGCGGCAGGTTTGTCTTGATAGCGAATTACACCGGAGGCAACGTGACGGTTTTTCCGGTGCAGCGCGACGGCAGTTTGGGAGAAGCTACGGATATGAAGCAGGCCAGGGGCGCGAGTGTAAACCGCGAGCGCCAGGCAGGCCCGCATGCCCACTGTGTCGTGCTTGATCCACCGAACCGGTTCGCATACTCATGCGATCTGGGAACAGACAAGATCATGATTTTCCGCTTCGACGCCCGAAATGGAAAGTTGCTGCCAGCTGAACCGCCCTGGCTGCAAGTTGCGCCCGGAGCGGGACCACGCCATCTCGCTTTTCATCCGGGCGGCAAATATGTCTTCGTGCTTAGCGAACTGCGTTCGACAGTAACCGCCTTCACGCGTGATCCAGAGAAGGGAAGTTTGCATGAGCTGCAGACCTTAAGCACCCTGCCGAAGGATTTCACGGGTACGAGCTGGAGTGCCGACATCCATGTTTCTTTGGATGGCCGGTTTCTCTATTGTTCGAACCGGGGCCACGATAGCATTGCCATTTTCACGATTGACCCGCGCAACGGTGCGCTGACCACGGTTGGCCACGAACCCACTCGCGGCATGACGCCACGCAACTTTGCCATCGATCCCAGTGGGGAGTTTCTGCTGGTGGCGAATCAAAAATCCGACAACATCGTGGTCTTTCGGCTTGATCAAAAGACGGGCCGGCTCAACTGGACGGGGCATGAAGTCCAGGTGCCATCTCCGGTTTGCCTTAAGTTTACTGCGCCCTTTTCTTGAAGTTAGGTTACGGAGTCCGTACCGGGAGCGGTAGTCTTTTGTTTCTCGCTGTGCGTCGGGCAAACGACCCTGACCGCGGAGCGGTCAAATGTTTATAGTTCGTGCTGACTTAGAAAACTCTTAGCTCCAGCGGAGCGGAATGTGCCGAGATCAAGTATTTCGCTCCTTCGGAGCTTCAAAGTTCTTTGGGCACCTGCGTCTATAAACATTGGGTCCCTACGGGACCGAATGAGCGATCGAAGAGTTGCCTAGTTTAGAAACACCTAGCGGAGGTTCACAAATGATGCGTCGCGTCAGAAAGCTCGCATGCTTGTGCGGCATTATTCTGCTGTGCCTACTACCTTCAGTAGCCAACGGTCAAAAAAGATTCGTCGCTACAAAAGGAAAAGAGATTGTCTCGCCGAACGGTGAACCGCTGCTCTTGAAGGGTATTAATCTCGGCAACTGGCTGCTGCCCGAAGGCTACATGTTCAAATTCAAGACCACCAATTCACCGTGGTTGATTCAGGCCGCAATCAATGAGCTGGTCGGGGAAGATGAAGCGCGGCGATTCTGGAAAACTTATCGCGAAAATTACGTTACGCAAGCGGATATCAAGTTCATAAAGCAGTCCGGTTTCAACTCTGTCCGGATTCCTTTCAGTTACCGTCTGTTTGTCTCAGACGGAACGGTCCCGAGACTGGAGGGCCCAGGCTACGAACTATTAGACAGAGTCGTCGACTGGTGCCGCAGAGAAGGTCTCTATGTAATTCTCGATATGCACGCGGCGCCCGGCGGACAGACCGGCGACAACATCGACGACAGTTTTGGCTACCCGTTTCTGTTTGAAAGCAGCGAGAGTCAGGGGTTGACGGTTAACCTGTGGCGAAAAATTGCCGCTCGTTATCGAAACGAGCCTGCTGTCATCGGATACGATCTACTTAACGAGCCAATCGCACACTATTTCGACATCGCATCGCTAAACCCAAAACTGGAACCGCTCTACCGCAAGATCGTTTCGGGAATACGAGAGGTGGACCGGAATCACATCATCTTCCTGGGTGGCGCGCAGTGGGACGGCAACTTCAAAGTTTTCGGACCGCCTTTTGATCCCAAGCTCGCCTATACCTTTCACAAATACTGGATGCCGGTGAATCAGGAAGCGATTCAGCAGTATCTTACCTTTCGAGACAAATACAATGTGCCTGTATGGATGGGCGAATCCGGCGAGAACACCGACGAATGGATCGATTCTTTTCGGAGGTTGCTCGAAGCGCACAACATCGGTTGGTGCTTCTGGCCCTATAAGAAACTTGAGGCGACTTCATGCATCGTCTCGATAAACTCGCCCGCAGATTGGGCCGCAGTCGTCGCCTTTGTGGAAGGACCGCGCACGACCTTTGAGGAAGTGCGCAAGCACCGCCCGCCGAAAGAGAAGGTGGAAAAGGCCCTGAGTGATTATCTCGAGCGGGTAAAGTTTGCAAACTGTCGAATAAACCAGGGTTATTTGAAAGCGCTGGGAATAAAATGATTAGCGAAGGCGATGAGGTCAGTACCGGGAGCGCCAGCGACCGGGTCGCAATCTTCGCGATGGTCGAGACCAGCAGGGCCATAACCCGGTTGCATCCACCACCTCACGCGGGCTGCCCGCGCGGGGACCCCGGTCCGCTCCCGGTACTGACTGTGCAATCGTCGCTGATTTGATCTCTGCGCCGAGGAGCGGTCCGCGCGCGTTCAATCACCCAACTTGTACTCAAAAACGAAACGCCCGACCTGAATCGTCGCCCGGCCGTCCACGGGTGGGCTGACGAGGAGCGAACGAACCATTGTGCTCTTGCGATTGACGTGCGCGTCGACAGTGCCAAGGGCGTCTCCGCTTGAGGCCCGGTAGAAGCTCACCCGAATGACGTCATTACTTACTCGCTGATAACCAAAAACATATTCGCCCGGTTGCAGCAGCATGCTGCCGATCTTTAGCGGCGCCTGCGTGATAAAGAAATGGGAGTACTTGCCTTCGGCTGAGTACCCGGCCGTGATCATGACTACCCCGGCAATGAATTTCCCGCGTCCGTCCGTGACTCCTGAGGCGGTACGGAATTCGGTTTCAATGTTCTCCTTGTTTACGGGCGCGCGCGCAGGGATCAGCTTTTTCAACTCTGCTTCGGTAGCGGTGCGCCATCGGACGCGAACCGCAGGGATGGTACCGGTCGAGCTTACCAGGACCAGCGATGCAGCGATCAGGAGTTTTATCAGAATGGCGGATGGCAATGATGCATCTCCGGATTAAGCGTTAAGTTATTGTGAGAGCGTCCGCAGTACAGTTTTGAGTATAATCCATCTTGTGCTGGTTAGCGCGATTTCGCCCAGGTCTTAATTTACGGCTTGTCACAAACGAGGATTACGCAGCAAGGAGCAGATCGGTAACCCAACGGCTTTGTCACGCCGATGCGCGGCAAGGCTCCGACTTGCCGAAGACTCGTCTTTTAATCTGTTGGTCTATGACCTAGGGTCGGAGACCCCTTGAAAGAGGAGGAGTTCGCGGCCGGCAAGTCACAGACTTGCCGCGCATCGGCGTGGCAGAGCCATTGCGGTACTGACCTCGTTACTCAACTATCACTCAAATCAATGGTCCGACATAAACGCTTTTGAGCCCTCGGTCAGCCGTCAAGAAATTAAAATGCGCCCAACGGCACTTGCCAACAAACCAACCGTTTGGATTCTGCGTCTGCTTTTTCTGCTCCTTGCTGCTGCGCCGGTGCTGGCTCTTGATCCGAGTCGCAACCTCTCTCAGTTCAGCGCCCAGGTGTGGCTGACTGAAAATGGCCTACCACAAAATAGCGTCCACTCGATCACGCAGGCCAAAGACGGGTACGTTTGGCTGGCCACCGAAGAGGGCCTGGCCCGCTTTGACGGAATCAAATTCACTGTTTTTGACAAACAGAATACGCCAGAGTTTAAGAGCAATGACGTTCGGGTGCTCCTCGCAGATCGGCGAGGTGCCCTCTGGATTGGCACAGCCGATGGTCTGGTTCGACTGCTGGACGCAAAATTCACGACGTTCACCACAGAGAACGGCTTGCCGAGCAACGTCATCGATGCTCTGTGCGAGGACCACGATGGTTCGCTTTGGGTGGCGACCGATGCCGGAATGGTCCGCCTAAGCGACGGTGTCTTCGCTCCCCCGGCGGCCCAATGGCAGTTTCCCAAAGATGGGGTCAAGGCTTTGTTTGAAGATCGAGAAGGTGCGCTCTGGATTGGTTCGTCTGATGGCCTGGCTCGCTACAAAGACGGACCAGTCGCCAAATATACAACGCAAGATGGCCTGGCTAGTAACAGCGTGGTCTCGATCAACCAGGATAAAGATAGCCGGCTTTGGGTTGGCACGACTGATGGCTTGAATCAGCTTGAGGGCGACCGGTTCGTTACTTACACAACGCGTGACGGGCTGCCGAACAATCGGATTATTTCGCTGGCTGTGAACCGCGACGGTGGCATTTGGATCGGCACGGCCAGTGGTTTGAGTCGCTTCGCAGACAAACACTTTTCCAGTTTTCGTCCCGGAGATGGACTGGCAACCGAAATCATTCTTTCGATCTTTGAAGATCGCGAGGGCAGCTTGTGGATTGGCACCGAATCAAGCGGCCTGAGTCTGCTGAAGGACAAGAAAATTACTACCTACACCTCCAGGGAAGGACTTGGCAGCGATTTGGTCAAGGCGATCTACGAGGATCGGAAAGGAAACATTTGGATCGGGACAAATGGAGGCGGCTTGAGCCGCTTGAAAGATGGCAAGTTCACGACCTACACCACCGCGGACGGCTTATCCAGCAACGTCGTCCTGGCGTTGTTCGACGATGGGGACGGTAATCTTTGGGCCGGGACTCCTGATGGGCTAAATCGATTCCGCGATGGCAAGTTCAAAACCTTTACTTCTGCTGACGGACTGGCCAATGACTTTGTCCGTTCGATCTACGCTGACCATAGCGGCAATCTTTGGATCGGTACGAGCGGTGGCCTAACGCGCATGAGAGGCGATCGCTTCAATGTTTACACGACCGCAGACGGGCTGCCTAACGACGTCATCGGAACGATCTATGAAGACGTGCAGGGTAACATCTGGATAGGGACGCTGGGCGGCTTAAGCGAATTTAAAGACGAGAAGTTTACGACCTATACAACGCGTGACGGGCTCTCGAGCGGGGTAGTGATTTCTCTTCATGAGGACGCTGAGAGTGCGCTGTGGATTGGCACCAGCGGCGGTGGGCTCAATCGCCTGAAGCAGGGAAAGTTCACTGCCTACACGACTCGAAACGGATTGCCTGATGACGTCGTTTACAGCATTCTCGAAGACCGCCAAAACAGCCTCTGGCTAGGTTCGAACAAAGGCATCTTCCGGGTTAACAAGAACGAATTGGATGATTTTGCGAATGGAAAAGTCGGGTCGATCAGCCCTGTGCTTTATGGCCCTGCTGACGGAATGATCACGCGTGAGTGCAGCGGTGGCGGGCACCCGGCTGGATGGCGGGGCGCTGACGGAAAACTCTGGTTTGCGACTATCAAGGGAGTGGCAATGATCGACCCTGAGAGGATCAAGCTTAACGATCAGCCACCACCGGTAGCCATTGAGCAGATCCGCGTCGATGACGAATCCATTGCCGCGGCTCAAACTATCGAGCTCGCGCCCGGCAAGAGCCGCTTTGATTTCTATTACACCGCGCTCAGTTTCGTGGCCCCGGAAAAAGTCAGGTTTAGATACAAGCTCGAAGGATTTGATAGTGACTGGGTTGATAGTGGCACGCGTCGCGTTGCTTATTATACAAATCTGCGGCCCGGTCGTTATAAGTTCCGCGTCATTGCTTCCAATAATGACGGCGTGTGGAATTCCACCGGGGCAACGTTTGATCTCTACCTAAAGCCGCACTTCTATCAAACATATTGGTTTTACGTTGGCTGCATTCTATTCCTGGCGATACTGGTCTGGCAGTTTTATCGATTCCGTCTTCAGCGCGTAGAGTCGCAATTTGCCGCTGTCCTGGCTGAACGCAACCGCATTGCTCGTGAGATTCACGATAACCTGGCGCAGGAGATGCTGGGCATCTCGGTACAGTTGGAAGTTGTCGCCCGCACGATGCCGCCTTCCGCGGAATTGGCCCGGACTCACCTGGACCGAGTAAGGATGTTGGTGCGCCACGGAATTGCGGAAGCCCGCCGCTATGTTTGGGATTTGCGCTCGCAAGTGCTTGATGAAAACGATCTGCCCGCAGCCTTGATTGACACAGCGAGGCGCCTGACAACTGACACCTCCGTCTCTGCCAAAGTGGAAGTCAGCGGCACCTTCCGGGTCCTTAGCCCGCTGATTGAAGGTAATCTCTTGAGAATCGCACAGGAAGCCCTCAACAACGCAGTCACACACGCGCAGGCGCGAAACATTCTTGTTAATTTGAAATTTGACGTGAATCGCGTACAACTGACTGTGCGAGACGACGGACGTGGGTTTAATTATCAAGAGTCGATGAGTGGCGATGCAAAACACTTTGGCCTGGTCGGCATGCGGGAACGTGCGGCGCGGATTGGCGGCATACTGAAGATTGATAGTCGCGCAGGCGACGGTACGGAAGTCCTGGTGGACGTGCCGATCGGTGGCTGAGGTGTTTTTTTCGACTGGGCCTTTCTCCCTTCTCCCTCTGGGAGAAGGGTTGGGGATGAGGGTTTACGGGAGGGACTCAATTTTCTAATTTGTGCTTCGTGTTTGGCGAGTGACCTTCAAAGACAAAAACTATCAATCGGGTGAACACGGCGGTAAGCCCTCACCCCAACCCTCTCCCAAAAGGGAGAGGGAGTTAAAGCAGCAACGTCAAAATTGAAGATTGTAGAATCTAACGAATGAATGACAACAAGATCAAAATCATGGTGATTGACGACCAGGCCGTAGTGCGCCAGGGTTTCGTCGCGCTCATCAACACCGTCGCGGATATGGTCGTTGTTGCCGAGGGCACAAACGGCCAGCAAGCTATCGAACTCTATCGGCTCCATCGGCCCGACGTTACTTTGATGGACTTAAGGATGCCGGAGTTGGGCGGAGTTGAAGCAATCGTAGCCATCCGAAAGGAATTTCGGGACGCTCGTCTGATCGTACTTACGACCTATGATGGCGACGAAGACATATATCGTTCACTCCAAGCCGGCGCTCAGGGCTATTTGCTGAAAGACATGTTCTTCGAAGAACTGGAAGATGCAATTCGGAAAGTGCATGCCGGGTCGCGGCGGATTCCCGCTCTGGTGGCGGAGAGACTGGCAGAGAGAATGGGCAGCTCTGATCTCACTGGGAGAGAGATCGAAGTCCTTGAACAGATCGTAGCCGGGCATAGCAATAAAGCAATCGCCCAGCGGCTGAATATCAGTGAAGCGACGGTCAAGAGCCACATTAACAGTATCCTCAGCAAGCTGGGCGTGAGCGATCGTACACAAGCTGCGACCACTGCCTTACAACGCGGCCTCGTTCATCTGCGATAGTCGGCTGGTATCCCGGGGAGGAATCAGCCACAGATAAACCCGGACGACACAGATCAGAAACGGGAACGCGAGCATGCCTGGTCGACTCGTCTGTTCTGATCTGCGTTATCCGAGTAAATCTGTGGCTTGTTCCCCGGCTGTCCTCAACCTAAAGTTGTAGACGAAGACCCACCGGCAGACTCATGACACAAAGAAAACGTCGTGTTACTTTCCTCTCCGTAATCACCAATTTCCCGGTCTCGGGTTCGTTTTGGTCAGCGGTTGTAATCCTACCTAACTTGTTGCACAGCTTAGCGGCCTACTGATTTAGACAGGCGAACACGGGATCGGGCTTATATTTTTTGATAATCAATAATGGCCCTGCACTCAGTCTGGTCTTCATTCGATCCGTTTTTCTTTAGGCTCTAGTTAACTCAGTGAGTTCATAGGAACTCGAAAGCAGGTGCCATGTTCGATCCACTCAAGCATCGTTACACACCCGTATGGGTTACGTCCTTCCTGGTCCTGGGCGGCTTTTTTTTCAGCAGTCCTCGGGCCTGGGCGCAGGGTTGAATTGCCGCACGTCAGAGCGCGCCCGTGATTGGCGTGCAATGCTCAGGCAGTGAAGGTTCCGGTTCGCACGATTCAGGCTTTCTCGATAGCGGGCGATGGCAGATCTCTTTTGGTCTGCGCAAACAGCGTTCGCATCGCCACTTCGTCGGAACTGAGGAACAGATCCAACGCGCTATCGACGGCACCGAAGTTGTCAATAATATATATCTGTTTGACGTCGCGTTGACTTATGCTGTCAGCAGGCGATTCAATCTCACGGTCGCTGCTCCTATTCAGTACGCAACCAGGCAGCGGGGCACTTCCACCCAAATCTTTCACAGCTCGGGGATTGGCGACATCAGTGTGATTGGCCGATTCTGGCTCCTGAGGCCACCGAGCGAATCCGGGCAGAATATTTCTTTCGGTGTCGGCTTGAAACTGCCGACAGGAAAACCTGGTCTAACGGATATTACGACGCTGGCCAATGGCTCGCGAGTAACGTCGGTGGTAGATCAGTCGATTCAACTGGGTGATGGTGGCTGGGGTATTCCCCTGGATGTGCAGGCGTACAAGCGGATCAAGAAGACAACAATCTATGCTTCCGGATCGTACCTGCTCAACCCGCGCGACACGAACGGGGTTAAGACGGGACGCGGCCGTCCATCTGAAGCGATCATGTCGGTGTCAGATCAATATTTGGCTCGTGTCGGCATAGCGCGGCCGATCCCGTACACTCGCCGCTTCGCCTTTACCGTCGGCTGGCGAATTGAAGGAGTCCCCGTGCGCGATTTGATCGGCAAGAGCAATGGCTTCCGGCGGCCGGGTTATGCGATGTCTATAGAGTCCGGCGCGCAGTACTTTCGAGGCAGAGATACCTGGTCATTGGCGGTGCCCATAGCGGTGCGGCGAAATCGAAAAAGAAGCGTGTCGGATATTCTGGTGGGTGGCACGGGCGACGCCGCTTTCGCCGACTATTTCATTACGCTTGGTTACTCGCATCGTTTCTAACCGGGCGCTTAAAGGTACAAATAATTCTCGACGACATGAAGGGCAGACAATACATCCTGCGATTTAGCCTCGCGCTGGCCATCCTGGCATTCTGCGCCTCCGGTCTGCGTGTGCACGCTCTGAAATCAGAGAGTTCCAAAGAGAAGACCAAACTACTCGCGGTAGGCGCAAGTGCACCCGATTGGGAATTGAGCGACGCGGACGGTAAGTTGCAGACGCTCGCCCAATATCGAGGCAAAGTCGTAGTCCTGGACTTCTGGGCCACCTGGTGCGGTCCATGCACTGAGGTGATGCCGCAAATGCAGAAGTTGTACGAAAAGTACAAAGACAGCGGGGTCGCGGTGTTCGGGGTGAGCTCATGGGAGCAGAAGGATCCCGCAGTTTTCATGAAAGAAAAGCACTACACCTATGGGTTGCTGCTAAAAGGTGAAGACATTGCCGAGCGGTATGGAGTTGGCACGCTCCCGGCCGTTTACATCATCGGCGCTGACGGGCGCGTCGTCTACAGGCACGAAGGCGTTGCGAAGGACTTCGCAAACCTAATCAAGAAGCAATTGCGCGACTAGAGCGGTTACGGAGTAAGGTTCGGAGTCCTGCCTTACGGTCCACTGGCCGCTGCCAGTGTGAGCTTGCCTCGCAGTTCAATCTGTTCAGACGAGCGGCCCACGAGCACCTTGAAATCGCCGGGCTCCGGGCGCCATTGCTTTGCGTTGACGTCGTAGTAAGAGAGCGAGCGGCTATCGAGAATGACTGAAACCTTTTTCGTCTCGCCCGGGCGTAAGTTTACTTTCACAAATCCTTTCAGCTCCTTTGCCGGCCGTGGGACTTTTGTCTGGGCGCCGCCTAGGTACACCTGCGCCACCTCGGCGCCCTCGCGGGTCCCTGTGTTCTTTACCTCGAACGAAACCTCGTAACGCGGCCCTGATGACTCGCTATTCGATCCTGCAGCCGTAGAGGGTCTAATCGACAGGTTGCTGTACTTGAAGGTCGTGTACGACAGTCCAAACCCGAATGGAAAGAGCGGCTTCGTGCCAGCGCGCTCGTAGCCGCGATACCCGACAAATATTCCTTCTTTATAAACCACGCGCTTAGTGCCCGCTTCGGGATAATAGCTGTCGTGCACTGGGTTGTCTTCCCAGCGGCGTTCAAAGGTGACCGGCAAGCGTGCCGACGGGTTTGTGTCTCCAAAGAGAATTTCGGCCAGCGCCGTGCCGCCCTCCTGACCTGGATACCACGCCTGAACCAGTGCCGGAACGCGATCGAGCCACGAATTCATGTCCACACTTCCGCCCGAAGTCATGACCACGATCGTGTTCTTGTTGGCCGCGGCCATTTCCTGAATCAACTCGTCCTGGCCCAGCGGCAGGCGAAAAGTCCGGTCCGCGCTTTCAGCTTCGGACTCGGAGTCGAAACCTGCGCACACCACGACGACGTCAGAGGTAGCGGCGAGCTTTTTGGCGTTGGCGCTCACAAATTGTCCATCGCGGACAATTCCCATCTTGAGGCGAGCAGCTCGTCTAAGCGCCCGTCCGTGTTGCTCCAGGACAATCTTGTGCGGCTGAGGGTCGAGGCGAAGCGTGCGATAGTCAGCCAGCGCGGTAAGTCTGGTCCAGTTGTCCAGGACGAGTTTGTCGTCAACGTAAAGACGATAAGAGCCGCCGACCTCTCTCGTCGTTTGCACGAAGATGTCGTAGGAGCCTGAAACTTGCGGGGTGTAATAACCGGTCCAACGTGACGAGAGCGTCTGCTCTGGAAACAGCAAGCGGGCCGCGGTTCCGAAATCGACGTGCTCTTCGGTGCGCGTTATCAGCGGAGTCCCTTTCAAGTCTAAGTTGTCGAAGTACTCCGCTCTCAGTCCCGGCTTGCCGTCAGTCTGAGACGTAGTGAAATTGGTCGCGTTGGCTAAGTCGCTGTATGGGAGTACGCCGCGATCGTAATACACCTGAAAGGCGGCGCCCGGATAATTACTCAGGCCCTCAAGATAACTAATGGCCGCGAATGGCTGCACTTCGGCGCTGCCGCCACCGACGGGCACTGCCGGAAAAGCATCTGGGCCAATGATCAGGATGGATTTGACTTTGCTCTTACTCAGCGGCAACAGACCGACCTGGTTCTTCAGCAGCGTGATGCCCTCACGCGCGGCGTTGAGCGCCACGTGGCGGCCTTCAGGGTTGTAGCGGGGAATAGAGAGCCCGGTCTGATCACGATCGAGCCAGCCAAAGCGCACGGCCGTCCTCAGGATGCGACGCACCTTGTCATCAATTGTGGCGACAGAAACTTTGCCCTGGTCAATCGCGGGCTTGAGTGTCTGTTGGTTCATATGTAAGCCCGAAGGCATTTCGAGATCCTGACCAGCGTTTGCTGCCTCGACGCCATCATAAGTTCCGGACCAGTCGGACATGATCAGGCCGTCAAAGCCCCATTCCTTCTTCACTACATCGGTCAGCAGGTACTTGTTCTGCGACATGTGCTGGCCGTTGGTCAGGTTGTACGAGTCCATGATGGCCCCTACGCGGGCTTCCTTCACGGCAGCCTCGAAGACAGGCAGGTAGATCTCGCGCATCGTTCGCTCGTCGATGATTGAGTCCGTATTGTGACGATCGTATTCAGAATTATTTCCCAGAAAGTGCTTGATCGTCGCGCTCACACCCTGGCTCTGTACGCCATTGATGTAACCGACCGCAATGCGCGAAGCCAGGAAAGGGTCTTCACCGAAGTACTCAAAGTTTCGTCCGTTCATTGGAGCACGGTTGATGTTTACCCCGGGTGCCAGGAGGAAGTGCACGCCTTTCGCGCGAGCGTCGCGTCCGAGTTCGGTCCCCACAAGCTGAGCCAGCGCCGGATTCCACGTCGCGGCCAATGTTACGCCTCCGGCAAACGCCGTCGCTGGTCCAAAGTTGCGGACGCCGAAGGGTCCGTCGGCCATCTTCAGTCGCGGCAAGTTAAGACGCGGAACGTCGCGAATGAAGAAGCCGTCAACGCCTCCGAGCAGGGCAAGCTTTTCCTCGAGCGTCATCTGGTTAAGTATCGAGTCGACCCTGCGCTCTATCTCAGCCGATGACCTGGGGAAAGGCGCGGGATCCTGCGCTGATGCAGAATAGACGGTGGAGATAATCAAGGCAGCGATCGAACAAAGTCTTTGCATAGGGTTTTCCTTTGACACCGTCCACGACTAAGACCCGAAGCACCGTGATGAAATAGCCACGGCCGTTAGATCGTGGATCAAACTCTTGTAGGCAAAGCCGCTTTTTACGGCCACCACGTCAGCGCGGTCACGTAACATCCAACCGCGGTCATCGTAATTCCGGCGATGGCGGTCAGCGCTTGCAGCCATTTACTCATCCGGTAGACGGTGGGCAACAGCTTCCACTCGATCCAGATCATGGCTAGACACCACAGCCCGCACCCCAGGACTCCTGCGAAAGGCGCGACAATGCCGGCGAGTACGACCGTCTTAAAGCCCGTCCAGAGGAGCAACAGCCCACCCACCGCGGTATAAAGGATGACGTGCAAGCGCAATCTATCAAAATTCCAACTGCGCTTGGGCCAGATGGCTATCGATATCTCGTAAGTAGTGCGCGCGTACACTGGCAACATGCCGTAGATCGCCCCGAAGATGGCGAAAAACACCCCCGCTTTATAGACACTGATCAGTTGAGGATGTATGAGACCGAGGAACTTGGATTGCTGGCTATAGAGATCAGCGTCGGTCGGCACCATTCTTATTGGGTGAAGCACCGCCGCGCCAAGGATCATAAAACATGTCGTTATCAGTAAAACGCTGGCGAATGAAATCGCCGTGTCGAGCGCCGGCGCTCGCAGCCAGCTCAGGCCGCGCGCGACAACGCTTGGTTCGTGACTGAGTGTCCCCGGCTCGTCGCTCGCTTGCCCCGCTGCCCCCCAGTTCTTCTCACGTAGGAAACCGACATATCCGAGGTAATCCTGAACTCCCCCGCCTACTGCTCCCATCAGCACGGCCATCTCAAAAAAAACCGGTCTTCCCATAAAGTCAGGGTATTTCGCAGTAACCCACGGCTCATAAGCTGGGAGATGAGGCACGAGCAAGCCCCAGAGCGTGGCGGCCCAATCGGGTTTAATCACCAGGATTGCGAGCAGGATGAGGCCCATTTTCAGAGCCAGAATCCAAGTCGAAACGCGCTCGACGATGTTGTAAGTCTGAATCAGACTCAACGTTGTCGCCGTGAGAATGATCGCCGTGCCCCACAGTGGCCGTCCCCAACTCGAGCCTGCCCCGATACTCGTAATCCAGATGCAGAGGCTGGCGAGAGCATCCGACAGCGCGGCCATCCACATCGGGAAAGCGATGATCGAGACGACGCCGAGGAGCTTGGCGACCCACGCACGGGGCCCTGGAATACGCGACCATGCGCGCAACGGATGCTCACCTGTCAGCACGATATATCTGGCGCCGGAGTAGACCTGCACGGTCTTGAAAACGACCGCGGCAAGGGGCACCCAGAGCATTGCGTAGCCGAACACAGCGCCGACGCGCGGCGCAAAGATAGTCTCCCCCGTGCCGACCGTCACTGAGGCGATGATTGCTCCGGGCCCGAAGACGCGCAAGAGTCTCGTCCAACTGCCTGACAGGTCAGGACTGACCGGCGGGTACTGGATGGTTTCCTGTTGCAATACTTTGAGTCTTTCGGGCTGGTGATCGGCGCCACCGCCTTCAGTAAGGAACCGTCGAAGCCGAATGGCCGCGGAATGCTTTGAAAGATGCGGCCGACGCCGCCAACATTTCTGCCGCTCCAGCGCAACCTGCACGTTCCGGGGCGGCGCTGGAGAGCGCGTCAGAACACCAGCGTCTGAATAGAATGTGGCAAGCTACCCACCTCCGCAGCGTTGCCGTTCAGCCAAAGGAAATAGGAAATCTTCTGATCGCTTTTGTTCATCACGACCACCGACACTTTGCCGTCGGGATTGATAAAAGCCGTAGAAAGCAGCTGGCTTCGGCTTGGTGAACTGGCGATTCTCTTCGCGCCCGGCCGCACGAACTTCGAAAAGTGTCCAATGTAGTAGTAAGAGTTAGTGTAGATTAGCTGGCCCGTTTTCGTATCGGCATGAACTGGGGCGAAGCAGAAATTCCCGACGTGATTTGGTCCACCCATTTCATCCAGCAAAATGTTCCAGTCGGTCCAGCCCACCGTACCATTATTGAAGTCATTGATCATTGAACGTCCGTATTGTTCTCCCAGTCTCCAGTCGTTGAGCTTTTGGGCATCGAAAGAATCGCTGCAGCCCTCAGTGAAAATCAAATTTTTATCCGGGAAAGCTTCGTGCACGAGCTTAACGTTATCGTACATCGCTTCGCCGCCACTCCATGGTTCGTACCAGTGATAGCCAATGCCCCATACATATTGGGCGGCTTTGGGGTCAGTTAAGATAGTGCTGGCTCGCTGGTAGACGAGGTCCCGGTTGTGGTCCCAGGCAATTATCTTCTTATCACCCAGCCCCTCTCTTTTCATAGTGGGCCCGAGATAGTTCTTCAAAAAGTCTCGTTCTTCTTCGGCAGAGTAAATACACGACTCCCATTTTTGCGTTGCCATGGGTTCGTTTTGAATCGAAATCCCCCAGATGGGTATGCCGGCTTTCTGATATGCCTTGATGAATCTGGTGTAGTAGTTGGCCCAGGATTGATAAAACTCCGGTTTCAACTTTCCACCATGAAGCATATCGTGGTTGTCCTTCATGAATGCCGGCGGACTCCAGGGGCTGCCAAAGATGGTGAGCTTTCCTTTGGTCGCGGCCTGAACTTTTTTAATAAAGGGGATCCTATATTGCTCGTCGTGTTTGATGCTAAAGGACCGCAACTGCTTATCGCCTTCGTCTACATAGGTGTAGCTGCCACTTGAGAAATCGCAACTGTGAATGTTGGTTCTCGCCAACGTGTAACCGATGCCGGTGTTGACATCAAAATAGGCAGTTAGGAGTTCCTGCTGTTTAGCTGCCGACAATTTTGCAAATGTCTCAGCAGACGCATCGGTCAGGGCGCCACCGATACCCAGGATCGTCTGGAATGTTCTGGCGGGATCGACGAACACACAGATCTGAGTTTCCAGGGGTTGGTCCAGTTGTTTGAATATCAGGGTGTCAGTGCGAGATAGCCGGTGATCGCTCTTGTCGGCAGTTGTGTATACCGCAACCTCTTTTCCCTCGATTGGTTTTTCGATCTCCAACGTCCCTGAGTGCTCCGCGGCTTGAGCATCCGCCAACAATAATTGGCTCTTTGCCAGCGCCAACGCCGCTGACGAAAGTACCAGAAAACCACGCCGATCTATTTTCATAATTGGTCCTTTAACATCGTTCGAATTGCACAGAAAACTTTATCTTCTGCCGGCACCACTGAACTAGTTCTCGCCTGACCGCGTCGACAGAAGTTCTAGGCAAGCTTTAGAACGACTGCTTTGCGATTCGCGCGCGCGGCTGAGGTCGAACCGCGCACCACAAATTCAGGTTCGACGGTGATT
>Ga0137404_10000813_pt1 | contig 20521 bp, 28 predicted proteins | sample CZOMad2_1_16fung_FD_108285 | JGI IMG/M metagenome (GOLD analysis project Ga0137404, IMG submission 108285) | Vadose zone soil fungal communities from Angelo Coast Range Reserve, California, USA - CZOMad2_1_16fungal (Illumina Assembly) | ecosystem: Environmental > Terrestrial > Soil > Vadose... | reverse complement strand
TGTCGTAGGGCTTCAGTTCGGTTTCGATCACGAGATCGAGGTGCCCGGCGGCGAGCATGCAATAGGAATAGCAGTCGCCGCCGTAACGCGTCAGCCGCACCGCCTGTTCGACGCGGCCGAAGGCTGTGCGGTCGGCGGGGTTCATCAACAGCGGGCTGGTCGTGAACATGGTCGCATCCCGCAGCGAGGCGCAGCGCCGCACCGCAAGTCTCCGCTCGCCGGCCGACCCGGAGTAATGCGCCGAGCCGCTGTCGCCGGAAAAGCGCTCGCCGATGAAGGGCTGGTGCATCATGCCGAACACCGGCGTCCCCTGGTGCAGCAGCGCGATCAGCGTGCCCCAGATCGGGAAGCCCGAGATGAAGGATTTGGTACCGTCGATCGGGTCGAGCACCCAGACATATTCGGCGTCTTCACGCTCGCTGCCGAATTCCTCACCGACGATGCCGTGCTGGGGAAAGTTGGCCTTGATCAGGCGGCGCATCACGGCTTCGGCCGCGCGGTCGGCTTCCGTCACCGGATCGAAATCGTGGGCAGAACTCTTGTTGTCGATGCTCAGCGACGTCCTGAAGAACGGCAGAATGGTTTCACCGGAGGCGGTCGCAAGTCGGCCAATGAAGGCTGTAAAATCAATCACCGTCACGGCGGTTCCCTGTGGAAGGAGGTCGCAGAATGTCGCGGCTCCTGCGTAGCGCAATCCTGCAAATCGCGCACGGCTCACGCGTGCCTCGCCGAGACCTTGGCTTGCGAATCTTTCGTTCGCGCATCACCCGCACCGAAGAATGTATTTTCTGACGACACGTCCGATCACGAATTTGAGAAACGCGGCCTCAAGAGCGGGCCTAGGGCGCTGATCCTCCATCTAAGTAATTGAAATTAATAGATAAAATTAAAAAATGTGACTTTTTAGACGCGGTTCCGAACTGCGTCGAATTATGCACCGGAAATGCTTCAAAAGCCCTTGCACTTTGTGCAGCGCGGCCGCATATTGCTGCGGTGCGGTAGCGCTTTGGCGTTATCGCTGCCCTCCTTGGGCGTTTCCTCCCTAGACTTGGGCCGCTTGTTTACTCAAGCGGCCCTTTTTCTTGAAACTGTCATCTATTTCTTAGTTGTCGTTCCGGGATGCGCGAAGCGCAGACCCGGAATCTCGTCATTCCGGGTTCGCTCGTTCCACTCGCGCCCCGGAATGACGATAGTTGATCCTATTCCGCCGCCGCCTGGAACGGCCCGAGATCGTCGAGCGGAACGGCGGCCAGCGCTTCGGCCAGGATGACGAAATCCTTCGCCACTTGTGAAAATCTCGCGCTGCGTTCGCGGCGCCGCTCGTCCATGTAGATCGCGCGGTTGAGTTCGAGCTGGACGCTGTGCAGTCCCGATGCCGGATTGCCGTAATGCTCGGTGATGAAACCGCCGGCATAGGGTTTGTTGCGCCCGACCGAATAGCCGAGCCGGCCCATGGTTTCCTCGATCATGTCGGCAAGCATGGGCGCGCAACTGGTTCCGTAGCGGTCGCCAATCACCACGTCCGGCCGCCGCGGCTCATCCCGCGATACGCCGATCGAGGGCATCGAATGGCAATCCACCACGACCACCGTTCCGAACGCCTGATGCGCCTTGTTGATCAGCCGCCGCAGTGCGCGGTGATAGGGCTTGTAGAGCGCCTCGATCCTTGCCAGCGCGTCGTCGACCGAAAGGCGCTCGCGATAGATTTCCTGCCCGTCTCCGACCACGCGCGGGATGGTGCCGAGCCCCCCGGCCACCCGCATCGATCGCGTGTTGGCGAAGCTCGGCAGGCGCCCCGCGAACATGCGCGGGTCGAGTTCGTAGGGCTCCCGGTTCACATCGACATAGGAACGGGGAAAGTTGACCGTGACCGTCGGAAAGCCGCGACCGCTCAAGCCCCCTATCAACTCGTCCATGAACGAATCTTCGGAGCGGCGCAGCCCCGGAAGATCGATCCGCGATGCGCTCAGGAATTCGTCCGGATAGATCGATCCGGAATGTGGAGAGTTGAAGATGATCGGCGCCCGCCAGACGGGCGGCTCCACGATCGTGAAGGGCGACAGTTCTCCGTCAAACAAGGTCATTGTCGGGCGCCGTCCCTCGAATCCGCCGTTCTGGAGAACCTCATTCCTGCCAGAAAACCGCGGTTTTTATAAGAACTCATTGTCGGCAATCATGATCTTTCTGCCAAGTGAAAAAAACCTCCATCCGGATAGAACGCCTCTTGCGGGCAGAAAACCGCCCGGCTTCATTGATTCGCGTTGCATTCCGGTCCAGAAATAGCTCCGCGAACCGCAGGCTGCGCTCTGTTCCCTTCACCCGAAATTTACCCTCTGTCGGGCTTAGTGAGGGGATTGATCCTCCAATCGGGATTCGATGACCAACCACCATGCATAAGATACTCCTCGCCGAAGACGACAACGACATGCGCCGTTTCCTGGTCAAGGCGCTGGAAAACGCCGGTTTTCAGGTCTCCCCCCATGATAACGGCATGTCGGCTTATCAAAGGCTGCGGGAGGAGCCGTTTGAGATGCTGCTCACCGATATCGTCATGCCCGAGATGGACGGCATCGAGCTCGCGCGCCGTGCCTCGGAACTCGATCCCGACATCAAGATCATGTTCATCACCGGGTTTGCGGCGGTGGCGCTCAACTCGGACTCCGAGGCGCCAAAAAATGCAAAAGTGCTGTCGAAGCCGGTCCATCTTCGCGAATTGGTCAGCGAAGTGAACAAGATGCTGGCGGCCTGAATAGCTCCAATATCGTGGCCAGGTAACCTTGCCGGCCTGCCTTGGAGCCGATATACGGACCCCACCCGATTGCGATAGGGCACGTAGCTCAGCGGGAGAGCACTACCTTGACATGGTAGGGGTCACAGGTTCGATCCCTGTCGTGCCCACCATCCAGTCTTCCCGAACCGTGGAAACCGTCCTCAATCGGAAACAGGCCGTTTCTGCGGGATTCCTGCCGGCCATTTTCCAACATACCCAGTCTCTGGCGAGATTAACGGTCTCTGGGGTGGATTTCTGGCCCCCGGTCTCCGCATCCAAAAATTCCGTTCCCGGCGGCTGACCAGCCGGGAGCGGCGCCCGAACCTATTGAGGATTCAATCCGAGCGCTTCGAACTGTCGACTCCATTCCGCGGGAGTGTCGCGGAGTCGCTCGACACCGATGCCGCGGGGCAAACGACCTTCGACTGCTGCTTTGACGAGGTCCGGTGCGAGGAACGCGAGCGAGATGGTCATATTGACCTGTCGCACGCTGCATTTTTGGCGTGCGGCGATCTGCTCGACGTTAGTGGCGGAGCCCGAGACAATTTCGTCGAGCCAACGACGGCCTCGGGAAATAGCGTTAACAAGACGCGGAAGCCGGCGTACGATCAGCGACCACTCCGCATCGGTCGGTAGTGTCCTAATTTGAATTTCGCCCTACAGGATGGCCTTTTTCGGAGGCTTGATAGCTGGCCATCGCTCGTTGATGGTTGCGCAGGCTGCCTTCATTTCATTGAAAAGGTACACGGCGTTGCTAGGGGCCTCATGACATTTCCCGGCGAAGGCATCCAATGTGATGCAGAGCGCCCGTTCCGCTTCCATCTCTTCTGCCTCTTCAAGCGTCCGGAAGTACCCGTAGATTCCCGCAGCTGCCAACCCCCAATTATTGGCGACCTCCTCACAGACAGACGCCAACTCAACCATGTCGTTCTGGACGCTAGGACCGTCGGTCTGCTCGATTAATTACCGGTACATGGTCGCTTGGTCGCGGAGATAGTCAGTCCAATCCATGTTTGCACAATCCGTTGAGGGGGCGTCGACAACCAGAAGCACGAAACCGGGGGATCGTTCCTGCCAAGAAGTAAGGCCCCGGATTGCTCCGAGGCCCGCGTCCGCCGGGGTACATCCACCCGCACGGACACCATAGCTCCTATGGAGAAGTTAGGAGCAAATCCAAATGATCACCAGCGCCATCGGAAGGCTGACACCCAACGCGCCACCAATCGTCAACGCGAATGCCGAAAGTAAATTGTCTTCGGCTTGAACCTCACGTCTGGACATGCCGCAACTCCAGTTGAGCCCCCAGGAGCCGTTGATCCCAACGGAATAACTGAGGCGGAATTATTCGTCCCACATTATCTCCCCGCATTGGCAGCTGAATACCCGGTATTGCCCGCCCTTCCGCGAATCTAAAAGGGAGAGGAATAGGCGCGGTTCGGCTGCACATTTTGAACAGAATGTCCGCTTTTCGTCGCGAGTTTCGTTGACAGCGCGCCTAGTTGGATCGTTGTGATCCATGCTCGTTCCCGTCGTAGGCATCACACACCACTCCCGTGCTCTGCTTTTTCTAACGCTGTTCCACCCTAGCGCGCCAAAGCACATCGAAGGTGATCAAGTCAGTCGGTGCCGACGCTTGTGCATCCATCGGATTGCTGGAATTTTCCGTAGGGGCCGCCTTTGCAAATTCTTCGTTGGAGGGCCGTCGTGAGGAAGTCTCCGTCGACCATTCCAGCAACGATTTCGAGAGCCCGGGCTTGCCTTCGTACCAGCATTTTCGCCCATCAATGATACGATAGGACCACCAGCCCGAATGCAGATTTGATGGCATCGCGATATTGCATTGTTGTTTTGCCTGTGCATGGGGCACCGCGACTGGCGAGAACGCGGCGATAACGCAAGCTACCAACGCAACTGACCTAATCTGTTTCATTATCCGATTACTCGTTGCTGCAATCTACTTACGGCGACAACCAAATCGGGCCGTTCGAGAACTTCCACCAATTCGGCGAGAATGCGCTCGTTGTTCTGGGGTCGTGGTTCGAGGTTTCCTCCAGTATGCGTTGCGCTTCGTTGACGGCTTGAACAACCAACTGTTGATCGGTCATGCCTTCTTACCCATTCAATTTCGCCGGAATCGACGCAAAAGAAAGATCAAGTCAATTTTTGGAATTATCCCCTCAACTTTTGTTTCAAGAAGGAACCTGAGCGGCCGAAGATATCGACCAGCTTGCGGGCGGCGGCGTCGGTATCAGCGAATTGGTTCGGTGTGACGAATTTCATGCTCGGGTGACCGGCATCGGTGCCTAGTAGCCCTTCAACCCCCCGGCCACGGCACCGTACCGGGAGCAAGTATTAAGGTCGCCCGATCCCTCGTAAGTGTCGACGACTTCGCCGGCCATGGTGACGACCCAGGGCGAATGCTCGACGACATCGCCCAGCACCTTCATGAATTCACACTTCGGCGCCTCGTTCAGCGCGGCAAGCGACGTTGAGCTTTTCGGCGATGTATCCCCTGTCGCGGTCGGGCGAGATCGGTCCGCAGGCTTGGTCATGCGCCGCCCCGAAAACAGGAATATCCCCACGGCGTGCATTTGAAGGGCAGATGCACGTGCTGCTCGGGGACGGCGATGCCGAAATCGAAATTGACCAATTCGAGAAACGGATTTGCCCCAATGGCGATGCCCGAGCTGCGATAGTAGCCGCCGACGTCAAACACGGCGCGGTAGCGTCCGGCAGCGAAGGTCCTGGCGAGATCGGGGTGGGCGAGCAGTCCCCGCTCGTCGATCTGGCCCTTCAGAACACGTGTGAAAGGCGCGTTCTCGATCCCGGACCAAAGCTCGGCGCGCATCCCCTCGGCGACAATTCCGCGGGAGACATCGACGACATGGATGGAGATGCCGGGCATCACGGAGTCCTAGCGCATCTGTCGCGTCAGCCCGGCGAATTTCTCCGCGATGAGCATTAGGACGAGCGTGAACATCACGATCAGCCCGGAGGCCGCGGCGGTGCGGACGTCGAGGTTGGTTTCTATCTGTTGCCAGAGATGAATCGGGAGAACCTCGCTTCGCTCGTCTGCCAGAAACAGCGACACCGGCACATTGTCGAAGGACGCCATGAAGGCGAGAAAGGCGCCCGCTCCCACGCCCGAGGAGATCAACGGCAACGTCACCCGCCGAAATGTCATCCAGGCGCTGCCGCCCAGGCTCTCCGAGGCCTCCAGCAGCGCCGGATCAAGCTGTGACAGCGCCGCCAGCGTCGTACGCAGGACAAAGGGAACACACACGATCACATGCCCGAGCACGATAAACGAAATGCTGGGCGTGAACCCCAGCTTGTTGACGAAAATCAAGGCGGCGAACCCGAACGCCAAAGCAGGCAGCAACAAGGGCGACATGAACACGAGATCCGCGGCGCGAAGCAGGGGCGATCTGCTGCGAGCGATGGCGAGCGATGCGGCGGTCCCCAGCACGACTGATATCACGGTGGTCCAGGATGCAATGACGAGGCTGTGCCATGCCGCGCGCTGCATCTGATCGGCGTCCCACAGCGCCGTGTACCAGCGCAGCGAAAGGCTCTGCGGCGGAAATTTAAGCGACTGGGAGGCGGTAAAAGACGTGATCAGCACGATGACCGTCGGCGCGATGAGAAACACCAGCGCGACCGCCGACAGCAGGCCGAAGACGAGCTTGATGGAAACAGCATCCCACTGAATTGAATTACGCTCGGCCATACGTTTCACTCGCTCGGGCAAACACACTGAGCACCGCAACAACCGCGATCACCGCCATCATGAAAATGATCGAGATGGCGGCCGCGAACGGCCAGTTATTAGCGCCTACCGCCTGCTGATAGATATGCAGCGGCATATAGATCAGCCGCGCGCCGCCGATCAGGGACTGGGTGACGAACGCCGTAATATTGGCGGAATAGGTGAGAATGCAGCCGGCGATGATCCCCGGCAATGACAATGGCAGCGTTACTTTCCAAAAGGTGCGCCATTCTCCGGCGCCCAATACCCGCGAGGCATCGGCGAGGTTGGGATCCATTTTGGACAACACCGTCAGGATCGGAAGCACCATCAGTGGCATCTGCACCTGGGCAAGAACCATGACCACGCCCATTTCGGTATTAAGCAATCGCAGCGGTTCATGGACCAGGCCAAGCCCCATGGCGATCTGGTTGAGAACCCCTTGCCGGCCGAGAATGACGATCCATGCAAAGGTCCGCACCACTACACTGGTGAGGATCGGCAGGATGACAAGGAATAGCAACACGCTCTGCCATCGCGCGCTCGCACGGGCGCAAAGCCAGGCGATCGGATAGCCGAAAATCAGACAGACCAGAGTGGCCTTGACGCCGAGCAGAAGCGTGTCGACAAGGATGGAATAATTGAACGGGTCGGTGAAGAACTTGGCATAATTTCCGATCGTCCACGCCTTCATCGCAACGTCGCTGTGAAGCGACAACGCCAGCAGCACCAGCAATGGCGCAACGAAGCAGGCGAAAAACAGCGCCGCGAGAGGAAGAATCAGTCTTGATCCCGACGCGGTCATGGCTGAGTCGTCAGACCTTGATCTCTCGGTTGAACCGGTCGATCAGCGCGCCGCGCTGCGGATTGAGTTTCGCCCAGTCAAAAGTGCGGACCTTCGCCAGATCGTCCTGGGTCTTGGCCAATGACTTGGTGATCGCGCCCTCCAACTTGACCTTCGCATTGGTCGGGATGACGTCGAAGGGCGGCTTCAGCATCTGTTCCTGGATGGCCGCGGAAAGATGCAGGTCGATGTACTGCAGGGCAAGTTCCGGCTCCGTCGCGCCGGCGACAACATGCAAGCTTGTGGACCAGCCTACCGGGCCGGTCGAGGGTATAGCGAATTCAACCGGAACACCCTTAGCCTTCAGGGTCTGCACGAAATTGAAATTATAAGGTGCGATATCGATTTCTCCCTGCTGCCAAAGCGTGGCGAACGCACCGAGATTGGCGCCGATGGCGCCGACATTGGGAAGAAGTTCGCGTAGCGCCTTGAAGGCAGGGTCGAAATTATCGTCGGTCCCACCCCTGATCCGGTTCAATTCCGCGATGAAGGCGATTCCCAGTTGACTGTTCAGGGCGGTCAATCCGACCCGGCCCTTGTACTTCGCGTCCCAGAGGTCTTCCCATGACGTCGGCGGGGTTTTGATCTTGTCGGGGTTATAGCCGATGCCGATCACCTGCATCGTGATCTTTGGGCCCCACTTGTTTTGGGCAGCCGGCAGAAGGTCCTTGAAGTTTGGCGACTGCGCGGCCGGGTATTCCGCAATAAGCCCGTCACGAACGGCGTCGATCACCTGCGGTGCGTCGAAGAAAGCGACATCAAACGGTGGCTTGTTGCCCTTGGCGGCCACCAGTCGCGAGATCTGGTCGGTTCCGAGAACGATCGACTGCGTCACCGACGCGCCCGTCTGCGCCTTGAAAGCCGGAAGGATGATCTGGCGGTCGGCCTCACTCCACGTTCCCGGGAAAGTGGCGGCAACCAGCGTTTTCGATTGCCCCCAGGAGAGGCGAGGAGCGGCCAGGGCAAACGTGGATGCGCTGGCCGCCTTGATCAGCGTACGGCGGTTGAAGCTGTGGCGTTCAATGCTCGATGTCATGGAGGACCTCACTGCGGATTGCTCAATTGATCGGAAAGACCCGGCACGAGGCCGGCGAAATCGGTTTGATATTGACCGCCATGCCGACGGTGCGAAGTTCCGAGGCCATCTCGCGCGGCTCATTGACCTTGAGAGAAACCCCATCGGGGAGTGCGACGTCGTAAACAACATGCGGCCCGAGCGGCATCACGGCCTTGATGGTTCCGCCGATCGAGGCTTCGACCGGCGACGACTGTATCCTAAGTTGTTCGGGCCGGATCGAAACAATGACCCTGACACCAGGTTGAAATTTCGCGTCGCTCGAAACCGACACCGCGGATCCGCCGGCTAATCGCACCGACCCATTGCCGACGAACTCGCCCTGCACAACATTGGTGGTCCCGACGAATTCATTGACGAACAGCGTCAGCGGCTGGTCGTAAATCTCGGTGGGCGACGACACCTGTTCGATGCGACCGCGGGACATCACGGCGATGCGGTCCGCCATCGACAGCGCTTCTTCCTGGTCGTGGGTCACGAGTATGGTGGTAATGCCATATTCGCGCTGCAGCCGTTTCACCTCGATCTGCATGTCCAGTCGCAGGTTTTTGTCGAGGGCGCCGAATGGCTCGTCGAGCAACAATACCTTGGGATCGATCGCGAGGCAGCGCGCCAGCGCGATGCGCTGCTGCTGGCCGCCGGACAGTTGGCGCGGCTTGCGTTCGGCGAACTCTTTCATATGGACAAGATCGAGCATCTCGGCTACGCGCGGCATGATCTTGTCGCGCGGCCACTTCTGGGCCTGAAGCCCATAGGCGACATTTTCGGCGATCGTCATGTGCGGAAACAGCGCGTAGTTCTGAAAGACGATACCGACACCGCGTCCGCTCGGCGCCAGATGATCGACCGCACTGTCGTCGAACAAGACACGGCCTTCAGTCTGGCGGATGAAACCGGAAATGATCCGAAGTAAGGTCGATTTTCCGCAGCCCGAAGGCCCCAGCAGCGCGACCAGCTCGCCGCCGGCGACGTCGAGGCTAATGTCCGTGACGGCAGTAAAATCGGTGAATCGATGGGTGATTTTGTCGAGACGCACTCGGTGAGAACGGGTCGCAGCCATGATCGGTCCTCGTCCATCACCTTGCTGCCGACCGCGCCGACCGGCAGCCGCTATGTTCGGAGAATCCACCATTGCCGTCTAGCGCATATTGAGCAAGTCTCCATGCTCAAAATTAGTATGGAGAGGCTTATGCGGGGTTCGCTTCCGTCGACCCTGCGTTATGTCGATCAGGTGGCGCGCTCCGGCCCCATCCAGCGCGCGGCGAAATAGCTGAATATCGCCGCCTCAGCCGTCAACCGACATATCCTGCTGATCGAGCGCGAACTCGGGGTCGCGCTGTTGAACGCGTCGCCCGCGGCACGCGGCTGTCCGCCTATCCAACGAAATGGGAACGGGAACTGGGATCTCTCCCCGTCCCTTTTGCGACGCGTCCAAGACAACATCAAACTCGCCCGCCTCCAATCCTGAATTGATTTCCTCATTCCGATTGCAGTGGAATTATCCAATAGGCAGTAGATTTGTCAAAGATTCCGCGATCCTTTTGTGAAAAGTTATGTAGCTGTAGGAATCCGGTGAATTGATTGTGACGCGCAATCTCACGGTGTTTGTTCTCGTCGCTATGGCGTTCATGCTAGCAGCCTGCGTCGGACGCCCCGCGCAAGGCGTCCTCATTCCAACCGCCGGAATTGCCGGAACCTCGCTTGTTCCAATTTACGCCGTCACCAATCGCGAGCGCTCGACCAGCGATCCCGGCGAGATGTTCAGCGGCGAACGCGCTGGGAAGACATCCTACGCCGCGATCACCGTCTCGATCCCGCCCGACACAGCGCGGAAAGTCGGAGAGGTCCAGTGGCCAGTATCGCTGCCCGGAAATCCGGTAACGGATTTCATGACGGTGTCGGCCGACTACATCGACAAGCCGCGCTTCGCAGCCTCTATTACCGCCGCGGCAAAACAGAGCGGTCGCAGCAAGGTTTTGGTATTCGTCCATGGCTTCAACAACCGCTTCGACGACGCGGTATATCGTCTTGCCCAGATCGTTCACGATTCCAAGGCCCCAGTCATTCCGGTGCTATTTACCTGGCCTTCGCGGGGTGAACTGCGGCTGCGCGCCTACACTTACGATCGCGAAAGCGCGAACTACTCCCGAGACGCGCTTGAAAGCCTGCTGAATATGCTGACCAGCTACGCGTCCGTTGGCGAGGTTACGGTGCTTGCCCACTCGATGGGGAACTGGGTCACGCTGGAGGCGCTGCGCGGGCGAGCGATACGCAACCGACTTGCGGGCACGAAGAACGACAAGCTCAAGGAGGTGATGCTGGTGGCGCCCGACGTGGATGTTGATGTGTTCCGGACCCAACTCCAGAGAATGGGAGTCGCACGCCCACGGATGTCCCTGTTCGTATCCCAGGACGATGATGCTCTCGCTCTGTCGAGGACGATCTGGGGGGATGTCCCCAGGCTCGGCGACGTCAATCCGCAGCAGGAACCGTACCGGACCGAACTCGCCGACGACAGGATCACCGTCTATGACCTGACCCATCTCGCGAAGCCCGGGGATGACGCCCACGATCGCGCGTTCGAAGACGTCACGTCTGTCGTCGCGATGATCCGGCAGCGCATGGCCCAGGGACAGACGATGAGCGAGCATCGTGCGATTGACAATCCGCTCACCAAACTCGGCGATCGGGTGACCACGCTAGGGCGATAGAGTGCTGCCCAGTTGAATTTGGTTCACGGCATCCAACGTATCAATGAGGACAAGCGCCGGGCGGCCAGGATGCCGAGTGGCAGACACGGTCTACGAGATCTCCAAGCGGTGTGCCGTCGGCCACAAGTTAGTCGATCAACTTCGCGCCGATACTTGCTCCGGCGCAAGTATGGATAGGGTGATGACCGCGGACGCCGTCTCGACTTCTCGCACCTACACCACCAAGCTCGGGCACCAAGGCCAAGATGAAGACCGCCCGCCCGGTGCCGGCCGGGTTCACCAGCTGACAATGTAGCTCGCTCCGCAATAGTGGGCGGGGTCGTAACTGTAGTCGTACGGCCAGCAGTACGGAGAGACTCCAGAGATCGCGGGCGGCTTCGCCGGAGTTAGGGGGTGTCGTACGTGACCGCTATGATGGACAGTGCGATGGTAGTGATGGCGGTGAGTTGCCCCTGCTGGGACGCGGGCAAAGACTTCGGTCGAGACAGTCGCGGTACACGCGATGCCAAGGATAACTGAGGCGGCAATCAAGACGACGGTTCGAAACGGCATATTGTATTCCTCCCTCAGATAATCGCGGCAAAAAGAGTTTAGGGACGATCGGGGTGCACTTTGAACTTCAGCATCGCTACAGTAAAACGCTCTTCGGATAGACGTTTTGTGAAATAGTGTACTTCGGCATCGCTCAGCTTTGTTTTGAGCAGGCGCTGATACCTATCAATGTTCCGCTCATCGACACGTAAAAGAAAACCTCTTCTTTCGTCCATAGAGAGCTCGCGCTAAAACAACGTTCTTGCGATGGGGCCCCCACCACCACTGCGAAGGCAGGCAGGTGGCAACGGGGCCTGGGCGGGCCCCGTCACCGAGAAAAATGCGGTGCGGGGCCTTCCGGGGTAGCGCGATCCCGCGGGGGGCAGGACGGCGCAAGGCAAATCTTCGCAGATTCCTCGCCGAGTCGGTGGTCACGGTCGATCATATGATCGTGGACACGGCGTGTACGGTCAGCCCGTACGCCTTCCTCGATGAAACCCCGACGGCGGTCATGATCAGGCGGATCCCGGCGCGCGTTGCCGTACGATCCCAAGGCTCGGCCGCCTCATCGTTCACGGATCAGGCGGGGGCCACGATCATATGATCAACCGTGACCACCAATCGGTGAAAAACGTGGCAAAGTGAGTTTGCGCCATCCGCCCCCCGGATAGCGCACCCCCCAAGCCCCGTCACCGCAGCACATGGTGGCGGGGCCTTTTTCGTTGCCAGCATGATCCACAGCGGGGCACGCTGGGACCGATTTCCTGCATCGCGCCTGCGGTAGACCTTAACGTAATGTTGCGCGACATACTGGCGGCGATTGCCGGGAAGGACTACGAGACCCACCGTCGAATCTGCCAAGCCGGAGTTGCGCCATTTTCCTGTCCGATGGCGCGAAGTCCGCACCCCGCTCCCGGCCACTCTTCCGGGGTGCCAGAGAGGCGGCCCGCAGATGATCCATCCTCTGTTCGAAAAAATCGATGGCCCCGTCACCGTGGTCGGGTGATTTTTTCGCTCTCCTTTCCGCCGTCGGCGTCATCATGGTGATCGCGCTCTCGCTATCGGTCGTGGCGCATTTCTATTCCAACCGTATCGGGAGAGGCTAAGATGCCAGACCTTCATTTTCTCCCCCTGGTGAACTCGGCGTGACGTGACTTGAGGCGCAAGGCAACGGCGCAGCGTGCCATTTCGGCGCGGCGCTTACGGGCATTCAAGCGAGCCACCGCGCACGCCGGAGGAGCGCATTTCGGCCAGGCGATCTTTTGTCCACGCTTCCCCCAGATTGCGCCGATCAAGCCCGCAGGGAAGCCGCTAGATATCGGATAGCGGAAGCGTCGTCGCCGCTCATCGGTCACCGCTGATCTCGGTTGAATGGATGCATGGGGCGGTCAACAGCCGCGGCAAATGCTTTTGACCACTCGACTGAGCTTCGCGTTTTCCTCATCCAGTTCCTGCTCGGACAAAGACTTGGTCTGTGTCACATCGATCAATTGCGGCTGCCGATGACCGACGGGCGCCGACCATGGCAAGGTCGATTTTTCGCACCCTGGCGGCAACCAATCGGCTGACGGCGCAGGCGCTCGGGTTTCGCTGGAGGCTACAGTTGGACTCGGGCAAGCGCCCAACTCACGCGTGACGGCCTGTGCGTGCAGCGCTGATATGGACATTGTCGACAAGACAGCAGCAGCGCCCAAAAGTGCAAATTTGCTCATTGTCGGTCTCCGGTCTCAGCGTTACTTGCGAACGCTGGCTACCTGACTGACCGATCCTTTAGCCTTGACATTCCTTCGAACACGCGAAATCGCGATATGTTGAGGAGTTCATTGATCCTCAAACGACGATTTCAGTCTTACCCGTAAAATTTTGTTTTGCGGACGCAACTGTCCGCGTCGATACGTTGAGCAGGTTTGCGGCCTCGTCTTGAGCAGTCTGCAAATTTGCAGCGTTTATCGTTTTCCAATTGAAGTCCGGCCGGACGTCGGTGCCTTTCTTGCCGCCTGCCTTGCACCCGAAGCGCGGCTCTAGATCGGAGGTTCACATCAGCCGCTGCCAGGCCGTTCTCATCAGAACGCTGGGCTCATTTCCGCACATTCAAAAATGTGAAAGGGGTGTAAACCGCGTGAGCTGGCACATGTAATCCGCAGAGATTGGAGCGCGACCCAAGGCGTAGTCGTGGCTATTCGGTGTGGTGCAGCAAGAACCCGCCGGCGAACCGGCGGGTCTTTCAACTTTATGATCATCCGCAGATTTGGACGGGACGAACCCTCCAGCCGTAAGGAGTCGTCACGCGGCGACGGACCAGGTAGCAGCCGCCGTCCTCGTAGTAATCGCTGTACGCGTAAGGATAGTATCCGCCGTAGTATCCGCCGTAATAGGACCCAAAGCCAAATCGTCCAAACCCACGTCCGCGAAATCCTCCACCGCGAAATCCTCCTCCGCGAAACCCGCCACCAGCGAAGCCTCCATGAAAGCCACCACCGTGGAAGCCGCCTCCGCCAAAACCGCCTCCATGACCACCACCACCACCGCCGCCGCCGCGAGCGGACGCCACAGTCGGCTGAATCAGGCCGACTGCCGCAAGTACGAAGCAAGTACGAACAAGGCGCTAAACGTTTTCCGCATCATGCTTCCTCCATTGGGACGATCTCGTTCCCAAGGATCAGACACTTTTTGCAGCGGGATTATTCGGCAATCGAAGGGCGTTCGCGGTCAACTGGCTGTGAGCCGAGGCTGTCGATCATTATCCGCACCGCCAACGAGGTCGCGGTCTGTGGGCATCTTATGCAGAACGCTAACCACACCTTCCTCGATGCGGTTCGCAAGTCCGAGCGCGGGCTCGCGCCCAATTCTGTTGGACGTGAAGCAAAGCAGCGGCTCCAAAGGCATCTTGCTTCCTCTAATCAGATTGAACCGGTCACTGGGCCAATTCAGTCAATCGGTCGATTGCAAAAAAGAAAACCCGCCCCAAGTGGTCAGATATCGCAGGCAAGACGCCTCCTGATCTCGTCAACCCACTTATTCAGCGCGCTGAATCTGGCATGAACGCTTCTGTCGTGAAGGCGGAACACATAGACAAATAACATAAGCCCGAAAAACCAATGGTGGTTCACCAAGTACCGAAGAGCCTGCTCTGCTGCACTTGCGATAGCGCTAAGAAGGTCGAATAGGGTGATCATTTGAATCCACACGAGATGACAACAAAACGCGACCGTTGCACCGGCGCATCGTTAATGAGAGTGACTCCCGCGGTCTAGCGCAGATACGGGAGCCGTCACTTTGAAGTGAGCGATCAGGCTGAGCAGTGATTTAATTTTCACGCCCTGCGCAATTAACTTTAAGCGATTTTTCCGTGCTGGTGCGCTTGCTGAGGTCCACGGTAACATCCGTCGCAGTATACCGTCGCGTAAAACTAGGCGATGGAAAAGCGCGGCCCCGGCATGCAGACCAATGAGGGTGAGGAGCGCCTTGCCGCCGAACTCGTGAGCCTCCACGAACACGCTGCGGATGGCCGGATTGGCAGCGAAAAGAGCCGGCATCTCCCAAAAGAACAAAGTAAATGAACGACCGCGAAACAAGACATTGCCGAGACCCGAAATCGGCTGCGCCAGGAGTAGGGCATAAAGACCGTATTCATTGGCCTTTGCGATCCATTGTTGCAGCTTCGGCATGCTCTCCGGAAACGGCGGTAGATAGGCGAAATTGTACCGCCAGACGAGACGCACCCACCCTATCAACCATGTCACAACGCCCGTTGTTCGGTGGGCGGTCATCAATGCCGAAGCGAGGCGTGTGTCATGGTTGACAGCTTCGCGCGACCAAGCACTAGCAAACAAGACGATAATGAGGAGCGCCGTGAGCCAATGCAGGGTAATGCTTATCTGATCAAAGCGTTCACTTTCAGCGGTCGCTTCGAGGGAGGCCCCTTCAGTAGATTCAGTCATGTCGGTTCGCTCCAGGTTCTCGTGCGAAGTTCGCAACATGGAGACCTGCGCGACGACCGCGTTATTCCGTCGTCACCTAACTGTGTACAGACGCGCTACTTGACCCGATGAAGAAATGTCTTTTGCGTTTGCTTCGCAATCCGCGGACAATGTTCTAGTGAATCGAAGATAGTCTGAGCTTGCGGCGAAGCTGATCGCCTGGAACCTTCGTAGATTTCGTGAACGTCTCGAAGAGGTTGACTAAAAGTTGATCTTCGGGGCTATCCGCAAATATCAGAATTACTGGCGATCGATAATTGTTCCCGTGGGAATAAAGCCCGCGATGGCCGAGTCTCTCCCATACGACACAATAGTGCGCCAACCGCTCCAAGCTTGGATTGTCCACCGTCACTCATGCAGGGCAATCATCCGCTCGCCATCGTCGACAAGACGCTCGCTGGCTAAATCGAGGATCCTTTACATGCTGACTTTCATAAGAGAACTCCGCTTTGCTGTGGCGCAATTTACTCACGGTCGCGCCGTGGTCGTTGCGCTGCTTTTGGGCCCTGCCGTCGGCACGCTGCTGGCGTACGGCGCTGTCGCAGCGCAGGAGGAAAATGTCGTTACGATCGACAACTTCACCTTCACGGCTCCGGAACTGACAGTCGCCGTGGGAACGACGGTGAAGTGGGTCAATCACGACGACATCCCGCACAATGTGGTCGACAAGAACAAGGCCTTTCGGTCAAAGCCACTCGATACGGACGACTCGTTCACCTACACCTTCGCCAGTGCCGGAACCTTCAATTATATCTGCGGATTGCATCCGCAGATGGCGGGAAAGATCATCGTAAAGTGATTGCAATGCCTTGAGAACTCCTGGTGCGTCAGACATGACGACAACTCAATCGGCACGCCGGATGGATTTCCGGTGTACCGAACTTATAAATGGCGTGGTCGGCGCATCGAGGTGACCGTCTGGTGGTCACCGTGTGAGTTAGAAAAGCCGTCACTGATCTCAACGCAGCCGCGGCTTTTTCGCATCCACTAAAAGAGGTCGCCAACTGAGGCGTCTGTTATCTAAACGCGCGCCTTTTCTGCGGGACATCCGCCGCGCTCTTCGGGCCAATGATCGTGCTTTCCTGACCAGATCGCGAGCCTGGTCCAATTCGCGTATCTGAGCATTGAGGGCAGCTATCGTGTTGCTGGCGCCTGAAAGGCGCCGCTGAACAGTACTCATGTGAGACCCGCTACAGCTCCGGGGCACAATGCCCTTAACGTGGATCATCGCGGCGCACTGAAAGTTCAAATCTAGCCCCTAGGGTCGAAGCAGACCGGCGCCTGAGGAAGAGCGCTGGCGAGCCGTGCGGTAAGACCGATCGGTCAGAAAGCGCAACCTTCAACGGATCGCCGCTCACGCACGACGGCTCAGGCGGTAACAGAAAACGGACGCGGACTCAGGTCCGCGCTCTGAGCGCCTTGATGGATGTTCTGTAACATCCCCTGCGCAAGCCTCATTGTTCACCGGGTCGCGTTTCCCAGCGAATCGCGCGGCCCGCACGGTCGGCGCCCCATCCCACACTCCCCCAAAAAGTGGGGCGAGGCCGTGCTTCGGTGGGATATCCAGGTCGACAGGTGTCCGAGAAGAATAAATTTCATTCCACGATGATGAAGAACGGGCGCTGGACCGTTATTATAACTTACGGACATGGCCTGGCTAGCTATGTCGGAGATTTTGCAACCGAGGAAGAAGCAAACCGCTGGATTTCAACCAATGCAAAAAACTGGCCCCAACCAGCGGATAAACCAAAGTGACCCCCAAGCGCCCTAACACCCCGGCCACAACTGCACGCAGGCAATCTCGCGTTAAATCTGCCCAGGTTATCCCGGAAGTGTACCTCGGAAATCCCACGGGCCGTGCCGACGGAGGCAGGCGCGACTGAAAAAAGACCGCCGCAGCCGGGAAGGTGCGCCCGTTTGTGCAGGGCACTGGGTCAAAGTCAATCTCGAATCAGCTAGAACTTGCTTTTCAGAGCGGGCCGACAGCATGACCGAGCCTGATATTTTGAGCCGTAAGATAGTTGAGTTAAAGGAATGGCAAAGGATGGCTTGGCGGCGGGTTGCCGACCGATCGGTTACGGATTTTGAACGCCGCGAAATTCGAAACCACATCAAAGAGAGCGACGAACATCTGCGTTACTATTTGGGGATGGTATCCGCCAGTCTCCGCCGCCAGTCTCGCACGGTGCGGGATGCAGGCGACAGCCTCGCAAAACTCAATTCCCAACTTGATGCTTAAAAGTCTGTTCGTCAAGCGAACGGTCATCGTTGCTAGCTGCCCTAATCCTTGGGATCGGTGCGCTTTCGTCCGTTCCAGTTCGTTCCGAAACTGCTCCCGAGTTTGCGCGCGGAACATTGAGCTTTGGCAGCGTGACAGAAAAATAGCGAAGTTCGATCACAAGCCGAAAGCCGGTCCTGATCAAAGCTAGCGTATTTACCTATCGCTTCGCTTTTCAGCGGATCTACCGTTTGCTGAAAAAGCTATGTCGCATGCTTTCCTTGTTCGGATACCAGTTCCAATCATCCTTGTCAGTCTCCTGTTCAATCCGCCAAATCTCATCGAGCAAAGCCGAATTGGAAACGGCGAGCTTGAAGCCGTTGCGCACGATGGCGTCGGACCACTCTGAAAATGTCCAAAAGGTCTGTAAACCCCTAAACAACATGTAGTCTTCGATTACTTCCTCTGTCATGTCGGTAGTTACACCTTGGAACACCATTCCTACACGACACACCCGAAACAACTCTTTGAGAGCTTGATCAATCTTTTCTTCAGGAAGGTAAGGAAGGCAAGTGACATAAACAAACTCGAACGATCCGTCCTCGAAAGGCATTTTGAGCACGTCGCCAAGCAGGTTTCGTCCGCGCCACCCTTCTGGGGTTTTCGAATGTATGTGCGCATTATTTTCGATGCCCCAAGCTTCGATGCTGAGTTTGTCAAATTGCTTAAGGGTCAGGCCATTCGCGCTACCGCAGTCAAGCAACTTATAGCGTGTCTCTAAACCCCAAATTGCCTTGATCAAATCGACAACATATTTTGCATTAAAGAGGTCTTCGAAGGCGTCTTCATAACTTAGATTATCCGAATAGTTGTCGAAGTAGCTGTCGGCGATCGCATTCCGATCAGTCGAGACACACATCTCGATCTGATGCGCGAATTTACGCTTGCGCATCTCGGTGATGCTCAAGCTCTTGTCATAATCCATCTATTCAACCTCCGCTGTAGCATCGTTTCCAACCGCGCTGCCGACACGCGACGCGCATCAATAGGCATTGAACCTTCAATGTGCAATGGCGGCTCGATCGGATCGCCCAACCCAGCGCGTGCGGCTAACCAACGTTATCGCGAGCACGTCGGATGTTAGGGCTGGACCGGAAATAGCTGAAATCGGGCAACCCGCGACCACGTCGATGAAGGGGATAGTCCAACGACGATGCCGGTTCGCGGGAGTAAAGCGGACTCGCGGCACCAGTATGGAAAGCCAGATTCTGAACGAAAAATCGTCTGCTGACTGTCAACATATGGTGTTGAATGTCAGCATGGGCGCGATGTGGCCACGATGCTCGGCGATTTTTGAGATCGAGAAGTTTTTTTCTCGCAATCTGATAGCAAAGCGAAAGTGCAAAAGGCTTCGGGTCGGCTCCCGTTGTTGATCCAAGTACACATTGGACAGCACCTTTACCCCGTGCGAATTTGAGCCGATACGATGCCCTTTCCGGACAAGAAGTTAGGAGCGACGAGCCATGCACGCCATGAAAGCCTATTTGCCTTTGCTTGCGCGCTTGTTGATGTCTAGCCTTTTCATCTGGGACGGCATCCTCCAGCTGAGCGATCCGACCGGGACGGCAAAGTATTTTGCGAACGTCCACGTGCCAATTCCCGATGTGGCGGTTTGGATTTCTATCGTTTTCCATCTTCTCGCTGGATTGGGCATCCTTTTAGGTTTCAAGATTCGGTGGGCGGCTGCAGCGCTCGTCGTTTTTTGCCTGGGCACCGGCTTTGGCGTCCACCTGGCGGCCGGAGACTTCAACAACATGATCCATTTCTATAAGAACTTAGTGATGGCAGGCGGCTTCCTTTACGTGATGACCTACGGCGCGGGCGCCATGAGCATCGACGGTGTGGACGAAGCGTAGCTAGCCTTCACTTCAAATTAGTTTGTTTCAGCCAGCCGCTCTTCCCACAGCAATTCACCTTAGGAAGAGCTACCATTGCCAAACAGCCGCCCGGGGTGCGCTTCTGACACAAATGGCAGTGACAGATGTACGACGTGAGCGGTTCTTTCGTGACGCGGTTGCGAAACCCACCGCAATTGCAGCCGCCTACCGGTATGGAAAAGTGCATGGTCAATCGTTGCAGAAACGGATCGGTAAAGATCGCGCATGTCGCTTATTGCCAGATAGTGTTGCAAAGTCGAAAATCGGACGACACCGAAGATCTCGCGAAAGTCGAATTTTAGGCGACTCCGCCGCTGCAATACTCTGTTGCGCCGATACGAAGTCCGTGGCCGCTTTTCTGAGGAACGATGAGGTCCACCATTTGACTTCCCCTCTCTTTGTTCACGGCGTTACAGCCGCTCGCCGCACCGCTTGCGGGGCGGTCGCCTGCTTCCAGGTCGAATTGGCGACATGGACCGGCGAGAAGGCCGGCCGCTCCACATAGCGTCCATCCCCCTTTTCGGCGCGAAGCTCGCCATTCGCGAAAGCGATCTTGCCGCGCGAGACCGTGGCAACGGGCGCCCCCAGGCAGGCAAAGCCCTCGAACACATTGTAGTCGATCCGGCTCACCTGGCTCTTGGCGGAGATGGTTTTGTGGGCGGCCGGATCCCACACCACGATGTCCGCATCGGAGCCGGCGGCGAGCC
>Ga0137404_10000812_pt1 | contig 20522 bp, 18 predicted proteins | sample CZOMad2_1_16fung_FD_108285 | JGI IMG/M metagenome (GOLD analysis project Ga0137404, IMG submission 108285) | Vadose zone soil fungal communities from Angelo Coast Range Reserve, California, USA - CZOMad2_1_16fungal (Illumina Assembly) | ecosystem: Environmental > Terrestrial > Soil > Vadose... | reverse complement strand
GTCCGCGACTTGTTCATGTCGGCCTGCAGGTCCAAAAAATAAGAAGTAGCGGGTCTTCAAAAAGGTTCATAGAGATTCCAGATATAATATGCGTGCACTTAATGTGTAAACACACTATAGCTTGAGAATCCTAAACAATTCGCAAGCTTCGGGGACCTTGGAACGTATGTCTCTCGATCTTAAAAGGCAGCTAATTACGCAGCTTGTCGAAAGTTCGCGCTTTTTGCGCAACTATATCGATCACCGCGCCAAAGGCCGAGGCACGACGCGTGCGCAGTGGATTGTCCTGTTCCGGCTGCGCGAGCAGGAGGGGCTTTCCCAGGTGGATTTGGCCGATGTGCTCGAACTGCAGCCGATCTCGCTGGTTCGTTTGCTTGACCGGCTGGTCGAGCACGGTCTTGTCGAGCGCCGCAGCGACCCCAGGGATCGGCGGGCCAACCGTCTGTTTCTCACCGCAAGTGGGCGGCAGCTGGCCGATGATCTTGATAGTCTGCGCGACGCCATTGCGGTTGACGTGCTGCGAGACGTTCCGGCTGTCGCCATCGAAACCAGCCTCAAGACGCTGAGAGACATCAAGGAGCGTATCAAAACCTTAGCCGAGCCTCCGGGTAACGTCGCCGCCAAATAACGGGAATCGCGAATACCGTTGACACCCCTCGGCAATCCCTGATGTTATAATATAACGTCAGGGATTGCCGGCCCCAATTCGGCCCGCGTCCTGGTTCTGGCTCGGCCTCCCGTAACGATCGTAACTGGACCGATGCATGTCTTCGCGATCCGGTCCGCACTGAGCTGAAGTATGAACAAGTCACCTTATCGCGCTGGATTTGCTGTCATCGTTGCGCTGGCAATGCTTTCGCTGGCGTCACCAATATCGGCGCAACAGAAAGCAACGCCCGCGCTTCAACAGGCTCCAGCGGCTTCGCAACCGGCGGTCGTTCCAGAACAAGCCGTGGTCCAACCCGCGCCGGCTGCCTCCGATGTGACGGCAGCGCCGGCCGATAGCGTCAGCCGGCCGCTGAAATCGACGGCGGTAGCGCTGCGCGAGTTATCGCCATGGTCGATGTTCCTGTCGGCGGATATCCTGGTGAAGGCCGTGATGATCGGCCTTGCCTTCGCCTCGCTGGTGACGTGGACGATTTTCATCGCGAAGATGGTCGAGCTATCGCTTATCAAGCGCAGGCTGCGCGCCGCGCTCGGCAGAATCGGCGATGCACGATCGTTGGCGGAGGCGCAATTCGCGCTGGGAGCTAACGACAGCATCTTATCCTCGCTGCTGGCTGCCGCCATGCGCGAGGCGCGGCAGTCGGCGGGAATTTCCAGCGACGCCGGCATCAAGGAACGGGCGGCATCGAGCTTTGCCGAGATCGTGCGCGCGGAAGCGCGGCGGATCAGGCTCGGCATGGGACTGCTTGCAACCATCGGCGCGACCTCGCCGTTCGTCGGGCTGTTCGGCACGGTGTGGGGCATCATGAACAGCTTTATCGGCATTTCGAAATCGCAGACGACCAATCTCGCCGTCGTCGCTCCCGGCATCGCCGAAGCGCTGCTGGCGACCGCGTTCGGCCTCGCAGCGGCGATCCCCGCCGTCATCATCTATAATCACTTCACGCGGGTGACGAAGGGTTATCTCGAACTGGTCGGCCGCTCGTCGGGTGCCGCGGGACGATTGCTGTCGCGCGATCTCGACCGCACCCATGTCAGCTCGCTGGGCGGCACGAAATCGCGCGCCGCGGAGTAGATGATGGCTGCTTCGATCACCGATACGGAACTTGATGACGACGCCGATTTCGCTGAGACGCACGAGATCAACGTCACGCCCTTCATCGACGTCATCCTTGTTCTCCTGATCATCTTCATGGTAGCGGCGCCGCTGTCGACCGTCGACCTTCCGATCGACCTGCCATCGTCGACCGCGATCGCGCAGAAGAAGCCGGACAAGCCGACTTACGTCAGTATCAAGCCTGATCTCGCCGTGGCGATCGGAGAAACCCCGGTCAAGCGCGCCGATCTCGTTCGCTCGCTCGACGCGATGGCCGACGGCAGCAGGGATCGTTTCATTTTCCTGCGCGCCGACCGCGCGGTACCTTATGGCGAGCTGATGGACGTGCTGGAAATCCTGCGCGCCGGCGGCTACGCCAAGATCAAGCTGGTCGCGCTGGAGGGCGTTCCGGATAGCGCAGCGGCGCCTTCGGCGCCTGAAAATCCCAAGCCCTAGTCCGATTAGAATTCAGGGGCCCCTTCAGCGGCTGATATATCGCAATGCCCGACTTCGACACCGAACAAAAACCTTCGCGGCGGCTGTGGGCTTTCGCCGCCCTGGGCGCGCTCGTGCTGCATGTCGGGGGTGGCGCGCTGGCGGTGGCGCATCTGCGTACCGTCGAACCCGACGACACATTCGGTGCAGCGGCGATCGAGATCGGGCTCGACATGACGTCGCCCCGTCTTGAAGCGACCGATCTGCCGCCGGGTCCGGATGCGGAGGCGTCGGTGGCGGCACCGGCGCTCGCCGAGCAGAAGGCCGAGGTGAAGGAGACCGAGCTTCCCAAAGACGTTCCGACCGAAAGTAACGACGCCGACCGCGTGGTAACGCCAAACAGTCCGAGCAAACCCAAGGAAGAGGATGCAAAAATCGCCGAGGTGGAGACTTCCGCATCGATGGAGTCGCTCGCCACCGAGGCAACCGCAACGCCTAGCTCCGAAGCGATTCCGGAGGGGGTGCGTTCGGTGGCGCCCGTGTTAGGCACCGGCGCAAGCACGCTGCGCCTGCGTGCCACCTGGCAGAAGGAGTTGATCGCCCATCTGGACCGTCACAAGCGTTACCCCGCGGACCGCTCGCAGAAAAGCGCCGAGATCGTGGTGAGCTTCGTGCTGGACCGAATGGGCCATGTTCTGTCGACAAGCATCGTCAAGGGATCGGGCGATGCGGCCTTTGACGAGGCGGCGCTCGCGATGGTCCGGCGATCCGATCCGGTGCCGCAGCCGCCGCCTGCGGTGGCCGACGAGGGGTTGAACTTCACCTTGCCCGTGATCTTCAAGGTCAAGGCGCGGGGCTGAATGGATATTGCCCGGCGTAGCAGTCTGCCTTGCGCAGACCGTGTAAACTTGCCTGCGATCCCGGGTAACCGCGCGTTTCCAATTCAAAGAGGTAGACGTGGATGGCTGCCCGGCATCCACGTTCCGCCTAGCGATGCGGCAAAATGATCTGCATGCCTGGGAGGCTGCGCCCGCGCGTTCACCGCAAGAAATATCGAAGTCCTGTATAGACGACGACGAGGCAGGCAAAAATCAGGGCGACGGGAAGCCGGGGCTTTGCCTGCGAACCGCTGGCGGCTTTGGCACGCTGGGGAGGCGGACGCTTGAACGCGGTGACGTTACCGGTCGCCTTGCGGACGGGATGGGCTTTGACATCGGGTGGCTCGCCGGCGCCGCCCATTTCCTCATAATAGCTTTTGTAGATGATTTGGATGATGGCGTCGGTTGCTTCGGCCTCTCCCTTCTCCTCCCACAGCGCCTTGTAGCGTTCGAGGAACGTCTGGGCTTCAGCGGGCAGGGAGGAGGCGCCATTCAGTTTCGCCATCATGTTCCAGGTCGCAAAATCCGCTCTCGCCCGGGTATCGGCGCGTCGCGCAATCATCATGTCGGCTGCTTTGATCAAGATGGCCTCTGTTCCCTTCCGGCCGGTCTAGGTCTTTGTTTGGCGCATTTTCTTCACCGGTTCCCCACCGCTTGAAAACGCGTTGGCTATGTGTTTCCAGTGACCGCGAGGATCAGCCAGATGACGAAGCCGGTCGATGTCCTCAGTATCGCCGAAATAACATCAAGATTTAGACCGAACTGCGAACCCGCAAGCGGAAGCAGGATCAGGATTCCGATCAGGATCAGCATCCCGAACGGCTCCAGCCGGGAAAGCGGGAGAGCCAATACCTTCGGCAACAACCCGACTGCGACCCGCCCGCCGTCCAAGGGTGGGATCGGAAGCATGTTGAAGATCGCAAGGATGACGTTGATAATCAGAGCGTTTTTCAGATTTTCGGCCCCCCACGGGGCGACGTTGGCCGGCAGGTAACCCACAACATGAAACGCCGCCGCCGCGAGCAGGGCCAGGGCAATATTGGTGGCCGGCCCGGCGAGCGCCACCAAGACCATATCGATCCGCGGGCTCCGCAAGGCGCGAAAATTCACCGGCACCGGCTTGGCGTAGCCGAACAGAAATGGCGAATGCGCCATCAGCAGGATCGCCGGCATGATCAGCGTGCCGAAGGGGTCGATATGCCGCAGTGGATTGAAGCTGACGCGGCCGAGATCATAAGCCGTGTTGTCGCCGAGCCGGTGCGCCACAAAACCGTGGGCGGCCTCATGGAAGGTGATGGCGATGACGAGGGGCAAGACCCAGACGGATACGTCGTAGAGGGTGATGTTCACGGATGTCCTGAGCGGTTGGGCGGATGGAGGACGCTAGCACGTGCCTATATGACTGGGAAACCGCCGCCACTCCCAGAAGCGGCATCAGCCAACTTCTAATACGTCGCCCGCCCGCCGGAAATGTCGAACACCGCACCGGTCGAAAACGCGCAATCTTCCGATGCCAGCCACGCCACCATGGCCGCGAGTTCTTCCACCAGCACAAAACGTCCCTTCGGAATTTTCGACAACATGAAATCGATGTGTTGCTGCGTCAGCTGGTCGAAGATCGCGGTCTTTGCGGCCGCGGGCGTCACCGCGTTGACCAGGATGTCGTATTGGGCAAGCTCCTTACCGAGCGATTTTGTCAAAGCGATCAGGCCGGCCTTTGAGGCCGAATAGTGTGCCGCGTTCGGGTTACCCTCCTTGCCTGCGATGGAAGCGATGTTGACGATGCGGCCGTAGTTTTGCTTGACCATCGAGGGCACGATCGCCTTGCAACAGATAAAAGGCCCGTCGAGATTGATGCGCAGCACCTTGCGCCATTCCTCGAGGTCGGTTTCCCACACCGTCTTGTTGACGCCCGCGATGCCGGCGTTGTTGACGAGAATGTCGATCTTGCCGAAGGCGCTAAGCGTCGTATCGCGCGTCTTTTCAACGGCAGCGAGATCGGACACGTCGACCTTGAAGGCCGTGACCCCGGCGCCGATTTCCTTGGCCGTCTTCTCGGCGAACGGCTGGTCGTGATCCCAGATCGCGACCTTCGCGCCAGAGGCGATAAAACGCTCGGTGATCGCGCGCCCAAAACCCTGCGCGCCGCCGGTAACAACGGCGCAGCGGCCGCTCAGATCGATCTTGTTCATGGGGAGGTCCTTTCACGTGTGATCCTCATGGTGAGGAGCGCGCTCTTGCGCGCGTCTCGAACCATGAGGGAATCCCGGGCTCATCCTTCGAGACGCGGCGAAGACGCCGCTCCTCAGGATGAGGTCTTCTAGAGCGTCCAGCCGCCGTCGATGATATGCGCAACGCCCGTCGTAAAAGCGCTTTCGTCGCTGGCGAGATAAACCGCGAGCGAAGCGATCTCTTCGGCAGTGCCGAGCCGCCCCATCGGCTGTCGGGACACGAACATCTCGCGTCCACCGGGGCCTGCGGCGGCGGCACGGCTCAGCATCGATGGCGTCTCGATCGTACCTGGGCAGATGCAGTTACAGCGGATGCCCTTGGTGATGAAGTCGGTGGCGACCGCGCGCGTCAGCGCCGCGACCGCGGCTTTGGTGGCGCCATAGACGTAGCGGTTGGGCGCGGCCTTGAACACGCCGGCGGCGGAGGAGATGTTCACGATCGAGCCGTGCCCTCGCTCCAGCATCCCCGGCAGAAAGGTCCGGATCGTCCGGTGCATCGACTTGACGTTGAGGTCGAATGAGAAATCCCAGTCCTCGTCGGAACAATCGAGCACGGTGCCATGATGCACGAAGCCCGCCGCATTCAGAAGGATATCGATCGGGCCGACGCGTTTGGCCATCGCTGCGACTGCCGACGTGTCGCGTACATCGAGCCGCGCCGCCTCGGTGACGCCCTCCTTGGCGAGCCCAGCCAGGCCCTTCTCGTCGATGTCGGTCGCAAAAACAGTTGCGCCCTCGCGCGCAAAGGCGATGGCCGAAGCGCGGCCAATGCCGGCCGCGCCAGCGGTGACGAATGCGCGTTTGCCCTTCAGGCGGTCTGACATGTTGTTCTCCTTTTGTCATTCCGGGGCGATGCCAACGGGTCCGGCCTATGGCCGGCCCGATGACAGGCTCCGCATCGAGCCCGGAATCTCGAGATTCCGGGTCTGGTCCTTCGGACCATCCCGGAATGACGGTGGAATTCGCCCGGCAACGACGAAGCTGACTAATGATTATCCCTCGCCACTCCGACCCGGCCCGCGATGTCGTGGTAGCGCGTGGCGAATTCCATGCAGGCGCCGGTGGCCTGCTGGCCGACGGTGGAGCGATAGAGCTCCTGCCACGGCGTCTGGCTCGCCGGAAAGGGGAAGCCGCCCTTGGCTTTCAGCTCCGCGCGCCGCTTCTTCAGCTCCTCGTCGGAAATCAGGATGTTGGCACTGCCCTTGTTGAGATCGATGCGGACCTTGTCTCCGGTTTTGAGGATCGCCAGCCCGCCATCGGCGGCGGCTTCGGGTGTGGCGTTGAGGATCGACGGCGAGCCCGAGGTACCGGATTGGCGGCCGTCGCCGATGCAGGGCAGGGACAGGATGCCGCGTTTGATCAGTGCCGCCGGCGGCTGCATGTTCACGACCTCGGCGCCGCCGGGATAGCCGATCGGGCCGGTGCCGCGCACGAACAGGATGCAGCGCTCGTCGATGTCGAGCGAGGCATCGTCGATCCGCGCGTGATAATCCTCCGGGCCCTCGAATACGATGGCGCGCCCCTCGAAGGCGTTGGGATCCTTGGGGTTGATCAGGTAGCGGTCGCGGAATTCCTTGGAGATCACGCTCGTCTTCATGATCGCGGAATCGAACAGGTTGCCGCGCAGCACCAAAAAACCGGCGTCCTTCACGAGCGGCTTGTCGAAGCTCCAGATCACGTCGCCGTCGGGCTTGGGCGCCTCGCGGCAATTGTCACCCATGGTGTGGCCGTTCACCGTCATGGCGTCCTCATGGATGCGCCTGGCGGTCATCAGTTCGCGCACCACGGCCGGCACGCCGCCGGCGCGATGGAATTCCTCGCCGAGGTAGAAGCCGGCCGGCTGCATATTCACCAGAAGCGGAATGGCGTGACCGAATGTTTGCCAATCGTCGATCGCAAGCTCCACACCGATATGGCGCGCGAGCGCGTTGATATGAATCGGCGCGTTGGTCGAGCCACCGATCGCCGAATTGACGACGATGCAGTTCTCGAAAGCCTTTCGCGTCAGGATGTCGGACGGTTTGAGATCCTCCCAGACCATCCCGACGATGCGCTTGCCGGTCTCATAGGCGATCTGGCCGCGTTCGCGGTAAGGCGCGGGGATCGCAGCACACCCGGGTAGCGACATGCCCAAGGCCTCGGCCAGCGAATTCATGGTCGAGGCGGTGCCCATGGTGTTGCAATGGCCGACTGATGGCGCCGACGACGCCACGATGTTCATGAACTCCTCATAGTCGATCTCGCCGGCCGCCAGCCGCTCGCGCGCTTTCCAGACCACGGTTCCGGAACCCGACCTTTCCCCATTGTGCCAACCGTTCAGCATCGGTCCGCCGGACAGCACAATGGCCGGCAGATTGACGGTTGCCGCCGCCATCAGGCAGGCGGGCGTGGTTTTGTCGCAGCCTGTGGTCAGGACCACGCCGTCCAGGGGGTAGCCGAACAGGATTTCGACCAGTCCGAGATAGGCGAGGTTGCGGTCAAGCGCCGCAGTCGGGCGTTTCCCGGTCTCCTGGATCGGATGCATCGGAAATTCCATCGCGATCCCGCCTGCGGCGCGAATTCCCTCCCGGACCCGGTGTGCCAATTCGAGATGGTGGCGGTTGCAGGGCGACAGATCATTGCCGGTCTGCGCGATGCCGATAATCGGCTTGCCGGACTGCAGCTCGTGCCGGGTCAGGCCGTAATTGAGGTAGCGCTCGAGGTAGAGCGCGGTCATTCCGGGGTTGTGCGGGTTGTTAAACCACTCGCTGGAACGAAGTTTGCGCCTGGTGACGCCGGTAAGCGGCTTGTTCATGGGTTCTCCCGCAGCGCACACGCCTTATTTTTGTGCGTAATCTTTGTGTTGGCGGCCGATGTTTGCATGTCACCGCGGGCTTCGCAACGGCGGCGGCCGCCTAGGCGAACGCCTACGACTTTGATCCAAGGACAGCACCGAAAAAGTCTGGTATGACCCCGGTCAAATCAAGACGAGCGCGGCATTCTCCGCCGGCTTAAGGGCGTATTCGGGAGGCTTTTTTATGTCGTCAGTGCATATCCGCGACGTGCGAAAATCGTTTGGCGGCTTTGAAGTCCTGCACGGCGTGTCGATACCGATCGAGGACGGCGCCTTTGTCGTGCTGGTCGGCCCCTCAGGCTGCGGCAAATCGACCTTGTTGCGGATGCTGGCCGGGCTCGAAAACATCACCTCGGGCACGATTTCAATCGGCGACCGCGTCGTCAATAATATTCAGCCCAAAGAGCGCGACATCGCCATGGTGTTCCAGAATTATGCGCTCTATCCGCATATGACGGTCGCCGACAACATGGGATTTTCGCTCAAGCTGCGAGGGGCGAACGCCGATGAGATCAACAAGGGCGTCAAGCGCGCCGCGGAAATTCTGGCGCTGACGCCGCTGCTCGACCGCTATCCCCGGCAATTGTCGGGCGGCCAACGCCAGCGCGTCGCGATGGGGCGTGCCATCGTCCGCGATCCGCAGGTGTTCCTGTTCGACGAGCCCTTGTCGAACCTCGACGCCAAGCTACGCGTGGCGATGCGCACCGAAATCAAGGAACTGCACCAGCGGCTGAAGACGACGACCGTCTACGTGACCCACGACCAGATCGAGGCCATGACCATGGCCGACAAGATCGTGGTGATGCACGATGGCATCGTCGAGCAGATCGGCTCCCCGCTCGAACTCTACGATCGGCCGGAAAACCAGTTCGTGGCGAGCTTCATCGGCTCGCCGGCGATGAATTTCCTCAAAGGCAGGATCAGGGTGAACGGCAGCGCGAGTTTTGAGGGTCCCAACGGCGTCAAATTGCCGCTGAAGTCGGCGCCTACCAATTCGGACGGCCAACCCGTGGTCTTCGGCGTACGGCCCGAGCACTTCACCATCGCCGACGACGGCGCGGAAGCCGAGATCGTCGTGGTTGAGCCGACGGGGTCGGAAACTCAAGTCTTCGCCAAGCTTGGCGGAGAGCAAGTCGTTGCCGTATTCCGCGAGCGTCATCAATTCAATCCGGGCGACAAGATCCGGCTGAAACCGGACCCCTCGGTCGTGCATTTATTCGACGAGGCCACCGGCAAGCGGTTGAATGCCTGAGAAACCAAAAACACCAAAGGGAGGATAGACTATGCACGACTTTACCCGCCGCACCGTTCTTCAGGGCGGCACCGCGCTGGCGGCGGCCGGCGCGCTTACCGGGCCGGCCCTTTTCGAATTCGCAAAAGCTTGGGCGCAATCAGCGCCTTGGAAGGCGGAGCCGGGCGCCAAGCTCACCGTCATGCGCTGGAAGCGCTTCGTACCGGCCGAGGATGATGCGTTCAATACGATGGTGGCGGCATTCAAGGCGGCGAGCGGAACCGAGATGAATGTGTTCAGTGAGTCCTTTGAGGACGTGCAGCCGAAGGCCTCGGTTGCGGCAAACACCGGCTCGGGTCTCGATCTCGCCTGGGGCCTGCATACGCTGCCGCAACTATTCCCGACCCAAGTGCTGAAGATGAACGACGTCGCCGACTACCTCGGCAAGAAGTACGGCGGATGGACTGACGCGGCCGCAAAGACCTGTAAGCGGGGCGACGACTGGCTCGGCATTCCCGTGGCGACGATCGGTGGTTACATGACCTACCGCAAATCGGCCGTGGACAAGGCGGGTTTCAAGGAATTCCCGAAGGATTTCCCGGGCTTCCTCGAAATGTGCAAGGCAATGAAGGCGAACAATACGCCTGCCGGCTTCGCGCTCGGTCATGCCACCGGGGACGCCAACGGTTGGCTGCACTGGGTCTTGTGGGGTCACGGCGCCTATACCGTCGACAAGGACGACAAGGTCATCATCAACTCGCCTGAGACCGTCAAGGCGCTGGAGTATTGCAAGGCGCTGTCCGACACCTTTATTCCCGGCGTCGCCTCGTGGAACGACTCGTCCAACAACAAGGCGTACCTCTCGGGCGAACTCTATTGCACCGCGAACGGCATCTCGATCTACGTTGCCGCCAAGGATGATCCGACCAAGAAAGAGCTCGCTGAGGATACCTATCATGCGCTGTATCCCGTAGGCCCGATCGGCAAGCCGACCGAACTGCAGCTCGCGGTTCCAATCCTGGCGTTCAACTTCACCAAATACCCGAACGCCGCGAAGGCTTTTATTGCCTTCATGCTGGAGAAGGAGAACTTCGAGAAGTGGCTGTCTGGCGCGCGCGGCTACCTCACTCACACGCTGAACGCCTACGACTCCGCGCCGGTGTGGACCGCCGACCCGAAGAACCAGGTGTTCAGCCAGGCCAGCAAGCGCGCGCTTCCGGCATCCGGCATCGGCTCGCCGGGAGAGAAGGCTGCGACCGCTATCGCCGACTTCCTGGTGGTCGATATGTTTGCGAACTACTGCACAGGCACTAAGGACGCCAAGAGCGCGATCTCGGACTGCGAGCGGCAGTTGAAGCGCATCTATCGTTGAGAATACAATCGGACGGGCTGCAACCTGGTTGCAGCCCGTCCGGTCTATCGCGTGAACCGGCGAAGACGGCATCGCCGAGGTTGAGGGATTTCGTTAATGGCTGACATCGCACTGCAACCCCGGACGGCCAAGCGGCAGATTCGCGAAGCCACGTCGTGGGAGCTGCTCAAGACCAACCGAAACTGGCTCGGCTTTTGGTTCATGCTGCCGGCGATGGGGTTCCTGATATTCTTCCTGGCCTATCCGTTAGGCCTCGGCATCTGGATTTCGTTTACCGACGCGCGCATCGGGCGGCCAGGCGTGTTCATCGGAGCCGAGAACTACGAGTGGCTGTGGGGCGATACCATCTTTTGGCTCTCGGTCTTCAATACGCTTCTGTACACATTTATCGCGAGCGCCATCAAATTTGCGGTGGGTCTCTATCTCGCGCTGCTGTTGAACGAAAATATGCCGTTCAAGGCGATGCTGCGGGCACTCGTGCTGATTCCCTTCATCGTGCCGACGGTGCTGTCCGCGCTGGCGTTCTGGTGGATCTTCGATTCGCAATTTTCGATCATTTCCTGGTCGCTCAAGCACCTCGGCCTGATCACCCAGAACATCAACTTTCTCGGCGATACTACCTGGGCCCGGATTTGCGTGATCTTCGCCAATATCTGGCGCGGCGTTCCCTTTGTCGCGATCACGCTGCTTGCAGGCTTGCAGACCGTGCAGCCGTCGCTCTATGAAGCCGCAACGCTCGACGGCGCCAGCAAGTGGGAGATGTTCCGCTATATCACTTATCCGCTGCTGACCCCGATCATTGCGGTCGTGATGACGTTCTCTGTCCTGTTCACGTTCACCGACTTCCAGCTGATCTGGGCGATGACGCGCGGCGGTCCGGTCAACGCAACCCATCTGATGGCGACATTGTCGTATCAGCGCGCGATCATCGCAGGCCAGCTTGGCGAGGGTGCTGCGATCTCAAGCGCGATGATCCCGTTCCTGCTGGCCGCGATCATGGTTTCGTGGTTCGGGCTGCAGCGCCGCAAGTGGCAGCAGGGAGGGTCGAATGACTGATCTGCCCACACCGAGACCCATCGATCTTAAGGCCGTGCTGTCGGGGCCGGCACGGACGGTGGCGGCCGACGATCATAGCGAGGGCATGAGCTATCTGGAGTCGCTGCCGCGCCGCCTCGTCACGCTCTATCTGCCGCTGGCGATCATCGTGTTCATCTTGCTGTTTCCGTTTTACTGGATGGGGCTGACGGCGATCAAGCCCGACGAGCAGCTGCTCGATCTCGACAAGTTCAATCCATTCTGGACCTGGAATCCGACATTCAAGCACATCCACAAGCTGCTGTTCGAAAGCTATTATCCGCATTGGCTGTGGAACACGATGTATGTGGCGGTGTGTGCCACCATGCTGTCGGTTTTCGCCAGCGTGCTTGCCGCTTACGCGATCGTGCGGCTGCGCTATCGTGGTGCGCAATGGGTCGGCGGGCTGATTTTCCTTTCCTACCTTGTGCCGCCCTCGATCCTGTTCATCCCGCTCGCCACAGTCGTATTTCAGTACGGCCTGTTCGATTCACCGCTGGCGCTGATACTGACCTATCCGACCATCCTGATCCCGTTCTCGACCTGGCTGCTGATGGGGTATTTCAAGACCATCCCGTTCGAGCTGGAAGAATGCGCGCTGATCGATGGCGCGAGCCGCTGGCAGATCCTGATCAAAATCGTGCTGCCGCTGGCGATTCCCGGATTGATCTCGGCGTTCATCTTCTGCTTCACGCTGTGCTGGAACGAATTCATTTACGCGCTGACATTCCTGCAATCGACCCAGAACAAGACCGTGCCGGTCGCGATCGTCAACGAATTCGTCGACGGCGATATTTATCGCTGGGGATCGCTGATGGCGGGCGCGCTGGCGGGTTCGCTGCCGCTGGTGATCCTCTATGCGTTCTTCGTCGAGCACTACGTGTCGGCGATGACCGGAGCCGTGAAAGAGTGACGGCGCAGGCCCGCGTTTGATCTCTTAATGTTGACGCGTTTTCTTCGCGCGAACCGGTCCCCACCCCGGATCAAGTCCGAGGGCATGCTTCGCTCGAAAACGCTTTTAGAACAATAAATTTTAGAACAATAAAAAGGAGTGGGTCTTGCATATTCTGGTTTTGGGCGCCGCCGGCATGGTCGGCCGCAAACTGACCGAGTGCCTGCTGCGCGATGGTCGTCTCGGCAAACGCGACATCACCCGCATGACCCTGCAGGACGTGGTCGCGCCCGCAAAGCCCGCCAATGCGGGATTTCCGGTCGACACCGTGACGTGCGATTTTGCCGTGCCGGGCGCCGCTGAAAAGCTGGTCGCTGATCGCCCCGAAGTGATTTTCCATCTGGCGGCGATCGTCTCCGGCGAGGCTGAACTCGATTTCGACAAGGGCTATCGCATCAATCTCGATGGCACGCGGATGTTGTTCGATGCCGTCAGGCTTGCCGGCGGTGGTTACAAGCCCAAGGTCGTGTTCACCTCGTCGATTGCGGTGTTCGGCGCGCCGTTTCCGCAAGCCATCGGCGACGAATTCTTCTCTACGCCGTTGTTGAGCTACGGTACCCAGAAGGCGATCGGCGAACTGCTGCTCGCGGATTATTCTCGACGCGGCTTCATGGACGGCGTCGGCATCCGCCTGCCGACCATCTGCATTCGCCCCGGCCTTCCCAACAAGGCGGCTTCCGGATTCTTCTCCGGCATCTTGCGCGAACCGCTCGCAGGCCAAGAGGCTGTATTGCCGGTATCCGAAGAGGTCCGGCACTGGCATGCCTCGCCGCGCTCGGCGGTGGGATTCCTGATTCATGCGGCGACCATGGAGACCGCAGCGGTCGGCGCCCGCCGAAACCTCACCATGCCGGGCCTGTCGGCGACCGTCGGCGAGCAGATCGCCGCCTTGAAGCGGGTGGCGGGAGACAAGGTGGCGGACCGGATCAAACGCGAACCGGATGCCTTCATCATGGGTATCGTCGAGGGCTGGCCGCGTAATTTCGACCCCAAACGGGCGCTTCACTTGGGCTTCACGACGGCTGAAAAGACCTTCGACGACATCATCCGGATTCACATCGAGGATGAACTTGGTGGTAAGTTCGCCTGATCCTTGTCGCGGAATTCAGAGGGAGAACGACCATGACAGCCAGCATCGTCGGATGGGCGCATACACCATTTGGCAAGTTCGATACGGAGACGGTCGAGAGCCTGGTGGTCCGCGTCGCCAACGAAGCGCTAGCGGATGCCGGCATTCCGGCTGGCGATGTCGATGAGATCGTGCTCGGGCATTTCAACGCCGGCTTCTCGCCGCAGGATTTCACTGCCGCACTGGTGCTGCAGGCCGATCCGAATTTACGTTTCAAGCCAGCCACGCGCGTCGAAAACGCCTGCGCCACCGGATCGGCCGCCGTGCATCAGGGCGTCAGGGCGATCGCCGCGGGGGCCGCGAAAATCGTGCTGGTCGTCGGCGTCGAGCAGATGACCCGGACGCCTTCGGCCGAGATCGGGCGCAACCTGTTGCGCGCGTCGTATTTGCCGGAGGACGGCGATACCCCCGGTGGTTTCGCCGGCGTGTTCGGCAAGATCGCGCAAGGTTATTTTCAGAAATACGGCGACCAGTCCGACGCCCTGGCGATGATCGCGGCGAAAAACCACAAGAACGGCGTCGCCAACCCCTATGCGCAGATGCGCAAGGATTTCGGTTATGAATTCTGCCGCTCCGAAAGCGAGAAGAATCCGTATGTGGCGGGGCCATTGAAGCGCACCGATTGCTCGCTGGTATCGGATGGCGCCGCCGCGCTGGTCTTGGCCGACTCCGAGACAGCAAAGTCGATGGGGAAGGCCGTCAATTTCCGCAGCCTTGCGCATGCGCAGGATTTCCTGCCGATGTCCAAGCGCGACATCCTGCAGTTCGAGGGTTGCAGCGTGGCATGGGCTCGGGCGCTGCAGAGGGCGGGCGTCAAGCTTTCCGATCTGTCCTTTGTCGAAACCCACGACTGCTTCACCGTCGCCGAGTTGATCGAGTATGAGGCGATGGGATTGACGCCGAGGGGGCAGGGCGCCCGCGCAATCAAGGAGGGCTGGACCCAGAAGGACGGCAAGCTGCCGATCAATCCCTCTGGCGGACTGAAAGCGAAAGGTCATCCGATCGGTGCCACCGGGGTTTCCATGCATGTGCTGAGCGCGATGCAACTGGTCGGACAGGCCCCCGAGGGCATGCAGATCAAGAATGCAAAACTCGCAGGCATCTTCAACATGGGGGGTGCGGCGGTCGCCAATTATGTCTCGGTGCTGGAGCCGGCAAAATAGGCGGCCGCTGAGGGCTTTAAGCGATGAACGTGGCCGAATGGCTGGCGGCGTCGGCGCGGCTCCGTCCCGATGCGCCGGCGCTCTTGACCGGCTTCGATCTCGACGCGGACTACGCCACCTTTGCCCGGCGTGCCGCGGCGATCGGTGCGGCGCTCGCCCGCGAGTATGGCATAGCCCCCGGCGACCGCGTCGGTCTGTTCGCGACCAATTGCACGCAATATCTCGAATGCCTCTACGGCATCTGGTGGCGCGGGGCGGTCGCCATCCCGATCAATGCCAAATTGCACGGCCGCGAGGCCGCATGGATCTGCAGCGATGCCGGCGCCAAACTGACCTTCGTTTCCGATGACACGGCCGAGGCGTTGATGGCGGCGAAAGCCGATCTGCCGGTGCCGATGGAAACGCTGTCGGTCGACAGTGATGCGTACCGCGTGATGCGCGACGGCGAGGGCGCAGGCCCGCCGCTGCCGCGCGAGGCCGATGATCTCGCCTGGCTGTTCTACACCTCCGGCACCACGGGCCGGCCGAAGGGCGTGATGCTGAGCCACGGTAATCTGGTGGCGATGTCGCTATGTTATCTCGCCGATGTCGATCACGCGACGCCGGACGACGTTTCGCTCTACGCCGCGCCGATCTCGCATGGCGCCGGCCTTTATAATTTCCCGCATGTCCGCATGGGCGGGCGGCACGTCATTCCCGAATCCGGCGGCTTCGATCCCGATGAAGTGCTCAATCTTGGCCGGCAGCTCGATAATGTCGTGATGTTTGCAGCTCCCACGATGGTGCGGCGCCTGGTCGATGCCGCCAAGCGCCGCGGCGAGAACGGCGAGGGCATTCGCACCATCATCTACGGCGGCGGGCCGATGTATCTCGCCGATATCAGGGATGCGATCGCGACCATGGGCCAGCGCTTTGTGCAGATCTACGGCCAGGGTGAATCGCCGATGACGATCACCTCGCTGAGCCGGGAATGGCATGCATGGACCGATCACCCGCGCTATCTCGAACGCCTCGCCTCCGTAGGTCCCGTGCAAAGCGTCATGTCGGTGCGCATCACCGGCCCTGACGGAATGCCGTTGCCCGCTGGCGAAACCGGCGAGGTCGAGGCCAAGGGCACCGCCGTCATGCTCGGCTATTGGAACAACCCGAAAGCCAATGCGGAGACGCTGAGGGATGGATGGCTGCGCACCGGCGACGTCGGGCGGCTGGATGAAGACGGGTTCTTGACGTTGTCGGATCGCTCCAAGGACGTGATCATTTCAGGCGGCAGCAATATCTATCCGCGTGAGGTGGAGGAGGCGCTGCTGACGCACGCCGACGTGCGCGAGGTCTCGGCGATCGGCGTTGCCGACCCGGACTGGGGCGAAATCGTTGTCGCCTGTGTGGTGCTCGAAGAAGGGGCTATTGCCGACGATGCGGGGCTCGACGCGCATTGTCTCGCCTCGATCGCGCGCTTCAAGCGGCCGAAGCGTTATGTCTATCTCGACGCGTTGCCGAAGAACAGTTACGGCAAGGTGCTGAAGACCGAATTGCGCGAGATGATGAGAAGGAAACCGTAGGGTGGGCAAAGGCGCCCTTGCGCCGTGCCCACCGCTCTCTTCATGTGTTTCGGCAGGGTGGGCTCGCTTCGCTTAGCCCACCCTACAAAATCTCCTCACGCATGCGCCCAAACGGCGGCAAGCCTTGATCTTGCCTTCGCTCTGCCGTTACTAGGCCGGAGAAACGATGGCGCGGGCGGCGCCAATGTCACCGGGAGCACACGTACCATGGGACCACTCGAGGGCGTCAAGGTCATCGACATGACGACCGTGCTGATGGGGCCCTATGCTACCCAGATGCTCGGCGATTATGGCGCTGATGTCATCAAGGTCGAATCTCCTGATGGTGACGTGACGCGGCAGATCGGCCCGGCCCGTCATCCTGGCATGGGTCCGGTGTTCCTCAACACCAATCGCAGCAAGCGCAGCATCGCGCTTGACCTGAAAAAGCCCGCCGGCCGCGATGCGGTGCTGCGGCTGATCGCGTCCGCCGATGTGCTGGTCTACAATGTGCGGCCGCAGGCGATGGCGCGATTGCAGCTCGGCTATGACGTCGTCTCGAAGGTCAATCCGCGCCTGATCTATGCCGGCGTGTTCGGTTTCGGCCAGGACGGCCCTTATGCCGCAAAACCCGCCTATGACGATCTGATCCAGGGCGCAACCGCGCTCCCTGCTCTGATGGCGCAGACCAGCGACGGGGTTCCACGCTACGTTCCCAATGCGCTTGTCGACCGCATCGTCGGTCTTACCGCCGTGGGCGCGATCTGCGCCAGCCTCGTACACCGCGATCGCACCGGTCGCGGTCAGCGTGTCGATATTCCGATGTTCGAGACCATGGCGGGCTTTGTGATGGGCGACCACATGGGCGGTCTGACCTACGAGCCACCGCTGGATAGGGGCGGTTACGCGCGGCATCTGTCGCGTGATCGGCGGCCATACAGGACGTCGGACGGCTATATCTGCGTGATCGTCTACAACGACAAGCAGTGGGCGAATTTCCTTGAGGCCACCGGCCGCGATGATCTGCGCCGCCATCCCACATTCGCAACCTTCGCCGCGCGCGCCGTCAATATCGACACGGTCTATGCCGAATTGGCCCGCATCTTCGAGAGACGGACCACGGCCGAGTGGACCGAACTGCTCGACAAGGCCGATGTGCCTGTCATGCCGATGCACGACCTGGAAAGCATCTTGCAGGATCCCCATCTGGTCGCGACCGGTTTCTTTCCGGTCGTTGATCATCCGAGCGAAGGCAAGATCCGCAGCATGAAGACGTCGGCCAGCTGGTCGGAGACTTCCCTGGAACCGGCCCGGCTGGCGCCGCGGTTGAACGAGCACGGCGCCGAAATCCTGCACGAGGCCGGCTTTTCCGAAAGTGAAATCGCAGCATTGGTGCGCGATGGCGTGACCAAAGCCGCGCCCGGCGCACAGGCGGATTGAGATCATGGATTTCGCACTCACCGCCAATCAGGAATCGATCCGCGACGCCGTCGCGAAAATCTGCGCGCGGTTCGACGATGCGTACTGGCTGAAGAAAGACAGGGAAGGCGGTTTTCCCGCCGACTTCCATAAGGCATTCGCGGAAGCCGGCTGGCTCGGCATCTGCATCCCCGAAGAATATGGCGGCTCCGGTTTGGGCATTGTCGATGCCGCGATCATGATGCGGACGATTTCCGAATCCGGCGCCGGCATGTCCGGCGCCTCCGCGGTGCATCTGAATGTGTTCGGCCTCAACCCCGTGGTCGTGTTCGGCACCAAGGAGCAATGCAAACGGATGCTGCCGCCGATTGTATCGGGCACCGAGAAGGCCTGCTTTGCCGTCACCGAACCCAATACCGGTCTCAACACCACGCAGTTGAAAACCCGCGCGGTGCGGTCAGGGGATAAATATGTCGTCAACGGCCAGAAGGTGTGGATTTCGACCGCGCAGGTCGCCGAGAAGATTCTGCTGCTGGCGCGCACCACGCCGCTCGAGGAGGTCAAGAAACCGACCCACGGCTTGAGCCTGTTCTATACCGATTTCGATCGCAGCCGCATCACGGCGCGGGAAATCGAGAAGATGGGCCGCAAGGCGGTCGACTCCAACGAGCTCTTTATCGAGAACTTTGAAATTCCGGTTGAGGATCGGCTCGGCGAGGAGGGCCGCGGGTTTGAGTACATCCTGCACGGCATGAATCCGGAACGGATCCTGATTGCCGCGGAAGCGGTCGGGCTCGGCATGGTGGCGCTGACGCGGGCTTCGGCCTACGCCAAGGAGCGCAACGTGTTCAACCGTCCGATCGGCAAGAACCAGGCGATCCAGCATCCGCTGGCGAAGAACTGGATGGAGCTGGAGGCGGCGTGGTTGATGACGCTCTCGGCGGGTTGGCAGTATGATCAGGGCCTGCCATGCGGTCCGGCGGCCAATGCGGCGAAATATCTCGCCGGCGAAGCCGGCTTTCACGCCTGCGAACAAGCCGTGATGACCCATGGCGGTTTTGGCTACGCCAAGGAATTTCATGTCGAGCGCTACTTGCGCGAATCCCTGATCCCGCGCATTGCCCCGATCAGCCCCCAGCTCATTCTAAGTTTCATTGCCGAGAAGGTGCTGGGCCTGCCGAAGTCGTATTGAGTCATCCGTGGGGATGATGATGTGCGCGATTCTTAAGCAGTCATTCCGGGGCGGTGCGCAGCATCGAACCCGGAATCTCGAGATTCCGGGTCTGGTCCTGCGGACCATCCCGGAATGACGCCAGTATATTTCACAAGGACAAAATCATGAGCCGACTTAAGGCCGCGCTTGATCCACGCTCCGTCGCCATCATCGGCGCGTCGGAAAATCCCAACAAGGTCGGCGGTCGGCCGGTGCATTACCTCGACAAGTTCGGCTTCAAGGGCAAGATATTCCCGATCAATCCGTCGCGCGCCGAGGTACAGGGCCACACTTGCTACAAGAGCCTCGACGAGTTGCCGGAAGCGCCCGAGATGGTAATCGTCGCAGTCGCCGGCGATAACGCCATCGGCGTGGTGGAAGATTGCGCCGCGCATGGCGTCAAGGTCGCGGTGGTGATGGCTTCGGGCTTTGGTGAGGTCGATGCCGTCGCCGGCAAAGCGAAGGAGCGGCGGATGGTCGAGGCCGCGCACAAGAGGGGCATGCGCATCGTCGGCCCCAATTCGCAAGGGCTTGCCAATTTCGGCACCGGGGCGATCGCAAGCTTTTCCACCATGTTCATGGATATGGACCGCGCCGAGGGGCACGTCGCGATGCTGAGCCAGAGCGGTGCGCTGAGCACGGTGCCGGTCGGATTCTTGCGCCAGCGCGGCATCGGCGTCCGCCATACCCACGCTACCGGCAACGACGCCGACATTACCGTCGGCGAACTCGCGGTTGCGGTGGCCGAAGACCCCGAAGTGAAACTATTGCTGCTCTATCTCGAGAGCATCCCCGAGACCAAATATCTCGAAGAACTCGCCGCCGTCGCGCTCGACCGCGACCTGCCGATCATCGCGCTGAAATCCGGCCGCTCGGAGGCCGGCCGCCAGGCGGCGCAGTCGCACACCGGCGCACTCGCCAACGAGGACCGCGTGGTCGATGCCTTTTTCGAGCAGCACGGCATCTGGCGCGCGCCGGATATGCGCGGTCTAGTCGAAGCCACCGAACTCTATCTCAAGGGCTGGAAGCCGAAGGGCAGGCGGCTTGTCGCCATCAGCAACTCCGGGGCGGTCTGCGTCATGACCGCGGACGCGGCGACTGCTGTCGGCATGCCGATGGCGAAACTGTCGGATGCAACCGACAAGAAACTCAAGGGCATCCTGCCGAGCTTTGCCACCACCACCAATCCGATCGATCTGACGGCGGCGCTGTTGTCCAATAGCCGGCTATTCGGCGACATCCTGCCGGTGATCGCCGAAGACCCCGCGGCCGACGCGTTTCTGATCGGCGTC